>Ga0105044_10015295_pt1 | contig 10369 bp, 12 predicted proteins | sample MAT01_FD_78092 | JGI IMG/M metagenome (GOLD analysis project Ga0105044, IMG submission 78092) | Freshwater microbial communities from Lake Fryxell liftoff mats and glacier meltwater in Antarctica - MAT-01 | ecosystem: Environmental > Aquatic > Freshwater > Ice > Liftoff microbial mat | place...
CATAAAGGCGGCGATGATGGGGTTGACGGGATCCCCACCCTGTCAGAGCTTCGCCCTCCAAAAACAAATTTCAACTTTCACAAAATAAAGTTTGACATATCGGAGAAATTCCCTACTCATCGCACAAATGACAGATGCAGGAAACTCGTGCGCCAGTTTTCTCCATAGCTCCGGCAGCGTCGGAGCGTCGGAGCGTCGGAGCGTCGATTTTTTGCGGTAGATTGCTCTGCGGACTCAAGTCGAAAAGCCGTGAGCGTGGTGGTGCGGGATTTTTCCGCAGACTGTGCTGTAGTCGCCCCATTTTGCCGGCCTATGGTCGCCTTACGGGCTGTGCTTCGCACAGGCGATTTGCCCTGCGGGCGGTCTCCAACCGCCCATCGAAAAGGGCTCGGCGGTTGGAAACCGCCGATCCTGGGAATTCCTTTGTTCTTAAAAACCGTAGCATTGGCTTCCAGCCGATGATCCCACTGAAAACATCGGCTGGAAGCCGATGCCACTATCGAATAATGCCCATAAGTTAGCAGCATCCCTCCGAAGGAATCAGATTATGAAACAAGAAAAAACGCACCCTAAAAGCGCATCAAGCCTCATCCTTGGAGCATGTGTGGCGACCGTTCTCGCTGCGGCATACTTCAGCGCAGTGGAATCCAGCCAGGCGGCCGTGAGGCAAAAAATCGTTGAAGAGAAATCCTCTCTTGCTCTTCAACAGGGAGCGAGGCCCATGCAGCAGTCCTCCTGCACACCAACCCCGACACCACCAACGGAATGACTTTCCCATGAGGCCGATCATCCAAAAAACGGGCTATCTGCTCGCAGCCCTAGGGCTGCTGGCATGCTTGTGGCCGCAAGGGAAAGCGCATGCCTGCGGGATTTCGCTCTCGGAACCAAAGTCGTTCTATGACGGCGTGGATTTTCAGGGCCATGTCCATCTGATCAACAAGCTGGGGGACTTGCAGGCAGGGAAGGCGGAAATCCCAATCTTCCTCATCCTGAATTCGGGCAATGGCTATGTTTCGCCGTATTCCGGCCCGTTTGATATTCCGTTGCTGAGTGCGCGGATGGAACAGGTTGACGAAAATACCTTTTTGCTGCGCAGCCCAACGGGGTGGCTCCTGCCATTTGTGCGCAATAGCAAAGACAAAAATATCCTCGACGGCTCCAATGGAATGAAGGCTCTCATTGACGAAGCCAAGGGTATCATCACCGCTTGGGCCGACTGTGGTGATAAAATCACGTTCTCCAAGGGCCGCATCCTGGAATTTCAAACCAAGGATGTTAAACTGGACTATGTCTATTCGGGAGATCGTGTTTCGGAGATTCGAGAAGGCGGACAGGCTTTGCTTAAAGTTAATTCCGATTCGAACACAGGCGAAGTAACGGGCCTTTCGCTTGGATTAAAACGAGATATTAACTTTTCATGGGGAGACAGGCCCATCGTACAGATTATTCAAGGAAAACCGCTGATCTTGGGTATACGGAAAACTTTGACAAAAATAGTCCTTCCCGATGGAACCGAAAAGAACTTTGAATTTGCAGTGAATGACCAGATGCAGCCGACACTCAAAATTGATGGCATGCAAGAAGTCTCATGGAATCCCGCAACCCTCCGGGCCGATAAAGTGGGCGAATGGACCTACAAAATTGAAACTGGCAAAGACCGCTTTGCGAATGCAGCCATCAGCAGATCGAATGGCAAAGGCATGGAATCTTGGTTCTATGACGGCCCTAAAGGGGAAGAAATCATCCATGGCTTCGACGGGGCGGTTAAAATAACCAAGTGGTTCACAAGTGGAAACTTAGCCGGGAAATTACGAAGTACGCAGGTCTCTTCTCTTGGAACGCCAGGAAATAGTCATAAAGTGGCTTATGACTCCGGCGGGGCGATTTTGCGGCAGAAATTCGTAAAAAACGATGATTTATCACCTGTCATTATTAACGTCGCAAGCAGCAAGCTTCAAAATAGCTTTAGTTTAGAAATCATTAATGGCAAACGGCGAAGCCACTTTCAATTGCAATTTCAATAATCATAACTATGAGACACAAAAATATTCTAATAGCGATTGCTATTCTCTTGGTGGTTGATTCAAATCACAAAATTTATAGCCAATGTTATATAACTCTTGGAGGCGGTTTGAACCTTGATACAGCATATGGCACCACCTGTAGTGTCAATACCTCATACTCACCGCCGGCCTGTGAAGGAGTTTGTGCAGAATGGTGGGTGATTGACTCTGAGACATGCCAAGGTGGGGCAGTTAAAGGTTTTGTTACTTGCGAAAGCGAAGACCGCAACCCATATCGAGAGCTTCGAAAGGGGCAGTGCACGGGTATTGCGATACTTGCTACACCGCCAGACAGCTTGCCTTACTACCAATGTTTTTTACCCTGTGTGAATTATGAGGTAGTCGAAACAGAAACCGCCGGCGAACAAATTTCGAGAGCTAATGTCGGAGCTGACTGCGGTTGTCCTGAGCTTCACGCTCAGTTCAAATGGGAACCAAAGGAGATCGTCATTGCAAAATTGCAGGTTTTATAACTGGATGCCAAAAATGATCCTTACGATGCGCTAAAACGCATAATCTCGTGCTGGGTTGAGAAATAATATGAAATTTCGCACTTTCCTTTCCTTCAGTCGCTATTTGCGAAGACAATTCCGCTCTAATTTGGCTTTTTTGCCTATATTCGCTTTGACAATCACAGCGGCCGCTCAAAGCGTGGCTGATTTAGGAAATGCGATTGGAAATAATTCCCTAGCTTCCCTTTTAGATAAGAACCAAGTTTGGCAGGTGGAAAGAATAGTGCCTCCAAATCCAAAGGCTGGAGAGGCCTTAGCAAATTCAGAGCGGTTAAAAATCGCGGCCTCCTCGAAATTCTCAGAAAGCGAAAAAAAGGAAAAAACCAAGAAATGGGAAAAGTTTTTTAGGGAAAAATATAGCAAACCGAGAATTTATCGCTCGACGGTTGAAATCTATATCAACAATAAGGGAGATATTTATGCAATTAAAAAAGACACGGACAACGGCAATATAGAAAAATATTACTATAATGAAAAGGGTGAGTTTTATCGAGTTTTACCAGATCAAAGAATTGTTGAACTGGCGGACACTGCTGAGGATTCGCTGATAAATTTTCTACCTCCTATTGGTCTGCAATTCTTATATGGTAAAAAACCTGGTGAGATAAATAAATGGGTTTTCAGTGACGTCGAATTTAATGGGCAGAAATCAATTACACTTCTTTCTGGGGGAAAGCCGCTTAAGGTAATTCATTTTGGCCCAAAAAGTGTCGATGCACTGTCTGAGATGGCTAGTTACTCGATTACCCTTTTCGACAGCCAAGGGAAGATTGCTTACGAAGAACAATGGAAACTTTCTTCCTTGGGCGAATTTAATCCTACTTCCGTATCCTTTGAATTAAAAATTGATCCAGCCTATAAATTATTTTATTTTAATAATGGCAATCCTTTCCAAATTGATGCGCGGTCTATAGCTCCTAAATAGTTAAAACCAACGAGCGTGACTTCATTAAAAGGGTGTAGTCGATTTTCGACTATCTTATTAGTTGGCATGATGCTGGTTGCAAATTTTCAACTAGCAGCTTCCGAAAACAAAGCGGCACATAGTCTTGGTGTCGATACCCGAATAGTGCATGACATTGGAATCGTGGATCAGTCTCGCCTATCGGTCAAAGTCGATTTCAAAAATTCATTTCCTGATCCAATTACTTGTGAAATTCTAGGTAGCAGTTGCGGCTGCATCGTGGTCCAAAAAGAAAGTTTTCATTTAGAAAAAAGCGAGCACCATGAAATAGAAGTTTTATTCCACAAAAAGAAACCTGGTGCATTTCATGGTTCAATAATACTTAGCTGTTCCGCAAAGGATGGAAATACTCGAACGCAAGAAATCTCCCTGAAGGGATGGTTTGCTCCGTTGACCGGTCTTCTTATCACGCGACTTCCTCCAATAATTGGCGGCGGTGGCGCTTTCAACTTGGTAATAATCGTGGAAGGCAAGGAGATGGCGGTGCAAACAGCTAAGATAACTGGAAATAGCGATAAATGTACAATTATTTCAGATACGACAAATCCTCGGAAAGATATGCCATATGTTTTCCAGCGTATAATTTCTATTAAAAGTCATGCTGAAAACCTCGAAGAGTTAACAACGGAGATTAGTGTAAGTGTTCCTCCAATAGATTGAAAAATGGCAGGCATCCTGCCTAATACTGTCAGTTTTGCTTGATTCTTGACGTTAATCCACCTACAGTTCATGAACTATAGACTGCCGCTAGTTTGCATGACGCTGTTGCTCTCATGCTTTTCTGTCCGCTCCGCGGATTTCTTCAAAATTGATTCCGTGAAATTTTTGAAGAATGAGCCCAAGGACGGTGTGGCTGTATGGCTCTCAAAAGAGGCAAGCAAGAAAACCATTTATACTTTTGCGCCCTGCTTGGAGGTCGAGGTTTTCACGGCTGAGAACACGCGATCGGACATGACCATGGCGAAAGCCTACTTTTTTGATGAAAAGGATACTTTGATGGCGAGTATGGAGAATCCGTCCAAATCGGGAAAACAAACCTCTCAATTTGAGATGCCCGTGCTTTTTTACAAAGATAAGCCCGAACGCCTTTTCTTTGGAATTCCCGAGAAAATTAGGGACAGAAAATGGAAAGCGGTCGTCGTTTTCGGAGATAAGAATGAGGCGCACTCGCTCTGCTATCCGTCCACGGCGACCGATTTCCTTCTGGAATATCCCGAGAAGCAACTCGTTTACGACCGCACGGCAAAGAGAATCGAACGAAAGCCCGTGATGGACCCGCTCATTCAGCATGTCGTCAAGACAAAGAATCCAAGGATGCCGCAAATTACCTTATTTTTGCGTCCTCCCAAAGGCGTGAGCGATGCCAGCCAAGTCAAAGGAGTCATGGCGATTTGCATTCTCGGGGACCTAGAGGGAATCAAGCGCGATTTAAAAAAGGAGGAGATGCCCGGCGACTATGCCGGGCTGTTCAGCTACGCCAACAAAAACAAACTGGCTATTTTAGCCTGGGGCTCACGGAGCCTTTGGGACGCTCGAAAAAATTACGATCAATTGACCAAGGAAGAGGCGAAAAATATTGATGAATCGTTGGACACCGTTGCGGATGCCTGGGGGCGTGGAGTGCGGGAACTGAGTGAAAAATATGGAATTCCTGACAGAGACTTTCTTCTTTGGGGGAACTGCGGTTCCGCCCAATGGGCCGCTCGTCTGTGTTTGCGCAAACCTGAGTTCTTTCTAGCCATTCATGTTCACCAGCCTGGCAGTTTCGACAGGCCGACGCCGGAGGCTGCGAGAGTTCTCTGGTGTCTCACGATAGGAGAACTGGAGGGCGGCTATGAACGCTCAAAGCGTTTTGTCGCGGCCTGCCGTCAATATGGGTATCCAATGGTCTATAAACCAATCGTCGGGCTTGGTCACGCGGGGCATCCTGATGCAGCGGCCCTTGGGTTTGAATTCTTCAACTTCGCCCTCCGGCAAAAGGAAAAACGTGACGAGCTTGAAGTTGTGCAGAGTAAAATCATCGTCCAGACAAAAAACGAAGGCCCGCCTCAGCCCTGGCTGGAGAGCTTCCGCAATCCGCCTTACTATGGCGACATGGTAAATCAGGAGGTTTTTCCGGCCGCGGAGGTCGGTATGATTCCCGCAGGTTTCCGCATTCCGCTTCCGACCAAGGAAATTGCCGATATTTGGGCGCGCAGCAAATGAGCGACATTTACTTTCAAGGCTTCTGGCGCATGGACTGGGGCCTTGGCAATCCCAACAAAACCGCCGCGCTTATTGCCACCTTGATGGTGGCGGTTTGGTGTCTCGCGTATTTTCGCAAGTGGGGGTTCTGGATTTCGCTGGTTCTTTTTTCGGGATTGGGGATTTGCCTCATTCACACCTTCTCTCGGGGTGGCATTGTCGCGGCCTTCCTCGGCTTGGCTCCGTTGCTTTTGGTTCTGCGCCGCCCATGGCCGTGGCGCAGGGTGGCTGCGGCCGTCGCCTCCATCTGGATTATTGTTGGCGCGTCGATCACCCTGCAAGCTCATGAGAGATTCGGACAAGGGGTGCTCAAGGAGGATCGTTCAATTTCCAATCGCTTCGAAATTTGGAAATCCGCGCCAGCCATGATGGTTGACGCACCTGGGGGATGGGGGATGGGGAAATCTGGTCAGGCCTACATGGACTGGTATCAGCCCCTTGACCGCGCCGAGTCCTACCGCACTTTGGTGAACAGTCACCTCACCTGGCTTGTGGAATTCGGATGGCCTGAGCGTTTTCTCTACGTAACCGGATGGTTGATGGTTTTTCTGATGTGCTTTCCCACGAAGAAAAACGGCTGGCTGGCCGTCCCTTTCGGCGTCTGGGTTGCGTTTTTCACAGGCGCTTTCTTCACTTCCGTGGCGGAGTCCGTCTGGCTGTGGATCGTTCCCATTCTGGCGCTGGCTTGGGTGCTTGGCTGGCAGATTTGGAGCAGGGCTTGGCCCAGCCCGAAGCTGTGGGTTTTACCTCCAAGCATGGCTGCGGCAGCCTGTTTGCTTTTGGTGTCTTTGGGCGACCACGGCTCGCAAATTCAGAAGAAAGGCCATGTGGTTTTAGTCGGTGGGATGCGGCCGGACTGCTGGATTGTGCTCGATAAAAAAGTCTTGGGAGACAAGCCCGGGCGTTCACTCAGGGGTGCTCTGCCGATTCCTGGAGGAATTTCCCTGGGCGTGGTGGAAAATATTCGGGACCTTCCTCAAGGCAACCTCACATCGGTGATTCTCTCGGGGAATATCCCATCCGAGGATCGAGCCGATGCCGTCAGCAGACTCAAATCGGCAAAATCCGTTACGCTCGTGAACCCTCCCTTCTTTCCCAAGGAATTTGCCATGCCGGAAGAGCCGAATGTGCTGATTGGTGAATTCTCCCAGTCCCCGGCCGCCTCCGCATGGGCAGAACAGGCTAACACCCGAAAATTGCCTGGGGTGGCGGATTTTCTACCCGATTGGCCGAAGGCAATTTTTGAACCTCATGAGCAATCCCAATGAAAGATTCCTCTCTCCGGCGGGATGTGGTGTTTCTTTTTCTGCTGGCAACCATTTCTCTCTGTGCGGGTCTGCTGGTGAATCAGTTCCGCGACAAGCCGCTTCCCTTGGTTTATCAGACAAAGGAAGAGCGCTTGGAAAAATCGGTTCAAAGATTGGTTGAGTCCCGCGCGCCAGCGGAAGAGGTCTCGAATCAGCTTCCCGAAATGTTGTCACTTGGCGAATTTGCCGATTTTGTGGAGAACAAGCGCGGCCTCGTTCTGGATGCCAGGCCGGAGATTTTTCATCGGCTGGGGCATGTTCCGGGTGCTCTGAGCTTGCCGCGAGAAGACTTCGAGAACATCTATCCCGGATTGCGAGAAAAGCTGGAGGCCGATTTTTCACAACCCATCGTGATCTATTGCGCAAACGTGTCCTGCGAGGACGCCACGCTTTTGAAGAAAGCCCTGGTGGATCTCGGCTTTAAGCAGCTCAAAATTTTCGAAGGTGGCTGGGCGCAATGGGAGAGTGCCGGGAAACTCCAGGAGGAAGGAAAATGAGGAGTTGGGCTTTGCCACAAAAAGGCACGAAAACGCGCAAAAAAAGAGGAGATCGCCTCCCGATAAGCCGATCAATCTCTCGCCGCTTTGCCTTCGTTACTTTTCCTATCCGTGTTCATTTGCTTCGCTTCGCTCACCCTTGCAGGGCAACCTTTGGTTGGCTGTCTCACTTCGTTCGGCTGTGTCATCCGCGGTTAAAAATTCGTCGCCCGGCTGTAGTCAAAAAATGAGGTTCCTCAAAAATCATTGGTTTCTTCTGGTGCTCCGCGTTCTCCTTGGGGTGGTTTTTATTTATGCGGGAATCCTCAAATTGGGTAATCCCCTGGCGTTCGCGGACAGCATTGCGTCGTTTCAAATGTTGCCGGGTCTGGCGATCAGTCTCTTCGCGCTGGCAATGCCTCCGTTCGAGGTAATTGCCGGCATTCTGCTGATCATTGGGCGCTGGTCACGGCCCGCCTCCTTCTGCATTGCCGTCTTGTGCGTGATTTTCGGCGTAGCCCTGTTGCAGGCACTCCTGAGAGGGCTGGAGGTTGATTGTGGCTGCTTTGGATCCGGAGAGCCTTCGACTTTCAAGATGGGGATGTCCTTGGGTCGGGACCTGCTGCTCCTTGCGGGTGCAGCTTGGATTTATACTACTGGTTCAAAAACCGGGCCCACCACAGCCCTCCAGAAAAAATGACGCCGGCTATTTTTCGTCGGCCGGTTGGGTGAAAGCGGGGATATTTTTGACGCCGGCATCCTTGAGGGCGTCGAGAACCTTGACCACGAGGCCGAAAGGCGCTTCGCGGTCGGCCTGCATGGCGATGGGGCGGTTGGGGAATTGTTCGCGCAGGGTTTTCAACGAGGCGGCGAGATTTTCAAGGGTCTGGGGTTTTTCATCGAGCGTGATTTCGGTGTCACTCTTGATCCGAAGGACGAGGGGTTCGACGTTTTCGGCCGGGGCTTGTTCGGCGGTTTTGGATTCGGGCAGGTTGATTTGCAATTGCGGCTGCTTTTTCTGGAAGGTCGTGGTGACGATGAAAAAGATCAGCAGGATGGCCAGGATATCAATCAACGAAACGATGATGATCGAGGGCGCACGCCGCTTGCGGGTGTAAAACCTCATCGGGAAAATTGCGAGACCGGCGGGGTGGTGCCCGGCGCGTAGCACTTGGCGATCAGATCGGCCACGAGGGATTCCATTTCCACGGCCATGACTTCAATGCGGCGTTGAAAATAGTTACACATGATCAGGCAGGGTACGGCGACGGCCAGGCCGACGATGGTGGTGTTCAAGGCTTCGGCGATGCCGCGGGCGACGGCCACGGGATCGGCCCCGATGCTGGCAAAGATGCCGACCAGGCCGGAGAGTGTGCCCAGCAGTCCAAGGAGCGGGGCCACGCCGGTGGCGATTTCGAGAATGACGAGGCCTTTTTCCATTCCGGCGACCTCATGGCGGGCGCGGGTCTGCACCGCTTCGATGACTTCCGAGCGCGGCCAGGTGCGATGCTTGATCATGGTGCCCAGGACCCGTGAGAGGGGCGAGGGATAGCGCGGAATGAGGGCTTCCAGTTTTTCAAGGCCTTCGCCCGGCCCGAGGCGTTCGATTTCGTCACAGAGTGCTTCGGGCAACACGTCGGCCTGACGCAGGGCGATGGCCCGGAGAATGATGACCGTGAGCGCGCAGACGGAAAGCGCGAGCAGGAAAAGCATAAAAATGCCGCCCTTGCTGAAAAAGGCGAGGATGCCGGAGAGGAAGGATGCGAAGAAAAAATCCATTAGTTTGAGATTACAGTGAAGGAGAATTCGGTTTCAATACGCCCTTTTTCAAGCATTGGGGCGATTTCTTTTGGAATGGGCGGGAGTTCGGCGTCCACCACTGCGCGCAGGCTGCATTCGGCCACGGATTCGTTGGAGGAGTTGCTGACCACCTTGACCTTGCTCACCTTGCCGTCGGACGAGACGAAAAAACGGATACTGACCGTGCCGGGCGAGTTGTCCAAATTGCTTTTGATGTAAAAATACCAGCGTGATCCGATGGCATCGGAGAGGATTTTTTTGTAGCGCCCGAGCGGGGTGCCGACGGCATCCACGGAGGACCGTCCGCGGGTGGAGATATTGCCCTCAATGCGGGTAATCCGCGTTTCCGGCTGATAGCCGGGAGGAGAGGAGGAATTTTGAGCCTGGGTTTGGGGAGTTTGGACGGCTGGCTGGGTTTGCGGCTTGGGCGTGCTGACCGGTTTCGGGGGTTCGAGGAGGGCGAGTTGGGTGGTTTGCCTCGGGGTGGAAACAGGTTCGGCTTTGGGAGCGGGTGGAGCAGGCGCCGCGCTTTGGGCGGGTTGGGCAGCGGGGGCGGAAGGGCGGGCTTCGCGGCCGGGAGTGTATTCCTGATTTTCAAACGCAAGGACGGGACTTTGCAGGCCTTCCTGGCTGGGCAGGGGCGCGTCTCCGCTGGCTGGTAGTGAGGCTGCGGCGAGGGTGTTCTTATCGGATTCGAAGACAGGATTCCCGGGGGCTTTTTCCGAGAGTTGGGCATCAGTTGTCTCAATGTAAACCGCTTTGTCCTTCGGCTTGGGAACGGGGGGATCAATGAGGGTGAGTTCGACCGCTGTTTCCTCCACGACCAGGGGAGGAACAACGGGACTAAGCGCGAAGATGGCCGCGATCAGAAGAATGAGTAGGAGATGAAATAGAATGGAGGCGGCCAGGGCTTGCATGGCCTTGCGCTTTTCATGGTCCTGCCATCCCGGAATCACGACTGTGCTCATGGGACGGGAAGCGTTTTTGTCATCCGGGCGTGATG
>Ga0105044_10015296_pt1 | contig 10369 bp, 9 predicted proteins | sample MAT01_FD_78092 | JGI IMG/M metagenome (GOLD analysis project Ga0105044, IMG submission 78092) | Freshwater microbial communities from Lake Fryxell liftoff mats and glacier meltwater in Antarctica - MAT-01 | ecosystem: Environmental > Aquatic > Freshwater > Ice > Liftoff microbial mat | place...
ATTGGGCCGGTGGCCCTACCGACGCCGTCGACGTCGACCACGTGAATGTCGACTACGCACGGCCGATCAGGAACGGCCCGGTTGCCCGGGGTTTCGACACGTTCTTTGGCATCAGCGCTTCGCTTGATATGGCGCCCTACATCTACCTCGACAATGACCGCTTGATCGGGGCTGCCACCGTGCGGCAGACCGCCTGGTTCCGCGCCGGCCCTGCCGCGCCCGATTTCCGCGCGGTTGACGTGCTGGCCGAACTTACGCGCCGTACCGCCGCCTACATCGAAGCCCGCGCGCCTGCGCGGAACCCGCGGGCCAAACCGTTTTTCCTCTACCTCGCACTGCCTTCGCCGCACACACCCATCGTCCCGACCCCGGAGTGGGTCGGCAAAACCGGCCTCGGCGATTACGCGGATTTCACTCTGCAGACCGACTCGGCTGTGGGCGAAGTAATGGCTGCGCTGCAGCGCGCTGGGATCGACGACAACACGCTCGTCATTTTTACCGCGGACAACGGTTGCTCCGCCGTGCCAGCCCGGGCCGCGGAGCTGGAGACAAATCACGGACACTTCGCGAGCGCGCAGTTTCGCGGCTTCAAGGCCGACCTCTGGGAAGGCGGCCATCGCGTACCGTTTCTCGTGCGCTGGCCCGCGCGCGTGCGCGCCGGTTCCGTGTCGGATCACACCGCGTGTCTCACCGATCTGCTTGCGACGGCCGCGGATGTTATCGGCGCACCCGTGCCGCCCGACGCGGGCGAGGACAGCGCCAGTTTCCTCCCGACGCTTCTCGGCCGGCCGCAGCCTTCGCGCCCCCCCGTCGTGCATCATTCCATTTCCGGCCACTTCGCGATCCGCGAAGGCAACCTGAAACTACTCTTCGCACGAGGCTCCGGCGGTTGGACCTCGCCGACCGAAGCGGAGGCCGAAAAACTCAACCTCCCCGCGGTGCAGCTCTACGACCTCTCGGCCGATCCCGGCGAACGGCGCAATCTCGCCTCTGCACGACCGGAAGACGTCGCCCGACTCTCGCTCTTGCTGGCGCTCTCCGTGAGCAACGGCCGCACGACCGCCGGCCCGCCGCAGGCCAATGACGTGCCCGTGGAAATTTGGAAAACCCGCACCGTCGGCGTGCCGATCCCCCAACCCTCACGCTGATGCGCCGCTTCCTTCCATCGTCTTTCATGCTCCTGCTTTCCGGCACTTACATGTTGGCCGCATCCACCCTCTTCGATACAGAATCCGCTCCCGGCGGCCCAATGCCGGCCGCCGCCGCGGCGGAGATCGCACTCCCGCCCGGCTTCCGTGCGACGGTATTCGCCGCCGAGCCGGACGTTCGTCAGCCCATCGCCATGGCCACCGATGCCCGTGGCCGGCTCTGGGTCGCGGAAAACTACACCTACTCCGAACGTGCCATCGGGTGGCATCCGGAGCTGCGCGACCGGATTGTCATCTTCGAGGATACTGACAATGACGGTCGCCACGACAAGCGCACTGTCTTCTGGGACGGCGCCCGGCGGCTCACGAGCCTCGAGATCGGCCACGGGGGCGTGTGGGCTATTTGTCTGCCGGAGCTCGTCTTTATCCCGGACCGCGACGGTGACGATGTGCCCGATTCCGCGCCCGAAGTGCACGTCGACGGCTTCGAGTATGTGCGGGCACGCCACACCGTCGCCAACGGGCTCCGTTGGGGTCCCGACGGCTGGCTCTACGGCCGCCAAGGCATTCTCGCCAACTCACATATTGGAAAACCAGGTACGCCCGATGCCGACCGCATCCCGCTCAACACCGGGATCTGGCGCTACCACCCGCAACGGCATTTGTTCGAGCGCTTCGCCGAAGGCACCACGAATCCGTGGGGTATGGATTGGGATGCGCACGGCGAGCTCTTTTTCATCAACACCGTCATTGGCCACCTCTGGCATGCCATGCCTGGCGCGCATTTCCGGCGCATGTCCGGCGACGATCCCAATCCGCGGGTCTACGAGATCATCGAGCAGCACGCCGATCACGTGCACTGGGCGACCGGCGAAGTCTGGACCGATGTGCGCAAAGGCGTGACCGGTGCGACGCTCGCCGCAGGTGGCGGCCACGCCCACACCGGCCTGCTCATCTATCAAGGCGGCCGGTGGCCGGCAGAGTGGGCGGGCAAACTGCTGACGGTCAATTTCCACGGCCGGCGCCTTAACGTGGAGCGCCTCGAACGCGCTGGCAGCGCGTTCGTCGGCCGCCGTGAGCCCGACGCGTTCATGTTTCCCGACCCGCGCTTCCGCGGTCTCGACCTGTTGGCGGCACCCGACGGCGGTGTCTTCGTCAGCGACTGGAACGACGACGGCGAGTGCCACGATAACGATGGCATTCACCGGTCCAGCGGTCGCATTTTCAAGCTCGGCTACGGCTCGCCCGTGCCCGCGCCTGGAAACCTCGCCGTGCTCGGTGCTGCCGCCCTCGTTTCGCTGCAGCGCAGCCCCAACGACTGGCTCGCGCGCACCGCGCGGCGCGTACTCGTCGATCGAGCGTCCGTTGGCCGGGACGCGACGGAGACTCTCGCCGAGCTCGCCCTCTTTGAAGCCGGCGCAACCGATCCGATCCACCGCCTGCGAGCGCTCTGGACGCGGCACGCCCTGGGGGCGAGCGAACCCGTGCGGTTGCAGGCGCTTCTCGACGATTCCGACGAACACATCCGCGCCTGGGCCGTGCGCCTGCTCGTCGACGATCGCGCCGCGCCGCCCTCTGCCGCAGCCGTGGCCGCGTTCGCGCGGCTGGCCGCGCGTGACCCGGCCCCGCGCGTGCGGCTCGCGCTCGCATCGGCCCTGCAACGTCTGCCCGCGGCCGCCGCGGCCGCCGTGGCCGCTCCGCTCGTCGCCCGCGCGGAAGATGCCGACGACCACAATCTCCCGCTCATGCTCTGGTATGGCCTCATCCCGTTGGCCGACGCGCCGGACATCGCGTTCGAAGCCTTGCTCGCCGGCGCCCGCATCCCACGCGTGCAACGCCTCGGGGCGCGTCGCCTCGCTGAGGAAATCGACACCGCCCCGCAGCGCGTCGACGTGCTGCTCGCCGGTATCGCTGCGGCCCCCGCCGCGGCGCGCCTCGCGGTGCTCGACGGCCTCGCCCAAGGATTCAGCGGCCGGCGCCGCGCGCCGAAGCCGGCCGGCTGGGATGCCTTGCAGGATACGCTTACCGCGGACGCGACCGACGCGCTGCGACGGCGGCTGCGCGATCTCGGCGCATTTTTCGGCGACGGGCGCGCGCTCGACGAAGTGCGCGCGGTGGCCCTCGACACCACGGCCGATCCGTCGCTGCGCCGCGGGGCGCTCGAAGTGCTGGTCGAGGCGCGCGCGCCGGCCCTGCGCGAGACTGCGACCGCGCTCCTGCGCGTCCGCAGTCTCACCGCGCCGGCCGCCGCCGGTCTCGCCTTGTTCGACGATCCCGCGATCGCCGATCTCCTGCTCGCCGAATGGCCCGATACCTACGGCCTCGAGCGGCCGGGCGTAATGAACGTCCTTGTTTCGCGCCCCGCGTGGGCCGCCAAAGTGCTTGGCGCCGTCGCCGCCGGAACCCTGGCCCGCACCGATCTCTCGGCGGCGCAGGTCCGCCAGATCCGTGCCTACCACGACCCGGCGCTCTCGCGCCGGCTCGACGAGCTTTGGGGTCCGGTGCGCGACGACACGGAAACGCAGCGCGCGGCCGAGCTTCAGGGCTGGAGTGCTCGCTTCACGCCGGAAAAACTTGCCGGCGCCGACCGCGCGAACGGACGCGTCGTCTTCCGCAACCTTTGCAGCGCCTGCCACGTGCTCAACGGCGAAGGCGGTGTACTTGGCCCCGATCTGACCGGCGCCGCTCGCGACAACCTCGGCTACCTCCTCGAAAACATCCTGTTTCCCGACGCGGTCGTGCCCGACGCTTATCGCCTCACCACGCTCACGCTCAAAGACGGCCGCACACTCGCCGGCATGGTCCGTTCCCGCGCCACGCACACGCTGAAGCTCCAGACGATGACCGACCTTGTGTCGCTCTCCGCCGCGGACATCGCCAAAGAAGAGACCTCGCCCACGTCGCTGATGCCGCCCGGCCTTCTCGACGGACTTCCGGCCGCCGAAGCCCGCGACCTCATCGCCTACCTGCTGCAAAAATGATCGGCTCCGTGCTACCTCCCCCCCGAGCTCCCACCTATCTCTTGCCACCAGAACGTGAACGTCCGTCCTTTTACCTATGAGAATGAATGATTCGGCTTTTTACTTGATGGCAAAAATCAAGCTGCACTGGGTCGTGTTACTCGGGCTCGCGCTCGTCGAGGCGGCGGCGCAGAGCGGGAGACAGGAGCGGCCAAACGTGATCGTGTTCCTCGCCGACGACCTCGGTTACGGCGATCTGCAATGTTACAACCCGCAGTCGAAAATCCCCACACCTCATCTGGACCAGCTCGCTGCGCAGGGTATTCGGTTCACAAATGCCCACACGCCATCCGCCGTCTGCACGCCGACGCGGTACGGACTCATGACCGGCCGCTATGCGTGGCGTACCTGGCTCAAGTCGGGTGTACTCGACGGTTTCGACCCGCCGCTAATCGATGCCGATCGCACCACTCTGGCCAGCTTCCTCAAGCCGTTGGGTTACGCGACCGCCTGCGTCGGCAAATGGCACCTCGGCATGACTTGGACTGACCTGGCTGGCCAGCCCGTCCCGTATCGCGGTGCATCCGGTTTCCGCGCGGGTGCGGACATCGACTACACACGCGATACAATCGGCGGACCGCGCGACCTCGGCTTTGACGACTTCTTCGGTATCTCGGCATCGCTCGACATGTCGCCCTACGCGTTCATCAACGGTCGCCGCGTCACTGAGCCGCTCACCGTCGCAGCACCGGACGATCGCACCCTCTTCATGAACCAGGTTGCGGGCGTGCAACCCGAGGGCTTCACGCTCGAAAGCGTCCTTCCCGCGCTCAATCTCCGCGCGACGGAGTTCATCCGTTCGCGTGGCGGGAAGCGCGACCCGTTTTTCTTGTACATGCCGCTGTCGTCACCGCATCTGCCGATTGTGCCCAACCGCGCGTGGATCGGCAAGAGTGGGGCCGGCCTCTACGGCGACTTTGTGGCCGAGACCGATGGCGTTGTGGGCGACGTCCTTGCCGCCCTCGAAGCGGCAGGCCTGCGCGAAAATACCCTCATCGTTTTCACAAGCGACAACGGCGGCCTCTGGCACGGTTGGGACGCCGTCGAGGCCGACGACGTCGCGGAGTACAAGCCGACCGCGCGCGCGAACTATACCGGCGAACGCGGCCACCGCAGTAACGCGACGCTTCGCGGCACAAAGGCCGACATCTACGAAGGCGGTCACCGTGTCCCGTTTCTGGTTCGCTGGCCGGCCCGCGTGCGCGGCGGCTCCGTGAGCGAAGCGCTCGTCGAGCTCAATGACCTCTTCGCCACGATTGCGGAGATCACGGGCCAGCCACTGTCGGCGGGAAACGCGGAAGACAGCTTCAGTTTTCTCGCCACGCTGACCGGCCGCACGCCGACGGGGGCGTGGCCCGCGCGTCCGTTTGCGGTGCACCACTCGCTCGCGGGTGTTTTTGCACTGCGCGAAGGCGATTGGAAGTTCGTGCCCTCGCGCGGCAGCGGCGGTTTCAGCACGCCTAAAAAAGTCGAACCGAAGGACGACGAACCCACTGGCCAGCTCTATCATCTCGGTCGCGATCCGCAGGAGACGCGAAACGTCTGGTCCGATGAACCGGAGCGCGTCGCCCGCATGGGCGCACGGCTGGAGGAAATCCGTCGCGGCACGCGGACGCGACCGTAGGGCTGCGTCGCGATAGCACTTGATCAACGGCAGGAATTGCCTTGGACGGAGTTTTGGGCTGCGATTCGGCAGATCGTGAAGAAGATTCAGTTCCCGTCGGTTCTGAAAGGGGCGTTGGCGGGCGGAGGTCTTGGCGCGCTTGGTTTTCTCCGAAGCGGTCGGGCGGCGGCAGTGGCAACGGGTTTTACGCGCAAGCTTGCGCAATTTGAAAAGAGACGTACGTTTTCAAATTGATGAATTTTGAGTGGGACGCCAGCAAGGCTGCCGAAAATCTCGCCAAACACGGAGTCAGCTTCCCTGAGGCCGCCTTGGTGTTTGCAGATCCCAAGCGACTTACGGTGACCGATTCTCGCCATCAAAATGAACACCGCGAAAACACCATCGGGCTGATCGCCGCTCTGTTGGTCGTCACGGTCATACACACGGATCGATCCGGCGTCACCCGCCTCATTTCAGCCCGTCCAGCCAGTCGTCAAGAAAGGAAACGCTACCATGCCCACGATTAAACTCTCTCTCGCCGAAGCCAAAGCTCGGTCGCTCTCCGCCGCCGACAAGGCGCGCCTTGCAAAACTCTCCGCCAAGCCGGATGCAGAAATCGACTTCTCCGACCAGCCGGAGATCACCGATGAGGCAATCGCCGGTGGTCGGGTGCGGGTGGTGGGACGCGGCGGCAAACGCGCGGGCGCAGGGCGTCGCGCACTGGGGAAAACCCGCAAGACGGTGAAGTTGTCGCGTGTCGCTGTCCGACGTCTGGAGGCCTACGCGCGCCGACATAGGCTGCCGCATTTCTCGGCAGCCATAGAGGCGGCCAGTGAGTTGCTCGGGAAGTAGACAGGCGCGGATTCAGGTTGTCGCTCAGGGTCGGCTGTATTTAAACCGGTCTTGCAGGAGCTAGTTCCGGCGTTGGTAAAACCGGCGTTGGCGGGCGGGAGTCTTGGTGCGCTTGATTTCTGCCGCCACCCGCGCCACCTTCCGCTCCCGTGAGCCGCTCGCTTGGCTCTTGCCCATGGAACTGGCCCTCAAGCGCGCCGCGGTCGATCCGGCGATTCTGCCTCACGGCTCCCTCTCCAAGGCCGTCCACCACGCGCTGGACCGCTGGGACGCTCTGAGCCGGTTCGCTCAACCCGGCTTCGGCCACGTCCACATCGATTCCAACGCCGTGGAACGGTCCATTCGCCCGAGTGCGGTGGGTAAGAAAAATTTCCTCTTCGATGGACACCCCGGTGCCGGCTGGCGCTCCGCGGTCATCTACTCGGTTCTGGGCACCTGCGCTCTGCTCTCCCTCAATCCGTGGCGCTACTTCACCTGGGCGCTGCCCGGCCTGGCCGGTGCCACCACCAAAACCGCCGGTGACTTCACCCCTCACCGCTTCGCTCACTTGCGGCTTTGATCCGGCTTCCCCGGCTTTCGCACTTGTTCGCATTTCCGCCAGACTATCACGTTCCTTCTTTCTCCTCTACCTGTAGTCGCGCGGCCGCTTGCCGCCCACCAAACTGCTGCTCTTGAGGTAATGCTCAGTCTGAATCAACAGGTCAAAACGTACACGCTGCGCCGGATCATCATCCAACAAAGTGACTTCGACGCGGTTGAGCATCGCCTGTTCCGACGGCGCGGGTTTGCGGAAACGGGTCGTAACCATGTCCATTCCCAGCACCGTGCGACCGAACGTGCCCAGCTTAATTGTCCAACAATTTGCCCTTCATTCACGTATCACCCTGTGAAAATCCGCCGTGGCTACGGCCGCGACCGAGCCATTTTGCCCTTGCCAACAGCGCTCGCAATCTCTGCTTTCTTCCCTTCTCCATGCAAAAGACCAAAAAGTCCGTCGCCAAGCGTTTCAAGATATCCGGTACGGGCAAACTGATTCGCCGCACACCCGGCTTCCGTCACTTATTGTCTGCGAAGAGCACGAAGGCCAAACGCCGTGCTACGAAAGACAAGCTCGTCGATCCGGGTCGGGCGGCGCCGCTCAAGCGCTGTCTCCCCTTCGGCCTCTAAATTCGATCCGTTCGAAGAGGATTCTCCCTACCATCGTCAGGCGGGTGAGTTTAAGCCGACCCGCCGGCGTCTAACACAAAAGGAATACTAACATGGCTCGTGTCACCAACGCCGCGGCTTCCCGCCGCCGTCGCAAGAAAGTTCTGAAATACGCCAAGGGCTATTTCGGCAATAAATCCAAGCTCTTCCGCTACGCGAAGGAAGCCGTTCAACACGCGTGGCAGTATGCCTACCGCGACCGCAAGAAGAAGAAATCGGACATGCGGGGTCTTTGGATCGTCCGTCTGAATGCTGCGTGCCGAAATGCCGGCATCAGCTACAGTCGCTTCATTGAGGGCCTCAAGGCCGCGAAGATTGAGCTGGATCGTAAGATCCTCTCCGATATCGCTATCCGCGACGAAGCCGGATTCAACGCCCTGATCGGCCATGCTCGGGACGCATTGAAGACCAAGGCAGCCGCCGCGAAGGCGAAGGCCTAAACTCTTGTAAACGCGAGCCAAGCGGGCTCGCTCCAAGATAAAGAGAGTCGGGTTGCCCGGCCGCTCTTTTTTCCAGGACGGGCCTTTCCCGAGGCGCCGTCCTTTTCATTTTAATCGCTTCGCGGTGGCCCTAGACGCGCTTTTCCCTTTCGTCATCCTCGATCCATGGAACAGAACCTTACCGCACTCTTGCTCAAAGCACAGACCGACTTGGCGGACCTGAAGTCACGGCCCGAATTTGAGGCCGCGAAGGCGCTGCTCGTCGGTCCCAATGGCGAATTAACCTCGTTGATGAAGCAGATGGGTGCGGTTCCAAAGGAGCAGCGGCCCGCGATGGGCAAACTGATCAACGAGACCAAGGCGAAGCTCCAGGCTGAGCTGGATGCCGTCCTAGTCCGGCTCGGTGACGCAGAAATCGCGAGCCAGCTGGGTGCCGCCGTGGATCCATCCCTCCCGTCGCCCGATATTGGCCCTGGAACGCGCCATCCTCTGACGCAGGTACGCGAGGAAATGTGCCGAATTTTACGCAAGGTGGGATTCACCGTGGCGGACGGCCCCGAGGTCGAAACCGAGTACTATTGTTTCGACGCGCTCAACACCCCGGCCGATCACCCCGCTCGCGACGCTCAAGACACATTCTATCTTCAGGAGAACGCGCGTTTCGGCAATGTCTCTAAACGCTCTCCGGGCGAGAAGTACCTCCTCCGCACGCACACGTCTTCGGTTCAGATTCGGACGATGTTGCAGGGGTCGCCACCGATTCGGATCGTTTCCCCGGGGAGAGTTTATCGCCGCGACACCACGGATGCCACGCACTCGGCAAATTTTCACCAACTCGAGTGCCTTTACGTGGACAAGAATGTCACCGTTCGCGATTTGAAGGCGCTGCTCGACTACATCTTCACCTCGCTTTTGGGGAAAGACACCAAGACGCGATTCAGGCCTCACTATTTCAGCTACACCGAACCAAGCTTCGAAGTGGATCTGAGCGCAAAGCATCTCCCAAAGGTGAACAAGGAATGGATCGAAATCGGTGGCTGCGGCATGGTGGACCCGCTGGTTTTCGATGGGGTAGGCTACGACTCGAAGATATGGACCGGATATGCCTTCGGTATGGGTCTGGAACGTCTCGCGATGCTTCTCTACGGCATCGATGACATCCGGTATTTCTACCAAAACGACCTCCGTTTCCTCCGCCAGTTCGCCTGATCGCTACCGCCGAACGCCTCCCGTGAAAATTTCCAGAAATTGGCTGCAATGCTATGTTGACCTCCTTTCGTCCTCAAATGACGAGATCGCTCGGGCGATCACATTTTTGGGCTTCGAGGTCGAGAATATCCTCCTGTCGGGTGCGCCCCGCCTTGACCTTGTTTTCGTCGGTGAGGTTTTGACCCGCGATAAACATCCCAACGCCGATAAACTTTCGGTTTGTACGGTGGACGTCGGGCCGACGCATGGGGTCAAAACGATTGTGTGCGGAGCCCAGAACTACAAAGTAGGCGACCGCGTGCCGGTGGCGCTGCCAGGCGCAATCCTGCCGGGAAATTTCGAGATCAAACAGTCGAAGATCCGAGGTCAGGCGTCCGACGGAATGATGTGTTCCGGACGTGAGCTGGGAATCGGCGAAGACCATTCGGGTTTGCTGCTGTTAGAAGGTCGTCCTGCCTTGGGATTGCCGATCAATGAGGTCCTGCCTCCCGGCGATGTTGTCTTCGATATCGAAATCACCCCCAATCGGCCGGATTGCCTTTCCCACCTCGGTATCGCCCGGGAGTTGGCGGCATGGTTTAAACGAGAGCTGCATTACCCGGAGATAAAATTTTCGGGCATCGCTTCCTCCGCTGCATCCGTTCGTCCCGATCTCCTCTCTTCCGTTCGGGTGGATGCCTCGGAGGACTGCCCGCTTTACATGGCGTTTGTGGTAACGGGAGTAAAGGTCGCTCCTAGTCCCGCTTGGTTGCAGGAACGGCTGCGTGCGGTCGGACTGCGGCCGATTAATAACGTGGTGGACGTCGGAAACTACGTGCTTCTGGAATATGGTCAGCCGCTGCACGCATTCGACGCAAAGAAGCTGGGCGGGAGCCAAATCGTGGTTCGACG
>Ga0105044_10015297_pt1 | contig 10369 bp, 8 predicted proteins | sample MAT01_FD_78092 | JGI IMG/M metagenome (GOLD analysis project Ga0105044, IMG submission 78092) | Freshwater microbial communities from Lake Fryxell liftoff mats and glacier meltwater in Antarctica - MAT-01 | ecosystem: Environmental > Aquatic > Freshwater > Ice > Liftoff microbial mat | place...
CAAAAGCGTGCAATCACACCCGTAGCGTTGTCACCCAAATGGTGAACGACCAGAACGCGGTAATCTTCAAACATATCAAGTGCCTATTGGTGAAGTTAAGCGGTCAACTGAGGATTCTAGGTTAAAGGAATCTCTGGCGCAATGCGGCAACCCGGTAATTCATACGCTGCCGGATTTGTTGATGGATCGCGCGTTGCTCAACCCACCTATGGCTCGCCCTGAGGTTTCGAGGGGCAATGCGTACCGTGCTGAATCAATAGTGTGTGGAGCCAGCGCTTCGATACCTCAGTGCGAACGGACGTCTTTATTGATCCAGCGCCTAAATATGTTGACTCTTCCGATGACCGCTGCCCTCTCCGGGCCTGTCGGCCACCCTCTCCCGCAAGCGGGAGAGGGGCTGGGGGAGAGGGCGTCGGCCGTTAAAAAATCAACATATTTAACTGCTGAATTAATATAGGGGCGGCCAATTAGTGGATCAGGCATTCATGCGGCTTCCCAGCCTTTTACGCCCTGCAGACCGCTCCAGTGCTGTGGTATGTCGAAACAAGCAAAGAGCTACGCCGAAATTTCCCGCGTCAATTCGTCAATGAATTCGTTGAGCTCATTACAAACCCGGCGATACTCGCGCGAAAGTTCCTCGACCTGCGATGCCGCGCCATCCAGCGTGCCGCGATGGGTCAGCGTCTCCAGATCGGCTGCCATTCGACCCAGTATCCGTGCGCCCAGCGAATTGCTACTCGATTTCAAGGTGTGCACCGCGAAGTACACCGCTTTTGTATCCTGTGCAGCGTGGCCGGCTTCCATGCTCGCGACCAGGCTGGCCGATGTTTTCAGGTAGAGCCGCGCCGCGCGCACCGCGAACGGTTCGCCGCTGCCGCGCGCGACCAGCGTATTGAGCTTGTCCAGCACCAACCGGTCGATGGCCGCATCCCGCATTGAGGAAAACGTGTTGATACCAGCATCGCTGCCAGCCGGTTCAGTATTGCATGCTGCGTCTTCTGGATTCATTGCCACGTCCGCTCAGCGCCAAGGTTGTTCGGGTTCCTCCGCGTTATACGGCAGGGCGCGCGATAACTTTAGGGCGCGCTGTAATGAATGCTAGTCGACCAGCTTGTGCTTCAGGGCGTAGTGCGTCAGTTCCGCGTTGTTGGTCATGCCCATTTTTTCGAGGATGCGTGCGCGATAGACGCTCACCGTTTTCGGCGAGAGCGACAGTGTCACCGCGATATCGGCGAGGCGTTTCCCCGACGCCATCAGGCACAGCGTCTGGAATTCGCGATCCGACAATTTCCGATGCGGCAGTTCTTCGCTGCCGTTGTCATTGTTGAGATTCTGCGCCAGCATTTGCGCGATTTCCGGCGTGATGAATTTGCGGCCGGCCATGATCTGCGCCACGGCGTCGAGCAATTGTTCCGGCGCGCTGGTCTTGTTGAGGTAGCCATACGCACCGGCCTTGAGCGCGCGCACGGCATATTGATCCTCCGGATACATCGACAGGATCAGTACCTTGATACGCGGATTCTCTTCGCGCAGTGTCTTCAAAATGTCGATGCCGTTCTTGCCGGGGAGATTGACGTCGAGCACCAGTACATCGAACTGCAGTTCGCGCATCTTCGTGCGCAAATCGTTGTAGTCGCCCGCTTCGCCCACCACCGCGATGCCTGCGCCATCGGTAAGGATGTCGCGAATCCCGCGGCGCAGCAACGCATGATCGTCGACGATGAACACCCTGATCATGCGGGACCTGTCTGGCCGGGCGATTCGCGTGTGGTGCGCGGCAGCGACAGCAATACCGAGGTGCCCTCGCCACCCTTGCTGTAAATGTCCAGCGTGCCGTTGAGCTTGCGTGCACGCTCGTGCATGCCGGCGAACCCGAATGAAGGCTTGAGGCTGTCCAGTTCGCCGATGCCTTTGCCGTTGTCGGTGATCTCGACATGGATCTGGTCCTCTGCTACGAACAAATTTACCTCTACTCGCGTGGCACCCGAATAGCGCGCGACATTCTCCAGCGCCGCCTCGCAGATGCGATAGATGCCGATGCTGGCTGCAGAACCCGGCGTCTCGTCGCGATTGGCGTCGAAGTGGGTTTCGATTCCCGAGTCATGGGCAAACTGCGCCGTGAACCATTCCAGCGCGGGCACGATGCCCTCGTTGAGGATGGCGGGGCGCAGGTTGCCGCAGACGCGTTGCGCAGTCATGGCGGTGCGCTCGACCAGCGCGATCGCATTGCCCAATCGCTCGGCTGCCTCGGCGGAGAACTGCGAATGCCGCTGCAGCCAGGCCAGTTCGAATTTGAGCGAAATCAGCGAGCTGCCGATCTCTTCGCTGATTTCGGTGGCGACGGCGGCGCGCTCGGTTTCCTTCATTTCTTCCAGGTGGCCGGTCAGTTCGCGCAGCCGTGCTTCCGATTCACGTAATGCCGCTTCGGCCGCGGTGCGTTCGCGTCGCACCGCAGCGGCCTGCAGACTTCGGCGCAGCGCCGGCACCAATCGCGTCAGGCGGCCCTTCATGATGTAGTCGTCCGCCCCGGCCAGCATCGCCTCCACCGCCAACTCTTCGCCGGAATTGCCAGACACGACCAGAAAGGGCAGGTCGAGTTTGCTCTCGCGCAGCACCTGCAGTGCGCCTCCGGAGGAAAAGGTGGGGAGATTGTGATCCGAGATCACCGCGTCCCAGTTGCTGCCTGCCAGCGCCGCGCCCATCGCGGCGGCGTCTTCCACGCGGGTGCCTTCCAGCACTACGCCGTTGCCAGCCAGGGTGGCCAGCATCAGTTCGTAATCGAGTTCCGAATCCTCGACAAACAGCACGCGGATCGGATTTGCAGAGGAGGTGGCCATAGGTGGGGAAGTTGCTTGGCAGCGTTGCCAGGATTAGGCAAAGCCCGTGGATTATTTTGTGGTGGTCAATGAAAGCGGGAGCAAAAAAGCGAACAAAAAAGCGAACAAAAACGCAAACCTCTGAAATTCAACCAGCACGCACGGTCCGTATGGATTGCGCGATCAATGAAAAGGGAATTGGCCAGTGTTGGTGCCGCTTTTCCCATTATCACGTAAACGCAGGGTGCGGAAAATGGGAAATCGAAAACATATTGTGAGGCAACAACTATGAACATGCGCTCCTTTTATATTAGTGCAGCAGCAGCGTGCACCATCGGATTTTGCTGTTTGGGAAATGTCGAGGCGGCAACGTCGCCTGCGGAAATGCCCAGCCGGGTGAAACTGGGCGGTGTTCCGGAGGACAGCGTTTCACTTCGCTCAACGACTGCGCCCCAGACCAGCATCGATCTGCTGCCAACGGCATCCGACTTGGCGCTGGCAGCGCAACGCAGCAAGTTTGCACCCGCATCTGCGCTGGCAACGATTTTGGGGATCAATCAGCAGCCGGCTCGAGGGTCGGCACCACGTCGCGTGGGCTCCGTTTTTCCCAGTGGCGCTGATGCAAAGGTCGTCAAATGGCAGCCATTGCCTGAGGGCGGGTTTGTGACTCATTTTCGTATTTCCTCGCTTGGTGCGATGGGTATTCGAGCCAGACTATTGCTGCCCGCAGAGCTTACCCAGGGCGAATTGCGCGTGGTCGCAAATATGGGCGATGTGGCGCAAAGACTCCCGTTAGGCGTGGCAATGAATGGCGAAATCTGGACGCCCGCCACCGATGGATCATCGCAAATTATCGAGGTGTTCACCACGCAACCCGTCGAGGGGCTTCGGATAAAAGTGCAGGATGTAGGCCATTTTGAAGAGCCGCCATTCGCCGAGAAGGGTCCGCCAGAACCCGCGTTAAACACCGCTGCCGGCGCCTGCACGGTGGATCAAGCGTGCATGATTACCAACGATCCAGTGAACGGCAATGCGATCTCGGAGCGCCGCAAATCGGTTGCGAGAATGAGTTATTCCAGCGGCGGCGGTATGTTCACATGTACAGGGACTTTGCTGAATTCCGTGGTTCAACAAAATTTCTTTATCACGGCAAACCACTGTATTTCTACGCAGGCAGAAGCTACCAGTCTGACCACCCGCTGGTTCTACGAAGCGAGCAGCTGCGGCGGCCCGGTGCGCGGTGACGTCGTCAATTCAGGCGGTGGTGCCCAGCTTGTCTTTACAAATCACTTTGTCGATTCGACTTTGCTCAGACTGAATTCACCGCCGCCCTCTGGGACGGTCTTCGCCGGTTGGAATACCAGTACATTGCCAGTCAACTCGCCGATTGTCTCGCTCAGTCACCCCCGGGGCGACGTCATGAAGGTGGCGCGTGGGAATTTATCTGTGCCGGGAAGTTCCAATGGGCTGATCCGTCTGCAGGGTTACGATCAATCCATGTACGGCATCCTGTTTAGCCAGGGAATTATTGAATCAGGATCATCCGGCTCCGGTTTGTTTACATTGAGCAATGGTTCCCTGCAACTTCGCGGCGTACTTTCCAGTTCGACTGTCCGCAACAGTCCGACAGGTTTGTCGTGCACTGACACCACCGAGAACGCCAACTACGGGCGCTTCGACTATTTCTATCCGCAGATTGCACCAATTCTCAATGGCACGGCTTACCCCTCCGACGATAACGCCAATCAACCAGCGACCTCTATACCCGCCCTGACCTTCGACGTGCCTAAGTCTGCAACGGTGAATTACGCCGGCGACATCGACACCTTCCGCATTAACGTCACACAGACTGGAACGCTGTATGTGAAGTCAGCCGGGGGCTACGATTTGATCGGTGGTCTGCTTGATGCCAGTGGCAAGGTTTTAGCGAATGCGATAGCGACTGCGACCAATGATGATGCAGACCTGACGTCCTTTGATTTTGGTATCGCGTGGAAAGTTACACCGGGCACCTATTATCTAAACGTGGCTCCATATGATCCAACTGATGCAATGCCGGCCGCATACACTGTGACGGCTTCGTTTACCGGCGCGACTACCAACTACACGTCGCTGTGGTGGGCCGGGGAAGCCGAGAGAGGCTGGGGCATTAATCTCAACCACCAGGGCAATATTATGTTTGGCACCTTGTTCACTTACGACGCGGGCGTGGGCATCTGGCTCGTCCTGAGTCGTGGCGAGCTACAGCCGGACGGAAGCTATTCAGGCAAACTTTATCGCACGACCGGCCCGGCATTCCATGCCACGCCGTTCACACCGATCGCAGCCGCAAACCTCACCGAAGTCGGGTCGATGCGTGTGGCGTTTTCGAGCCCCTCTAGTGGCACGCTCACCTACACCGTGGGAAGCCGTAGCGTGACCAAGAGCATTTCGAAGCAGACGTTTGCCACGCAACCCACGTGCGGCTTTACAGGCACCAACCGTACTTACAACGATAACTACCAGGACCTGTGGTGGAACCCCAACGAACCCGGTTGGGGCATTAACCTGACCCATCAAAGCGATACTATTTTTGCGACGCTGTTCACCTATGACGCGACCGGCAAGGGGATGTGGCTCACTCTCTCGCGCGGCGAGCGCATTGCGGGGACACAAAATTTTGCCGGCGCGCTACACCGGTCGACCGGGTCAAATTTCGATGCGGTGCCTTTCACGCCTAACACGCAGGCCAATCTTACGCAGGTCGGCAATATGCGTCTTGAATTTACCGACGGCAATACAGCGAAGCTGATCTACGATGTAAATGGCCTATCGGTAACGAAAAACATACAGCGGCAGATATTCGATACATTCAGGTCGGATTGCCAGAAGCCGTAGTTGTATGACCGCTCCGCTGAAAGGGGGTGCCGACGGCGCCTCTTTTTCACGTCAATGTTGAGGAACCATTCCAGCGCAGGCACGATGCCCTCACGAGAATGGCGGGGCGCTTGAACAGCAAAATCACATTGCCCAGCAGCTCGGCCACCTCGGCGGAATTGCCGGAAACGACCAGAAAGGGCAGGTCGAGTTTGCCCTCGCGCAGCGGCTGCAGTGCGCCTCCAGAGGAGAAGGTGGGAGATTGTGATCCGAGATCACGACAGCCCAGTTGCTGCCTGCCGGTGCCCGGCCATTCGCGGTGGCGTCTTCCACGCGGGTGCCTTTCAGCACCACGCCGTTGCCGGCCAGGGTTGCCATGGGTCGGTGAGGTTGCGAGGCCGCGTGGCCAGGATTGGGCAATGCCCGTGGATTATTTTGTGGTGGTCAATGAAAATGCGAACAAAAAAACGCAAACCGCTGAAATTCAATCGGCAGGTACAGCCCTTATGGATTGCGCGATCAATGAAACGGGAATTGGCCAGTTTTGGTGCCGCTTTTCCGATTATCACGTAAACGCAGGGTGCGGAAAATGAAATATCGAAAACAAACACCGTGACTCTTTTGAAGTATCAGTCACATTTCAGCCAATTACCGGGATGACAGCGGCAAGGACCCAATATGACCATGACCCACAAAACGGCGCATCTGGAAATCGTGCCCCTGGCGCTTTCGGCGATCACCGATCTCCGCGGTGCTCAGGATGATCTAGTTCGCCTGGCAGCACTTCTGGACGATGCCTTTGGCGAATTGCTGCGCAGCTTCCGCGCCGTACAACTGGCCGCACGCTCCGAAGCAGACGCGTCGGAGATAGAGCGTATCGCCACGCGCGCAATTGTGGCGCTGCAGTGCGAGGACATGGCCAGTCAGTTGATCGACCACACCCGCAAAAGACTGGCGGCGGCAGGGGAATCGCTAAAGATTCTTCCCCACGTGCCGCAAATAGCATTAACGAATATGGTGTGGGCCGCCGGTATCGCAACCGTTGGCGAATTTTCTTCCACAGCTCCGGTGCAGCAGGATGCGATAGCAGCCGGGACCATTGAGCTGTTCTGATCAGCAGGCACGAATTTCAAAAGGACTTCAGCGATGTATTCAATACTTGCAGTAGATGATTCCGCATCGATGCGCCAGTTGGTGGCCTACACCCTGAAAGGTGCGGGCTTCGACGTCTTACAGGCGTCCGACGGTCAGGAGGGTCTGGAGCGCGCACGCGAAAGGAACGTCAACTTGTTGTTGGTGGACCAGAACATGCCGCGCATGGATGGCATCTCGCTGGTGAAGGCCCTGCGCAGCCTGCCGCAGTACAAAACCACGCCAATACTCATGCTGACGACCGAATCGTCCGACGCTATGAAAGCGGCAGGTCGGGCCGCCGGCGCGACTGGATGGCTGGTTAAGCCGTTCGATCCGGTACGGCTGCTCGAAGTAGTCAAGAAGGTAATACGCTGATGTCTATCCTCCAGACAGCTTGTCAGCCCATTCCGGTCCCGGTTCGTCGATGCGAAGGGATTTACCCATGAGCGAGAACATCAATACTGCCGGTCAGTCGTCCTCCGGCGAATTCGACCTGTCGCAGTTCTACCAGGTATTTTTCGAAGAGGCCGGTGAAAACCTCGCATCGATGGAAAACCTTCTGCTGGCAATCAATGTTGAAGAGCCCGAAGATGAAGACCTGCATGCGATCTTCCGGGCTGCGCATTCCATCAAGGGCGGTGCGGCGACGTTCGGATTCCAGGATGTCGCTGAACTCACCCACGAACTTGAAACGCTGCTCGACAAGGTAAGAAAACACGAACTGGCCGTCTCCACGGAAATGGTCGATACCCTGCTGGAGGCTGGCGATGTGCTCAAGAGCCAGCTTGGCTGCCACCAGAACGGCGACAGCGGCGGTGTCGGCGATATCTCTCCGCTGCTATCGACAGTTCGTCGGCTTGCAGGTGAAGGTGCCGACCATGGCGTTGCAAAAAATCAAGGTGCGGGCGTGCTCGAAATGGAAATCGGCCCGTTGGACGACGCGAGCGTATTTGGATCCATCATCGAGTTGTTTTCCGACATACCCAATCTGGGCACCATCGCGCCAATCGCCGGGCCGGAAGGATCGCCGGCCGGCAGCACTCGCCGCTTCACCGTCACCACCCTGTCATCGCAGGACGAGTTGTGCGATCTGTTCAGCTTTCACGTTAGTCGCGATCAGGTTCGATTCATGCCTGCAGGACCGTCCGTGGCTGCCGGGGCCCACGCGCAAGATGTGCGCGGGGACCGGTTGCCAAAGGGCGGCAGTTCATTGGATCCTGGCTACGGGATTTTTTCTGAACCTGAATCCGACCAGATTACAACGCCGGTCGAACCCTTGAAGGATGTGAGGACGGCGCCAGCATCTAAGCAGAAATCGGAAAACCGTTCCGCCAGTGGTGCAGACGCATCGACACTGCGGGTTGCGGTCGAAAAGGTGGATCAACTGATCAACCTCGTCGGCGAACTGGTCATTACCCAGGCAATGCTTTCCAACAGAGGGCGCGATATCGATCCCGTCCTTCATGAGGGCATGCTCACGGGCCTCGCTGATCTTGAGAGGAATACCCGCAGCCTGCAGGAAGCGGTGATGAGTATTCGCATGATTCCAATGGCCGTGGTGTTCAATCGCTTCCCGCGCATGCTGCGCGATCTTGCCGCCAAGCTGGGCAAAGAGATCGAGCTGAAGACCTCGGGCGAAGCGACCGAGCTGGACAAGGGGCTCATCGAGAAGATTACCGATCCACTCACGCATCTGATTCGCAATTCGGTCGATCACGGTATCGAATTGCCAGAAAAGCGCATCGCCGCCGGTAAATCCGCACGCGGCACGATTTCTTTGTCGGCCTCCCACCAGGGGGGCAGCATCGTCATCGAAGTGCGTGATGATGGTGCCGGTCTGAATCGCGAACGGATACTTGCCAAAGCACGCCAGCAGGGAATGAATGTTCACGACGGCATGACGGACAAGGAAGTCTGGCACCTCATCTGGGCACCCGGATTCTCCACCGCAGAACAGGTGACGGATGTCTCTGGACGCGGCGTGGGAATGGATGTGGTGACCAAAAACATCACCGCTCTGGGCGGCACAGTTGACCTCGATTCAGCCGACGGCCATGGAACCCGGGTATCGGTGCGGCTGCCGCTCACGCTGGCGATCATGGATGGTATGTCGGTCGGCGTGGATGGCGAGATATTTATACTTCCGCTGTCGAACGTCGTCGAGTCGCTACAAGTTACAGAAGACATGCTGCGGTCGGTCGTTGGACAAGGCCGGGTGGTTGAAGTGCGCACCGAGTACCTGCCGGTGATGGCGCTACACGAAGTTTTCAATTCGACCGCGTCCAGCGCTGCAGCAGGGAAGGGCATTCTAGTGATCATCGAGTTTGAAGGTGTCAAGACGGCCCTGATTGTCGACGAGCTCATCGGCCAGCATCAGGTAGTGGTCAAGAATCTGGAAGCCAACTATCGAAAAATACCCGGAATATCGGGTGCCACCATCATGGGTGATGGACGAGTCGCATTGATTCTCGATGTGGCACATGTGGTCTCCACGCTCAGTAATGCCGGAACAAATGCAGTACCGGCGGGGGCCGTGAAGCACTGAGAAATTTTCGTACCGATTGAGTTCTAAAGCTGTGCCGGCCAGTTTGTCGGCGGCGAGACTGCCATTCAGGGCCTTGCAAAACTGTTCGGAACAACAAGGAGATAGCAATGCGCCTTAACATGCCAGTTACACAAGTAGAGGTCGAACTAAAAGACGGTGAAACCATCGTCTCCAAGACCGACACCAAGGGTGTCATTACCTACTGCAACCAGACCTTTCTCGATATTTCGGGATTCAGCAAGGAGGAGGTGATCGGCAAAGCCCACAATCTGGTGCGTCATCCGGATATGCCGCCTGCCGCTTTTGAGGATATGTGGGCAACGCTGAAATCGGGCAGCCCCTGGTCGGGCATGGTCAAGAATCGCTGCAAGAATGGCGACTACTACTGGGTGCATGCCGATGTAGCACCGGTAATTGAAGAGGGAAGAGTTACCGGCTTTATGTCGGTGCGTTTCAAGCCGGATCGCGGCTCGGTAGCGGCGGCGGAAGAGCTATACAAGTCGATGCGCGATGGCAATGCCAGAGGCGTTGCAATACGCCGTGGCGTGCTCGTGCCGACAGGGCTCGTCAGCGGCGCGATACACAAATTTCTGAATTTAAGTATCAAGGCGCGCCTGACTATGGTGATAGGGCTTCTGTCGGCCTTGCTTGCGGCGGTTGGCGGTGTTGGTCTTTACGCCATCAGCGAGGGCAACGGCGCTCTGCTGGCGGCTTACGCGGACGGCGCTGTGCCAATGGGGCAAATGGCCGCCATCAACCAGAAAATACTGGGAAACCAGGTGCTGATCAATTCCACCCTGGCGGAACCCACGGCAGAGAAAATACGCTCGAATACAGCAAAAATCGAGCAGAACATCGATGAAATTTCCAAAGCATGGAAACAGTACGCCGCCACGAATCTGCAGCCGGCCGAGCGAAAGCTTGCCGACAAGTTTGCCGAAGACCGCAAGAATTTCGACCAGCAGGCATTGCTCCCGGCCATCACAGCGTTGCGAGCTGGTGATAAAAGCGCTGCCAA
>Ga0105044_10015298_pt1 | contig 10367 bp, 8 predicted proteins | sample MAT01_FD_78092 | JGI IMG/M metagenome (GOLD analysis project Ga0105044, IMG submission 78092) | Freshwater microbial communities from Lake Fryxell liftoff mats and glacier meltwater in Antarctica - MAT-01 | ecosystem: Environmental > Aquatic > Freshwater > Ice > Liftoff microbial mat | place...
ACGGCTACTGTAAACGATAGAGAATCAACCAGGTTGTAACAGCCTGGTTGATTCTTTTGGGCTCAACTGTCGGACAACGAATTGTAGATCAATGCGAAGGAGTAATGATGGGACGTGTACTCAGCTTTATTATCGGCACAGCCATTGGTGTGGCGGCTGCTGCGGTGACAACCTATCTCTTTGAGCCAGCCCGCGAGACACCGTTTGATCAGCGTTACCAATCACGCTTGGATCGCGCAATCGCCGAAGGCAAAACTGCGGCTATCGAACACGAAGCTGCGTTGCGCCGTCAACTGGCTGCTACGCGCCAGCTTCCGCTGGTGGATCGCAATTCACCCGTCTAATGCGTGGCGTGTGCTACTGTTGGCACGCCGGACAAAAGTGCGTACTGCGTTGCGCCAAGACAATGCGCTGAATGGCTTGTCCACAGTGCAGACATGGCTCGCCCGTGCGTTGAAAGACCTGATGACGACCTTGGAATTCGCCTAGCTCGCCGTTGGGGCGGGCATAATTTTGGATGCCACTGTCACCCAGGCTGCTGCCGTGATGTTCTATGGCAGTGGCGAGGACACGTTGAATCGCGGCGTGCAATTTTGCAACTTCCTCACTGGCCAAACTACTGCCTGCCCGAGTCGGGTGAATGCCAGCCAGGAAAAGACTTTCATCGGCATAAATATTCCCCACGCCCGCCACAACCGATTGATCCAACAACAAGGCTTTGATGCTGGCGTTACGTCTGGCCAGTTTATCGACCAAGTAGGCAGGTTCAAAGGCGGTGGCCAACGGCTCCTCGCCAAGCTTCGCCAAGACTGTGGTTGGCGTTGCGACGAACCACAAACGACCAAATTTCCGTGAATCTTGATAATGAATCTGCCCACCATCAGCTAGATCGAATACAACGTGGGTATGCTTGGTCGGCATGACTGGCTGGGCATAAACTGTCACATGCCCGGTCATGCGCAGGTGGATTATCAGCGTGTTGCCGCTCCCCAGCCCCAGCAACATATATTTGCCTCTGCGTCCAAAATCGGTGAACTGTTGGCCGATCATCCCTTGCATAAATTGATCGACTGTGGGCGCGGCGATAATGCGCGGCCATAAAACAGTAAGGCCTTGCACAATTCGTTTGTGCAGGATAGGGGTAAGGTCCCGCACATAGGTTTCCACTTCGGGTAATTCAGGCATGCACTATCCCTTGCTGCGCCACCAAAGACTTCCCAAAACTACCGTGAACAAAACGGTCATGATTTGTGCCCAGGCCAGCCAACGATCCACATCTTCTGCCACAGGCGCTGTTGCTGCTGCCGGTACACGCTGCGTAGCGGTGGGTTGTTCGACCAATGGCGTCGCCATCACGGTTTCTGTCACCGTCTCTGTCACCGTCTCTGTGATGGGCGCAAACTCGGTCATGCTGGCTTCGACGGCACTAACGGCTACTGGTTCGGTCGTGGCCGTTGCTAGTACCTCGTTCGTTGACTGGTTGGCGGCGGCCGCGGCGCTGTTGGCTGGTGTCGCAATAGGCTGCTCTGAGGGCAGCGGGCTAATCGCTTGGCTTTGCATCATACCCGTGCGGGAACTATCTGCGGCGGGATTCATCGCCAACGAACCACCGCTATCCTGCGCAGGTGGCCCTTGGCCTATCGAGCCGTCTGCACCGCTGCCGCCAGTGATATCTAGCGTATCCTCTTGCTGAAACCGTTTGGCGCTGGCTGCCGGCGGTACGGGCAACAGGGTTGCACTCGCTACGGGGGAGGCTTGTGTGTCCGCCATGGCGGCGCTTTCATTTGCAACCGCTGCATTCTCTTGCGCTGTCGGCTCGCTCAGCGCGCCTGACGTGGCAGCGACAAGCGCCTCCGTAGCAGGTGACTCTGTAGCAGGCGACTCTGTAGCGTTGGCATTGGTCACGACTGCCGGCGAACTAATGGCGACTGGCGCTGTGGCGACTGCGCGCTGGGGTACCGCTTGTGAATAGGGTGTGCCAAGCTGGTCGCTCGCGAATAGGACAATCAAAAGCGTAAAGGCTACAGCTGTCGCATTGCGCAGGTAGAGATTGCCACCTTGCCAAAATTGCGCCAGTGATTGCCACCAAGGATCTTCTTTGCGGCTAGCGGTGGGTTTGGGGGGTGTTATAGCCTTGCGTTGGAGGCCGACAACGGCTTCCAGGGGCTGAGGCTCGGCGACAATGGCCTCAATGGCAAAAGAGCGCGGCAAGACTAGCGGCGGCAGCACGTGCAACATCTGAATTGTCTGGCGTAGCGACTCTACTTGCCAGGCAACGACTGGGTCTGTTGCAATGGCGGCTTCGATAAGCGTGCGTTCTTCATCAGTGACTTCGTTGTCGATATAGGCTGATAAGAGTTCTTCGCTAAGTTGCGGATGACGCGATAAAGTCATGACATTTCTATCGATCTTCACTCAAATTCCAAGAAAACTTTGCTCGATTTATACATTTATACTACGTGCAGGCTTTGGGCTGCGGTTGTAGGTTTATTTCCTCACAATTTCGCTTACAGCCTACTACAACTAACGTTAAATGCGTGTTGAATGAATTCAACACCTGCGACGGGAAACGTGTTTAAACACGTTTTCTATCCCAGGCGCTGAATTCATTCAGCGCAGCCGGTGATGAAATTTAACCTTGTCGTACTACTCACACAGAGTATACGTTCTTGTGTCTGTCTTATGGACGGAATGCAGCGGGTAATAGTTCCGGTTTGTTGAGCAAATAGTCGCGCAGGCGCAGCCGTGCGCGGCTAATGCGCGATTTTACAGTGCCCATTGGTAGATCGGCGATTTCGGCAATTTCTTCATACGTGTAGCCGTGGATATCACACAGGACAAGTACCAAGCGTTGTTCTGGGGGTAACGCTTGAATACCAATTTCGAGGAATTGGTTGAGTTCCATTCGTTCTGCATACGATTCTGGGCTTTCTGCGTGATCGACCAACGCCGTAATATGGTCGTGATCGACGGGCAGATCGTCCAGGCTATCGGTGGCCCGACGCTGCTGGACGCGTAGAACATCGTAGCAGGTATTGGCGACAATGCGCATAAGCCAACTGCGAAAGTTGCCGCCTTGAAAACCGGCCAGCGCGCGAAATGCTTTGATGAAACTATCTTGTACTACATCGGCTGCCGCATCTTGCTCGCGCAACATACGATATGCGACACTGTAAGCCATTGCCTGATATTTTTCGACAAGCAGATTAAATGCTTGGGTTTCACCTTCCGTGGCGCGTGCTATGATCGCCTGTTCTTCAGAAAGCGGAGATGAAATAGTTTGCATGCTCACGATTGTTTTAGTCCAAACAATACTTGACTTTTCCTACCGTGTCACAAGCTATGTGCAGATTTTGCTGGGGGGCGCTCGGCCAGCCCCAATCACACATAATTTAAAGGCACAGTCCATTTGACGTTTTTGTCTACTCTTAGTATACTTGCAACCTATACAGATTTGCAATGCCGGAGTGGCGGAACTGGCAGACGCGCACGACTCAAAATCGTGTGGGTAACCCCCGTGTGGGTTCGACTCCCACCTTCGGCACTATTTTTCCCTGATGACTTTGAACGGTTGAGGGGAATAACAGAAGGGTAGCTGAATCTGTAATCGATGACAACAAGTTCTTGTTGTCATCGATTTGTTTCTTGGCCCAAGATGTTTATCCGATATAGTTGACACTATTCGTATAGACATTTATGGGTTTGATACTATCGTGTGCTAATGGACAAACCATTTAAAAGTCATACAAATAAGCTTGGTAATACACGAGAGCGTATCTATGACTTTTAAGGGTTTTATCTATAAGTAGTAGTGTTATAGAGCAAGAAAGACGTGTCTTAATCAGTAAAGCAGGTGGTGGCGTTCGTTTCGTAGCTTGAATTTTGCAGAGAAGACCCTAACACAGGTTCATGCTTTGATGAATCGTTGGGTAAGAGTTGAGATACCATGTGTTATGCGTCTGGCGAATCTGCCATAATTGGTGTAGTATACTTCAGTTGGCAATAAATTACGCCGCTACGTTGCATGCAACAAGGTTGCGTACAATCGGCAATTACCGCCAAATGAAGACCGGTTTCGTGAATCTATACCAATATTGTGTGATGATGCTTTCTGATTATGCTGCCAATGTTCCAACTATCAAGAATGTCTAATTGCGACCCTACTGACTCGTCTACCACCTCTTTATCATCTCCCCACAACCATTCATTACAATCCAAAGGCTTTACCGTACCTTGGTCTTTGGTCTTTGGTGTATTGTTGGCCATGTTTACCCTTGCCGGTTGTGGCCCAGAGAGTGCGCGGAATAATCAAGAAGATCTAACCGCAACCACCCAACAGATCGCGCTCGATTATCAAACTCACCGCAATCTCGGCCAAGCAACCAGTGAATTAGAAACGCTCGATGTGGCAAATCTGAATCAATGGCTGATGATGGTAACCGAGAGCGCCGTTACGAGTAATCCAGATGAGGCCCTGACCAGTGCGCTTGTTGCGCTTTCCACCGATCTGGGCCTACAGTCAAATGCCATTCAGCGCTATGCCCTACAACACAATCTGGTGGAGGCCGCAGTCGCGCTTGCCCCAGAAGTGATAAACAATACGCAACCAACGCCCGAACCGACCCCAGAAATCGCGGTTTCTGTGTCACAGACCACTTCGGTTGGTGCGTTGACCAGTGCCGACCCTGCCAATGAAAAGGTTGCCGAAAACGCACCCCCAGTCTCGTCGGCCAGCGTGTTGACCGCTACACCCACATTGCCCGTTGCGGTGATCGTTACCCCAACGCTGACCCCTGCGCCACCTTCTGCCCCACAGGTTAAAGCAGCCAGCGATATCAATGTGCGCGCTGGTCCGGGAACCGAATATGCGGTGATCGCTGCCTTGGCGCAGAGCGAAATGGCTATGATTACGGGGAAGAACCCAGCGAGCGATTGGTGGGAAATTACCCTAGCCAACGGACAGCCGGGCTGGGTCTATAGCACGCTTGTCGAAACGGCTGGTGATACGAATGTCGTGGCGCTGGCGCTCAATATTCCCACGCCGCCCCCCACCTTTACACCAGCTCCAACGCCAGAACCTTTACCCACTGCCCAACCGGTAGCGCCAGTTACTGACCCTGCCGCGCCGACAGAAGCTGCCCCACCTGCCGACGCTGTGGCAACCCCACAAGCACCGGCTGCGGATCCGAATGGCGCACCACATTTTACGATGGTGAGCCGGCGGCTTTGGAATAAAGATGAAAATGACGGCTGTATTGGGAAACATCTGTTGCGGATCAGCGTGCTGGATGCCGGCGGTGCCCGCCTCAATGGCATACGCCTCAGGGGCATCTACACGGGAATCGAGTTAGTTACTGGTGATCAGGGCAAAGGTGATGGTACCATTGAATTTGACCTACATGGCAGTGGCGAAGGCTTTGTCGTCCTCAAAAATAATGATGGCCGTGAAGCTACCAGCGACAATGCGGAAGGGTTTACCACTCGCTCGCGTGATATAGACACAGCCACGCTGATTGCTACTGGTTATTGCAGTAGTGAAGCAGACTGTCAGGTCTTTTATAGCTCGTATGGTTGTCAAGGTCATCATAGTTGGGAAGCGATTTTCCAGCGCAACTATTAATGCGCTTATCTGTCCAAGGGTACGTGGGTGCTTTCACCAAAGCGCCCGCGCTTGAAGGTAACCATTCGTCCAGATAAGCAGTAGAGAGTAGTCAATTATTGATTAGGTTATGCTACCATTTGTTTGAAATCAACTGTTTCCTGCCTGTTTCAAACAAAGCTAGACGTGAGCATTTCCAGTCGTGCAACGACAGGGAGGCGAAGTGAAAAGTATTCTGCTCAAGGCTATACCAATGTTCGATGGCTTGGCCGATGAAGAGCTTGAAATTTTGGCCGACAACTTTGTTGATAGCCACTATCCCAAAGGCGCGCAACTCTTTAAGAGTGGCGAGCAAATCGATTCACTCTTTGTGATGGAGCAAGGATTTGTGCGCTTACTTGCGAATAGCGGCCGCGCGTTGGCAGTAATGGGCCCAGGGAGTATTCTGGCCGATGATGCCTTATTCCGTGGCGCTACCCAAGAGGTCGATGCAGTTGTTGCTTCTGAGCTTTCTGCTTGGAAATTGTCGGATCACAAATTGCGCGCCGTCTTTGTGCGCAATCCAGAGATCGGCATCAAAATTAGTCGCAACTTTGGCAGTTTACTAGTCCAGATGGACGATTATTTGGTCGAACGCCTGTCCAAGATTAATGAACTGAGCAATCTACCACGGCATACGCTGCACGCTATTGCGCGTAATTTGCAGCCACGCATTGTACGTACACAGGCTCCGCTGCATCGCGGCGGGGAAATGCCCCATGGCTTATTTATTGTGGAACATGGCGCTTTTGAAATCCGCCCTGATCCAATGACACCAGGGCAAGATGTGCAACGATTACAATCGGGCGCAATCATTGGCGCAATGGCGCTATTAACCAATAAACCCTATAACGAAACTGCCCTGGCCATCGAAGATAGCTTGGTGTGGGTCTTATCCACCGAAAATTTCCAAACGGTCAATAGCAGCCATCCTGGGTTGCGCCGTAGCCTGGGTCGCAATGTACGTTCACGCCTGGGCAAGGCCGATCAGGCTCAAGCTGTGTTGCGTCTGGCGCAGATGCCGCTCTTTGCCGAAGTGCCGCCGCAAAGCTTGCAGGCCATGGCTCAACGCATGGTCCTACAACATGTGCCCGCGGGCGAGCGTGTTTATCGCATTGGCGAAGCTGGCGACGCGATTTACATGGTCGAGAATGGCGAAATTGAGCTGACCGAAGAAAATGCCAGTGGCGTCGTCGAAGAAAAATCGCGCGTTGCGGGTGGTGGCTTTTTTGGTGAGATGAGCCTGATTGCCGGTCTGATTCGCACAGAAGATGCAACTGCCACGCGTAATACCAATCTGTGGATTTTATATAAAGCCGATTTGGATGAGTTAACTGTTCAACATCCGGCAATTGCCAAGGCACTCAGTCAAGGTTTGGCAACACATATGGCCGAACCCGAAGAGCAACAGGGTGATCTGGAGCGTTTTCGCGATTTCGCCATCTTAACGGATCTCAGTCCTGCCGATCTGCGCCAGGTGACACGGCATCTCCGCCCCATGCGTTATCGCTCGGGTGAGCAAGTTTATCAAGCCAATACGCCAGCCGACGCCCTCTATTTTCTAGATCGGGGACAGGTGTATGTGCAGTCGCTAGATGGCAATGGCTGGATTCTGGGCGAAGGCGAAACTTTTGGCGAGCGTTCCGTTTTATCCGGTGATCCGCACGCCTCCACTGTGATTGCCGAAACGGATATTGATGTGTGGATGTTGGAAAAGGACGATTTTGATGCGCTTGTTACGCGCCATCCCAGTCTGGCCCTGACGATTTCGCGCATGTTTAGCCGGCGCATGAACCAAACGAGCATGGCTCCTAACCCGGTTCAAACGAATTATGCACCGGCCGCCCCGCAAGCGCTGGCACCCAGGATTCAAACGGTGCAACGCCGTTTAGCGGGCCCTACGACAGGTCAACAACCTGGTGTACCGGCGCGCGCGCCTGGTAGTGGATTTGTTGAATGGTTTGCCAATCTCAACACATTTGGCAAGGTACGTCTCGCCTTATTTGTCTTATTGCTGCTCTGGTTACTCGGCGTGGCTGCGCCGTGGATGTTGTTGAATTTACTGAGTGGCACGAGCATTGCTAACGGTACGGCATTGGCGGCCTCTTCACGCGCTTTGGTGGCTGTGGCTACTATGGGCAGCTATGAAATTGCTCAGAATGGCGATTTAGCCGCAGCCTTGGTCAAAGCCGATAGTATGGCGGCTCCCACGGCGACCTATACCCCTTCGCCCACGCCCACATCGCCTGGGGGCGGCGTCGAGATCGCCTCGGCAAAAGCCCTGCTCGTCTCGGCTGAAGGGACGGCCACCCCGGTACCCCTGCTGAAACTATATGTTGGAGAAGCCCAGGTTGCGCTCGATGTTCCAGCCGAAGCTATAAGCGCACCCGCAGCAGTCGACGCCCCACCCCAAGCAGAAGAAGCGATCCAGGCCGCGTCTGCCCCCGCCGAACGGGGACGTGCTTGGGATTCACGTCTGGATCAACTCGGTGTCACAATTCAGGAAGCCAGTATCAGTTCTGGACAACAATATTGGCGTTTGATCGATGCGCGCTGGGCCGATGAAATTCAGTCGGGTGGTAAGCATCATATTTATGTAGAAACCCTAGACGAGGGTGGCAACCGGGTTGTCGGCCAGCCGGTGATGGTAACTTGGGGTGAAGGCGCACTCAGCGGCTTGACGGAAGACAAAGCCCCACCGGATTATGCCTACAATTTTCAGATGTATGCCGCCGGCTATGCCTATAGTGTGAATGTGGAAGGAATGCCCAGTGACCGCCTGAGTGGCGCTGGCCTGGGTAGTATCGAACAACGTACCTATGGCATTCACACCAGTTATTATCTGACTTTCCAACGAGCAACGAAACCGTAGTGCCATAACCCTGTACTTTTTAGAAAGCGCTATACCTATACTGTATAGGGTAATTGCTAAAAAGTAAGCGGCTAAACCAGTAGTCTTGTTGCACGCAGCAATTGAATTGTAGTTTTGGACGACCCATGTAAAAGTCATAGAAGCGCTTGCTGAAAACGCGGGGCTATTTTATGACTTTTACGGGTTTTTATTTACGAGGAGGTTCTTTCTGGATAGTCAAGCCTTGGCCCATAAAATTATTGATATTATTGAAGAAAAGCAAGCTTCGAATATTGTACTGCTGGATGTCAGTGATCAAACCTCGATTGCCGCCTATTTTGTGATCGCAACGATCGACAACGAACGGCAGGCAAAAGCGATCGAGGATGGTATCCTTGAAGGGCTGCGCATGGAGCAAAACATCCGCCCGTTAGGCATGGAAGGTGTGGAGCAAAATAGCGGTGGCTGGGCGCTGCTCGATTATGGTGATGTGATTATTCACCTGTTCACCGAAGAAAAACGCGAATACTATGCGTTGGAAGAATTGTGGAATAAAGCAAACGTCGTCTTGAAGCTGTTATAGGTTTAAGTCAACAAAAAAGCGCCGACCTGCACAGGTCGGCGCTTTTTTGTTGGACTACTATCCGGTTACATCAATTCGACAGCGACGACTGTACCGCCACCCGTGCCATGGCAAAGCGAGGCCAGCCCGCGCGTCTTGCCCTCTTGCTGCAAGGCATTGAGCAGCGTCACAATAATGCGCGCGCCCGAAGCCCCAATCGGGTGGCCCAGGGCAATCGCCCCGCCATAGACGTTGATTTTTTCATAGGGGATCTCTAGGGCGCGGCGCAGCAAGACATTGTTGAGGGAAAACGCCTCGTTATTTTCAAAGAGATCAAAGTCGTCAATCGTCTGATCCAGCTTTTTGAGCAGCTTGGTAATCGCCGGAATGGGTGCCTCGACAAAACGCCACGGTTCGACTGCCGCCCAGGCACTGCCCAAGATGCGCGCAATTGGCTTGAGCTCGTATTGCTCTACGGCTTTTTTGCTAGCGATTACCAAGGCGGCGGCCCCGTCGGAAATTTGGCTGGAATTACCGGCTGTCAAGTGCCCTGCTTTGCCAAATGCGGGACGTAACCCCGCCAGCGATTCCATGGTTGTCTCGGCACGGATGCCTTCATCCTGCGCGAAAAGGGTGGTTTTGCGCCGTTCGGCAATTTCAATTGGCACAATTTCCTGGCTAAATTTGCCCGTCGCGGTGGCGGCCGCGGCGCGCAGATTCGACAGATAGGCCACTTCGTCCAGTTCGGCCCGTGTGACACCATGCGTGGCGACCAGGCGCTCGGTCTCCTCACCCATCAACTCGCCTGTCATCGGGTCGGTTAAGCCGTCGGCCATCAGAATATCGGTGACGGGTTCGGCATTGGCCGCCGTAAGCAATTTATAGCCCCAGCGTGCCTTATGACTCAGGTAAAAGCCAGCTTGCGACATCGACTCGATCCCGCCGGCCAACACCAGATTGGCATCACCGGCACGAATCGCCATATCGGCATTCATTGTGCTCAGCATGCCCGAGGAGCAGAGCATATCCACGGCATAGCCATCGACCTCGACGGGGATACCTGCCTTGATGGCGGCGTGGCGCGGCAACAGTTGCCCATGTCCATGTTTGAGGATATTGCCAAAGATAAATAGATCCAGTTCTTTACCGGAGACACTCGCCCGTTCCAGGGCCGCTTTCATTACATGGGCACCTAGCGCAACGGGGGAGATATCTTTGAGGCTACCACCAAATTTGCCCATAGGCGTGCGCACTGCCGATACAATATACGACTCACTCATCCTGCTTGCTCCTTCGCACGGTTTCTAATCATCAAT
>Ga0105044_10015302_pt1 | contig 10366 bp, 6 predicted proteins | sample MAT01_FD_78092 | JGI IMG/M metagenome (GOLD analysis project Ga0105044, IMG submission 78092) | Freshwater microbial communities from Lake Fryxell liftoff mats and glacier meltwater in Antarctica - MAT-01 | ecosystem: Environmental > Aquatic > Freshwater > Ice > Liftoff microbial mat | place...
GAAACGCGTAGGTGCTGGTAGGTGCTCACGATGGCGACGGCTTGCTCGCGGGAGATGCCTCGGTTGAGGGCGTAGCAGTTGCTCATGGCGATCTGGGACTTTTCGTCCACGCCGAGGTCGCGGACGACTGCGGGATCTTCCTCGATGTGATGGGTGAAGAACCGGCCGTTCCAGGTGAGGGCGTTGAGCTTGGCGTGGATCTCGGCGGCGCGGCGGAGGTACGTGGCGGCGTCGGCGGGCCGGCCGGCTTCGGAGAGCATTTCCGCGAGCATTTCGCAGGCGAGCGCGTAGCCGTGGTTGTCGCCGAAGAAGACGCCGAACTTCGTCTCGGCAGAGATCTGCTGCGCCGTCCCGAGCGTGAACTCAACGGTATATTTGTCGTGCACCTGAAAGTCCCACGAGTCGATCGTGTAGCCGCGTTTAAGCAGCCCGAACCGCGCCGACCACCGAAGCGGATCGGTGACGGAGTACTCGAGCGCGGCGATGGCCGAGTCGAGCTTGCCGCGCATCCAGGCGTCGTCGCCGTTGCCCTTCCAACCGAGGTACAGGGTTTCGAGGTAGTTGTATTCGTTGTGGTTTTCAACCGGCTGGCGGTTGAAGTTAAGCCCTCCGTCGAGCTTGGAGAACCCCGCGGGGGAGTAGGCCGAGTGGAAATAGTCGCCGCTTTCGGCGAAGCAGTTGCTCCAGACCATGCCCGAGGGTTTTTGGTTTTCGGCCCAGAGGTCCGCGAAGCTTGCGGTGGGGTCGATGGTGCGGCCGTCGGCGTCGGTGCCGGAGACGACGAACTGCATGCCCTTGGCGGTGTGCACGTGATCGAGGATCCAGTGGACGTAACAGTGATACTCCCTGCCCCGCCAAGCCAAGGTTTCCACGCCAGAGGGGTGGTAGCAGCGCATGGTCTTGTCGAGCGCGGCGAAGAGGTGGGAGAACCGCCCGCCCGCGTCTGCGATCTTCGAGCGGGCGTCGACGGGGAGGTGCACTTCGCCGGAGGCTTGGCCGTCCCCGCGGATGGTGTGGGTTCCGAGTGCACCGGCGATAACGATCTCGGCGAGGCCGTCGGCGCCGAACGTGGTCCGGGCGTATTCGTGGCCAGCCCCGTCGGTGGCGACTGCCACGCCGCCCGCCGGGCCTGTGACGCAAATGGTGTCCAGCGGGGCGAACACCTGGGCACGGTCGCCCAGACGGTGGATTGCGGTAGTGGCCGGGAACGTTTGCGGCATGTCGGTTCTCCTAGAGGGTGTGTACAACATACCGGGTAAAGGCGGAGATGTTGCCCGGCGGGGAGGGTGTTTCCGCCCCCCGCGACCGATCCCCCGGCACGCGGTATACTCCCGCCCCATGACCTCGGTCCGCCTCGACCACATCGTCAAAGACTTCGGCGCAACCCGCGCCCTGAGCGACATTGACCTCTCGATCGGCGGGGGGGAGCTGTTCTTTTTGCTCGGGCCTTCCGGCTGTGGGAAGTCGACGCTGCTGCGGCTTATCGCCGGGCTGCACCAGCCGACTTCGGGTCGAGTTCTCTTCGGCGACCGCGACGTCACCTCGCTGGGCACGAACAAACGCAACGCCGTCATGTGCTTCCAGTCCTACGCCCTCTGGCCGCACATGACGGTGTACGACAATGTCCGGTTCGGATTGGACGTGCGAAGGGTCGGGCAAACCGAAGCCAAGCGGCGCGTCGATGAGGTGCTCAACCTCGTGCAGATGGACGCCTACGCCCTCCGCAAGCCCAACCAGCTCTCCGGCGGGCAGCAGCAGCGCGTCGCGCTCGCCCGGGCACTTGCCGTCCGCCCGGATTGCCTCCTGCTCGACGAGCCGCTGAGTAATCTCGACGCCAAGCTGCGGCACGAGATGCGTTCCGAGATCCGCCGCATCTGTAAAACCGCCGGGTTCACCACGATCTACGTCACGCACGACCAGAAAGAGGCGCTCTCCGTCGCCGACCGCATTGCGGTGCTCAAGGACGGCAGGCTCATGCAGGTCGGCTCGCCTTCCGACCTGTACCACCGGCCAAACTCCACGTTCGTGGCTGACTTCATCGGGCAGACCAACCTGCTCAAGGGCACCGTCACCGCCTCCGACGCCACCACAGTCACCGTGAGCACCGCAGCCGGTTCGCTGCGGGTGGCGAAGCCCGAGGGCACATTGCTTTCCGCCGTCACCGTCTCCGTCCGCCCCGAGCAGATGCGGCTCTCCCGCCCCGGCAGCTCCAGCGCCAACATCCTCACCGGAAAGACGCGGGAAAACACCTTCCTCGGCGAAGCCTCCGAGGTCGTGCTCACCGTCGGCCAAGCCGACCTCAGAATCATCACCGCCCCTCCCCTGTTTTCCGTCCCTCCCGACCTCACCATCGAGTTCGACCCCCAAGACGCCGTCGTCCTGCCCGAATGACCGCCGCTCAATCCCCTCCATGAAACGCAACCTCCCGTTCATCCTCTTCCTCCTAGTGCTGGTTCTCCCGTTCGTCGTCCAGCGGTTCGTCCGCACCTCCGGCCAAGCCGCCCGCGTCGACGGGGCCATTCGTCTCACCATCATCACCCCCCACAACCAAGACATCCGCAACGAGTTCAGTCGCGTCTTCGACGCCTGGCACCGCAAGAAGTACAGCCAGCCGGCTGACCTCACCTTCCTCACCCCCGGCGGAACCGGCGACATCCGCAGGTTCCTCGAATCGACCTACGGCGACCGCGCCAAGAACAACGCCGTCCCCGACAGCTTCAACATCGACATCGACCTCGTCTGGGGCGGCGGCGACTTCTTCTTCGACAACGAAATCAAGTCCTTCCTGGCTCCCGTTGACCTCCCATCGGGCACGCTCGAATCCGCCTTCCCCTCGCCCGACCTCGCGGGCGTTCGACTCTACGACTTCGCCAAGGGCAAGCCCGTGCGGTGGGTGGGCGTGTGCATCTCGTCGTTCGGGATCGTGTACAACCCCGATGTATATCAGGTCCTCAAGCTGCCACCGCCGGGAACCTGGAACGACCTCGCCCGGCCGGAGCTCGCCGGGTGGGTGGCGATGGCCAATCCGCTCTCCTCATCCTCCGCCGCCGTGTCGTACTCGATGGTGCTCCAGCGGCACATGGCCGACCAGGAAGACCTGCTTCTCCCCACCCGCCCCGACCTCAAGGCCCTTTCCGGCCCGGACCGAATGAAAAACCCCGAGTACAAGGCCGCCGTCGCCAAAGGCTGGCGCAACGGCATGGGCACGCTCACCCTCATCGCCGCCAACGCCCGGTACTTCACCGACTCCGGCACCCAACCCCCCAGCGACGTTGCCAGTGGCGACGCGGCCGCCGGCATGGCGATCGACTTCTACGGCCGAGTCTACGAGGAAACCGTCGGCTCACACCGCCTGCGGTACTTCGAGCCCCCCCACGCCACCGCGCTCAACCCCGACCCCATCGCCATCCTCCTCGGCGTTCGCGGCGAGCGATACGTCCACGCCAACCGGTTCATCGAGTTCCTCCTCACCCCCGAAGCCCAGCAGATCTGGATCAAGCGCCCTGGCGTGCCCGGCGGGCCCCGATCCCGGGCGCTCCGCCGCCCGCCCATCCGCCGCGACATCTATCCCCCCGCTACCGACCCCAAGCTCTGGACCGACCCCGAGCTCAACCCCTTCACCTCCGCCGGCGACTTCAACCGCCGCTCGGAATGGGACACCCTCTTTACCGACACCCGCCTCGTCTGGGCGGCGGCTTGGATCGACGGACGCGAAGACCTCAAAGCCGCCCACCGCGCCATCCTCGCCCTTCCAGACCTTGCCCGCCGCGACACACTCCTCGCCGAACTCGCCACCTTCCCCATGACCATGGCCGACGTCGAACAACTCCAAGCCGACCGCCGCGCCGCCACCGCCCGCAAAGAACTCAACGAATGGCGCGCCAAACGGCGCGTCGAACTCGCCGCAGCATTTCGCTCCCACTACCGCTCACTGCTCGCCAAGGCACGGTCCCCCGTCTCCGTCAGATAACCCACACGCCCTCCTGCGCCCATGAACACCCGACCCTCCCTTTGGTCTTCCCTCCCCCTCGTCGGACGAGCCTCCCCGCTGCACGTTTCGCTCATGGTCGGCGTGTACCTCTTCTTTGCGACCTTCATCCTCTGGCCCATCGTGCAGATCGTCTACACCGGGTTTTACAAGCCAGGCGAGGGCCTGACCACGCAGTACTTGGAGACGATCTTCGCCGACCCGCAGATGGTGGCAGGCTTGGGAAATTCGCTGCGGGTCGCCCTGAGCACGACTTTGCTGGCGCTGTGCATTTCGCTGCCGCTGGCGATTCTCGCCGTGCGGTTCGACTTTCCCGGCCGCGGTATCATGTCGGGGCTGCTGCTCGTGCCGCTGATCCTACCGCCGTTCGTGGGGGCCATCGGTATGCGGATGTTGCTCGGGCGGTTCGGCCCGCTGACGCAGATCTTCGGATACGGCGACACCGGGTTCGACTGGCTGGGCCACTTCCGGTTCCAGGGCATCGTGCTGATCCAGGCGCTCGGGCTGTACCCGATCATGCTCCTGAACCTCCAAGCCGCCCTGGCCAACGTTGACCCCGCGATGGAGCAAGCCGCCTACAACCTCGGGGCATCCCGCTGGCGGGTGTTTCGGAGCATCACACTTCCGCTCATCCGCCCGGGGCTTTTCGCCGGTTGCACGCTCGTGCTCATCTGGTCGTTCACCGAACTCGGCACGCCGCTGATGTTCGACTTTTACACGATCACGCCCGTTCAGGTGTTCAAGCAAATCACCGAGGTCTCCGGCTCGCCGATTCCGTATGCGCTGGTGGTGGTAATGCTCTTCGCCTCCACGCTGCTCTACCTCGTGGGCAAGGTCGTCCTCGGTCGCGGAATCGCCGCAGCCACCACCAAGGCCTCCGTGCAGGCCACGCCCATCAAGCTCACCGGTGTTCGGGGTGTGTTGGCGCTGCTCCCGTTCATCTTCGTGTTCGCCCTCGCCGTGCTGCCGCACTTGACGGTCGTGCTCACTTCTATCACCGCCCAGGGCGCCTGGTACCGCGAGGTGCTCCCCTCGGTGTTCACCAGCGGGCACTACGTCGAAGCCCTCCGCGACGGACTGGCCATGCCCTCGGTCCTGAACTCGGTGAAGTACGCGACGATGGCGACGATCATCGCCTGCGTGGTCGGGATGACCATCGCGGTGCTCCTCGTGAGGTCCAACGTCCCCGGCAAGGGCGTGATCGACGCGCTGGCGATGCTGCCGCTGGCCGTGCCGGGTTTGGTGCTGGCGTTCGGTTACCTTTCGATTTCGCTGTTCTTCACGCAGCGTTTCCCCGAAGCCACGCGTCCCGGCGGCTGGCTGATTTGGCTCAACGTCAAGGAATACCCCGTCGTGCTGCTCGTGCTTGCATACGCCGCCCGGCGCATGCCCTACGTTGTCCGCGCGGCCACCGCCGGACTCCAGCAAACCCCCGAAGACCTCGAACTCGCCGCCGCCAACCTCGGCGCCTCGAAGTTCCGCGTGCTCCGAAAAATCACCCTCCCCCTGATCGTCGCCAACCTCATCGCCGGCGCGTTGCTCGCATTCGCCTTCGCAATGCTCGAAGTCTCCGACTCACTCCTGCTCGCCCAGCAAGCCGAGTACTACCCCATCACCAAAGCCATCTGGGAACTCTTCCAACGCCTCGGCGACGGCCCCTACATCGCCAGCGCCCTGGGCGTCTGGGCCATGGTTTTGCTGGCCCTGACCATCCTCGGAGCCAACCAGATTCTCGGTAAAAAAATGGGCGCAATCTTCCGGGCGTGAGCGGCTATTTCCGTCGCAACACAAGCATGAGCGATGTCCCCGGCCATCGGCGCGGGAGCAGGGCGGTTTCGACGCCGAACCACGCTGCAATCAGGCGATGCAGGGCCACCGCGGCCCCGGACGGTGGCGCAATGGAAACTCCGCGCTTCCGCCCCAGCCACTTCAAGGCCAGTGCCGGCGGATAGAGCAGGCGAAACAAATAGCCCCTCCGGATGACCTCGAAGCGTCCCGCGTCAAAGAGTGACGCGGAAGTGGGGATGTCGTACCGGTGGAAGTGCCCGTAATGCTCGTCGTAGTTGGACCAAATCTCCCGCCTTGCCGGCACGGTGATCACCACTGTTGGCGCATTGGGAAAGTGGGTACAGATCGAGTCGAGAAACGAAGCCGGTTCGGGCAGGTGCTCCAGTACGTCGAGCAGAAGGAGTACGCCCGCACGTTCGCGGACGTCCGCGGGCAGTTCGGCTGCGTCGACGCCGTGGCGGAGGAACGGCGCAATCGCCGTGGAAATGGGTTTGGCGTGGCCGAGGTCGCAGCCCAATACCTCGATGCCCGCTGCGCGAAGGTGGTCGAGCGTGATGCCCCTTCCACAGCCGATGTCGACGACCAGTCGCCGCGTCTCACCCTCCAGAGCCCGCTGAACGGCACCGAGAACGACACGGTTTCGCGCGAGCGTCCAGTAGTGTCGCTCGATGCCGTCGGGGTAGGGCTCGGCGAACTGCCGCTCGGTGAACTCGGTTTGAACTGCGGGGGGGGGCATGTGGGAATCCAGTGAATTGGCCTTCGTTCACGGCGCCGGGACGGGGCCGGCGAACAGGGTGAATTGTTGGGTGTCGGAGTCGAAGGTCCAGAACGTCAGCGGCGTGCCCGGGGGCACTTGCGGCGTCTCAAAAGGCAGGTGAAACCCCGAAGCGCTTGTATACGACCGGCCGAGGAGTTTTGGAACATCCGGCCGCGGGCGGAACGTGTCGTGCGACGAAGACAGCAGCCGGTATCGGCCGTCTGGCTCGAGCGCGGCGACGGCGACGATGTCGGCGTGCCTGCCCGGGCGGCCGGGGGCGACAGCCCACCCCAGGACGTTGATCCTCACCCCGTCCCGCCAGATCTGGTCGACCGCGCCCAGCCGACCGTCGGGCTTGGCCGTCTGGGCCGGGAGGAACGGGTCCTTCACCAGCGGAAACCGAAGCAGCCCCCGCTCGGCCAGCATGGGCAAAAGTCGCGCCGGGGTTTCGATGCGCTCGAGCAGCGCGTATTTCACGAGGATCGGATTGGGCGCAACAACAATGAGCATCGCGACAGCCCTCGAATGTCTCCTCCCCTCGCCCCACTGCAAAACTGCCATCGGCAGGTTCACCACCGTCGCCAGCCCCAGCAGCGACAACACCACCGCGGCGACCACGGCAACCACCCTGTTGGACCACTCACGCGACCCCCGCCACGACGCCACCGCCAAATACGCGAGTGGAAACAGGGAGATGAACAGCGGAAGTCCGTGCGTGGGATACCGCTCGGACACCGCGAGGTAGCTGTCCTCCCTCGCACGGCCGACGGCTACAGCCAACGCGCTCATCAGCGAATACGCCGGGAGCATCATCCAGGGAACGGCCCGCAGGAGCACATCCGGCGTCCGCCGGACGACGCCGCCGGCGACGATCACAATTCCCAGCGCCACCACCGCGGCGATTCCCGCGATGCCCACCGCACGGGTTGCTCCCAGCGAGCCCCGGAGGTCGGCAAAGACGCGGGGTCCGTTGCCGATGAAAATCGCCGCGTCGCCCGCCACTTTCCACGGGTCGTCGATTCCGCCCGCCCGCGTCTGTCCGGCGAACTGGTATCCATGGAAGTAGTAGCCCACCCCCACCGCCATCAGGGCGGCCCAGCCCGCCAGCAGGACTGCGCGCTCGCGCCGGCTGCCCGCCACCGCCGCCGCCAGCACCGGGAACATCAGCCCCCACACCGCCAGCCCATTGGCAAACGAGTAAGACGCCACGACCGCCCCCGTCGCCGCCACCCCCAGCTTCCAAACGGCACCCCACGCACGTCCTGCCGCCCAGATGCCCAACATCAGTCCCCACATCGGCACGAACACGCACCACGACACCCCGAACAGAAAGTTCGCGTATTGGGCAATCGCGAACGACAACGCGGACGCGTAAAACCCGAAGGCAACGCCGAACCCGCCAGGCATGTCCCGCTTGCCGGTTGCACGCAGCAACACGACAGTGCCCAAGACGAACAGCCACCCGGTCAAGAGTTCCAGTCGCTGGTCCCAGCCGACAAAACGCGCGTTAAGCCAGTACAGCAGCTTGGGAAAGAACATCCGACTGTCGTTCCACTGCCCCATCAGCTCCGACCAAAGGGGATAACCTCGGTCATGCCAAACGATGATCGTCTGGGCGATGGTGAAGTGGTCCCAAAACGGCACCGCTACGCCATATCGGACGATCAGTGCCAGAATCGCCAATGCCGGTAGCACCCACGCCCAGTCGAGGATCGCCAACGATGGTGAGTTTCTCAGTTCCGGCGTGGAGGGTGCGTGGATTTCAACGCCGGGACCTTGCTCTTTCGGTGCGACCTCGTCAGTGGGCATCACTTTTTCGTCCCCCAGATCACGATGTTCCACGCCCACCACTTGATCCCGGGCAGGCGGGTGAGCACCGCGTCGAGGGCTCGCAGTGGTTGCCACCACCACAGCGAGCCGTTGGTTTCGGTGAAGATGCGTTTCCAGTAACGGTCGGCGTTGGGGTGCACGCGGTCGATGAGGTAGTACTTGAGGAATAGCGCGAGCGTGGCGATCCAGAACTCGCGGTGGCCGACGTCGGAGAAGTACTTGCGGATGAGGGTCAGGTCGCCGGTGGTGAGGGGGGCTTCGTCCTCCGTGCGGACTTCGGTGGCCATCCGGCGGTAAACGTTGATGACGGGGTTGTAGGCGACGGGGTCGATGGAGAAGAACATGCCGCCGGGCTTGAGGGCTTTGCGAACGAGTTCGAGCAGTGCCGCCCGGTCGGTCACGTGGTGGATGGTGTTGGCGATGTAGACGAAGTCGAAGGTGCCGTCGGGCACGTTGAGCGACTCGGCGGCTGACACAACCCCGGTCACCTTCGTTCCGAAGCGTTCGGCGAGCTTCTCCGCCGTCGCCACCATGCCCGGCGAGAGGTCCGTCGCCGTCACCTTCGCGCCGCGGAGGGCGAAGTACACCGACGATTCGCCAAGCCCGCAGCCGATGTCCAGCAGCGTCTTGCCGCTCAAATCCCCCATCTTCGCCAGGATGAACCGGTTCTCGAACGCGGTGGGCGCCTCGAACGCCTCGCGCACGTGGATGGCCCCGAGGTCCGTCTGCTCCGCCCACTTGTCGTGGAACTCGGTTTCGCTGCGAAGAACGTCCTGTGCGTCGTGCACGGCCATGGAATCCCGCGGTAAATGAAGCTCCAAACGCGACCGCCCCGGCGAACGTCGCCCAAGCCCCCAGCCTACGCCAACCCCGCCCCGACCTCAACGCTTCATACTGCCCCGAGTTTGACCCGCCCACCGCGACCGGGGTAACCTTGCCCCCCACGCTCTGCCCTCCAGCCACGACATTTCTCATCATGAGTTGCTCACCGGTTCCACAGCTTTCGGTCGTCGCCCCGTGCTACAACGAGTCGGCTGGGCTGCCGGAGTTCCACAGGCGTGTAACCGCAGCCTGCGCGGGCACTGGTTTGGACTATGAGATCGTGCTGATCAATGACGGTTCGCGCGACGGCACGTGGGACGTGCTGCGGTCGCTGGCGGCCAGCGACCCGAGGCTTGTCGTCGTCGACCTCTCCCGCAACCACGGCCACCAGCTCGCACTCTCCGCCGGGCTGACCGTCTGCCGCGGCGAGCGCATCCTCATCATCGACGCCGACCTGCAGGACCCGCCCGAGCTCCTCCCCGACATGATCCAACTCATGGACGCCGGAGCCGACGTCGTCTACGGCCAGCGACGCCACCGCGCCGGCGAGGGATTCTTCAAGCTCAAAACCGCCGCCGTTTTCTATCGCCTCATCAACGCCCTCACCGAACGCCCCATCCCGGTTGACACTGGCGACTTTCGCCTCATCTCCCGCCGCGCTCTCGACGTGCTCATCTCCATGCCCGAACGCCACAGGTTCATTCGGGGCATGGTCTCCTGGATCGGGTTCAGGCAGGTCCCCCTGATGTACGACCGCGACGCCCGATTCGCCGGGGAGACCAATTACCCGTTCCGCAAAATGTTCCGCCTCGCACTCGATGCGGTCACGGCGTTTTCCATCAAGCCGCTGCAGATCGCGACTTGGATCGGGCTGTTCACCGGGTTCGTCGCGGTCGTGATTCTGATCTATGCGGTGTACGGTTTTTTCTTCCTCCAAGCCGTTCCGGGCTGGACGAGTGTGGTCGTTGCGGTGTCGCTGTTGTCATCGGTGCAGCTATTTGTGTTGGGGATTTTGGGCGAGTACATCGGCAGGTTGTACGAGCAGTCGAAGGGCCGGCCGCTGTTTATCATTCGCGACGTGGTGCGTTCCCCGGTTGGGCGTGAGGCGCCGCTGACGACACCTCTGGTGACGATTTCGCCGGGGTTCCAGAAGTCCCCGCCTGGCGCGACCGCGATTAAAA
>Ga0105044_10015305_pt1 | contig 10365 bp, 8 predicted proteins | sample MAT01_FD_78092 | JGI IMG/M metagenome (GOLD analysis project Ga0105044, IMG submission 78092) | Freshwater microbial communities from Lake Fryxell liftoff mats and glacier meltwater in Antarctica - MAT-01 | ecosystem: Environmental > Aquatic > Freshwater > Ice > Liftoff microbial mat | place...
CCGGGCCGGGCCGGGTATCTGCTGCAAGGCGGCGTGACGGTGGTGCCGTTCGATACGCCGCAATCGGTGATCCTGTTCGGCCAGACCGGGTTGAAACGCGACGACCCCGACTTTTTCGCCGCCTATATCCTGAACGAAGTGCTGGGTGGTGGCCGGTTCGGGGCGCGGCTGATGACCGAGGTGCGGGAAAAGCGCGGGCTGACCTATGGCATATCGACCTTTCTGGCGCCGATGGACCATGCCGAACTGATGATGGGGCAGGTCAGTTCGGCCAATGAAAAGGTGGCGCAGGTGCTGGAAGTGGTGCGCGCTGAATGGGTCCGCGCCACGATGGGCATTTCGCAGGACGAACTGGACAAGGCCAAGACCTATCTGACCGGGGCCTATCCGTTGCGCTTTGATGGCAACGGGCCGATTGCCGATATTCTGGTGGGCATGCAGATGGATGGCCTGCCGATCGACTATATCAAGACCCGCAATGCCCAGGTAGAGGCGGTGACACTGGACGATGTACGCCGTGTTGCCGGGCAGTTGATCAAGCCTGATCAACTGCATTTCGTGGTGGTCGGGCAGCCGGTCGGGGTGGTGTCGACGGAATAGGGCGGCGGGGCTCGGTTTTTAACTGCTTCCAAAGGTTTGGTCCTGCCCCCTGCCAGTTTGGTAAGTTCTTCTGTTTCCTGCCAAATTTGACACGTGTCAAATTCGGCAGCGCCAGCCTGCCCCTTGGCGGTCGCTATAGTGCGCCCCCGCCCAGTCAGGCGCTGCCGAATTTCCAACCGGTGGTATCGCCCCAACCGCACTTGCCCTTCGCTTGCGCTCTCGGGCAATCGGACCGATCGACTTGCCACAGGCAAGTCGCTCAGGCGGTCCTCTGGCTCCCGGTTTTCACGGGCTGTCCGTGCTCAGAGTTGGTTGGTCCCACCACATCGGTTGCTCGGGTGCCTGCTCCGTTTCCGATCCTCCCTCCCCCCGAATCTGTTTAGCTTTCCCACCATTCATGCTACCGTTGGTAGGATGAACGCCGAGACCCGCAACATATCCGAAGCCCCGACCGCGATCCGCCAGCTGGATGAAGCGGCGGTGAACCGGATTGCGGCGGGCGAAGTGGTGGAGCGCCCGGCCTCTGCCGTCAAGGAACTGGTGGAAAACGCGCTGGATGCCGGGGCGCGGCGGGTGGATGTAGCCTATGCCGATGGCGGCAAGACGCTGATCCGGGTGACAGATGACGGCCACGGCATGGCGGCGGCAGACCTGCCGCTGGCACTGGCGCGCCATGCCACCAGCAAGATCGACGGCAGCGACCTGCTGAATATCCACACCTTCGGCTTTCGCGGCGAGGCCTTGCCCTCGATGGGGGCTGTGGGGCGGCTGACCCTGACCTCGCGCGCGGGCAGTGCCGAGGCTGCGACCATTTCGGTTTCGGGCGGGCGGATCGAACCGGTGCGCCCGGCGGCCTTGCCGCGTGGCACCGTGGCGGAACTGCGCGACCTGTTCCATGCCACCCCGGCACGGCTCAAATTCCTGCGCACCGACCGCGCCGAGGCGCAGGCAATAGCCGATGTGGTGCGGCGGCTGGCGATGGCGGAACCCTATGTCAGCTTTACCCTGACCGATCTGTCCGGGGACAACACACGGGAATTGTTCCGTGCCGATGCCGCGCAGGGCGATCTGTTCGACGCGCTGATTGCCCGGCTTGCCAAGGTGAACGGCAGTGATTTCGCCGAGAATGCGCTGGCGATTGATGCCGAGCGGGAGGGGATCCGGCTGACCGGTTATGCGGCACTCCCAACCTATTCGCGCGGGTCATCGGTGGCGCAATATCTGTTCGTCAATGGCCGCCCGGTGCAGGACAGGCTGCTGATCGGGGCGCTGAAAGCCGCCTATTGGGATTTTCTCAGCCGCGACCGCCACCCCGCCGCCGTGCTGTTTCTGACCTGCGATCCCGAACGGGTCGATGTCAACGTGCATCCGGCAAAATCCGAAGTGCGGTTCCGTGAACCAGGGGTGGCGCGCGGGCTGATCGTTTCCGCTTTGCGCCATGCGCTGGCCGAAGCGGGACACCGGGCCTCATCAACCGTGGCAGCGGCGACCTTGGGGGCGATGCGGCCCGGGGGGGCTGCGCCGCGCATCTATCAGATGGACCGCCCTTCTGCCGGGGCACTTGGCGCTGCCCGCTTGTGGCAGGCCCCCGCATTCGATGCACCAGGTTTTGCCGAACAGCCAACCGCCCGGTTTGAGGCAGCAGAGGAAACACCCGCCGACCTGCACCACCCCTTGGGCGCGGCGCGGGCGCAGTTGCACGAAAACTATATCGTGGCGCAGACCGAAACCGGGATCATCCTCGTTGACCAGCACGCCGCCCATGAACGGCTGGTCTATGAGCGGCTGAAGCGCCAGATGGCGGAAAGCCGGATTGCGGCACAGGCGCTGCTGATCCCCGAGATTGTCGATCTGTCGCCTGCCGATGCCGCGCGTCTGCTGGACTTTGCCCCCGATCTGGCCCGGTTGGGCCTGAGCATCGAGCCCTTTGGCGGCAGCGCCGTTGCGGTGCGCGAAACCCCGGCGCTGCTGGGGCCGGTCAATGCCGCAGCGCTGATCCGCGATATTCTGGATGAACTGGCCGACCTTGGCGACAGTGGCGCGCTGCAATCGCGGATGGAGGCGGTGCTGTCGTCGATGGCCTGCCACGGCTCGGTGCGGTCCGGCCGCCAGATGCGGGTGGAGGAGATGAACGCCCTGTTGCGGGAAATGGAGGCAACCCCCCATTCCGGCCAGTGCAACCATGGCCGACCGACCTATGTGGAACTGAAACTCAGCGACATCGAACGGCTGTTCGGGCGCACATGATTACCATCGGCAGCCAAGTTTACGACCTCGCTGACCCCCGGTTGCAGGCCGTGCTGGGCGGCGCGGCGCTGGTGGGGCTGGTGCTGGTGCTGCTGATCGTCACCATGCGCGCGGCGGGGCGAAGCGCGCGGATGGCGGAGCCGCTTTTGTATCAGATGGGCCAGTTGGGCTTTCGGGTGCAGGCGCTGTCTGACGGGCAGCACCAGTTGTCGGGCGGGCTGCACCATGTGTCGGAGGCGCAGGCGGTCAGCCAGTCGGCCATGCTGCAGGTGATGGAACAGCGGCTGGCCGAAGTCAGCCGCCAGATGGGCGAACAGCTTTCGGGGTCCGCCACCCGCACCGCCCGCAGCCTTGGCGATCTGCAGCAACGGCTGGAAGTGATCGACAGGGCGCAGGCCAATATCGAGAAACTGTCGGGCAACGTGCTGAGCCTGCAGGATATCCTGTCGAACAAGCAGACCCGCGGCGCGTTTGGCGAGATTCAACTGCATGACATCGTGCAAAAGGCCTTGCCGCCGGATGCCTATAGCATGCAGGCCACGCTTTCGACCGGCAAACGCGCCGATTGCCTGATTCACCTGCCCAACCCGCCGGGGCCGATCTGCATCGACGCCAAATTCCCGCTGGAAGCCTATGAGGCGTTGCGCCGCGCCGCCACACCGCAGGCGGTGACCGAAGCCGGGCGGCAATTGCGCACCGCCGTGCGCAGCCATATCCGCGACATCGCGCAGAAATACATCATCGAAGGCGAAACCGCCGATGGCGCGCTGATGTTCCTGCCATCGGAAGCGGTCTATGCCGAACTGCACGCCAATTACCCCGATGTGGTGCGCGAAGGCTTTGCGGCCCGGGTCTGGATCGTGTCGCCCACCACCTGCATGGCGGTGCTCAACACCATGCGCGCCGTGCTGAAAGACGCGCGGATGCGCGAACAGGCCGGGGCGATCCGCCGCGAGTTGGGGGAATTGTATAAAGACATCGAGCGGCTGGGCGAACGGGTCGGCAATCTGGACCGGCATTTTGGCCAGGCCGCCAAGGATATCGAGGACATCAAGATTTCATCCGACAAGGCGGGCAAACGCGCGCGCCGGCTGGATAATTTCGATTTCGAGGAACTGGCGGCGGAGGGCAACGTGATTCCGCTGGCCAAGCCTGTGCCGCTGCCGTGATCCGCCACCTGACCCAAGCCCACTACCGCGCCATGCCCTGGGCCAACGGGCGCGGCACCACACTGGAACTGGCGCGGGCCGACGGGCCGGGCGGGATGCTGTGGCGGCTGTCCATCGCCTCGGTGATCGAAGATGGCCCGTTTTCGCTGTTTCCGGGGGTTGACCGGATCTTGATGGTGATCGACGGCCCCGGGTTTCACCTGACCGGCAGCGGCATGGAACTGGAGGCCGCACCCTGGGTGCCGGTCGCCTTTGCCGGTGATGTTGCCCTTGCTGCGCATGGGGTGACGGCCCCAAGCATGGATTTCAACCTGATGGTGGCACGCGACCACTGCCGCGCCAGCCTGACCTTTCTGGGTGCTCACCCAGAGCCCGCCGTGGCGCAAACCGCCCTTCTGGCGCTGGAACCCGGGGCTGTGAAGGTGGGGGACATCGTGATGCGTCTGGCGCGCCACGATCTGGTGCTGCTGGATGAGGGCCACGTCGCTTCGGTGCGCGGCAGCCAGATCCGGTGCGATATGGTGACGGCGGGTCAAGGCGTCATCGTCGCCAACAATCAGCGCTTGCCTATCGCATGAAGATCAGCGCCAGCCCTGCAACCGCAAGCGCGGCCCCAACCCAGCTTGACCCATTTGGCCGCTGCCCGGTGCGCAGCCACAAAAGCGGCAGAATGATCACCGGCGATGTTGCCGACAGCGTTGCGATGATGCCGGTTTCGGACCCTTGCAGCGCGTACAGGAATAGCGTCATGCCGATCAGCAGGCCAATCACCGCCGTCGCCAACGTCATCACGATCGCCTTGCGCGGATAGGCCAGCGGCGCAGGCGGGGCCAGCCACGCCATGGCGGTGCCGCGCAGAACTCCGCTGTTTCCCGTGGCTTTTCCGGAAGATGCGGCGCTGGTGCCCAGCAATGTCACCGCCCCGGCTTGGCTTTCAACGCGATGGTGGGGCGTGGCAGGTTTCGCGCCGAACGCCAGTTGCCGGATGCGACGCGCCGCCGCGCCGACGCTCTGACTTTTCCGGTCGCGCTGGCGGCGGGTGATGCAAGGATTGGCGGCACGCACTGCAGCTTTGAGCGCCACGACCTGCTGATCCGCTGACCGATGCGGAGATCGGGGGCCGGGTGTTGCGGGTCGATCTGTTTTGGGTTGCCTGAACCAAAGGGCTGCGGGATGATCTGGTGTAACGGTCCATCGTCAGGATGCTGCCTTGTCCGATTTCGACAACAGCGGATTTATCCGCGCGCATCTGCGGCCGGCGCCGCTGGCTCTGGTGCCGGAAATCCGGTTGTATCAGGCGCATCCGGGCAGCGGCCTGGCGCGGCTCGGCGATGCGCCACCCTATTGGGCCCATGCCTGGGCCGGGGGCGTTGCGTTGGCGCGGCATCTGCTGGACCATCCGGGTTTGGTGCGGGGCCACCGGGTGCTGGACCTTGGCGCGGGGTCGGGGCTGGTTGGGATTGCGGCGGCGCTGGCGGGGGCGCCTTCGGTGACCTGCGCTGAAATTGATGCAGCAGGCAGGGCGGCGATCGGGCTGAATGCTGCGTTGAACGGGGTGGATGTGACGCTCAGCGCCGAAGATATGCTGGAGGGGCCGGTGCCGGATGCCGATTTGGTTCTGGTGGGCGATCTGTTCTATGACCCTGACCTTGCCGATCGCGTCAGCTTGTTTCTGGCCCGCTGCCACGCGGCGGGCCGTGCCGCGCTTATCGGCGATCCGGGGCGGGCCTTCTTGCCTCAGTCGCTGTTGCGGCACGTCGCCAGCTATCCGATACGCGATTTCGGTGAAGGGCCCGACGGGCCAACCCGGCCGGGCGGCGTATTTGTTTTCAAAGCCTTTGGGTGAGTTCCGCGAATGCCGGGGACTGTCGGGTCTGCCGCTCCCCGGTTTCTTGTCGGGTCAAATATCCCCGGCGGAGCCATTGAAGTTTTTCTGATGCCTCACCCCAGATGATCCCTCAATTCCAGATACTGCGCCAGCCTGCCCACTTCGCCCAGCCAGCGCGAGACCAGCCGGGGGTCATGCGGCGCGGCATGGACGCCGGCCGGTATCTCGCGGTTCAGCACCGCCTCGACCGCCAGCGATACCGGCACCGACACCAGCCGCGCCATCGCGGTGCCGCGATGGTCACCCCAGGCATCCATCGCCCAGGTCTTGTGCCACACCGCCTTGCCGCCGCGCGCCGCTTTCAGCGCCACGAACAGCAGCACTCGGTCCGGCTCGCCGGGATCATAGGCATTGTCGCGCCAGAACTGGTCCGACATTTCTTTCAGCCGCGCGTCGCCTTCGGGCCCCTGCAGCCCCCCGATCTCGGCAAACACCGGGGCCCAGGCATCGGCCCAGCCGTTCAGCCGGATGGTGCCACGGACGAAATCGCGGATTTCCATGCAGGATCAAAGCGATAATCGGCGATGAACGGCACCGAATCGCGGTTGGGATAGACCTCGAAGCTTTCGGGCACCGGCAGCGGCGCATCATAGCGGCTGATCCCATCCCATGGCCGCGCCACCCGCAATTCGGAAAACTCGCGGATCGAACGCGAGGGCGAGCGCAATGCTTTCAGCACCCCCAGCGGCGACCAGCTGAACTTGTAGCGAAAGGCGTTGCCGATCTTGGGAACCCCGCCGCAATAAGAGGTGAACGACAGTTCATTCTCCACCGAAAAAGCGCTTGAGGCGCGGTAGTCGGCCACCAGCGCATGAGCCATCAGATGGTCAACGCCGGGGTCAAGCCCGACCTCGTTGACCAGCGCCACCCCGGCGCGGCGCGCTGCTTCATCCAGCGCCTTCATCTCCGGCGCGATATAGGAGGACGAGACGAAATGCGCCCCCCTTGTCACACAGATCGCCGCAATCGCCACATGCTGGTCGGCGGGCAGCATCGACACCACCAGATCGCCCTTGGCAATCACCTGCTCCAGTGCGGGCAGGCTGTAGGCGCGGATATCCTGCGTCAGATCGCCCACCGCCTCGCGCGCCTTGTCCATCGTGCGGTTCCACACCACGACGGGGTGCCCCGCCTCGATCAGCCGCCGCAGCCCGGGAACCGCCGACAGGCCGGTGCCACACCAATGGATCGTCATATCTTATCCCCCAACACCGCCATCTGGCGGTCAAATTCGGCCCGTGCCCGGCCCCATGGCCCCTGATCCAGCGCCTCAAGCACCAAAAGGGTGGGGAGCAACTGCCCGGCATAGTCCTGCGACGATTCCATCGGCAGAAGCGACGGCAGATTGTCGATCGCCATCACATCCAGCGGCGGGCTTTCATGAACCCGCAGCGCCGGTTCATCCCAATCGGTGGCGCGGTCATAGACCTTGATGGGCGAAAAGGCCGAGGTCGGATCGCAGGCGATATCGCCGATCACGGTCAGGGCGCGGGAAGCGCTTGCAGCATCCGCCTCGACGAACACCGGGCAGCCGGGCCGCGCCAGTATGCAGTTGAGAAAGATCTCATGTGCCAGCACCTGCGGAAACGGCCCACCCGACGCGGTTTCGGCCATATCCCATTTCGTCACCGCCACCCTCAGCGCATCGCACAGATCGGCGGCACCGGTGCCAACCCGGCCCAGCGCGCCGATCACGATGGCGCGCGGTCGCGCCGTCCCGGTTGCCGCCAGTTCGCCGCCCAGTTCGGCCAACAGTGCCGCCTTGCCGGGGTAGCGCGCGACCGGCCCGGCAATCGTGCCGCGTTGCTGCGCGGCCCAGCATTTCAGGGCCATCGCAGCACCAGCAAACCCCGCCCAATAGCCAAAGGCCGCAACCCGCCGCCCGGCGTCATCCAGCAGATATTCCAGATCATACAGCGCCCCGCCCCCGGACCCGAAGCGGGCCAGCAGCACCTGCCCCGCCGGTTGCCCCTTGAAGGCATGTCCGAACATGATGTGGCGGTGGCGCAGCGGCGTGCCATCCTCGGGCAGTTCCTTGAGGCCAAAGATCAGCGCATCACTTGGCGCGGCGGGCCATGAATTCCCGGCGACAATCGTGCAACCCGCTGCGACATAGCCTGCCAGCGGGATGGCGCGCACCGAACTGGCCTCGACCGTCACATGGATACCCTGCGCCAGCAGCGCAGCCGCCCCTTCGGGCGTCAGGCCGACCCGCTCCTCATGTGGGCGCTGTTCGGCGCGGACCCACAGATGTGTCATGCAACCCCCTTTTTGCCCCCTTGTGCGGCAGGTCGCGCCGCCGTGCAAGAGCGGCCACCGCACACGCGCCAGCGGCTTACCGCCGAACAATGGCCTTTCAGGGATGCCCCGCCCGCCAGTTCAGTTGTTGCAACGGCGGCAAGTGGCTAGGCTATCGGCAAATGGGGTGCCCATGCGGCAAAGCAGTCCCCACCGCACGGAGATGCCATGATGTTCAAGCCACTTGTCCTGCTGGCCGGTCTGGGTGCCTTTGCTGCCCATGCCGAAGATCGCGCCCTGATCCTTGGCAATGTCAGTTACGATCATGCCGCCGCCATCCCGACCGCCGCCGATGCTGCCAGGGCCGTGGCAGCGCTGGAAGGTGCCGGGTTCACGGTGGTTGCCGGGGCCGATCTGCCGGTGGCCGATCTGCGCGCCAAACTGGCAGAGTTGCTGGTGGGCCGCGAGGAAACCACCCGGATGGTGATCCTGCTGGCAGGTCATTTCGTTCGGTCTGAACGTGGCACCTGGTTTCTGGGCACCGATGCCGATGTACCCGACCTGGCCACGGCAGATGGTGCCGGGGTGGCGCTGGCCACCGTGCTGGAAATTGCCTCGGGCGCGCCGGGCGGGGCGCTGGTCCTGCTGGGCAGCGAAGAGCGGCGGATATCGTTGGGCGCGGGGCTGGCCGCCGGGATCGGGCCGCTGGACATTCCGCAGGGCGTTACGGTGATCCGGGGCGACGCGGCGCAGATCGCCGTATTTGCCGGGCGCGATCTGGTGCAGCGCGGCCAAAGCCTGTCGGCACTGGTCGCGGCCCGGCCCGACCTGATCGCCGATGGCTTTCTGTCGGACCTGGTGCCGTTTCTGCCTGCCGAAGCGGGCACGGCCAGCGGGGCAACGCTGGCGGCCACGGCGGAATCCTCGTTCTGGGAAGCGACCAAGAGCCTGAACACGCCCGAAGCCTATGAGGCCTATCTCAAGCGCTATCCCGGCGGGCTCTATTCCACCGAAGCGCTGGCAGAGGTCACGCGTGCCCGTTCCGAACCCGGGCGCGAGGCGCGGCTGGCCGAGGAGGCGATGGCGCTTGGCCGCGATCAGCGGCGCGAATTGCAGCGGGCGCTGACGCTGGTCGGGTTCAACACCAAAGGGATCGACGGTATCTTTGGCGGCGGCACCCGGGCAGCCATCGTGGCCTGGCAGCAAAAGAACACCTTGCCCGCCACCAGCTACCTGACGCGTGACCAGATCGTGCGGATCACCGCGCAGGCTGACCGCCGCGCGGCGGAACTGGAGGCCGAGGCGGCGCGGCGCAAGGCCGAGCAGGAGGCGCTGGACCGCGCCTATTGGGCCGAAACCGGGTCGGAAGATCTGGCGGGCGACGCGGCCAGCCGCGAAGCCGGTCTGCGCGCCTACCTCAAGCGCTATCCCGACGGGCTCTATTCCGAAGTGGCGGCAGACCGGATCAAGGCGATCGAAGAGGCGCAGCGCCAGGCCGCCGAGGCGCGTGACCGTGCCGCCTGGGATCAGGCCGAAGCCGCCGGAACCGACGCAGGCTACCGCGCCTATCTGCGCAGCTTTCCCGATGGTGCCTTTGCCGCCGCCGCCCGCGACCGGATTGCGGCGCTGTCGCAGACCGATGCAGATGCGGCCTTGCTGCAGCAGGCAGCGGCAGACGAAGCGGCGCTGGGGCTGAACGACATCACCCGCACCATGCTGGAATCGCGGCTCGACGCGCTGGGGCTGGAGCCGGGGCGGATCGATGGCCAGTTCGATGAAGATACCCGCCGCGCGGTACGCCGCTATCAGACCGCGCGTGACCTGAGCGTGACAGGCTATCTGAACGAACCGACAGTGGTGCGCCTGCTGGCCGATACGCTGCGCGGGCTGGGCGGAAACTGAGCGCTGCTCCCATCCGGTACGCAGGGGCGGCAGACGTCTGGCAATGGGTTGACGGACCGCATTGCCACATATCGAGGACAAAGCGCTTTGCAAGACCCCCCCCCGACGTGACAAGATGGCGGTGACGGGTCGGCAAACCGGCTCAGTACCGGGCAGGAAGGGGGCGCGATGGATTTCAGAAGCGAATTGGTCGGTTCCTTTTCCGAAGGGTCGAACGGCAACCCGACGGTTGCGATGATCGAGGCGGCCTTTGCCCATCACGGAATGAACTGGCGTTATGTCAATTGCGAAGTTCCGCCCGACCAACTGGAGGCGGCGGTC
>Ga0105044_10015306_pt1 | contig 10364 bp, 9 predicted proteins | sample MAT01_FD_78092 | JGI IMG/M metagenome (GOLD analysis project Ga0105044, IMG submission 78092) | Freshwater microbial communities from Lake Fryxell liftoff mats and glacier meltwater in Antarctica - MAT-01 | ecosystem: Environmental > Aquatic > Freshwater > Ice > Liftoff microbial mat | place...
GAGTTCCACGAGCGGAGACAGACTGCGAAGAGCAGTCAATCCCTGCCTGACCGCCATATTTCCTGACGCCATTGACCATCCGTGGCAGGGGTTCGAACCCTGGGTTTACATCAATAAGGTTCGAGCCGTAGCGAGTTCCACGAGCGGAGACAGACTGCGAAGAGCAGTCAATCCCTGCCTGACCGCCATATTGATTTTAAACGAGTTACAGAGGTTCTTCCTCAAAAGTCTCAACGCCAGTCTCAACATGGCTGACCAGTGTAGTAAGGTCGGTTACGTCAAAAATTTGTCGTCGCGCCCCGACGCGGCCGCGCGCGTGACCTCTCACTTTCGTTTTTCAAGGGAGTTTTTCAGAAAGTCGGCTGCGAGTTTGAGGCCGTGCGCAGGATTTTGACTGCCGCTCAGATCGGATCTCGATGTGAGAAGACATAGCTAGTTCGGCGGGCGGACTTTTTTCTCGCGGAGAATTCCATCCGAGGTCGAAGATCGCTCCGGTTGAAGCGATTCAAAGTTGAATCGCTGAACACTGATCACCGAGCAGGTTGCTTGTGGCCAACTCGGGCTCATTTTTGGTTACGGCGACCAGTCACAAATCATTCCTCCGGTTACTGCCCCGAGCCCAAATCCTGGGCGATAGTCTCGGAGTTGATTCGCGCCTTCGGAATCGAGGTGCCAAAAGGCTATGATCCTGCCTTCGAGTTTCGGCGATGCGAAAGCTGCGAAACACTAGCTATCACCATAGACGGAGACGAATCCTTCCTCGTTTGCGGCACGGACCCTCCCAGAGAATGGAAAACAGCGTGATCGACGACACGACGATCGTGTCCGCATCACCATTGCGGTGCGGGGCTTGTCCGGGGAAATGGAATCGAAAGTTACCAGTCTTTCCAGCGATTTGTAGCCCCCCCCTAAAGGCTCTGTAGTTTGTTCGACCTTTCGTAAAACGCGTTCGAAAAACCTAACCTCGCAGAACCCACAAATGGACCTCACGGAGCGCTGTAACCGGCTGAAGAAATGATCCCGGAGCGTTGCGATCAGCACGATTTTGCTTTGTTTTCGCGCTTCATGGGAGCTGTTTCTATCTGGGCTCAATGCGGAGGGGGGTAGTCCGAGTAGCGGGAAACGGCACCACCCGTTTGCCGGGAAATTGGAGCCCGCAATCCGCGGTCAGGTCAGTCTCGCCGCTCCACTTCATTTCCCTTGGCAATCTCTTCACCGCGCGAATCGATACACACGCGTTTCGCAGTGCCCCGGAGCGTTTTCGGGCCAGGTCCGGCGGAAGCTTCGCATCAACTCCCCATCGACTACTTCGGTTTGCTAAGAATTTGCTTTTTCATCCCTTCCGCATCCTTGCCACCCTTGGGCCGGGGAAGGAGGGGGTTCAACGCTCTCCCAGGGGAACTCTACAACCTTCGTAAAGACCTCTCACAGAAACATAATCTCTACGCGGAACAGCCGGAGAAAGTCGCGGAAATGCAGACCGTTCTAGACGAGCTCAGAAAGCATGGTCAAGTTCGCAAGCTTTCCGAGTAAGACACCCTCACGTCTCAGTTCCGGATTTTCAGATCCTGCTCATGATTGATCGTCGATCCCGGAACCGGCGGAAGATCAAGGAGGCTGAGGATGAGATTGGCTGCGTCCCCGTTCCGAATCGGCTGACCCGGTGAGCTGTATTCCAAGTTCTCCGAAGCCGGATCCTGCCGCGTGCCCTCGTTCATCGAATACAGGTCACCACCCGCCGGACCACCCGGTCCCCACGTATAGAACGGAATGGTGTAATTGTCGCGCTCCTTGGCCTCGCCATGTCCTTTCGTTCCGGTGAGCCCGCCGTGATCGGCGGTGAGGACAATCCATGTTTTTCCCTTCAACTCGGGTGAAGCTTTGATCGCCTCCATGAGTTTTCCGATCAAACGATCCACCCCCGCAAGGGCCTGCAGATAGGGGCTGCTAGGGGTGAAGTCCCAACCATTTTTGTGCCCGGCGCTGTCACAGTCTCGCAGATGCAGCATGGTGAAGTCTGCGGCACCTTTTTGCAGGTTCGTGATGAGATCATCGACCAGTTTTTCGGTGTCCTCGTTGATGACACAGCGATCTATCTTGTCCTTCCCATCGTCCGCTCCGGTCACGTCGGAAGCTCCGAGCTTTTCATCATAACTCAAATCGTAGAGGGAGAACTTGGTCTTGCCCGCATAGAGGGCAGTGCTCAGCCCGTGATCATGCACCACGTCGAAGACCGAAGCCACATAGGCGTCGCGGTTGCGGTGCAGGTTCTCCCCCGGATTCGGATCCGTATTGCTGATCCAGGCGTGTCCGAGCGGCCCCACCGCTCCACGCCCGGTGATCATGCAGGTGTGGTTGGGCAGAGTGATGGTATAAACGAAATCGGTACGCGCGTTTCCGGTGAAAGAACCCTCGCGTCGCAGCCGATAAAAGGAGGGTGCGCCCTCTGGACCCAACGCAGCAACACCATCGGGCCTCATCCCATCCACGCTGATGAGTATCACTTTGCCAGGATTGGCCTTGGCGCTCCTAAAAACCAGTAGAGACACGCTGCCGGCCAAAAGGACGACCAGGAGCAATATAAAGACGACACGGGGAAAACAATTCATGAGTTTGCTTGGGAAAGATGGTCGCACGCAATCACGAGGGAATCAGGAGGTTGTTCCAACACGATCACGCACCATTTTTGCGATAAGGCCTTCTGGAAGAAATCCGAGGGATCTTTTTACTCGGTCTCATCGGGACAACTGCAAGAGCGTCTGTGCGGCCCTGATTCGGGCATCCAGGAAGGAATCGTCGAGCATGGCCTCAAGCTGACTTTGCGTCGAGTAAGCTTTTGCGTCTCCCGCGAAGGTGGCCGCATAGGTCCTGATGACGGGGTCCGCATCCTCCAGGTTCCGGGCGAGGAGCCTCAGACCCTCTTCGTCGCCTAGAGAGGCGAGAGCGTGCTCGATGTAGGCACGGATGATAGGCTCCGGCGCATCGGGAAGACGACTGCGCAGCGGCTCGATATCGGACTTTTCTCCAATGACCGCAAGGAGCCAGGCAGCGATCTGGATTCCTTCGGGTTCGTCCCCACGGAGGCACTCCCGGATGAAGGCGAACGCAGCGGCGTCATTGTTTTTTCTCGCGAGAGCGCCGGCCGCCATCAATCTCAGTTTGATCGGGCCATCCTTCACAAAACGCTCCCGCATCACCGACTCATCACCGACCTCAATCACTTTGTAGAGACTTTCCGCCGCATGAATGTGTCCATACGGATCCTCCCGTCCCAGCACATCGACGAGGACGGCGACCTTTTCCCGATCTCCCGCACGGGCCAACTCGCGGGCAATGCCACAAAGGCGCTGGCCGTCAGTCTCAGTCGCCAGCATAGGTTCGACAACTTCGATGACCTCTTCCCCATAACCTCCCAGAGTCAGTCCCTCGGCCGCATGCATCGCAAACCAGAACTGCTCCGGGTCCTGATTCCGGAGTCCCTCGCGCAGGACGGAAAGGGCTTTGGACTCGATTTCGGAGGAGAGTTTCATGTTTGGCTGACCTTGACTTTGCCTTGTCAAAAAATCGAGGCCGAAAACTGCTGCGACGATCAAAAGGAGAGGCAAAAGGGAGGGGTGGTTTTTGAACACATTCATGACAAACGTTTTTCCGATTTCCGAAAACACTGAAGGAGCAGACTCGCCACCACTCCGGCAACCACATTAACCACCAGCGTGACCGGGGTGATCCACTGGAAGGAAATGGGATCCGTTCCGGTTTCCGGATTCATCCCGAAAATCGGACCCGAAAAGGCGATGAGGCCGCCGGCAGTAACTCCACAGACCGCTCCGAAAATCACTCCTCCGGGGCGGGCGAAGCGAACAAAGAGAGCAAAGAAGAAAAGGCAAAAAATCGGCACGGTGAGGAGATTGACCGTCTTGTTAGTCACTGCGGTGATGTTACCAGGAATTTTCCCCATGAAGGAACTGAATCCCACCACCAGAACACCAACCACAAGAGCGATGATTCGGGCCAGCCAGACATGTTTGGCCTCGGAGATCGGCACCTTTCGGAAGCGATCCAAAAAATCACTCGTCACCACCGCCGTGATCGAATTCACCCCGGAGTCCACACTCGACATCGCCGCAGCAAAGAGACCCGACACGACAAGTCCGGAGACAATTGGAGGAAGATGTGAGGCAATGAAGTGCGGAAAAATTTTGTCGCCCGCGGAGGACCCCGCGAGCGATTCCGGGAGCAGTCCGGGATTTGCTTCAAAATAACCGAGCATGGCAAACCCGGCCACGCCCAATGTGATTCCGACGAGAGCACCGACGCCATACTGGATCACAATGGCAACGCGCGAGGCCCGGAGATCCTTCGTCGCCATGAAGCGCTGCACCGAAACCTGGTCACCGGCCGAGGTGCTCACATACAAGATTAGAATCGAGACGAAAGTGCCCACCATCGTGATGCGGACACCTGGATCGAGGCTGAAGATCGGCTGCGCATCCCAGTTCGGGTGCCACTGTTGCGGCCACCACCCGAATCCCCCCATCCTAACCGTGATAACCCCGATGACAAGGAGAGCACCCCCGTAGAGGAGGATGGACTGGATCAGGTCCGTGATGACAACGGCCCGCATTCCCCTCATCGTCGCGTAACTCACCGAGATCAGTCCGGTCCCCGCGGCAACGAGAGGAGTCCATTTCTCATCAACTCCGATCATCGTCACGATGGAGGTAGCCATCAGATAAACCAGCAACGACATCCAGACGAGACGGAGGACGAGGAACATGCTCGCCCCGAGGAGCCGCACTCGAACCCCGAGTCGCGCCTCGAGAAGTTCGTAGGCACTCGTGACTTGTTGCCGCCGGTAAAGGGGCAGAATAACGTAAGCTAGAATGAGGATGATGAAAGGGTAAGCAAGATAGTTTGCGAGATAGACGGGGCCTTTCCCATAGGTTTCACCGGGGATCGAGAGATAGGTGATCGTGCTTAGAAGAGACGCAAAAAGAGACACCCCGATGAGGCCCGGATGCATCTTTCCCGACCCCATGAAATACTCCTTCGTCGAAGTCTGGTTTCTCCCGAACCACCATCCCAGAAAAATGGTCGAGGCGGCGTAAATGCCGATGATGACCCAGTCCACCGGCATCAGTCCGGCGGCATGAGCTTGCGGCGGGAGGGCGGAGGTCTGTGCCAGAAGAATACGCGTCATGTCCATCGCCCCGCATCGTGCAAAACCCGCCCTCGCCTGTCGAGGACGTATTTACGTTGTGTCTCCCGACGACCTCATTGACAATACTCACCCCGTGACGTAACCGGACCTCGGGGTCCCTCCCCCATTTCCATGACCACTCCCCGGTTATCCGGCCCGACGCCGGGTAGCACTTCGTCCGAATTCTCTCTCCTTGCGAGGTGCCTCGCCGAGGACGGCTACGTGATCGTTCCGCACTTTCTTCCCCACGAAATCAGTGAACCTCTCGTTGAGGAGATCGCGACTCTCTGGCACGACGGGACCTACCGCCACGCCGCCGTGGGCCGGGGAAATGACAAGCAGGTCCGGGCCGAAATACGCAGTGATCACGTTCGGTGGATCGACCCCGGAGCAATCACGGCGGCCCAGCGGGGATACTGGCGACGCATGGAAGCACTCCGGCTCGCGCTCAATCACGAACTCTTTCTCGGACTATTCGACTTTGAAGCTCACCTCGCCTGCTTTCCGTCCGGAGCCCATTACAAAGCCCATCTCGACCGTCATCGGCAGAGCGAGGACAGGATCATCTCGACCGTGATCTATCTCAACCCCGAGTGGACTTCCGACGACGGAGGAATCCTGAGACTCTACACCGATCGTGTTGCAGGTGTCGAAGGGCCATTCACGGATGTCATTCCCGAATTCGGCAAACTCGTCTTGTTCTTCTCGGGCGACTTCTGGCACGAGGTTCTTCCCGCGCACCGTGAAAGGCATTCCATCACCGGATGGTTCCGTCGGCGACCGACCTAACCCTGTTGAGTCATCGACTTAACCCTCTTTGGTTTAGGATCTGTCAGGATTTCCTCAAACCGATCCCACATCTCGTCCAGATACCTGGCCTCCTGTTCTTCTCCCCATCGGTCTAGCGTGTAGGCTCTAATCGAACGGAGATCCGCGATGGCTGCATCGGTAATGTCGAGATCCATCGATCACTTTTTTTGATCGCGAATCACCTGCTGCTAGGAATTTGCTTTTTCATCCCTTCCGCATCCTTGCCACCCTTGGGCCGGGGAAGGAGGGGGTTCAATGTGCACGCTGTCGAGACCCTGCGGCGTCACGGATTCCAGGGCGTCGTTGCCGTGGCCGGCAAATACTCCGAGGACATCCACGAGTTGCGCGATCTCGGGGTCGACACCGCCTTTGACCTCTACTCCAGAGCCGGATCGAGCTTCGCCGGACACGTCATCAATGTCTTCACCCAGCAGCGTCCCGACCTCGCGAAGGAGTGGCGGTCCGTCCTCGACGGGGATTAAGTTCCCATCTTGTCTGTATCTCCATCCTCCCCGAAGTCTCCCCGGGGCAGAGGTGGAACTACCGCATCCCTGCCCTTGACGAGGCGGGTCGCCGACCCAACCCTGTCAGCTCCCCGACTCAACCCCGTCGACTCATGCACCGAACCCTCTGCACCCTGTTTCTATCTGCCGCCGCCGTGCTTTTGCCAGCCGCCCTCACCCGCTCTGTCTCCGCAGAGGACAAGCCGAACTTCACCGGCCGTCTCCCTCTCCGCAGCGGCATGGCTTCGGACACGAAGCGAGTCCTCTTCCCCGACTCCGCCGACGGTTTGCCGGCCACCGAGATCACCATCGCCAAGTCGCTCAAAGAGCTCGGTTACGCCACCGCCTGCGTCGGCAAGTGGCATCTCGGTCACCTGCCAGAGTTCCTCCCCACCCGTCACGGCTTTGACCGCTACTACGGCATCCCCTCCTCGAACGACATGAACCGCCTCGACAGAGAGACGAGCCAGCTCGCGCTCGCCTAGCAGGAGAGCTTCGCCGCCTACGACGTGCCCCTGCTCCGGGACGAAGAAGAGATCGAGCGCCCCGTCGATCAGCGCACCATCACGCGACGCTACACCGAAGAGTCGGTCAAAAAAATCCGCGAGTTCAAAGACGGCCCCTTCTTTCTCTACCTCGCCCAAAGCCTCCCTCACATCTCCCTCTTCCGCTCGGCGGCCTTCAAAGACCGCTCCCCCGCCGGCATCTATGGGGATGTCGTCGAGGAGATTGACTGGTCCGTCGGAGAGATCGTCGCCGCACTCGAGGAGACCGGCGTGGCCGGGCGCACCCTCATCGTTTTCACCTCGGACAACGGTCCCTGGCTGACCTTCGACACCCACGGCGGTTCCGCCGGACTGCTGCGCGACGGCAAAGGCAGCACCTGGGAAGGCGGTCAGCGTGTCCCCACGGTGATGTCCTGGCCCGGTAAACTCTCGCCCGGCGTCGTCCGCGAGATGGGAAGCACGCTCGATCTGCTCCCCACCTTCGTCATCCTCGCCGGCGGCACCCCGCCGCAGGATCGCATCCTCGACGGCCACGACCTCTCGCCCGTGCTCTTCGGGACAGGACCGAGCCCGCGGACGGAGATGTATTTTTACCAGGGAGCCCAACTCTATGCGGTGAGGAAGGGGCCTTTCAAAGCCCACTTCACGGCCTACACCTCTTACGTGAAGCAAAAGCCCTTCCCCCGGGACCCGCCCCTGCTCTACCATCTCGGGGAAGACCCGTCCGAGCGTTTCGACATCGCCGCCAAACATCCCGACATCGTCGCTGAGCTGAAGTCCCTCGCCGAATCCCATCGCAAGTCCATCGCAAGTCCATCGTTCCAGTCGAGGACCAACTCGCGAAAGTGATCGGCGGCGAGTGACGCGCTCCAGCGCTCACCTCTCGGATTTGACCTCCGCCTCCCACCCCTTGACGAGCGTTTTCAGCTCCTCCACCGCTGCGTTTCGCTCCTCCTTGAGATCCGTCTTCTCACCGGGATCAGTAGCGAGGTCGAAGAGCCATTCCTCCGTTTTGGTCCCCGCGTCTTCGCGGCTGATCCACTTCAGATCGCCAGAGCGCACCGCCCGCCACGTGAGATCCCCCCGACGCGAACGCCAGAAAAAATTTCGCTCCGGCGTCTCGCGTCCTTCGATCACATCGACCAGCACCGGATGTCCGTCGAGGGGACGCCCGTCGGGCACCGCTGCGCCGGCGAGCGAGAGGAACGAGGCGGTAAGGTCCATCAGCGTCCAGGGACGCCCATCCACCCGCCCCGCGGGGAGTCGATCGGGCCAGCGCGCCAGCACCGGGGTGCGGATGCCGCCCTCGAAGAGCGTCTCCTTGTAATCGCGGAGTGCCCCGTTCGATCCCGGCAGCATCGCGCCGTGGTCGCTCGCGAAGACGATCAGGGTGTCATCGTCCACGCCCGTCTCGCGCAGGGCTGCGAGGACCGCGCCGGTGGCCTCGTCCATGCTCTCGATCATCTTCACATAGTTCTCCCGCGTGCCTTTGGTCCACGCCTCTTTCGTGGGAATGGGCTCGTCGGCAGTCCCAGGGGGCTGGAAGGGAAAATGCGGCGCAGTGAAACTGAGGAAGAGAAAGAATGGCTCGTCACTTGTCTGCTCCCGAATAAAGGTCACCGCCTCATCTCGGAAGAGATCGGTCATGTAACCCTCGCGGGCGACCGGTTCACGCCCCTTGAGAAAGACGGGCAAGTCAGAGAGTTCGAGGTGACGGTAGTAGTCCACATTGCCGCCGAGGATTCCGAAGAATCGCTCGAATCCCTGCTCGAGCGGATTGAATTTCGGCTCGTAACCAAGGTGCCATTTCCCCACGAGGGCCGTCGCATAGCCCGCCCCCTGCAGCCCCGGTGCCAAGACCGCCATACGCGCGGGCAGACCGAGGTCGTTCTGCTCTCGCAGGCGGATGGCATCGTCGTAGCGCCCCACATTGCCCGTGCCGACGGGGCACTCAAGGCCGCCGGGGCGCTGCGGATGGCGGCCTGTCAGGATTGCGGTGCGCGAGGGTGTGCATTCTGGTCCGTTCGCGTAGGCCCCTGTGAACCGCACGCCCTCCGCCGCGATGCTGTCGAGATGCGGAGTCTTCACATCCGTCGCGCCGAAGACCGGCAGGTCACCGTAGCCGAGATCGTCGGCGAGGATCAGGATGATGTTGGGGCGCTCGGCCCCGGGCAGAAACGCGACAGCACCGAACGAGAGCGTGAGGAGGAAGAAGAGGCACTTCATCCCGCCATCATGGCACGTTTCCGATAAAATGCCACGGACGCTTCGGCGGAGGTGCCGACCGCGCGCTCTACTCTACTTCTTCGCTTTTCCCTTCGGACGCGGAGCGGGCAGCGGCTTGATCATGACAATCTCGACATCATTCTTCAGGTCCGGCCCCGCCGTGGTGCGGCCCCGCGCGATCGCCTTTTCCATCACCGACTTCATCTTCGCAACCCGATCAGGATGCGCCGCGACGAGGTTGTTTTTCTCACCGGGGTCAGTGGCGAGATCGTAGAGCTGGAAATCGGGCAGGCCGCTCGTATCATCGGCACCGGGCCGCGGGGCGCTCCATCCGCCCGACCCCGGACAGAGGAGCAGCTTCCACTGCCCGTCGCGGATCGCAAAGCTGCCGTTGATCGACTGACTCACGATGCTGTTGCGGAGCGTGCCGCCGTCTTCTCCGAGCAGCACGGGGAGAAAGCTGACACTGTCCTCAGCGGCGGTCTCCGGCAGTTTTTTTCCTAACACATCCGCAAACGTCGCCATGAAGTCGATCTGCCCGACGAGCTGATCGGCGACCGAGCCGGCTTTCACTTTCCCGGGCCAGCGCACGAGAAAGGGCACACGATGTCCGCCCTCGAAGAGGTCCGCCTTGTGGCCGCGGTAGATGTAGCTCGGGTTGTGTCCGGCCGCGAGCAGCTCGGGGAAATTCGCCTGGGGCGAACAGCCGTTGTCCGCAGTGAAAACAATGATCGTGTTTTCAGCGAGCCCGTTCGCGTCGATCGCATCGAGGATTTTACCCATGTCCGCATCGATCTGGCGGACGAAATCCGCGTAGGCATTGATCCCGCTCTTGCCCACGAACTCCGGTGTCGGCACGATGGGGGTGTGCGGCGAGGCGAGCGGTACGTAGGCGAAAAAGGGCTTGCCCGCCTTTGCCTCGCTCGCGCGTTCGCCGACATACTCGATCAGGCGCGCCGTGATGCCGGGCTGCACATCGACAGCTTCGAACTTCGGACCCGCCGGACCGGTGCGCAGCCAGGTCTTTTCCGCCGTAGCTTCCTCGGTGGGGAGCCGGTCGCGGATCCACACGAAAGGGAACATGTCGAGCGAAGCGCTGATGCCGTAGTAGTGATCAAA
>Ga0105044_10015310_pt1 | contig 10363 bp, 7 predicted proteins | sample MAT01_FD_78092 | JGI IMG/M metagenome (GOLD analysis project Ga0105044, IMG submission 78092) | Freshwater microbial communities from Lake Fryxell liftoff mats and glacier meltwater in Antarctica - MAT-01 | ecosystem: Environmental > Aquatic > Freshwater > Ice > Liftoff microbial mat | place...
CGAGACGTCGATCGATCGCGCCCCAGAAGACGGCGACCGGCAGCTCGCCTTCCTCGGGCGCGGCGCGGTGCGTCACCGAGCGCCAGTGCGATGGCTCGAAGCCGTGCGTCAAGAGCTCGCTCGCGTAGCCCATCGACTTCAGGCGCGTACGCAGGTGCTCGGACACGGCGACGATCTTCTTCGCGCGGGGCAGGAAGTCCTTTTCGAGTGCGCGCAACGCTTCCGCGTCGAGACCGGGCCACTCCGACAAGTCATCGACGCAGTAGTAGATCCAGTTCGCATCCGGCACGCGTGCCGCGAGATCCGCGACGATCGGCGCGGTCGCGACCACGGCCTCGGCGCGCTCGATCAACGGCCGCAGTGCGCGGTCGAACAGGCGTGCGTTCAATCCGCGCTCCCAGCCTGCGCCGAAACCGGGCCAGTGCATCGGTGAGTGCACCGTCAGATTCGCCGGCAAAGCGACCGATTCCGAAGTCGCGCTCTCCGCCGGCTTCATCCAGCTCGCCAACTTCGCCGCGACCTTCTTCGCGTCCGCGACCGACAAGCTCGGCCTGCGCGTCCCGACCGTGTTGATCCAGTCCACGTTCCAGCGCGGCAGCAGCTCGCGCACCAGGTGCTGCGCGCTCGACGGATGTCGTCCCCAGTCGTCCGCGAACACGACCAGGCGCGGGAGCTCGCTCATCACCCGTTCAGAGATCCCGCACGTAGTGATTCTTCGGATCCACCAGGATCTGCCGCGGCGGCGTCGGGCGATCCGTCGTCTGGAACGTCATGACGATGACTTCGTCGCCGGTGCGGATCAGGTGCGCGGCGGCGCCGTTCATCTGGATCGTGCCGCTGCCGCGCTCGCCGGCGAGGACATAGGTCTCGAGCCGGTTGCCGTTCGTGTTGTCCACGACGAGCACCTTTTCCCACTCGGCGATGTCGGCCTTCTCCATCAGCTCGACGTCGATCGTGATCGAGCCGATGTAGTTCAGGTCGGCCGCGGTCACGCGCGCCTTGTGGATCTTCGAGCGGAGGTACGTGCGCATCGAGGGGTGCGGGAACCTATCTCAAGCCCGCCGCGCACGCCACGCGGCGATGCCCGCGCCGAGCCGCGCGAGCGCTTCTTCCATCTGCGGCGCGGGCAGTCCGCAACCGACACGCACGTGTCCGGGCGCGCCGAAGAACTCGCCCGGGACCACGCCGACTTCGTGCTCGCGCACGAGGAATTCGGCCAGCGCGAACGTGTCGTCGGCACCCTCGATCCGTGCGAACGCGATGATCCCGTGCTCGGGCACGAGCGCGCGCACGCCGTCCGTGTTCGCGAGCCAGCGCGCCCAGGCGGGGCGCGTCGTGCGCACGATCTCGCGGTAGGGCTCGAGCAGCTGCGGCAAGCGCTCGAGCGCGCGCAATCCCAGGCGCAACGACGCGATCGGCGCGTCCACCCAGGCCAGGTACGTCGCGTCGCGCAGCGCGTGCACGTCGGCCGCGACGCCTTCGCCCAAGACGACCCAGCCGATCCGCAGGGATCCGAGTCCGTAGGCCTTCGTCAGGGAGCCGATCGACACGGTGTTCGGCGCGCAGCGGAACGCGTCCACGCGCGCGGCGTCAGGCTCGTACTCGGCGTAGATGTCGCACGAAACGAGGATCCCGCTGGCGCGCTCGGCCTCGCGCGCGATCGCGGCGATGCGCTCCTTCCCGAGCTGCGCGCCGGTCGGGTTGTGGACGTTCGCCAGGAACACGTGCCCGCGGCCGGGACCCGATCCGAGCAGGCGGCGCACGTCGGTCGGATCGATTTGCCAGTCGTCATCGAGGCGCCGTTCGAGCACGCGCAGGTCGGCGCCGAGGCGCTTTGGCAGCGCGTGGAACGGCTCGTACGAGGGCGCGTCGGCGACGACGCGCGAGCCCGGGCCGAACCAGGTCCAGGCGCAGGCCTGCAGACCGCCGGATGCGCCGATCGTGGCCACCACGCGGCTCGCGGGCACGCCGAAACGCCGTGCGATCGCGGCTTCGACCTCGGCCAGAACCGGCGCGGCGTGACCGATCTCGAGCGCGGGTGCGGGCCCGAGCAGCGCCGGATCCGCCGGCGGCATGCCCGACTGCGTCAGCGGGAAGCGCGCGGCGCCGGAGCGCGTGCGCGCCCAGATCATGTACGGGAAGCCGAGTCCGGAAGCCGGAGCTTCCGCCCATGCGGCCGGGGCGGACGTGGGGGAGGCGTGCATGGGCCCGGATCGTGACGGATGGCGTGCGCCCGCGCCACACGGGCGCGTGGTGTCCGTGGAGTCGGTGTTGTCCGGTGCGTACGGTGCCTGGAACGACCCCGACACATTCGCGCCTTGCGGCGAGGGCTCCGCGCGCGCTCGCCGCAAGGCGCGAATGTGTCGGGGTCGTTCCAGGCACCGTACGCACCGGACGCCGGTCCGCGACATCGGCAGCGCCGCGCGCGCTCGAAATCGTCGCGATCCCGCTTGTGGATCCGGGTTTCGCGGATGGCTAGAGTCCGGTCGGTCTTTCGCACGGGCACGTGCCGAGTTCGCCGCGCGTCGGCGCCGAGCGTGTGCCGCGGAGGATCGCCGGTCCACGATTCCACTCCACGGCTTCGCCTCACGAGTTCGCCGCGCGAACTCGCCTCAACATGACGCCCTCGCATCGCATCTCGTTCGTCCTCGGTGTCCTCGCGCTCGCGCCGGTCGTGAGCGCGCGCGCCGCCACCGTCGCGGCGCCGTCCGTCGCGCCGCTCTTCGTGACGCAGGAAGCACAGCCCGAGCGCTACGTGCGCACGACCGCGGCGACGAAGCTCTCGAACCTCCCCGACAAGCAGGGCCTCGCGGTCGCATCGCTGCCCGCGGGCACGCTCCTCGCGGTGTATGCCGAGAAGGCCGGCTGGTTGTCCGTCGAGGCGCCGCAGGGCATGAACGTGTGGGTTTTCGGCCAGTATCTGCGCGCGACGCAGCAAGCGGGCGTCGCCGAGGTCACGGGCAACGGCGTGCTCATGCGCCCGAAGCCGGCTTCCACGAACGACAGCTTTCCGCTCGAGCAGCGGCTGCACGAAGGCGACCGCGTGCGCGTGATCGGACGCCACGAAGCGTCGAAGTCGTTGAGCGAGGACTGGGTGAAGATCATCTCGCCTCCGGGCGTGCGCGCCTGGATCGCGACGAGCGAGACGGGGGCGGTCGAGGCCAGCGTCGACGCGCGCAGCGCCTGGATGGACGCGGCGAAGAAGTCGACCGCGGCCGTGGCGCTCTTCGACTTGCGCGCGGGGCAACCCGTCGGCGGCAACGTCGCGGGTGACGCGACGAAGTCCGACGCGACGAAGCCGGCGGCGACGACCGGGGGCGCGGCCGCCGCGACCAAGGCGCAAGCCGCTCCGGCGCAGGGCTCGTGGGACGCGGCCGAGCGCGCGTACGAAGCCGCGAAGGTCGCCGACAATCCGAACTGGACCGCGGTCCGGGCGGGTTTCGAGGGCTACCTGGCGCAGAATCCGAACGGCGCCTCTTCCAGCACCGCGAAGCTGCGCCTCGAGCAGATCAGCTACCACCAGGAGATCGCGCGCCTGAAGACCGACGCCGCGCTGCAGGATGTGCAGCGCCAGAAGTTGCTCGCCGACGCGCAGGCGCAGCTCGAGGAAGCTTCGCTGGCGCAAGATCCCTTGTGGGGCCGCTTCCAAGCGCGCGGCTGGCTGCGCCGTGACCCGAACGAGCCGGGTCGCTTCGTGGTGCAGTGGGGCGGCCGCACCGGCGCCGAGATCACGTGCGGCAACGGCCGCTACGACCTCGCGCTCTTCGAGGACTCGGAGATCGGCGTGATGGGCGCGATGACGCGCAACGCGAGCTCCGTCGAACGTCCGATGCGCGTCGACGTTTCGCGCATCGAAATCCTCTCGGCGCCCCCCGGTCGCTGATCCCGCGCTCCGGCCCGCGCGTCGGGCCGGACGTCACGCGGATTCCGCACGAGCGCGAGCACCGTTCCCCGACGGATGGCCAAGGACCCCACCCGCGACGTTCCGTTCACGCGGCGCCTCGTCGAGGCGTTGCGCCGGCTCTTCGCGTTGAAGAGCGATCGCTACCTGTGCGACTCGTGCAAGTGGGACTACGGCACGGCCTGCGTGCGACCGGAGCGGCCGAACGCGGTGCGGTGTCCGGACTACAAGAAAAAGTGAGCGCGGGCGCGCCGGCTCACTGGGTCGGCTCACTGCGCCGGCTCACTGCGCCGGCTCGCTGCGTCGGCTCGCTGCGCCGGCTCACTGCGTCGCTTCGCGCTCCATCGCCCCGAGCACCTGCGCGCGCAGCGCGGGCAACGAGTCGGCGACGATCGCCGCGCGGATCTTCGTCATCAGGTCGAAGAAGTACGCCAGGTTGTGCAGCGACAGCAGCATGCCGCCGAGCATCTCGTCGCTCGTGCACAGGTGGCGCAGCGTGCCGCGCGAATACTCGCGACAGCACGGACACGCGCAGTCCGGATCGAGCGGCGCGACGTCCTCGCGGTACTTCGCGTTGCGCAAGTTCACTTCGCCGCGGCTCGTGAACGCGCGGTGGTTGCGCGCGTGGCGCGTGGGCGTCACGCAGTCGAAGAGGTCGATGCCGCGCTCGATCGCATCGAAGAAATCCGATGGCGTGCCGACGCCCATCAAGTAGCGCGGCTTGTCCTCCGGGAGAAGCGGCGCGCTCATCTCGACGGCCGTGCGCGCGTGCTCGCGCGACTCGCCGACGCTGACGCCGCCGACGGCGTGACCGACGCAGTCGTGCGCGAGCGCGCTCTCGACCGAACGTCGGCGCAGGTCCTCGAAGACGCCGCCTTGCACGATGGGGAAGAGCGCCTGGCCCGTCTCCTCGCCGCCGTGTTCGCGATGTCGGCGCACACAGCGCGCGAGCCAGTCGTGCGTGCGCTCGACCGCCGCGGCGACTTGGTCGCGATCGGTCGGATCCGCCGGGCAGTGGTCGAAGGCCATCGCGACGTCCGCGCCGAGCTTGCGCTCGATGTCGATCACGCGCTCGGGCGTGAAGCGCACGGCCGAGCCGTCGATCACGCTCTTCAGCGACACGCCGTCGGCGTCGATCTTCGCCAGGTGGCCGAGCGAGAAGACCTGGTAGCCGCCCGAGTCCGTGAGGATCGGTCCGTCCCAGGCCATGACCTTGTGCAGGCCGCCGAGCTTCGCGATCACGTCCTCGCCCGGCCGCAAGTGCAGGTGGTACGTGTTCGCGAGGATCATCGTCGCGCCGAGCTCGCGCAGATCGCGCGGCAGCACGCCCTTCACCGTCGCTTTGGTGCCGACGGGCATGAAGGCCGGCGTAGTGACATCGCCGTGCGGCGTCGTGAACGACCCGGCGCGCGCGCCGCTCGCGCGCGCTCGCGCGAGCAGACGGAATCCGAATCCGGCGCGGGCCGAGCTCGCGAGCGGCGGCGTCGACGCGGCGGTGGTCGATCCGGACGGCGTGATCAGGGGAAGAGTCCCGATTCGCCCTGGATCGCGGCCGCATCCACCCCGATCGCGCCGCAGCCCGCGCGCGTGACGACGCGTCCGCGTCCGGTCTTGTGGATGAAACCCTGTCGCAGCAAGTGCGGCTCGAACACGTCCTCGATCGTGTCCTCGCTCTCGCCGACGGCGGCGGCGATGGTCTTGATGCCGACCGGTTGACCGCCGCTCGCGACGAGCACGGCGAGGATTCGGCGGTCGAGGTCCTCGAGCCCGTTGTCGTCGACACCGAGCGCGGCGAGCGCTTCGCGCGCGAGCGCGCCGCTGACGTGCTTTTCGCCGCGCACTTGAGCCAGGTCGCGCACGCGTCGCAGGAAGCGGTTCGCGATGCGCGGCGTCCCGCGCGCACGCTCGGCGATCGTGCGCGCCGCGTCCTCTGCGAGAGAGATGCCCAGGATCTCAGCGGAACGCACGAGGATCCGCTCGAGCTCGTCCACCGGGTACGGCGACAAGCGTTCCGCGATCCCGAAGCGCGAACGGAAGGGCGCGGAGAGCAGCCCTTCGCGCGTCGTCGCGCCCACGAGCGTGAACGGTTGCAAGGGCAGCGGCAGCACGCGCGCGTGCGGACCTTGATCGAGCGTGAAATCGACCGAGTAATCCTCCATCGCCGAGTACAGGTACTCCTCGACGGCGGCGGGCACGCGGTGAACCTCGTCGACGAAGAGCACGTCGCCGCGGCCGAGTTGCGTGAGGATTCCCACGAGGTCGCGCGGACGTTCGAGCGCCGGCCCGCTCGTCGCGTGGAGGTGCGAGCCGAGTTCGCGCGCGAGGATGCGCGCGAGGCTCGTCTTGCCGAGGCCGGGCGGACCGGAGAAGAGCACGTGGTCGAGCGGCTCCGAGCGACCGCGCGCGGCGGCGACCGCGATGCGCAGGTTGGCGAGTACGCGCTCCTGTCCGACGAACTCCTCGAGCGAGCGCGGACGCAGGCTGGATTCGACCTCGAGCTCAGGGGCCGCGCCGTGCGCTTCGGCCTCGAGCGCCTGAGGATCGAACACGTGCTCGGAACGCGCCATTCCCGGAGCGTAGTCTGCCGCAGCCTCGCGGTTCCACACCTCGGAGAACGTGCGGCGCCGCACGGCGGGCGCGCGATGTCGCCTGCCCGAGCGCGACGGAAGCCTCAGGCCGCATCGGAAACCGGCCCTCAGCGCCGGGGTATCCGGGCCTGGCGGTCAGCACCTCCCGAGCGCGCCTCGGGCACGGATCTTGACCCTAACGCTCTCGGCTCCGCCCGCGCCGAGTCGCGCGACCAAGTTCGGATCGGCTCCAGGGTGGCCGGGCCGGACCTCGGTTGGCAACCTAAGCGCCACCTTGCGCCGCGATCTCCGCCGCGACGCACCACAGCACTCCACGGACGGCGCGGCCCGCTCCCACTTCCCTCGCTCAGTCACGCCCCGGAACGACCAGACCATGAACGACTCCTCCACGGACGGCCGTATGTCGGCGAACTCGCTCCTCGCGAGCACGCTCCTGGTCTCGACCCTGGTGCTGGGCGGCTGCGGAGGAGGCAGCAACGGGTCGAGCCAAGCCGGCTCGATGGACCTGGTGCAGGTCTCGAACGGCTTTGGCCAGCTCTTGCCGCACAAGGTCTACCGCCTGAATCCGAACGGGACGGCGAGCGAGACGCTGCTCTCGGTGCGGACCCTGTCGGACTTGGTGGCGAACCTGAACTCGACGAACGGGGTGCAGCCTCCGCCGCAGTTCCCGACGGTGGCGGTGCTGCCGAGCAACGCGGCGGGCAACCACTTCCTGTTCGCGGAGTTCACGCGTCCGGTGGACGTGAGCACGGTGCTCGATCCCTCGCCGTCGGCGCAGGCGGTGAACGGCTTGCGCGGCTCGATCCAACTGGTGCAGATCGACCCGGCGAGCGGCGGATCGTCGATCGTGCGGGCGCGCGTTTTCGTGGGCGTGCAGGACGGCGAGGACGTGCTGGCGATGACGTACGGTGGCGCGCCGGGCCCGGATGGTTTGCTGACGCTGCAGGCTTGGGTGCGCCGGTCGGGATCGACGGGTGCCGTGACCGCGCTGACGGTGGACGGCGAGACGCCGGGCTTGGGCTTCCCGGGCACCGAGACGCTTTTCTCGGGGTACGAGAAGCTGATCACGCCGGGCGCGGTGGTGTTCGTGGCGGACTCGGACGGCAACCTGTCGCAGAAGGAGACGTTCCCTGCGAACCGTCAGCTGCGCTTGTCGATCTCGACGGAAGTGCGCAGCACGTCGGGCGTGAACTTGATCCGCACGGCGCTGGCGGCGACGACGGTGGGCGTGGACAACCTGCGTCCGGAAGTGGCGACGACGCCGCCGCCGGACCAGCGCGCGGACGTGACGCCGGGCGGCGGTGACGTGGACGTGGACCCGATGACGTCGATCCGGATCGCGTTCACGGAGCCGGTGCAGCCGACGAACATCGGGAGCTTGCCGAACGGCCTGGCTCCGGTGGTGAGCCCTTCGATCTTCGTGGAGTTCGGACCGCCGGCTTCGCGCGTGCGCGTGCCGTTCACGGCGGCGCCGCTGTCGGTGTTCGACCTGACGCGCTACGAGCTGACGCCGGCGTTCAACTTCCCGGGCGAAGGCCCGTCTTCGGTGGAGTGCGGCGTCTACAACGCGGTGGACGTGATCGTGAACGCGAACCAGGTGCGCGACCTCGCGCCGGTGCCGAACCTGAACTTGCTCTCCTCGACGAGCTCGTTCACGACGGGCGAAGGTCCGGGCCTGGTGAACGCGCCGGTGACGCCGGACGCGATCTACGTGGGCCGCGTGGGCGCGGTGCCGGGCATCTCGGTGGTGGACCTGAACGGCTTCGGCCAGTCGACGGGCAATCCGGACTTCGACCCGAGCTACCAGACGTTCCTCGAGGGCCGCTCGAACTTCCCGAACAACCCCAACGTGCGTCTGCAAGGCGGTCTCCTGCGTCCGCCGTTGACGCCGGGCACGTGCACGGTGAACGGCGGGTCGTCGGGCGTGTTCACGCTGACGCGCGACAGCTCGCTGAACAACCTGCTGATCCGCGCGCCGCTCCTGACGAACGTGAGCGACATGATGCTGGGCCACGCGCTGGACAGTGCGTTCAACAACGGCCCGCAACCGTTCGGTTGCCAGTCGGGCGGCGGCAACTTGTGCGCGCAGGACGGCAAGAAGCTGATCTCGGCCGTGACGAACGGCAGCGGCAACACGATGACGCCGACGCAGGCCGGCCAGTTCGGTGGCCTGGGCGCGGGCGCGGAGAACTTGATGGGCTGGGCGCCGCACCCGAACCCTCCGCCGCTGGTGTTCCCGCCGCTGTGCATCTCGCCCTACATCGGCGGGCAAGAGCCGACGTCGATCGACACGCAAGTGTCGGCGCTGCTGACGAACCTGCTGGTGCCGGGTGACGCGTTCGGGTCGCCGCTGGTGGGCGTGCCGCCGTCGGGCCTCTTGACGCCCGAGCAGAACGCGTTCTTCGAAGGACCCTCGCTGCCGCAGGCGACGGTCGGCGCGTGCGCGCAATTCCAGATGCGCCAGCAGATCGGTCACTACCTGTACGTGATCGACCGCGCGCGTCGGGAGATCGTGGTGCTGAACAGCAACCGTATGACGGTGATCGATCGGATCCCGACGTTCGACCCGACCTCGCTGGCGATGTCGCCGAACCTGAACTTCCTGGCGGTGGTGAACCAGTTGTCCGACTTGGTGTCGTTCCTGGACATCGACCCGAACTCGCCGACGTTCCACCAGATCGTGCAGGAGACGGCAGTGGGCCTGCGCCCGCGCGGGATCTCGTGGGACCCGGGCAACGAGGACATCCTGGTCACGAACGAAGGCCAGAACACGGTGTCGGTGCTGTCGGCCTCGTCGCTGACGGTGCGCAAGGTGGTCAGCTCGCAGTTGAACGGGCCGTTCGAGGTGGCGATCACGCCGCGTCAACCGTGCTGGGGCTTCTCGCGCTTCGTGTACTTCGCCTACATCCTGAACAGGAACGGCAAGATCGCAGTGTTCGAATCGGGCCCGAACTCGGTGAACGGGTGGGGCTACGACGACATGATCGGGGTCTCGACGGAAACGTTCCTGAGCCCGAAGACGATGCAAGCGGACCCGCTCGACCTGCGCTCGGCGATGTGGATCGCTCACGAAGGTCCGATCAACGCGCAAGGCCAGTCGGGTCAGATCGGCACGCCGGCCCTGTCGAAGTTCGTGGCGGTCAGCGGCATCACGGGCCAGCTGCCGCTGAACTTCACGTCGCTCTTGACGCCGCAGTTCCGCGACATCGCCTACGGCGTGCAGATCTCGCTGGGGCAGGAGAAGCTCTCCGGCTTGCCGGTCGACCTGGCCTTCGACGACTTGCGCGTGCTCTCGGGTCTGCCGAACTTCCAGACGACCTTCAGCGCCGGCCCGCCGGCGCAGGCCAACGGGAAGCACCTCGTGCGCGGTGGCTGTCCCGCTGCCGTCAACGCCAGCGAACCGAAGTACCTGTTCGTCGCGGTGCCCAACCCGATCGGCGGCACCGGCGTGGTGGACGTGATCCTGCTCGACGGCACGTTCGGCCGCATCGACACGAACCCGTTCCGAGCGGGCACGCAGTCGATCCCGGCACCGGACGTGCAGGTCGTCTCGAGCTTCTTCCGGCAGTGAGGAACGTGCCGGGTTGAGATCGCCGTCAGCCCCCGGGCCGATGGCGGTCGATCGCGACGCCCGCCTCGCGCGGGCGTCGTGCTGTCCGGTGAGTCGACTCAGGTCCGCGCTGGCCGAAGGTCACGCGCCCGTTCGTGGGTGCCTCCGCGCCTCCTCGCGCAGGCCCCCTTGCTGTGGTCATCCCGGAAACTGACCCAGTTGGCTGGCCGTTTTTCCGGGATTCCCTGCGACCGCGGCGGGGTCCGAGCGGTCTCCGGTGTGTCGAGGCGTGGGCCTCGCCCCAGGAGGAAAATCGCATGGAAC
>Ga0105044_10015311_pt1 | contig 10363 bp, 7 predicted proteins | sample MAT01_FD_78092 | JGI IMG/M metagenome (GOLD analysis project Ga0105044, IMG submission 78092) | Freshwater microbial communities from Lake Fryxell liftoff mats and glacier meltwater in Antarctica - MAT-01 | ecosystem: Environmental > Aquatic > Freshwater > Ice > Liftoff microbial mat | place...
AATCGACGGGCGGCGACAGTTCCCGCTACAGTCTCAGCGGCGAGTGGCATCGCGCGGACGAGCATTCCGCGACGAAGATCCTGCTCTATGGGCTCTACTACGACCTCGATCTGTTCTCGAACTTCACCTACTTCCTCGACGATCCCGAGAACGGCGATCAGTTCGAGCAAAGGGATCGGCGCATCCATTGGGGCGCGAAAGTCGAGCACACGATTTTCGGCGAAGTGTTCGGCTTGAAGACCGCGACGACGGGCGGCGTGCAGTTTCGCCAGGACAATATTCGCAACGGGCTCTTTCAAACCGAGCTGCGCCAGCGCCAGGAAACGACGCGCTCCGATCACACCATCGAGACGAGCGTCGGCGCGTATCTTTCCAATAAGACGCAGTGGACGAGTTGGTTTCGCACCGAGGCTGGCGTGCGGGTGGACTACTTTTACTTTGACGTGAACAGCGACCTGGACGTGAACGACGGGCAGGAGGACGACGTGCTCGCCAGCCCGAAGCTGAGCCTGATCTTTGGCCCGTGGGCGAAGACCGAGATCTATCTGAATGGCGGGTTCGGCTTCCACTCGAACGATGCGCGAGGCGTGATCACGCAAGTCGATCCGGCCAGCGGCGAGTTCGTCACGCCAGCCGATCCGCTGGTGCGCACCCGCGGCGCCGAAATCGGCGTCCGCACCACCGCGCTGCCGGGGCTGCAAAGCTCGCTTTCGCTGTGGTATCTCGAGATCGACTCCGAGTTGGTCTTCGTCGGCGACGCCGGCACCACCGAGGCCAGCCGTCCGAGCCGCCGCTTCGGCATCGAGTGGGCGAACTACTACAACCCAACGCCGTGGCTGACGATCGACGCCGACTTTGCGTGGTCGCAGGCGCGCTTTAGCGAAAGCGCGCCCGAGGGGCAGCGCATTCCCGGTTCGATCGAAACCGTCGTCGCCGCTGGCGTGAGCGTGCATGACCTTCCCGGTGCGTGGCGCCACTGGACGGCGAGCGCGCGGGTGCGCTATTTCGGCGCGCGCGATCTGATCGAAGACGGCAGCCAGCAATCCGATCCGACGACGCTGGTGAACGCGCAGGTGGGCTACAAATTCAATGAGACATGGAGCGCCACGCTGGACGTGTTCAACGTCTTCGACGCGCAGGACAGCGACATCGACTACTTCTACACCTCGCGCCTCCGCGGCGAGGCGGAAGGTGTGGACGACGTCCACTTTCACCCCACCGAGCCGCGCCAGTTCCGCCTCAGCGTCACGGCGAAATTCTGAGCGAATGAAGCGGCGTTCGAAGGAACAGCGCTCCGACGGCAGGCAGGACTCCGCTTTTCGACATCGCCAATGGTGACACCAAGTGCCACGCCGAATAGAGCGCATCCCGCAGGCTTGACGCGGCTCTACGGCGGCTGATTCCCTCCCGCCATGTCCGCCAATCGCCACGCCACGCCGCTCGTCCGCCTCGGGCGGTTGATGCTGGCGCTGGCGGTGTGCGCTTCGCTGGGGCTGCATTGGGCGGCGCTGCAGGCGGTGGCGTGGACGCAGATGCTTGTCGAGTATTCGCAAGACGCGGCGCTGGGCGAAGCGGTGAAAAAGACCTTCGACGGCGAGCATCCTTGCAACCTCTGCCTGCTCGTGAAGAACGGGCAGAGTGAGGAGAAGGGGCAGGAAGCGGTGCCGCTCACAAAAAGGTTGGATGCCGTGCTGGCGCAGGCGGATGGAGCGCCCACCCGGTTTGCGCCAGTGGCCCAATTTCCGATCAGCGGGCAGTGGGCGGCGGGATGGCTCGAAATACCGCCGGTTCCACCTCCCCGAGCGTAGGTCGATCCCGCTGCGCATGGCGCGCAGCCCATTGGCGATTCGCGCTTCCGCGGAACGCCGGCACTCAAAATTCGTCGCGTGCGCCGATTCGCGCACTGGTCCGCCCGGTCATCGCCGGAGCGGTCGCAACCATCAACCTACTCATCTCCATTTCTAAAACCCGCGCCCGCCGGACAGCGGCATTGCATCCCATGAAAAACCTCTTCCTGACGACACTCATCACCGCCGCCACCACCTCCAGCGCCTTTGCCGATCACGGCCCCGGCACATCTGGCAGCGGCGCTTTCACCGAATCCGCCGAGACTCTCAAGCCGTGGCAATGGTCCGCCACGGTGCGATTTGACTGGACCGAATTCAAGACGCCCAGCGCTGGGGAACTCGCCGGCAAGGAAGCGTTCGAGCTGATCGACCGCGCTTTCCTCACCACTCTGAATCTGGGCGTGGGGATTACCGAGAATTTCCAATTCGGCCTGCTCTTCGGCTACTACGCGGCGGACGGCACGCGCGAAATCGAGCACCACGAACACGAAGCGGGTGGGCACGAGGAACCCGGCGGACACGAAGAGACCGCCGAGGCCGGTCACGGTGCGGGCGAACCTGAGTTCAGCACGTACGATCCCGATGGCTGGACCGATCTCTGGCTGAACGCGAAGTATCGCCTCTATCGCGGCCCGGCAGGTCAGTTCGCACTCTACGGCGGGGTGAAGTTTCCCGTGGGCGAAGACCGCATCGTCAACAGCGCGGGCGAGTCCATCGAGCCGGCCGCCACGCCGGGCACCGGCGCTTGGGATGGGATGTTTGGCGCGGCCTATACGGTCTCGCTGCGGCCAAACCTCGCGCTCGATGCCAGCGTCCAATACACCCTGCGCGGCGAGCGGTATGACTATCGCCTCGGCAACCGTTTCGATGCCGGCGCGGCGCTCGGCTGGCGCGTCATCGGCGAGGCGAAAAGTTTTCCGCAAGTCAGTCTCCAGGCCGAGGCGAACGTGCGGGCCGTAGCGAAAGGCAAGGCGTCCGGCGAAAGCGATCCGAACACCGGCGGCACGGTGCTCTTTCTTTCACCTGGAGTGCGCGTGCGTTTCTGCGAATACGCCGCATGGAGCGTAGGCGTCCAGTTGCCCGTGGTGCAGGACCTGAATGGCGACCAGGTGGAGACAGACTTCCGCGTGACCAGCAGCGTAACCATCGCCTTCTAGCCATGCGCCCGCTCGTCCTTGCGCTGCTTTTGTCGGGTTGCGCTTCCCTCCCGCCGGTGCCCCCGGTGGGAGCCGCGGAGCAGCACTGCCTCGTTTGCCGGCACCGCCGCGACTTCGAGTGCCTGGTCGTGGACAAATCGCCCCGCACGCCGCACGCCGAATACGCCGGGCGCACGCACTACTTTTGCAGCGAGGGCTGCCGCTGCGAATTCCAGCGCAACGCGGCGAAGTATGCGGGCGGGCGGTAGCGCGGATCGCCTGAAGCACCCGAGCTAAGGATTGTCGGACGCATCGGATTGACTCCGCCAACATGCCCGGGAACCGTCACGACTTGAATTCACCCACCGGTTTGTACCGGCGCGCTGGCCGTATGCGAACACTGCAATACATCCTGATAATTCTGATCATCATCGCCGGGGCGATCTCCCTCGCTCCTCGCGGCGGATCGGAACCCGCAGTCGCCGATGTGGCTCCGGCAAAGGTGCCGAAGAGCGAAAAGCAGAAGATCACGGCGGACAGTTTTTTTGCGAAGGACGGCCCGATCCCGGAGCTCAAGTTCGAGTTCAAACCGGAGGAGTGGGAGTACCTCAACAAAGACAACCGGCGCTATGTGGAGTGCTCGATGACGGAAGCCGGCGGTAAGACCCACAAAGGCGTGGCTCTCAAGCTCAAGGGCTCGGCGGGCAGCTTCCGCGGGCCGAACGACAAACCGGGAATGACGCTGAGCATGACCAAGTACAAGGGCGGCGAACCGTTTCGCGGGATGGAAAAGTTTCACCTCAACAATGGCGCGCAGGACGGCACCTTTCTCATGGAGATCATCGCCGGCGAGATGGCGCGCCAGGCGGGCGTGCCGGCGAGCCGGTGCTCGCACGCCCTCGTGACGCTCAACGGGAAGGACCACGGCCTGTACGTTTTCAAGGAAGCGTTCACGAAGGATTTCCTCGCGCACTTTTTCAAAAAGACCGACGGCGATCTTTACGATGGCGGAAATGTGCAGGACCTGGACGTGAACATGGAAAAGGACATCGGCGATCCCAAGCAGCGGGAGAACATCAAAGAACTGATCGCCGCGTGCCGGGAGGGCGATCAGGCCAGGCGCTGGGCGCGGCTCGGCGCGATCCTCGACGTGGACAAATTCCTCAGCCAACTCGCCATGGAGTCCATCCTCACGCACTGGGATGGCTACGATTTCAACCGCAACAACTACCGCGTCTATTTCGATTCCGAGACGAAGAAAGCGTCGTTTTTTCTCCACGGGATGGACCAGACCTTTGGCGATCCCGGTGCGTCCGCGGTGCGCGACTCCGGCGCGATGGTCGGGCAGGCGGTGCTGGGCAACCCGGAGTGGAAGATGAAATATCGCGATCGGGTGAAGGAGATCTACGAGACGGTGCTCAAGCCGACCGACTGGGCGCAGCGCGTCAATGAGGTCGGGCAGAAAGTGCAGGTGGCGCTCGCCCGGAAAGACCCGAAGAGGGCGCAGGAATACCAGGGACAGATCAATGGTGCGCGCGATCGCGTGACCCAGCGCATCGCGAATGTCGGCAAGCAAATGGGCGACGTGCCGAAGCCGCCGCAGTTTGAGAAGGACAACGTGCTGCGGCTCGCGGACGGCTGGCGGCCGGAAAGCGGCGGGGGCGGTGAGGCGGCGATGGATGAGGCGGCTGTGGATGGCAAGAAGTGCCTGCACATCCGCGCGAACAGCGCCAGCGCGGGCTCGTGGCGGAGGACGGTGAATCTGCCGGCAGGCAGGTATCGCTTCGAGGCGCGGGTGAAGACCGCGGGAGTGGTCGCGACCGACGACGCCAAGAACAAGGGCGCCGCGATTCGCACCTCTGGCGGCGCCAAGGGGACCGACTTTGCCGAGGGCGACAGTGCGTGGAAAACGGTGGGCTACAATTTCGAGTCGCCGGGTGGCGACGTGATTCTCGTCGCGGAGCTGCGCGGGCAGAAGGGGGAGGCGTGGTTCGAGCGCGATTCGCTGCGGCTCCTTTGGGTGAAGTGACCGCCTGCGAAAGTCGTCGCGTTGTTTCGGCGGCGATGTTTTTCTGTCGGCCATGAAGCTTGCCCCCCTGCTGCTCACGCTTTGCTTCGGCATCATCGCCCAGACCGCGTTTGCCGCCAACGGCACCGCGGAGCCGGTGGGTTTCTGGCGGTTTGAGAAGGATGTGAAATCCGAGGTGGCAAATACGGCACTGGGGAGCGCGAAGCGGCTGGATGGCGCGGAACTTTTCTTCAGCGATGAGGTGCCCGGCCATTACATCTACGATCCGCTGCGGCGGCTCTCGTATCCGAATAATGCGAGCCTGAATTTCCTCTCGAAGGAGGGCCACAACGACGCCCTGGAAATCGCGCTCGACGCGGCGCAGGCGGGGCTCGTGGGCGAAAGCGTGACGCTGGAGCTGTTTTTCAAGCCGGATGGGGAATGGGTGTCGCCACTCGCCATGAAGGCGCGGGTCATCGATGCCGCGGCGGAGTGGGGGATCGAGGCGAGGTATTTTCAGGAGCATCGGCAGACCTACCTGCACGCCTTTTTCACCGCGCCGGGGGGAAAGACGGAGCATTTCCGGGGCGGGCATTACGGGACGAGCGCGCAGCTTTCCAAAGACAGCCTGGGCTGGCGGCACATGGCTTTCGTCCACGACGCGGCGGCGAAAACGCTGACGTGCTGCATCGACTACTATCAGGTGAAGACGATCGCCGCGCCGGGCGAAATGAACTGGGACAGCGCTCCGTTTTACATCGGCGGCGGGCCGAAGGGGTCCACCTTCGCGGGGAAGATAGACGAGGTGCGGCTGACGCGCGGCGCCTTGCGGCCCGCGCAGTTTCTGCGGGCGCGCGCGGACCCCATCGAGGGCGTGAGCTTTGAGAGCGGGGAGACGGTGCTGCCGCGCGACAGCGGCTACATCGACGCGAAGGAAGTCTTCGGCGCAGTCGGCGACGGCAAGACCGACGACACCGCCGCGCTCAATACCGCCTTTGCCACCCTGGCGAACCGCGTGCCGCTCGCCTACCACACGCTCTACCTGCCGCCGGGCACCTATCTCGTGAGCAGTCCGCTGCACAGCGGGCGGTTCTTCACCGTGCTCGGGGCGGGGGAGGAGAAGACGATCATCAAGCTGCGCGACAAGGCGGAAGGTTTTCAAAACCCCGCCGACGCGCGACCGGTCTGGCGCGCGAGCAGCACGAAAGGTCCGCCGGGCTCGAACGGCGCGGTCAATGGCAGCTCGATCTCGCTCTACATCAGCGGCCTCGCCATCGACACCGGGAAGGGCAATCCCGGCGCCAAGGGGCTGGAGTATCACGCGAATAATATTGGCCGGCTGGAAGACGTCATCATCCGCAGCGGCGATGGGGCGGGGGCGGTTGGGCTCGACCTCACGCACAAGACCGCAGGCCCTGCGCTGATCAAGCGTGTGCGCGTGAGCGGCTTCGACTACGGCATCACTTCTGAGTGGCAGGAGTACTCCATGACGCTCGAGCACATCACCCTCGACGGTCAGCGCAAGGCCGGGATCATGAACAAGGGAAACATCCTCGCGATCCGCGATCTCCGCAGCGCGAACAAGGTCCCCGCGCTCATCAGCGAGGGCGGCAACTCGATGATCACGCTCCTGGATTCCGCGCTCACGGGCGGCGCGCGCGACAGCGCGGCGATCCGAGCCGAAGGCGCGCTTTACGCCGCCCGCGTGAAGACCGAGGGCTACAAGTCGGCGGTGGAAAAGCGCGTGCTCGTGGATGCGAAAGCGAAGACGTGGAAAGACGAGATCGTCGCCGGCCCGGTGATCGGGGAGTACATCGGAGATCACACCGTCATCGGCCACGGACAGCCCCAAGGCGCGCTCAAGCTGCCGATCGAGGACACCCCCGAAGTCCCATGGGGCGACATCCAGAAGGACTGGGTGAACGTCAAAGCCTTCGAGGCGAAAAAGGTGGGCGACGATTGGGCACCGGCGATCCAGGCCGCCATCGATTCCGGCGTGAAGACCGTCTATTTTCCGCGCGGCGACTACCCGGTGCAGACGAGTGTCCGCCTCCACGGCCGCACCGAGCGCCTTTACGGGATGCACTGCGGCATTGGCCGGCCAAAAGGTTTCACCGGCGACGCCCCCGCGCTCATTTTCGACGAGCCCGACGCGGCGCGCACCGTCGTCATCGAGCGGCTCTCCATCGCCGGCCTGCGTCACGCCTCGCCCGCCACGCTCGTGCTGAAAAGCGCCGCGCCCGGCCGCTACACGAATGCTCCCGGCTGCGGGAAATTTTTCATGGAGGACATCGGCGATGCCGACTTCCGCTTTGACCATCCGCAGAAAGTCTGGGTCCGCCAATGGAACGTCGAGCTGCACGGCGAAGGCCCGTGCATCACCAGCCGCGGCGCGACGATCTGGTGCCTCGGATTCAAGACCGAATACGAATCCAGCAAGCTCTGGGCGGACTCCGGCGCGCAGACGGAAATCCTCGGCGCCTTCATCTACCCCATCGGCAAAATCCCTGCCGACCGCCCCATTTTCAAAAACACGGACTCAAAAATGTCCGTGATCTACGGCACCAGCGTCTATCAGTCCGACCACGGGCTCCACATCCTCGACACGGCCGGAAGCGAGGTGAAACGGATCGGCAAGGATCAGCTAAAATGGGTTGGCAGCCGCGCCCGCATGGACCTCTTCACCAGCGACTCAACGGGGAAATGACGCGGTGGGATGACGCGTCTGAAGGCCGGAGCCGCGGCGTTACCCCAGGCCGAGCTGACCTTTGAAAACCCAGAGCAGGGCTTTGAGGCCGAGTTCCGCGACGTTGAAGGGTTTCCCGACGAAGTCGTTGCCGCCGCTGAGACTGGATTGGACACGGTTTTGAAAAGTGCTCATGCCCGTGACGAAGACGATGGGAGTCTTTTCGTGGAGCGGCAGCTCCCGGGTTTTTGTGCAAAGGTCGAAACCGCTCATCTCAGGAAGGCCCACATCGAGGAAAATGAGGTCGAAGGGCTGGTTGCCGAGGGCCGCGAGGCCACTGCTCGGGGCGTCCGCGGCCATGGATTTCAAGTTCACGAGTCTCATGGCCGCCATGATGATTTTGCGCGCGCCGTCCTCATCGTCCACGATGAGAACGTAGGCCGAGGAGCAGTCCTTGGCGCGGCTGCGCTGGGGCTCCTGAAGGAGGATGGAGAGGAAGTCGAGGGACTGGCCGAGGGTGCGGAGGGTGGAGGGATTGATCTGGGTGGGGAGCCGCATCAGATCGAAGACGAGGGCCTCGAGGGCGGAGGTGAACTGAAAAAGCGGCCGCTGGCCGAGCATGGCCATCTGTTCTGTGAGGCCGTGGATGCGCTGAAAAAGATCGCGCAGGGCGGCCGTGTCGGAGGCATCGCGGCTGATTCCGTGGAGAGAGCGGCGCAGCGCGGTGACGGTCTCCGGGGCGCTTTCGAGGCCCATCGAGATCCAGCTTTGGTCGGGACGAAAAGGAAGGCCTTTGGAAAGCGTGGCGGTGCGCTCGAGGCCGAAGGTGCTCTCGACCGCGTCGATGAGCTCGGCCATCGGGTTGGCGGTGCGGGCAAGGATTTTTGTGGCCCCGGCGGTTTGGGCGGCTTCGGCGAGCTGGACCCGCGAGGTGGGGAGGAGAAAGACGGGCAGATCGCGGGTGCTGTCGGCCTCGCGCAGCGTGGCGATGAATTCCGCAGGGTCCGGGGAAGGCGTGACCGAATCGAGCACGACGAGATCAGGTGGGCGCTCGGCAATGGCGCGAAGTGCGGCGTCGCCGCTGCGAGCGGATTCGACGGAAAAGCCGCCATTTTCGAGGCGTTCACGGAACATATTGCCGAGGAGGCGGTCTTCGTGGACGAGGAGAATGCGTTTGGTAATCATGGTGGCGAGTGGCGGGCGAGCGGAGGCCGTTTCTCCAAGTTCCTGATGCATGGAGTGTGCCGGGCTGGGAAAAGGTTTCCCTGCGGTTTCACGAGCGCATTGTCCGTCACGCGGGTGAGTCGGCGAGCCGGGCCGCAGCTCTCGCTGTTGGATTACGTGAGGTAGGGTTTAGGCGAACAGCTTCAGTTGGGCGTGCTCGGTGATCGCGAGGATGGCGGGATGCTTGAGCCGGCGCTCGGCGGTGATCGCGTAGAAGTGGCCGGAGCATTGCGGGGCATGGCCGATCACCTTCCACCCGAATTGCTTCATCGCGGTGCGCGCGATCGCCGTATGCACGGGGACGAATCCGAGCCCATCCACCACCGCAAGATGCATGAGCGCGGTGTCCTCGAATTCGGCAACGGTGCGCGGTCGGATCCCGAGCGAATCGAACCACTTTTCCAAAGCCATTCGGAAAGCGGTGTTCTCCGCGGGCAAAAGCGCCGGGGCGCCGTGCAAGGATTGGGGAAATTTGCGGCGCAGCTTTGCGGCGAGCGGCGGCGCGGCGCAGAAGGTCACGTCACTCGCGCCGAGCAGGTGGTTGAAGGTCTTGAATTTCAGGGCGCTGGAGGCCGGCTCGTCGGCGAGCACGATGTCGAGCCGGTGCGCGGCGAGTTGCCCGAGCAGCGCGTCCACCTTCCCCTCGCGACAGATCATCTGCACGGGCGGCTGGAGCTGGAAGACAGGCCGGAGAATTTCGTAGGCGATGAACTTCGGCACCGAATCGGCCACGCCGACGTGGAACCGCGCGGGGCGCTCGCCGGGGCGGTGCCGGACGGTGTTCATCATCTCGCGACCGAGCGAAAAAATATCCTCGGCGTAACCCATCACCATCCGGCCCGTCTCGGTCAGCACCTTGGTGCGGCCGCTGGGGCGGAAGAGCTTTTCGTCGAGCGCCTTTTCCAGCGCGCTGATCTGCGCGGAGATGGAGGGCTGCGAAACGTGCAGCTTCTCCGAGGCTTTGCGCAGGCCGCCCTCCTTCGCCACGGTCCAGAAATAGAGAAGGTGGTGATAATTGAGCCATTCCATGATGACGGCGACTGTTCGGAAAAAACGAAGGGTAAGCCAGCATTATCGTATTAGTGGAACCGTCACCGTCACCCGAGTCTTGGCCCCGCCGGCCACTGCGGCGCGCGGCGAACCGAAAACGCCACGGCAAACCGATCCACCTCAACTTCACCGAAACTTTATGAGCCCAATCTTTATCCTCGTGTTCGTCTTCACCCTCGCCATCTCGCTGCTGGCCGCCTGGCGGGTGAAACGTGTCTATCTCCGCTACAGCCGCGTGCCGGCCTCCTCGGGACTCAGCGGCGCGGAGGTCGCCGCGCAGATTCTTCAGCGCGCGGGCATCTCCGACGTGGAGATTGCCGAGCACGACGAGATGCTCGGCGACCACTACGATCCCATGAACAAGCGCCTCGTGCTTTCGACGCAAAACTATCACGGCACCTCCTGCGCAGCC
>Ga0105044_10015312_pt1 | contig 10363 bp, 9 predicted proteins | sample MAT01_FD_78092 | JGI IMG/M metagenome (GOLD analysis project Ga0105044, IMG submission 78092) | Freshwater microbial communities from Lake Fryxell liftoff mats and glacier meltwater in Antarctica - MAT-01 | ecosystem: Environmental > Aquatic > Freshwater > Ice > Liftoff microbial mat | place...
AATTCCAAGGAATAATTAAGTATGGTGTCCCCAGAATTCCCGGATAAGCTTTTTTTGGCGGAGGTGTCACCTTTCAATGTGGTAAAGAATCGTTTTATAGCGAGGCCGGTTATCAGAAAAAGTCTGATTCAGCTGAATGGGACAAGGTTATGGCGGCTTTGGCAACAGAAATTAAAGTATGCCATTAATGGATGGTTTTCAGTGTGTTTCTCTCAGAAATGCCGAAAAAACCTGATTCGACAACAGCATGCCGCGCAGGGTCAGGCGGGTACTTTCATCTGCGGTTATCAGCAGTTTTTGTTGATGCATCTTGTTCAACTCTATACCGAATATTGTTTCAAGATCTGCTCCGAATTTACTTTTAAAATCCTCATGCGTCACACCATCCGACATGCGTAAACCCAGAAACATGAATTCGGCCATGGCATCATCCCTGTTTAGTTCATGAAGATCCTGATGAGACAGCTTACCTTTGCTGATGTCATTACAATATTGATCAATATCAGCACTGTTACCGAACCTGATGCCATATTGTCCATTGCGGATGAAAGAATGTGCACCGGCGCCAAGCCCCAGGTAGCCGTCTCTCTGCCAGTAGCCGCTGTTGTGCTGTGACCGGAAACCGGGACGGGCATAGTTGGCGATTTCGTAATGTTCGTAGCCGGCAGCGGTTAGGATACTGTCAGCTGCTTCGTACATGTCAGCCGAGGTGTCTTCATCCGGCAGCAGCTCTTCCTTGTGGTAACGTGCGGCAAAGGGGGTTTCTTCTTCGATTGTCAGTCCATAGATGGAGAGGTGATTTGGGGCCAGATTGATGGCCTGCTGCAATTCCTTTTCCCACATTGTCAGGTTTTGACCAGGCAGAGAGTGGATCAGATCGATGCCGATATTGACAAAACCGGCTGTTCTAGCTGACGCAAAAGCCTGTTTCGCCTGGTCTGCTGAATGGATCCGTCCCAGCAGTTCCAGCATGTCTGTATTAAACGATTGAACACCGATGGAGAGACGGTTGATTCCGGCCTGGCGAAAACCGGTTAACAGATTTAAGTCAACGGTTCCCGGATTGATTTCCATGGTGAGTTCTGCATCGTTGTCAATCCCGAACAGGCTTTCAGCCTGTTGCAACAGTTGGCTGATTTGATGCGGAGCCAGTAGGGAAGGGGTGCCGCCACCCAGGTAGATTGATTTTAGTGGCTTTGAAACGGTATATTGCCTGGCGGCAAGTCGCATTTCATGCAGCAGGGTATCAACGTAGCTGCAGATGTCGCCAGGGGCAGCCTGTTTTGACACAAATGCGCAGTATGGGCATTTGCGCTGGCAGAAAGGGATATGTAAGTATAGTCGTGTAAACATATATGGATTGCAATTTTAGACGGAATCAGTACAATGTGTCCACTACTTTACCGGTTCAGGAGCAAACAATGAAACGCGCAGTTATTATTATTGCTGCATTTATAGCAGTAACCCTGTTGACTGTTGCTGCCCAGGCGGCCAGTAACGGTGAGCAAATTTTTAGGCAGAAATGCACCATGTGTCATGTTGTTAACGGCAAGGGGGGGCAGATCGGCCCCGATCTAACAAAGGTTTCCGGGAGTTTGGCTGAGAAGGATGTCAGGGAAAAACTGGAAAAACCGAAAAATAGCAACCCCACTTCAGCCATGCCTTCATTCAAGACCCTTCCCAAGGCAGATATGGACGCCCTGATCGGGTATCTGAGGACTTTGAAATAGGAAATCTATTGAAGGGCCTGCCTTAAAGCAGGCCCTTCAAAGTTTAATGAGATACTAAAAGCAGCACGGGGGCCTATGCGACTGAAAGAAGATCAGATTAAGCGTCTGGCAGAGAAGGTATACAGTGACCTGGTTGCGGATAGCCTGGTTGTGCCGCGTCGCGACAGCAAGGCTGCGGTTGACGGTATAGTAAAGACGATTCTGCTGGATATGAATCGTGAGCAGACGCTGGAGCGGGATGCTGAGCGTATTCTGGATGAGACAACAGCGGCTATGGGGCGTGGGGCTGCCGATATCGACCGCCGCAAGATGTTGCGGATGATTAAGGAAAAACTGGCCAAGGATCGCAAGATAGTTTTATAGGAGATACAGTATGTCGCTATCCGAAGACCGCATATCCAATCTGGCCCATGAAATAATTGAGCGTTTGTGGCGAGACGACCTGGTGGATGTTACTGATGAAGGGCGCGCCCTGAATCGCGTCAAACAGTCATTGACCGCCTATTTTAGTGTGATTGAAGAGATCGATGACTCAGTCAGGTCCAAGCTGAAGAATCGGGCTCCTGGCAGCCGTGACTGGGAAGACCTGTATAAGAAGTTTTATCAGGAGGAGTTGGTGCGGCGCAAGCTGTAAAAAGGTTGACGTTCTGTTTGCCTGCAGACCGCAGTTAAGTTTAATTCATTGAATTATTTCAGAACGGGTCCTGGGCAGCCGCTCATGACCCGTTTTTCCACGAAAGGCAGATGTATGTTCCAACTTAATCGTAAATCCATAGGCATGGCGCTGGCTGGTGTTTCCCTGTTTGCCATTGCGGCTCATTCCGCCGTCTCTAACGATCTGTTTTTGCGTGCTGCAGTCCAGTTTCGTGAAAAATCCTATATTGACAGCTTTAATTTAGCACAAAAGTCATCAGAATCTGGCCAGCGTACTTTTTTGATGGGTGTCAGTACATTTCGCTCAGGCAAGTATGAAGCTGCTTTGCCGCTGCTGGCAGAGGCAGAGCAAAAACTACCGCTGTTGGGTGATTATGCCGCACTTTATCAGGCTGAATCTCTATTGAAGATGAAAAATTACATCGAGGCTGCATCAAAAGCTTCTTCAGTTGGTAAAAAATATTCTTCATCACAGCTAGTAAGGCGAGCCGACAAGCTGTTTGTTGATATTTTTATTGCTGCTGGGGATTACAAAGGAGCGCTGGCGGTCTGCCAGAAGTTTGTCGAAAAGTATTCAACCGGCAGTGACTCGGTAGATGTGCTGTTCCAGACGGGTCGTAGCCGTGAAGAGACTGGCGACAACAGTGGCGCGGCACTGGTTTACCGCAACATTTGGCTGAATAATCCGTCATCTGTTCAGGCCAAACGTTCTGGCGAGCGATTGAAAGAGCTAGAGAAGTCCGGAATCAAGGTTGCTGGATACACAGCCGAAGAGTTGATTCGCCGTGCATCAACATTATATTCGCAAAATGAGTATTCTCAATCGCTGCAGGCGCTGCAATCAATTTTCCTGGATGGCCAGCCTGCTTCTGTAGTTGCCAGGATTGATCTGCGTATTGGTATGGCTCAATTTAAATTGCGTAACTGGAAGGCTGCAGAAAAGTCATTGGCTAAAGCAGCTGCTAGCACGTTCCCGGCAGTTAGGCCGGAAGCCCGTTTCTGGCAGGCCAAATCGCTGGATCGGCAAGAACTGGATGAACCGGCTTATGCTATTTTTATGGGGTTGGTTGCTGAAGGTAAAAAACAGTCGTATGCCGATGACGCTCTGTTGGAAGCAGCTGCAATGAAAAAAGGGACGGGGCGTTATTTGGAAGCCGCCCAGCTGTATGAGCAGCTTTCAACGGATTTTCCAGGTTCCAAACTGATACCGAGAGCAGTCTGGGATGGAGCCTGGTGCCGTTATCTTGCCGGTGATTATGCTGTTGCTGCTGAATCATTCAGGGGGCTAACAAGGGATGAAGCATCCAGGGAAAAAGCCCTCTACTGGTATGCCAGATCATTGGAAAACATTGGCAATACGGAAGCGGTCAAGATTTTTAATATGGTGTTGGAAGAATACCCGTCCGGGTTCTATGCCACTTGGTATCGGGAAAACAGGGGAATCAAGGATACCCGTGAGCAGATCGGTAACCGTGAACTGTTGATAGATGCCCAGTTGCCGTCAAGTTTTGATAAAGCCCAGCTGTTGGCTGCTATTGGGATGCTTGAAGAGGCAAGGACCGAGATGGCTGCTGCTCGTAAAAAAGCCGGAGACAAGAAAACACTTTTTCCAGGTTTGGCCAAACAGTATCTGGAGATGGCCGATTATAGTTCGGCCATAAATCTGTTTCTACAGAACCGCCCGGTTAAATGGAATACTGCTTCGCTTCCACTCTGGACGGCCGGATATCCGATGCCCTATAGGACCTTGGTTGCTAAATATACTGGTGCTAATAACTTATCAGAGGGGTTGATAAATGCCTTGATGCGCGCTGAAAGCAGCTTCTCACCCGCAGTCAAATCACCGGCCGGCGCTATTGGGCTGATGCAGCTGATGCCTGCCACGGCCAAGGAAACTTCCCGTGAGAAGGGTAAGTTTGATGTAAACCGCCTTATCATTCCTGAGTATAATATCAAGTTGGGCACCAAACATTTCCGTGACCTGATGAAGAGTTACGATAATGATGTGACCTATTCACTTGCGGCTTATAATGCCGGAGCCAAGGCTGTTGAACGCTGGAGAAAAAATATGAAGGGGTTGAAGAAAGACGAGTTTATTGAAAACATCCCCTATCTGGAAACCAGGGATTATGTGAAGAAGATTCATACCTCGGCAGTTATTTACAGGCAGTTGTACGGTTTGCGGTAGACGAATAAATTTATCTTGAATTAAAGGCCGTTGGTAGTTGATACCAGCGGCCTTATCTGTTTAAATAAGTTCAGGAAGAATTATGGTTTTTGTTTTTCATTTTTCTCTTCTGTTGAACCAGTTTTCTTTGTACCTCGGTCCCCGAGGTCACAAGAGTCAGACATTCAGGTACGGACCCCAAAAGCTGGTAATATGTATTTTTGCAAGACAAACCAAGCAGCAACAATTGCAATCATGATTAATATCTCTTTCATCTTATCCTCCTTTGAGTATGGTTAATAGCTGTGTTATTCAATAAGCATAATATATGATAATAAATATGTCAACTAGGATTGCATCTTCCTTTGATTCCGTACAAATGATAGTAATGCGAGCATACAATATTTGTAAAGCTGATTGTAAATACCAGTGAATGGCCGCCTTATCAGTTTTAAAGTAAAAATGGAGGATGCTTTGACAAATTTGACCATACACCCGGAAGGTGAATTGCTTCTCAGGACCTCTCCGATGCCTACTGACACAAATGCCAATGGAGATATTTTTGGTGGCTGGATCATGTCACAGATGGATATTGCCGGTGGCATGATGGCTATTGAGATAACCGGCGGTCGAGCCGTTACAATAGCCGTGGATGCAATGAAGTTCATCAAGCCGGTTAAAACCGGTGATGTGGTTTGTTGCTATGGCAAGGTCATGAGGATTGGAAATACGTCCGTAACTATCAGGTTGGAGGTCTGGGTTAAGCCAGGGTTCAAGGAAACCAGAATAGAGCGTGATAGCGTCTTTTGCAAGGTTACTGAAGCCGCCTACACCTATGTGGCAGTTGATCATGAAGGAAATAAACGACTGATTACTAAATAATAGTCAATGGTGGCTTGTAGCCCAGATACTTGTTTTTATTGGATCACCGGTGTCGGACTGCTGGTAGACAGGCCCATCAGGTTGAAGCTGAAGGTGAAAGAGGGGTTTCCGGCCCGGTCATGAAAGGCCGCTATGATGCTCCAGCATTGATGGCGGTACTCGGTGCTGTAGACAGTTTCCAGAAAACCGCCTTTGTCAAATGAGTAACGGGTCAGATAGCCGAAGGTCCAAGGCTTGAACATTTTGGTTGAAAGACGAGCCTGGATATATTCAATCTGGTTGGCCGGAATAAGACTGTTACGACTCATACTATAGTTGACGGCGGCAGTATTGCCATCCGGATCACTGTATTCGATACCGGGAGAAGCGCTGGAGATGCGATTGTCATACACGTTGTATCTGGCATTAAAGGTCAGGCTGGTGCGTGAGTTAAACCATGTTTCGGTCTCCAGCATGATATCGCTCATGGGGCGATTTGTTTCCACCAGCGAGAGAAGGTCACGTCGGGTGCCATTGAAACTGTAACCCTGAGTTAGTCTGATGCGGGACAGATTGCGATATTCAACCGTATCATTGCTCTGAAATTTGCCGCCGAGATGGCTGGTCAGGCCGTAATAGATGACATTTTGGTAAAGCAGGCGGTCGTTATAGTCATAAAATGGCAACCGCGATTGATCACGATCCGGTGCATAGCGGTATGAGATTTCCGGCACTATTTCATGGTGCAGCTTCTTTAAATTACCTCCAGCCAACTCGTAAACCTTGCTGAGTGAAGTGGAAGCTTTGGCTCCGGTTTCAGGCTGCATGATGCCATCATTCTGATTGACAGTGTTTGTGGGGCTGTTTTTAGTGGTATTGTAGCCAAGCATATGCAGTCCTGCATATGCTGAAAAATTCAGATAACCAGGTTTGCCTGTAATCAGAGTCAGACGTGGAAAAGTGTCCAGACGCTGTCCGGTAGTACCACTTTCCCGATAAAAATTTGTGGCAACTGCATCAAGATCGAAATATAGAGGTGTTGCAAATATCTGCTGGCGTACTGCGGCCAGTCCCATGTCTGGCATGGTCTGCAAGGTGCTGCTGTTGGAAGTTGAATAATAGTTCTGAGTGTATCGGACGTTGCTGGTAAAGGCGTAATTTTGCCAGGTCTTCAGGAAGTTGACAGTGCTGACATCAGACTGGCGGTTATAGTCACCGATTTTAAGCGAGTAGTCACTAATAAAGCTACGATCTGAGGTAATGTTTATTGCTGAACGCAGATTCATGTCGGATGAAAAGATTTCCTTATGGTTCTCTACAAACTGTCCCCGCCATTTGCCGGCTAAAGCATCATAAATGATGTAGCCGCCGACAGTTCCTTCACTTCCACGTTTGCGTATATAGCGATAGTTAGCCCCCAGGCCCATTCCGCGTTTTGTGAGGAAATCAAAATCAATGGTAATATCCTGGTTCGGAGCAATGACAAGATACAGCGGGATGTCCAGCTGGAATCCACGGGATCCGGCATAGCCCAGTCGGGGGGGCAGAAGTCCGCTTTTTTTGTCTTTAACAACCGGGAAAGCGATCCAGGGCAGATATAAAACCGGAACATCTTTGACGTAGAAAATGATGTTTTTACCGGTTGCGTAGCCCAACAGATTCACGTTCAGCTTCTCTGCGCTAAACTTCCAGCTGGGATCGGGGAGCTCGCAAGTTGTCAGTTCGTTTTCGGACATTATCAGATGAAGTGGATCTTCTCTGATAATTTTTTTGCTGGTAATTGTTGCGTTTGATTGCGGAATGAACAGGGTTCCGTTATTAATTTCACCTCGTCCGTTCTGGATATCCAGGGTGGCGGTCTCTCCACGCAGTGTTTCTTCCCCTTTTGATATGGTCAGTTTACCGGTAGCTGTCAGCATGCCGGTTTTACGATTGTAGGTTGCTTTGTTGGCTGTCATTGTTATTCCGGAATGGATAATTATGACATTGCCGGTGGCGATAACCGTCTCATCAGCCTGGTTCTGGAACATGTCGTCTGCTTTGATGATAACGTCTTCAGTTAACGTATTTCCGTCTTCCGCATAGGCACTTATGGACGAGAGCAAAGTCAGGCAAATCAATATTATGAGGTTTGAAATTTTTGATTTTATCAACACAGTAATTCTAACCTCGAATCCCATTGAATTGTTTTCCTGCCAGCCAGGCTTTTGCCTCTCCGACAGTGAATAGTGAACCGCAAATCAGGATCAAATCATCATCTGCTGCATCGCTTCTAGCTGCTTTTATCCCGTTGGCAATACTTCCGCAAGGCACTGATCCAATGCCAAGTGCGGTTGTGATTTCTGCAAGTCTCTTGTCATCCATGGCGCGATCAATATTTGGTGAGACACAGTAGGCTTTGCTGACAATTCCTGACAGTGGTGCGAGGATCGCTTCTGCATCCTTGTCTGCCATAATGCCGCAGACCATTAGGACCCGATTGTAGCAGTAGCTGCCAAGTGATTCCGCCAGAGCTTCTGCACCGGCAGGGTTGTGTGCACCGTCAAGCAAAAGTCGCGGCTGGCCTGGTATCAATTCCATTCTTCCGGGCCAATGGGTATTGGCAAGTCCAGACCGCATTGCATCCTGATCAATAGTTATACCAAGGCCGGAAAGAATTTCTGCCGCCGCCAGTGCCAGAGCGGCATTTCCTGACTGATATCTGCCATTAATACCGGGTACAAGGTCAGACAGTGTAATCTTGATTCCATTGTAATCAAGCAAGCCTTGTCTGTTCCAGCAGGCTGCAAAGTCTGTTTTAGCTACATAAAATGGTGAGTTGGCTGATGAACAGTAGTTAGCGATAATTGACTGAACCTGTTCAGTTTGTCGGGCCGAGATTACCGGAGTTGTCGGCTCAGCAATGGCTGATTTCTCTCTGGCAATGTCTTCGATAGTTTTACCCAGGTAATCGCAATGATCCAGCGAGATCGGTGTGATCAGAGTCAATATGCCAGGGAAGGCGGCGGTTGCATCTGAACGTCCACCCATGCCGGCTTCCATTACTGCAATTTCAACATTTTCTTCCGCAAAAGAAAGGGCCCCCAAGGCTGTTACTATCTCGAAGAAAGTTGATTCTTCCGGTGCTATTGCCAGAACTCTTTCCAACAGTGCTTCCAGCTTCTCTGACTCAATTTCTATTCCGTTAATACGGAATCGTTCATTGAAATTAACAAGATGTGGTGAAGTGAACAAGGCGGTTCGGTAACCGCTGCGAGTCAGCATGCTGGAAAGAAATGCCGACGTAGAACCTTTACCGTTGGTTCCTACAACATGAATTGAAGAAAAGGAACGCTCAGGATTGCCCAGGCGATCAAGCAGAATCTTAATTCTGTCGATACCCGGGCGAATACCAAAGCGCCGTCTGGAATAGAGTTTTTCAAGAATGCCGGCCAGAGGCATTTCAGGCCGCTTGGCGATACAGTATTTTTAAAATTGAAGCAAGCTTTTCACGCATTTCTGTGCGTGGAACAATGGCGTCGATCATGCCGTGGTCCAGCAGATACTCGGCTCGCTGGAAACCTTCCGGTAGCTTCTGGCGGATAGTCTGCTCAATTACTCGTGGACCGGCAAAGCCGATCAGAGCTTTGGGTTCAGCAATGTTGAGATCGCCCAGCATGGCAAAGCTGGCCGTTACACCGCCTGTGGTAGGATCAGTCAATACGGAGATAAATGGCAGCCCGGCTTTTTTTAGCTTGGCCAGAGCCGCTGATGTTTTTGCCATCTGCATCAGGGAAAGGATGCTTTCCTGCATACGTGCTCCGCCGGAAGCAGAGAAGATGATCACAGGCTGGTGTTTATTGACACCACGTTCAATGCAGCGGGTGAGCTTTTCACCGACAACACTACCCATGCTACCGCCCATGAATGAAAAATCGAAAGCAGATACCTGGACCGGAGTTTCCATGATAGTACCTTCAACACAGACAACTGCATCTTTAGAACCGCCCTTTGCCAGGGCTGTATCAATACGCTCCTGATAACTCTTGGCGTCCTTGAACTGCAGGAAGTCCACAGATGTCATTCCTGCATCAAACTCTTGCCAGGTACCGTTGTCCAGCAACGACTTCAGGCGCAGGGTTACCGAAATGCGATAGTGGTGACCGCACTTTGGACAGACACTCATGTTCTCTTCAATATCCTTGCTTAAAACAGTTGCCGAACAGCCCTGGCATTTGACCCACATGCCATCGGGTACTTTAGTTTTTTTCGTGGACTTGTCTATACCCGCTTTTTCTTTGTTAAACCAGCTCATGAGTGACCTCGTGATTAATAAATAAAAATGCTTGGTAGCAGATATATGCTACCAAGTCAAGTTGCGGCTAAAGCCGTTTTAAATCGGTTAGGAAATAGCTGATTTCAAGGCACTGATGAAAGAGCGAACTTCAGTTTTTAGTTCAGCACCGCTATACTTTTCAAAAAGCTTTACAATTGCACTGCCTACAACCACGCCGTCAGCCAGTGAAGCAACGCTGGCAGCCTGCTCCGGGGTTGATATGCCGAAACCGGCCACAACCGGAATTTCTATCCTGTCACGAATCACGGCCAATTCTTTTTCCAGTGAGGTGGACACATTCTGGCGTGCTCCAGTTACACCTGCAACTGTTACATAGTAGACAAAACCACGGCCTATTTTTCCTACGGTAGCAATCCGGTCAGCATCGGAGGTAGGCGTTAGCAGGAAAATTATGTTCAGGCCATATTGATTAGCGTAATCAAGTAATTCTTTTGATTCTTCGGGCGGCATATCCACCAGTAGCAGGCCATCAACGCCGACTTGGGCCGCGTCGTGTGCAAACCGTTTATACCCGTAGGCATGGATCGGATTAAGATAACCCATCAGGATGATTGGGATCTGAGATGTGGTCCTTACTTTTTGTACAGATGCCAGTATTTTATCCAGGTTGGTTCC
>Ga0105044_10015313_pt1 | contig 10363 bp, 9 predicted proteins | sample MAT01_FD_78092 | JGI IMG/M metagenome (GOLD analysis project Ga0105044, IMG submission 78092) | Freshwater microbial communities from Lake Fryxell liftoff mats and glacier meltwater in Antarctica - MAT-01 | ecosystem: Environmental > Aquatic > Freshwater > Ice > Liftoff microbial mat | place...
AAAGAAGTGGGGGGAGTTTTGAATCAGGGTGCATCTACCACTCCTTTCTTCTCTGGGGGGGAGGTAGCACCCGGAAAATTTTTGGACTGGGCTGAGGATTTTTTTGGGGTGGAAATGGTGGGGCTGTGGAGGGGGCGATCGCCAATCCCTCCTTTTTAAGGCGCTTGAAAGGGCTGGGGGCGATCGCGCTCTTCCATATCGCAGACTCTGAGCTGAGTCCGTAATGCAGTGGAAGTCCGTATGAGTCGAGGTGAGTAGGTATTTTAACGCACCGCGCCATGCCCTGAGCCTGCGTAGATTCTTCAGCAGCAAGCTTGGCACTTTTGGGATGCTCGGATCGTCTTATTTTTTGTGGAGGGTTTTTTGTGGGGGGAGGTTCCTTCATCGCCATGCTGGCCTGAGGAAGGCTATGCTAGCAGTGAAGCGACAGAGCCTCTTACTGTGGCATGATTTTTCCCCGGATCTGGTCACCTGTTCTTTGGAAACTGTGAATAGCCCCTATCGTCTCAGTTTTTCCCGTCATTGCCCTTCATGTTGTAGACAGGCTGAGGCTCTGCCTTTCGTCCTATTCAAGGAGAACTACCGAAACCGTGACCCAGGAGTTTCACATTTCGGTCACCCCCGTTGGGAGTGATGAATATTTGGTGCGGACTGAGCGGGTCGCACCAGGTGTCCCTCTTGCCGAAGAGCAGGTTGTTTGGGAGGTTGACCAATGGTTAATCTATACCCAGCAATTGATGAATAACCCGCTGTCGGAGCTGTTACAAGGCAACGGCACGAGGGTGGGTGGGTTTGAGTTTTACCCGCCTAACGCATCGTCTGGAAATGGGTATAGCACGCCGCCAACGTTGCTAGAACTGGGGCAGGTGCTTTACAACAAGCTATTTTATGGAACCCTGCGCGATAGCTGGATGACGGCGCGGGGCATTGCCCAGCACAAGGGTGAAATGCTGCGCCTGCGCCTCGGTTTGAAGGGGAACACCCTGCCCCGTCTGCCGTGGGAGGTGCTCAATGCTGGAGAAAAAGACGGCCTCAACACCCTCCGCCGCCCCGTCGCAACGGGGACGGATATTGTGTTTTCGCGGTATCAACCGGGAATTAGCATGATGGGTGGGTATTTGCCACCCCTAGAGCCGGGGCAGCCTGTGCGCGTATTGATGGCGATCGCCGCTCCCACTGACCAAGAGCGCCTCGAACTGCGACGAGAAGCGTTGAACCTCCAGCAAGAATTGCGCCAGCCGCGCATAGGAACCTCAGACACCCAAGCCCCTTCTCCAGAGTTTGAGGTGACGGTATTAGAGCAGCCGGGACGAGAGCAATTGACCCAAGCCCTAGAGCAGGGGCAGTTTCATGTGTTGCACTATGCGGGCCATAGCAACTTGGGCATCTCGGGGGGCAACCTCTATCTGGTGAATGAACGGACGGGCTTGACGGAGGTGCTGAGTGGCGATGACTTGGCGGGGTTGCTCGTCAACAATGGCATTCGGATGGTGGTGTTTAACTCCTGTCGTGGGAGTCATTCGGCGCAAGGGGCGGTGTCTGGCCAAGGGGCGTTGTCTGAGCGAGAATCGTCTGACCGCAACTTAGCCGAATCGCTGGTGGGGCGGGGTATTCCGGCGGTTTTGGCGATGGCCGAACGCATTCCCGATGATGTGGCATTGAATCTGACGCGCTTGTTTTATCGCAACCTCAAACAGGGCTATCCGCTCGATCTCAGTCTCAGTCGGGCGCGCCAGGGGTTGATTTCTTCCTATGGGTCGCACCAGTTTTATTGGGCGTTGCCCGTGTTGTACTTGCATCCAGAATGGGATGGATATTTGGTGTCGGGCGATCGCACGCGCCTCAACCCCGCCGATCGCCTGCTGCTCATGCCTCAGGTCTACGAAGCCCCACCCAAGCTGGCCGGAGAAGATGCCACCTTGCCCGCCTCTGACACCGCGCTGAGTGATCCCGATGATGAGCTGGAAATGATTTCGCGGGCGGTGTTGGATGACTCTGGAAATAACGCAGGGGGGGCGATCGCCCCTAGCTTTGATGCGTCCCTCTCTCTATCGGCTCCCTTTGATCCGTTGGATGAGCTGAGCTACGAGAATGGCTCTCCCTCCATGGCCGAACTGCTCCAGCAACTCACCCCCGACGAAACGGACGCGATGTTCCCAGCCGATGGGGATGAACCCGACTGGCAGGGAACGGCGACCTTGCAGGCTACCGCTACATCCCCCATCCCGGCCTCTCTGCTCCCCCAAGCAGGCCCTACGACCCCCGCCTCGGCGGTGTCTATTGAGGCCGATGAACCCAGCGATCCGCTCGTTGATACCATGCCCCACAAGGAGGTAGCGCAGCGAAAATCAGCCATGGCTGCGGCTCCAACAACCCCGAAGGTACGGGCTGCTTATCTGATCTTGCCCTTGATCGGGGCGGCAGCTATGGCCGTGGTGCTGGGTGTCAGTCATCTTTCCCAGCGATCGCCCACCCCCGACGACCTGCTCCCGAGCACCGCCCTGGGCACCGACCCGCTGCCCCCCTCTAACCTGGGCAACATTAATCTGGCCACCGCAGACGCTGAAACCGTTACAGCGGTAGCCATTTTGCGCTTTAACCAAAATGATTTGGCGGCTGGAGAGGTGGCCGTGACGGAGTTGTTAAACCGCAACGACCTCCAGAGTGCAGAAGCGGCTCTGCGTAACCTTCAGCCCGACCAAGTGGCCGAGCCAGAAGTCTTGTTCTTGAAGGGGCGGCTCGCGTGGCAGCAACTGCGCCAAGGCAACCCCGACTATGCCCCCGATGATGCCCGCCGCTATTGGAACACGGCGGCGATCGCCCGCCCTGGCTCTGCCACCTATCGCACGGCCTTGGGCTTTGCCTTCTATGCCGAAAACCAGCTCCCAGAAGCGATTCAGGCGTGGTGTCAGGCGATTACGTTGATCCAAAAACCGGGCACGGAGATTGGCGCTGGGGTAGAGCCAGAATGTGCGATGCCCGATGCTCCGATTGGCGATCGCGCGGCACTCAACGCCTACGCAGGCATCGCCCTCGCCCTGCGCAAGGCCGAAGCCGACCCCACTCGCCCCGATCTGGCTCGCATTCAAGGCAAAGCACCCCGGCTCTATGAGCAGATTATCCTCAGTAGCCCCGATGCGGTAGACCCCACCCAACTCCCAGAGGGTTGGCTCTGGACAACCGACATGATTCAAGATTGGCAAGCCCTAGGGAGCCAAGGCAGCGAGTAGTTAGGGTAGTCCATAGAGGTTAGAGATAGAGCGGTAGCTATGATCGAGCGGATCTGGCTCTGTCATTCTCGCGGAGGCGGGAATCTATCGGTAGGGTCGCGGGATCAAATGGATTCCCGTTTTCATGGGAACGACGCCGGCATGGTCTAAGCTTCATCGCGATGGCTATGTCGCCTCCAGTGCCGCTGGGGTTCTGGGAGCCATATGGGTTCTGGATCCGTGTGGTGCTATCGACTAAAGCGACTTGAGCCTGATGCAAACTTGATCAACCGCGCCGCTCTGTGAAGTTCATTCTTAGGAATGGATCGGTTTCTGGCGACCTTGGGGTTGGGGTGCTATCTTGCAATGAAACTCATTGCAAACCCTTGTACCTGGCCTCCTTTGCCATGACAGACACGCCCGAAATGATGTCACACCGGATTCGCTACAACCCTCAGCCCGATTACACCCGCAACCCCCTCCTCGAACTCTCCTCCGAAGACCGCGATCGCCTGTCTCAACTGCTCTTGCTCCTCTATGGCGAAGCAGGGGCAACCGAAACCCTGCCCGCCCTCGAACGCCAACTGCGGGTGCATTATGCCTACAAACACCCCGAAACCATTGAGCGCGATCGCGCCTTTGACCAAGCCGATCGCTTCACAGAGCAAGATGTGATTTTGATTACCTACGGGGATTTACTCAGAAGTGGCGATCGCACCCCCTTGGCCACCCTCGACCATTTCCTCCGCGTCATCCCCACCTTCAAAGACATCATCAATACCCTGCACCTATTACCGTTTTTCCCATCCTCCTCTGACCGAGGGTTTGCGGTAATCAACTTTGGGGCAGTAGACTCTAACCTTGGCTCTTGGGATGATATTGACGCCCTCAGCCAGCAATATCAGTTGATGTTTGATGGGGTGTTTAACCATATTTCTGCAAGCAGCCAAGCCTTCCAAGAACTGCTCAACGGCAACCCTCGCTTCCAGGATGTGTTTACGACCTACGCCGACCCCACGGTGCTAACGGCTGAGCAGCGCGAGGTATTGGTGCGCCCCCGCACCTCCGATGTGCTGACCGAATATCAAAGCATCAACGGCCCCATCTGGGCTTGGACAACCTTTTCGGCTGATCAGGTAGACCTCAACTTCGCCAACCCCGAAGTGATGCTGCGCATTGTCACAACCTTGCTGCGCTACGTCCGCTATGGCGCAAAGCTGATTCGCCTAGATGCCGTCACCTACCTCTGGAAGGAACCGGGTACCCGGTGCGCCAGTTTGCCCCAAACCCACGCCATCGTTAAATTATTCCGCCGAATTCTACGGATTGTCGCCCCCCACGCCGCCCTCATCACCGAAACCAACGTCCCCCACGGCGAAAACGTATCGTACTTTGGCGATGGCACCGACGAAGCCCAGATGGTCTATAACTTTGCGCTGCCGCCGTTGGTGCTGTATACCTTCTACCGCAACGATGCCAGCACCCTCACCGCCTGGGCACAATCGCTAGATTATCCGTCTCAAACCACGACCTTTTTTAATATTTTGGATAGCCATGACGGCATTGGTTTGATGGGTGTGCGCGATATTTTGCCCAAGGCAGAGGTCGATTTTATGGTGCAACGGGCGCGGCAACATGGCGCGTTTGTCTCCTATCGCACGATCAAAGGGGGCCAGGAAGAACCCTACGAAATCAACTCCACCTGGTTTAGTGCCCTCAACCTGGATGATGCCCGCGAAGAGTTGGCGCTTCAGGTGCAGCGCTATGTGGCCTCCCGCAGCATTGCTTTGGTGTTGCGCGGCGTTCCGGGGATCTATTTCCACGGCTTGATTGGCACGAGCAACGATATTCCGTCTGTCCTCAAAACCAAGGTGAAGCGCGATATTAACCGCCAAGTCTTGCAATCCGAAGACCTGATCGCCTCCTTCCGCGAACCCCATTCTAAGCTGGCGCAACTGGTCGAAAAATTTGGTCAACTGTTGGTGCTGCGTCGCCAATACAAAGCCTTTCATCCCAATAGCGATCAGCAGGTGCTGCAAGTGGCTCCTGAGATCTTTGCGGTGCTGCGATCGACCCCCGAGGGTGACCAACATCTGCTCTGCCTCACCAATGTCTCTAGCCAGGATGTGGCGATCGCCATTCCCCTGGCCGAGGTGGGTGTTACCGAAACCCAGTGGTATGACCTCGTGGGGCGGTGCGGCTGGACGACGACGGGAGAAAAACTGTTGGGTATCTTGCCGCCCTACGGCATCGCGTGGCTCATGCCCTTTAGCGAACTAGAGCGCATGGTAGAAGCTCCTAATCACCCCTAGAAACGGCTGGGGATTTTAGAAGGGGATAGGGGCGATCGCCCCTATCCCCTTCTGTTTCAGGTGCAAGCGGCTGACGGCTCAAGAGTCATTGACGGCATGGGTCAAGTTGTTCTTTCTGGGTATGAGATACTATGGCTTTCGAGACGATTTTGAGACGATTTTGAGTAGATTGAGGCGTAGTCCCGACCCATTTCATACTCGGATCGCCCAGAAATATCATCCAAGGAGCCAAAACAATGAGGCAAGGTAGACGCGCTGCAACAGGGTTTATGGCTGATTTTCGCAACTTTATCATGCGCGGTAATGTCGTAGACTTGGCCGTTGCGGTCATCATTGGTGGCGCATTTGGCCAAATTGTCAGTTCGTTTGTGGCGGATATTATTACGCCCGCCATCCTGACCCCCGCCATGCAAGTGGCAGGGGTAGACAAACTGGTAGACCTCAGTGTCAATGGCATTCAATATGGCTTGTTTTTGGCGGCGATCATCAACTTTTTAGTGATTACATTTTGTCTGTTTTTGGTGGTGCGAGCCTTTGAACAAGCCAAACATCGGGCGAAAAGGGAAGAAGAGGTGGCCGCTGTTGAAACGCCCGATCCTAATCTGGTTGCCCAAGAAAACCTGACCCGCGCCATCCAACGGCTCACGGAAGTGATGGAGCAACCGCGTTAAACGGCGGTCTCTCGCGTTTTGCAAAGACAAGAGATGCTGAAGAGCGCTCTTGAAACGTGATTGGGGTAGCGGTTGGAATTAGCGCTTGGAATCAGCGTTTGGAAGATCGCGAGACCCAGAGCCAACTGCCCATCCCGACGAGGACGAGGAGGGCGATCGCCCATCCTACTCTCCCAGATTCCGCCGTTGCCGCTGACTCTAGGGCGCTGGCCCCAGGGGTTGGCGGGGAATCTGCTGAATTTTCTGAATCTGCCGAATCTGCCGAATCCGCTGGAGTTGCCTCAACGAGGGGCGTTCCTGCGGCTACCGCTATTTCATAGGCCAAGGTAAAGGGCGCAAAACTCCTTTCCTGGGCGGGAGCACAGGAGAGTTCGAGGTCATACAGTCCAGGGTTCGGAAAGATTAGATCTGCCCCAGGAATGCCCTCGTATTGTTCGGCGGCGATCGCTTTGACCGCTGGCTGCAAAATAGGGGTATCGCCCTCGCTCCGGGGCTGGGTGTAGACCTGCATCTGGCATTGTGCCTCGCTCAGCGGCAAAAGAGTGCCGCCAACTCGGGTGAGGGCGGCCCAGACGGTTGCCGATTCTCCGGCCTTGGGGTTGTGGCTGGGTTCGATATGCCAGGTGCCGGCCACATCCTCGGCAACGACGGTGGTATGGGCGAGGGCGGGCAGGGCAAGGGTGCCAAGCAGCCCCACTAGGGCGAGGCTACCGTAGCCTTGTAGGCGGAACATAGTATTTTTTTAAGGAAAAGAACGACCAAATCAAGGGAGATCGGAGCAGTAAGCCCGCTCCAATCAATAGCCCTAACCCAGCGGCGCGGTATCCGTTGAGGGCATTGAGCTGGAGGTTACCCAGGTAGCTAGAGCCGTTGTAGAGGGCGTGGAACGTGGCGAGGGCGATCGCCGGAACGCTGAGCAGATGGAGCGATCGCCATTTCTTCCCTAACACCTGCAGCGCTCGATCAAAGCTCGTGAGGGCGGCTGGGATCATGAGCCCCAGCGCGAGGGTTCCGGCCAGCAGCCCTGTGCGATGCATCGGCAGCAGAAAGGGGATCGCGGCGAGGTTCCAGTGCAAGGCGTGGGTCATCATGTGGCTAGTGTGGGCGATCGCCAAGATAAACGCCCCCACCCCCAACACCCGGCGGTAGCGCAGTAGCCCCATCCATAGGCCACTCAGCGGACGGGCGACCAACGCCAGCAACAAGAGCAGCAACGCCCCATGACCTGTAAAATCGACCATGGCATCGGTGCGGAGCAGGGTGAGGATCCCGATCAGCAGCGTGATCCAGCCACCGAGCCGAAAGAGTTGACTCCGGCGATCGCTGCCAAGTTTCCCGAGCGCTACACCCACCCCCAACATGGTCGGCAGGGTGCCCAACCCAAACATCCCCATCAACGCCGCCCCCATCCACGGGTCGCCCGCTTCTGCGGCCTTGAGTTGCGCCGTATAGAGAAACCCACAGGGAATGAGGCCCCACAGCAACCCCAGTAGGGCTGGAGTCCACCAGTAGGTTTTGAGCGATAGCCGCGCCATGGCGGAGCTAAAGCGCTGGTGCCAGGTGCCTTGGGTGAGCGGATGCAAAAATGGCAGCGGTGGCAACAGATCGGGCTGAATATGCCGTAAACCCAGCCAGATCAGCAACAACCCCGTCAAAATGACAATGCCTTGGCGCAGGCTGCTCCCTAACCCAGCCAACTGCCCCCCGGCCATCACGAGCGACCCGACCCCGCCCAATGCCGCCCCCACCGCTACATAGCTAAAAATGCGCCCCAGGTTGAGCAACCCATGAAAGATCAATGGCCGCCATTGTTGGGAGACTTGATTGCTAGGTGACGTTTTTTCGGGATCAGGATCGGCGGATGGAGGATCTCCTTGGGAGAGCGAGAAGGCGATCGCCAGTGGCCCACACATTCCCACACAATGCCCAAAGCTGCCCAGAAACCCCAACGCCGCCATCAACCCCAAATCCACCATTGCTGATCCTGCGACCCTCCAAATTAGCTGAGTTGTAAGCGTGATGAGCCAAATTCTCCGACTCAAACGCCACGACCTAAATTCCACGGGTTCCCGTCCACCCTCTAAATTCCACTACCGGAATTCTGCGGACATTAGCGCCCGTGCCCCATTCTCAGGCAACGCCACCAACCTCTGTCAAGAGACGGGCTGTAAAACTACAGTTCAGCTCGCGTTTAGAGACTGTGGCTGCTCAAGCTCGCAGATCTTCTCAGGTTATTTAACTGACTGAACCATCGGTTTCGACTTAACCGTGGGTTTCGGGCGGAGCTTTCGGCGGTGGCGTCAGGCCAAATACCTCGACTTCTTGCCCCACCCACCATTCTCCTAGGTTCATCAGTTCCGCTTGCAGGGCGGCTAGCTCTTGGGTGTAGTCGGTTGAAGAAAGCAGCGATCGCCGTTCTTGCAGCATTTTGAGCCGAAGTTGCACCAACAACCAGGGTTTAGAAATGCCGTCGATCGATTCGATATAACGAGCGAGATCATTACTATCTATATCCATGTTGTTTATCGTCATTCTTCAGTCAGTTGGCCAGTAAAGGTTTACTCAAGATTAAAAGCACAGCTTGGAAGCACAGCTTGGGATCACCGATTTGATCTCCACTTGTGGCAGAAGTAGGAAGACGTAATTATTTGTAAGATGCATTTCGACTGCGCTCAATGCTCAACCCCTAACGAGACGATGGTTGAGCGGAGTCGAAACCCGGAAACTAAGCTTAATTTAATTCAGCCTATCTACTTAGCCGCTTCTGGCATAGTACGGTTGTCGCTGGTTTACGCCGTTTTTTGCTCGACCCCAAACCCTGCCAATGCAATATCTTGGAGCGGTTGCCCCTCCGGTGGGCGGTGGTAGTTGAGGATGCGGCGCACCCGCAGTTTGGGGTTGACCAGCAAAATAGAATCGATGGCGATGATGCGGGTGTAGGTGGTGGTCATCAGCAACTCCCGCGTGGTGGGGGTAAAGCGGAAGTGAGCAATCATCGGCTTCGACTCTTCGTAGGCGCGATCGCGCAAGTAGTCTCCGGCCAAAACACCCTCTTCATTTTGCTGGGTTACAAATAGCATATTCAAGGCGTGTCCTGCTTTTTCGCCATGCTCCGACACGGTTTCAAAGGCGAGGTGGAAGCCAGGGAGATTGGGTAAGTCATCCGTTTCGGGATACTCATTGTCTTGCAGTACCTTGGCTTTTTGGTCGAGGGTAAGGGGATGAATGGAAAACTCGGTGTGCGATCGCTCTACTTCCTGCCGCGAGAGATAATGGTAGGTGCGCTCGGTGCTCCAATGCCCCACACAATGGTCAAAAAAATCGTGAAACGTCTGAAGCGAATTCATAGACATAAGCGCATCCATAGACATGAAGCTTGCTGAAGAGGGCTGAAGACCGGCAGACGAGGAATTTTAGGAATTTTAGGAAACTGTCCTAGAGAACTTTCTTAGAGAACCCCGGTGAAGAGTCGTTGCAGAGAGTTTATTGATCGCGCGTAAAACCCCTGTGCCTCGTGCCTGGGGATGTAAGCGCGGGCGATGACGAACTGACCCCTTGAGCAATGTGAAACGAAGTTGAGCAAGTGATTGGGGTCGGTGAGGAATCGCCAATTCTCTACGCGATGACTCGTTACCCCCGCTGCTTTTGAGTCTCAATATACTTTTTGACAGCATCTTCTGAAACACTGCCAACAGTGCCATAGTAAGCACCATCAGACCACATTCCAGAACCCCAAAATCTACGCTTCTTTAGGTCTGGAAATTGAGTGAATAGTTTGACAGCAGAGATAGATTTAACAGTCTTAACGACCTCAACAGGTGCAACGGTATGGTCAAGCTGCACAAAAATATGAACGTGATCAGGCATCACCTCTAGATTATGCAATATCCAGCCGTAAGTTTTGCAGGTTTCGCCAATGACCTGTTTTAACTGAACTTCTATCGCACCGGAAAGTACCTGATGACGATACTTCGGGCAGAAAACGATGTGATATCCCAGACAATGCTTTGCATGAGAAATTGACAAAACTTTCATAAAAGATTGCATATCTACTAATCATATATAGCGGTTTCTTCAAGTATGAGGTGCGCTCAACTTGGGGACACTCCCTGAAACAAGGGGCTTAAGCCCCTTGCCCGTACTTCACCAGCATGAAAACCGCTATAAAATA
>Ga0105044_10015314_pt1 | contig 10362 bp, 8 predicted proteins | sample MAT01_FD_78092 | JGI IMG/M metagenome (GOLD analysis project Ga0105044, IMG submission 78092) | Freshwater microbial communities from Lake Fryxell liftoff mats and glacier meltwater in Antarctica - MAT-01 | ecosystem: Environmental > Aquatic > Freshwater > Ice > Liftoff microbial mat | place...
CTGTACCGGCACTCACCAGGGCGGCCTCCAGCACCAGGGCGCCGGCTGGCAAGGGGCGCTCCAAGGTCACGCTGAGCTGCTGCGGCGTGGCGACCGCCCCATCGTCCCAGCGGCTTAGGGCGATGCGCTGACCGGCGTAGCGCAGCTCTAGGGCGTGCCCGCTCCTACGGAGGGCCGGGGCCACATGCAGCTGGAGCGTGCTGCCAACGGCCAGCCCAGACGGAAGGGTCAGTTCGATCCGCTGGGCGTCCGTACCGGCGCGCAGCTCGAACGCGAACCAGCTATCACCACGCAGCGAGGTAACAAGCGGCTCGTAGGTCTGATCTTCCTCCCAACGAAATGGCACAGTGCCCGTTGGTGCGCTTAGAAGACGCTCGCCCTGCCCACGGCCATACGTGAGCCAGTAGACTGCCTCGCGGCTGAAGGCCGATTCGTTGCCGTCGGCCAGAAAGCGCACGCCGGTCAGGCTGCCAGTGCCGTCAGTAGTGACGTAGGCGGGGATCTCAATGCCCGCGCGCCATACCTGCACCGTTGGGGGGCTGAGCTGCGCAATAGGCCAGCCGGCGTTCATCAGGGCCGACGAGGCAAGATCAATCACCGCCGGTTGTGCGGCGGTGACAGTAAGAGTGTTTGGCGTCGCGGCCAGTTCATTCCAGCGCACGGGCACGGCGGGTGCCGCACGAGCTGGCGTTGGGGCTGTGTCCAGGCCCAGGGCACATGACGCAAACAGGGCGCCGCAGACGAGCAGACGAGCGATCATCAGGAGTCAAGCTTCCCGTTAGGCGCCTACCGCCTCCGGGGCGGCAGCAAGAGCGAGCTGCTGAAGCAGCGTGACCCGCTCGATGAGCTCCATCTGCGCCGCGATAGTGGCTTCAAGCGCCTCACGCCAGCTATCAAGCTGGGTGCCGTCGAAGGCTATGTCAGCGGTGATCGCAGCGGGCGCCATGCTCGCCAAGGTCAATGCCGAATCGCGCACCTCCTGGTTCGCGCGTTGCAGCGTCGTGAGCGCTCGCTCCATATCGAGTGCCGGCGCCATCACGGTGCCGAGCACCGTGCGGGCCGTGTCGAAGTCGCCACCAACCAGCGCGCCATACGCATGCGCCAGCATGCCCGCCAGCGCCTGCACGGGCTCCTCCTGGTGCTGCCCCAGCAGGCGAAGTACTAGCTCGCGCCCGAGCGCGCCGAGCACGGGCGCTGCGGGAGGCACCAGCGCCACCGGTCGTGTCGTTGCCATGATGTCCGGCCCCTTGTCGCGTGAAGGGGAACGATTTCCCCCACATAGCGTGATCACCTGACCTACTATACGACGTAGTTGTGACCATCACGCAATCGCAACGGCGCCACACACGGCAGCGCCCCGCCGGAAGGGGGACGGCGGGGCGCGCACACCAGGTTCGTTTCGGGCAGCTACGGGATAGAGTCGGGCGAGTCGCCTGCTGCCCAACGCCGCACAAAGTCGGCGTGCTCGAAGAAGTGGAAATTGGGCACGAGCATGGGTTTCAACTTGATCGTCCCACTGACAATAAAGGCCGCATATTCGACCAGCCGTGCCGCCGGTGTGAGGCCCCGCCTTTCCGCTAAGGCCAGGAGTTCGTCAACGCTGGCACGAGCCCCGGTGCGAATGTGATACGTGCATACGGTGCCCTCATCATCGAACCGGAGATACACGAGCCACATAGATACCTCAGCCTTTGTGGAGGCGCGGCTACAGCGGTACGAGGGCCAAGAGGGCGGCGGCACCTGCGCTGACCAAGGCCAGGCCCGTTCGTTGGTGCCGAGCCAGCGAGATTGCCAGGCCCAGGCAGAGCGCGCAGACAAACAGACGTTCCATGCGTTAGTTCACCTCGGTGCGGCCCGCAGGCCCACGGGCATCGCGCACTTGGTCAAGAATGGTGCTCCGGGTGCCGCCCACCAGCTCCGCGATCTTGTTTGCCGAGTAGGCCCACTCGCCATCCGGCTTCTTCATCAAGGCCAGCAGGCGCACCTGCTCGTCGCGGCTCAGTGGTTCGGCGGCGACCAGATCAAGGAGTTCGGTGCGGGTCAACAGCTGGCGAACCGGGTCAGCAGTGACAGGGGCGACCGAACCGCCATTGCGCGCACTCGTATCAGGCGAACCAGCATCGTACTGATACGACACGCCGTTCATCGCGGCGCCATTTGCCTCGGATTCGGCCCGCGTTGCCCGGTTGGGCGCACCCTGGCGAACCGATACGGCAGCTGGCGCAGGCGCGCTGCCCCAGCGCTGGCGGATCGCGGTGAGCGCCTGGCGCTCCTCGTCGTCAGCGATATACGCCGCGCGCACATTGAAAGCAGTGCGGCCCAGCACAGCAGTAAAGTAGCCGCCGCCCAGGGGCAAGCCGCTCGGCGCGATGATACCCTCGGGCCAGCTCCCAGCGCCAATGTTCGTGTTCGGTCGGTCGTCGTCGGTGGACGGCTGGTAGCCTGCCACGAAGAGCTGCACCTGGCGACGCCAGCGCGTCGGGGTATTCGAGGCCGTCTGCGTGCCGATGATGTAGCAGATGCCCAGGGCACGATCCAGACTCAGGTGATCGTTCGCCCATTCCCAGAAACGCTCGACGAAGCGCTCTAGGGTTGTCAGCTCAGAGATGTACACCAGCAGCAGCGGGAAGGGCTTCGGATCGGCAGACTCGTGCCAGTTCTTTGCACCTGCCTCGCGGAGCACGTTCTTGCGCCGCTCGCGCTCGTCATCGAGCCACTCCAGTGCCGGCGGGATGTCGGGAATGTCGTTTGCCAGCACAACCATATGGGGCAGGCCAGCGTACCCCACGTAGTCCAGACCTTTGCCGTCAACGATCACCAAGTTCACGTCGTCGGGGCTGTTCCTGAGGAGAAGCGGCAGCAGCATCGAACGCAGCAACACGTCCTTGCCGCTCCCAATCTGGCCGCTGTTGAGCAGGTTCACCACCGAGTTTTGGCGGCCCCGGCTCAACGTGCCGCACTCCAGCCAGAGGCCGCCATGCGGGCGCACGTTCCAGCCAATCGAGAAACGCAACAAGTCAACCCCGTCGCGCTGATCGTACCATTCGAGCTGACGCAGCAGCGAGGTCAGCCCCAGCGGGGGCTGGTCTGCGGCAACCCCGTACACAGGCTGGGGATGTGCCCCAGCGCGCATCCAGGCCAGCGGCTCCGCTTTGGGCCGACCCAGTGGATCATCCAGGGGCGTGGTCATGGCCTCAGTCCTTCGCGCAGGGAGCGGCGCACGCAGCCCGGCTGCCGGCTGCAAACGCAGGCGACGCCAGGGCTGCGTGCGCGCCCAGTGCCGAAACCAATGGGCGACACCAGCAGCACCGGACAGCCGCCATGCCACCGTGGCGCGCAGCTCGGCGCGCAGCTCAGGTGACACGGCGAGGGCAATGACTCCGGTGGCAATGCTCAGCGCAAAGAGCAGTACGAGGAGCTGGATGCCTTGTCCTTCGGCCACGGGCAACCCCTTCCTTGCGACGATACGCGCGGACTAGGCCAGCATGCGCCACACGACCACGAACAACACCAACGATCCTACCACGCCGCCCGCGATCATGCGATGCTGGGTGTTGGTAGGAACGAGGCTTCCCAGCACGCCCCACGCAGCACCAATGCCACTCTTCATGGCCCGAATGCGGTGCTTCAGCGAGTCGGGGACAAGCAGATCCCAGAGCCGCGCCCCAAACACACGGGCGGCCCACTCTGGGTAGAGCGCAAACACGAGTGCGAGCGTCCAGGCGGTTGCCCACAGGAAGCGGCCCTCCGTTGGCACCACGACCCCACGAAGATCCATGCCGGCGATGGTCGGCATCATCCCCAGGGCCGACGAGGCGATATTGGCAAACAACACCACCAGCCAGGTGATAATCTCTTGCGGGGTGCTGCCTGCTTCAAGCAAGGCGCCCTCGTCGTCGTACACCGCCTTATGGGGCCAGAACGCGCCTTGGAGGGAGGAGACACCCAGGCCAATCACCCATGTCCACACTGGCGGCCAGAAGACGGTGTTGGGGATCTCGCGCAGGCCGGGGATACGCTGCACGAAGCTGACGCCAAAGTAGCCATCAACTCGCCACATCAGGGTAGCGATTGCGAGGCCGAACGCCAGCGCCAGGCCGTAAGTAAAGACGCGGTAGCCGTCCTGTCCCGACCGCGAGCGCCGCGCACGAGCGCGGGGTGCCGCCGCAGCGCGGGGTGCTGCCGCAGCGCGTGCCGAGGCACGCGCTGCGCGGGGCGACGCAGCAGCAGCAGCTGGCGCAGCATAGTCCGGGTCAGCCGCAACATCGTACCCTACCTTGGACGCGATCTGCTCCACCGACATGGCAGCAAACGCTGCGGTAATCTGCCCCGGCTCGTACCCCTCGCCTTCCAGATAGTCCAAGAGTCCCTCGGTCGCGCCATGATCGCGGATCAACCGCGCACGGTTCGCCGCATCCAGGCCGGTCATTGTCGCCATTCACGTCTCCTTGGTTGCGACACCTGATGCTTGACAAACCCCTACCATCACGTATGCAGGTGAGCCGTTTTCTGCTCCCAGCCCTCGCACTTCCAGATACGAGGGGCTGCCTGCCATCGAACCAGACTGGTACGCACGTATTGTACCGCACTATTCCGGCCAATCACCCAGAAAATCGCCGCCCAGCCCACCAATATCATCGGCAGCAGTAAGATCCAGCGTTTCAAGCTGGTCATGTTCTCCAATGCTGTCAGTGGTGACAGCATTGGAGGGGGTTATCGCGCTAGCACTGGCAAGTACTAACGGCAGCCGGCCCAGCCGTGCGAGCCAGGTCACAGCGACCAAGATCCGTGGCAGGATTACCGCAGCCAGGTCGTCCTCGGTCATCCCGGCTGGCAGCCCGCCGCCCGATGCGGTGACTTCTGCTTCCATCAGCATCAGGCCGCGCACGGTCGCGAGCTTGAGTAAATCCGACTCGCTGGCCGCTTCTGGATAGAAGGCCCGTAGCCGCTGCACGCGCTCCAGTTCACGCGGCGTAAGTCGGACGCCCTTGCTCGTGGTAGCTGCCATCAGGATTAGCCTCGCTTTGTCGCGGCGGCGGCCTTGAAGATCACCGCGAATAAGACGCCTATCGCGTTGACCAGGGACGCGATCCCGTGATGGATCAGCTCGTAATCCTCCCCTCGCACCTTCGATTCGGCATCAAGGCGCGGGGTGAGCAAGTGGTGCAGGAGGATGACCCCACCGCCGGTGATGGTCACAAAGCGGCGGCTCTGGCGCAGCAGTGGCAGTACCGTCCCGATAAGGGCCTGGCCCTGGCTGTCGAGCACCTCTGTGACCTCGGCGTCGATCTGGCGCTGCCGCCCGGACACGAGCAGACGGCGCGTAATCAGCGCCTGCTGGGCGGCCACATCGTTCAACTCGTGGCGCGGGAACTTCGCCTTCAGCGCTCGCGCCACCCGTATCGTACCGTCACCCAGCCGACGGGTGATCAACTGGTACGAGGGCTTGATCTTCACATTCGTGAGCTGAAGATCGCCCCCGCCAATGTCGATAATATCCATCTCTTCTATGTCCGTCACCGTCGCCCCATTCGGCGCCTTTGTGACAGCTACCAGCGTGCCGGTCGTCTGCGCCTGGGGCATCACCGCGACGATGTGCAACACCCAGCGCTGCACACTGCCGTCGAGGCCCATACGTTCCACCGACCACTTCGCCCCCTTTAGGTGCCTCTCCAGCACCACACGGGTATCGGGGTCAACGCCCAACTTCTCCGTCTCGCCCTCACCCTCACGCTCCCCACGCACCGGAACGATCTCCGTGTTGGGGATGGCAAATCCTAAAACAAGGTGCTGCGTATCCGCCTCGTAGCCGGCAGCATGGAGCAGCTCGACGAGGCTGGCCGCGAGGAGTGCGCGCAGCCGGGCGTCGATCATGCGCTGCTTCGTTGGGCCAATGGGCAAGTCATCCCCGTCGTGCCGCAGCGCGGTATCCCCCATCCAGAAGGCGGGGGAGTCGTCCACACGGTAGCTCACCTCGTTCTCGCCACCACGAATCAGTTCAGCCTCGCGGTACGCCGTGGGAATGCGAAGCGTGCTCAGGGTGCCATCGAGCGTGAGCACCGCCAGCTTCAAAGCGTCGTTGCCGTGGTCAAGGCCGACGACGATTCCCTGCTGCTTCCCGATACGGATGGTCGAGCGCACCCCGAACCGGGGATGCGTGCCTGCCTCTTCGGCAGCGATCAGTTCCTGCACAATCGTTCGCGGTGCCATCTGGCCCTCCAGGCGCTTCCAGGCGCGTAGTGTTGTCAATCGCTATCAATTGTAATCAATTGCGATCAACTGTCAAGCGTGCTTGATTGCAATCGTTATCATTTGATAACGACCATGTGGTAAAGGCCGGCGGGCGCGTCCTGCACGAAAACGCGCCCCCGAACCAGCCTGGTTCTTACCCGTCACGTCGAACACGAGGGCGGTTCGGCGCCGGCTGCCTGTCCGACTCGTCCAACACAATGTCCGGGCGGCGTGCTCGGCGCGGCAGCAGGGCGTTTTCCTGTAACTCTTCGGCCACGTAGTCAAGATAGCCGGCGATGTCCTCGTTATCGTCCAGCGAGCCGAATGGACGGGTTGAGCCAGCCAGCGTGTCGATGCTCGCGCCGATCTCGCGCAGGGTGCCGTCGATGCCTTTGACCAACCCGCGCATCACGCCGGACAGCTCTTCATGCTCCTGCACCGTCAGGTTGCAGAAGCCGATCAGCGCCTTCTCCTGCGCACGCAGCAGCGTCGCGCGAAGAATGGCAATATCGGCCTGGGTCTGAAGCTCGTAGCGGCGCACAAGATGCGCCTGGCGCACTTGCTCGACCAGCTCCTCGCTGGAGACCGGCGTCCACAGGAGCGCTGGGATTATCACGAACCCCAGAATGCCGATGAGGACTTGTTGCACCACGAAGTTCGTTTCGCGCACGACCGGCTGCGCTGCCCACCACGAGTATTGGATCTCGGCAGAGTAGTAGAGGAAGAACAACGCGCAGCCCACTACTACCGCGTAGCCCCAGGTGCGAAACGTGACCTTCTGAAGCAGCATGCCCCCTGGCGACCAGGGGATCAGGAATGACGTGAGACTCGGCGGCGCCAGCACCAGAATCGCGGTGAACGCACTGGCGACCGTCAGATTGGTCGTAAGCGCGCTTTGCACGCCCCACCAGTACAGCGCCGAGCCGACCATCCCGATGAGCGCAAGCAGGACAAGCACTGATTTACTGTTGAACTGCCAGCCCGACGCTTGCCGGCGCTGGTTCCGTACCATATCCAAGTAGCGACTACGACCCTCCATGATCCCTCGCATTGAGGCACAGGCATGCCAGCGTAGGGCAGGGCAAACGCCCCCACCACACAAGGCAGAGCCTGCACATCAACTAGGGCGGCGGGGCGTGCTATTATGCCCCCGCCGCGGTCTCGGCTTCCAGGCGCGAACGCGGCACTTGGATGGGGCGCCGCTGGTCACAGCGCCCCATCCTCCCTCTTGCTCAGTGATCTACGACGACGGCGCGTTTCCCTCCTTCGCTCCTCTTCCCGCGTAAACAGCAGCCCGCTGCGCGACGCGCAGCAGGAGACGACTAATAGCCTTCTGGCGCTCGGTACCGTTCCAGGCTCAAAAAGCGCGTGGTGCGCGCCTCAAACCTGAACGGAATAATCCCAAGCGGGCCATTACGGTGTTTTAAGATATATACTTCCGCAATACCCTTGCGGTCAGTCTCTTTATCATACGTTTCCTCGCGATAAATAGCCGCAGCTATATCGCAGTCTTGCTCAATACTTCCCGACTCACGAAAATCGGAAAGGATTGGGATATGACTTGCGCGCTGATCAATACTGCGCGATAGCTGTGATAGCGCGATAACCGGGATATTCAGTTCTCGCGCTATCTGCTTTAGACCGCGACTAATCTCACTCACCTCTTGCACACGGTTTTCAGCACGCTTGCCGCCCGTCATAAGCTGGAGATAATCAACGACGAGCAGTGCAATATCTTGCTCCGCACACATACGACGCGCCTTGGCGCGCAATTCACCAACGGAAAGGCTTGCAGCATCGTCGATGTAGATTGGCAGTTCGGAGAGCAAGCCCATCCCTTCAAAGGCGAGGTTCAGCTCATCGCCGCGCAGATTGCCCATCCGAAGACGCTGCATATCAATGCCGGTGTGCATCGCCAGGAGGCGCTGTACGAGCTGATCGCGGCCCATCTCCAGGCTAAAGACCCCGACGCCCTGCCGCGCCTGATAGGCCACGTTATAGGCCAGCGAGAGGGCGAGTGACGTTTTCCCCTGGCTCGGCCTCCCCCCAATCACAATGAAATCGGATGGCTGGAGGCCGCCAGTCAGCTCATCCAGCGCAGGGTAGCCGGTTGGCACACCGAGTACCTCGCCACGGCGCTCCTGGATCGCTTCAATGCGCGCAAAGACTTCATTGACCACGGTGCCAATCGGCACATACCCCTGCTCGCGGCGCTGCTGGCTCACCTGCTGAAGCTCGGCCTCGGCCATCCCCAGGGCTTCCTCCAGCGACTCGTTCTGCGCCTGGTTGTAGCCAATGGCCGCAATCTTGCCGCCGGCCTCAATCAACCGACGCAGCACAGCGGTGCGCTCAACCGTTTTCGCGTAATACTCGATATGTACCGCCGTCGGAACTGAAGCAACAAGGTCTCCCAGGGCGGCGATTCCACCAATGACATCCAGCTGCTCGCGCCGACGCAGCTCTGCGGCAACCGTGGAAAGATCCGGCGGTTCACGGCGGTTGTAGCACGTCAGCATCGCCTCGTAGATGCGGGCGTGTTGTTCGAGGTAGAACGCCTCGGGTTGAAGCCAGGCCGCAACGGCGATAATCGCGTCGCGATCCAACAGAATTGCCCCAAGGGTTGAGCGCTCGGCCAGGAGATCAAACGGAACGGATCGATCAAGCGTTGCCATTGCGACCCTCACTATGCGCTGCGCGGTGGTGTGTCGATGATACCTAGCTCGGCCTGTTGTTCCGCAGACAGCGGATGCTCGGCAAGCAGCCGGTACAACACCGCCTGCTTGTCGGTTTTCGTCGCTGCGCCGCTATAGCGTGAGCGCCAGATCCGGCTCAGCTCCAGGTCACTGAGGGCGGGATGATAGTCAATCAGCGTGCCAGGAAGCACAGGCGCGGCAGCGGCGGCTGTCTTGCTGCCCGCCACCGCCTCCCGGTGATACCAGTCCAGCAGCGCATCGAAGTTCGTCCAGTTGGCACGGCCTTTATAGTGGGTGCTCCAGTTGGAGAGGCCCGCCTCCCAGGCATCGCGCATCGCCACTCGTTCAATGAGCTGCTGCGCTCGCTCCAGCGTGATCACCGGCTCAGCGCCGGCAAACTGACGCCACGTCTCGATCACCCAATGTGCGGCAAGCGCCTGGGGCAGCACCTGTGGGGCGCGTGATGTTGGCGGCGGCAATGTGGGAGGCGGTAGCTCAGCTGGCCGCCGTTCGCTTCGGCCACGCGAGGCGCGGGGCGGTTCCTGGCTCGGCGCCTTTTCCCCGCGCGTATTCCGATCTTCGAGCACCTCGCTTGAAAACGTTGTGCCTTCCATACGCTTCATGTAGGCGTTGATAACCTTTAACTTCACGGGCTCGTCATCGCTGCGGCAGAGATCCGCAAACAGCATCGAGCGCGCCAGCCAGTAGGCGCTGCACCCCTGGGTCACGCCTTCATAGCGGCTTACCAGCATCGTGATATGTGCCTGGTCATTCTCGGAGCTGGGGCGCTTACTCACCATTTCCCAGATTGCCAGCAGCGACTTGGGGAGGGGTGGCTCCCCAGATGGCGCTGCTGGTGTCGTATCAATGGCAATGAGCGATGCCGCGCGTGGCAGCTCGGAAGGATGTGACTGGGCGGCAACGGCCTGTCCAATTTGGGCAAGCACGGCGGGATTCCGAATCGCTCTGCTGAACATGTCTGCGATAGCCTGTTCTGAGCGTGTGAGTGTGGTCGCGCTTGGCGCATCACTCTCTCTCTGTCCCTCTATTGATCTCTCTATCGATCTCAGGGAACCCGTTGGTGCCAGATCACAAAGGTCATGGGTCACATGGCCCCCCCAATCTGGCACCGATGGGTGACGGGTAGCAGACACAGCAGTGAGTCTGGCACCCGTCGGTGCCACGACGTGCTGCTCCGACTCCAATAGGTGTCGCATATCGTGTAAACCGGCACCATTGGGGGCCAGGTCAGCTTGGCTACTGGCACCGGATGGTGCCGCCGGTGGTAAGAGGCTGCTCTCTTGCGGGCGCGTGTTTGGCACCCGTTGGTGCCAGTCTTGCGGGCTGCTGGACTCATTGGGAGCCACGGCAAAATGCAGCGCCCTACTGGATGCTGTAGTGGCACCCAGTGGTGCCAGCGTATCGCGAGCGTTGGCAC
>Ga0105044_10015323_pt1 | contig 10360 bp, 9 predicted proteins | sample MAT01_FD_78092 | JGI IMG/M metagenome (GOLD analysis project Ga0105044, IMG submission 78092) | Freshwater microbial communities from Lake Fryxell liftoff mats and glacier meltwater in Antarctica - MAT-01 | ecosystem: Environmental > Aquatic > Freshwater > Ice > Liftoff microbial mat | place...
AATTCGATCCCGGCGGCCATGAACTCGCCGTGAAAGCGTTCGATCGTTGCGAGATCCGCTACAGTGAGAGTGACGCCCATTCGTGCGACTTCCGTTTGCACGATCCGACGGGCAGCGCGGCGACTCGCAGTAGTGCCAGGCGACGCGTCGATCAGGCCAAGCAACTGCTCGATGCTGCGGTTGCTGAAGTTCGCATTGCTTGAAGGCATCTCCGTGCCCAGCAGCAGGGCGAGATACTCGAGTCGACTGCGAGACTGCGCAAACAGCGCCTTGAACAGCAGGTGCTGCAGCATATTGTCGCGCCGGATATCGATAATGAATGCAATGCGCGGCTTGATACGCGCGATGTACGAGAAGTTCTGGTCAGGACCGACGCCGATGTACGCCCCTCCGCGCACCTTCAGCCGGTCGAGCGCGCCCATGACATGCAGGTAGCTCCGTTCGTTCGAGATGAGGTTGTCGGTGTCGAAGAAGCCGCCCGCCTCGGACAGTTGGTCAATGAGCTTCGCGAAGTCGCGAATGCTGTCGTCAGGTTGCGCTACTGTGGCAGTGGGCGCCGGTTTCGCGGCCGACTTTGTGGCCGGCTGCTGCGCCGATACGGGCGTCGAGGTGGCCAGACCGGCGAGGGCCCCGACCAAGGCCGCTGCCCGGAGGAGAAGGAGCGAAAGCATTGGGTAGAGTGTACGTGGGGGGGCGCGGAAGGGGGATGGGGCCTGTTCCGCCAAGTCACTAAATTTGTCGCAGATACTTTTCCCGCCCCTTTACCCGACCTCCGTCCATGTCACTCCGTTTGCCTTCGATTCGTTCCATTGCCGCGGCTGCGGCGCTCTCCATTTCGTCGCTCCCCGCAGTTGCGCAGGGCGGCATGAACATGGCTCCGGCGGGTGCTAAGCAGCCGCCAGCCTCGCCACGCGATTCCGTGAAGGCCACCATCGCTGGCGCAAACATTTCGGTGGACTACGGCCGCCCATCAAAGCGTGGTCGCGAGATTTTTGGTGGACTCGGCGACATGAGGTGGGGAATGGTGTGGCGCACCGGCGCAAACAAGGCCACGCATTTCACCACCAGCAAGACGCTGCAGTTTGGTGCCTTGGCGGTTCCGGCCGGGACGTACACGCTCTACACGCTGCTCGACCAAGGCGGCAAGTGGATGCTGATCGTGAACAAGCAGACGGAGCAGTGGGGCACCGAATACGACGCCAAGCAGGATTTGGTCCGCATTCCGCTCACCGTCGCCAGCACGCCCGCCGTCGTTGAAAAGATGACGATCGAAGTGACCCCCGCTGGTAAGGGCGGTGAGATCGCAATCATGTGGGATCGTAGCAAAGCGCATGCGGCGTTCTTGGTGAAGTAGAAGCAGTAGTCGGACAGCGCAGGACCGCGCGACGATCAGTAGCCAGCCGCCCCCGCGTCCTTGTCACGCGGATCTGCGGCACCGATACGCATGCCGGTTTTCGCATCGATCATGATCGAGTGCGCGGTTCCCTGCGTTCCACCAAAGCGCACGTTATGCCCCATGGCCTGCAAGGCACTCACGGTTGCCGGCGAAAGTCCGTTGCGTTCGACGCTGATGGTGTTGGGCAGCCACTGGTGGTGAAAGCGCGGGGCGTTCACGGCGTCCGGCATGGTCATGCCGAAGTCGACCACGTTGAGGACGACCTGCAGCACGGTGTTGATGATCGTGCGACCACCCGGGCTGCCAATGACCGCGACGAGTTTGCCGTCCTTGGCGATGATCGAGGGCGTCATGCTCGACAGCATGCGCTTGCCCGGCTTCGCCACATTCGCGGGCGTCCCCACCAGCCCCGTGCTATCGGTAAGGCCAGGCTTGCCGTTGAAATCGCCCATTTCGTTATTGAGCAGGAAGCCCGCTCCGGCAACCACCGCGCCCATGCCGTAGCCCTGCTCGAGCGTGTACGTGACCGAGACGGCCATGCCGCTCGCATCGACCACGGAGTAGTGCGTGGTCTCGGGGCTTTCGTATCCCTGCGCGACCTGCGACGGCTCGGATGGCGTTGCACGATCGAGCTTGATCGTCTGCCGCAACTGCGTCGCGTAGCTCTTGCTCGTCAGCCGGTCCACCGGCGCGGGCACGAAATCCGGATCGCCGAGGAAGCGCGCGCGATCGAGAAAGGCACGTCGCATCGCTTCAACCACGAGATGCACGTACTGCGGCGAGTTGTGTGCCGCGGCCTTGAGATCAAAGCCTTCGAGAATGTTGAGCATCTCCACCATCGCCACGCCGCCGGAACTCGGGGGCGGCATCGAGATGATGTCGTAGCCGCGATACGTTCCCTTGATCGCGGCGCGCTCCTGCGCTTCGTACGCGGCGAGATCCTGTTCGGTGATAATGCCACCGCCGCGTTTCATCTCTTCGGCGATCAGCTTTGCCGTTTCGCCACGATAGAACCCGTCGCGCCCCTGATCGCGAATGCGCGTAAGTGTGCGCGACAAGTCCGGAAGGCGAAGGCGTTCGCCGGCGGCGTACGCAACCCCGTTCTTCGAGTAGGCAGCCTCCGTTGCCGGGTATGCCTTGAAGCGCGCGAGTGAACCACTGAGCGATGCGGCGAGACCCATTGGCACTGCGAAGCCGTCTCCCGACAACTTCACAGCCGGATCGACAAGATTCTTCCACGCCGACTTGCCGTACTTCTGGTGCGCGAGTGCGAAACCGGCAACAGTGCCCGGCACGCCAACCGAGAGATGACTGCGATGGTGAATGCGCGCTGAGTATGCGCCGGTTGAGTCAGTGAACATTTCGGGCGTGGCTGCCGCGGGCGCTTTTTCGCGGAAATCGATCGTGGTCGCACGACCATCAGGCATGCGGATGACCATGAATCCACCACCGCCGATGTTCCCCGCCGTGGGGTACGTGACGGCGAGTGCAAAGCCCGTGGCAATGGCCGCATCGACCGCGTTGCCGCCAGCCGCCAACACCTCGCGTCCAGCCTGACTCGCGATCGCGCTGGCCGACACCACCATGCCCTGTGGCGACTTTGACGACGTTTGCGCGGCGGCAGCAGGGGTACCTGGGAGCGTCGGGCGTGCAGCAGCGATGGTAGCGCCGGCGCCCATGCCAGTTGACGTACTGCTCGTTGACGTGCTTCGCGCGCATGCGCCGACTACCGCAACGGCGGCAAGCAGTGTCAGCGGGTGCCGCAGCGAGTGGACCAGGGAATGCCGGGACATGGTGAATTCGGTTGGGAGCTTTGAGAGGAGCTTCAATGGGAGCGGTGCCGAGCGTGTGTGCCGCGTAACCGTGCATCCATTCGCGTCGTGTGTCCAGCAGGAGCGCTCTATTGGTGCAATGTTGCGCATGACGGCTTTACAAGGGCTGGCGCCCGTGTTCGCTTGAGCGCATCCCGCTCGATACCGCCCCGTCCAGACGTCATGGAATCAGAGTCTTCTTCGCCGCTGTCACCGACCAGTGAGTTGGCGCCCCCCGCAGATGATCCTGTGGCCAAAGGCCAATTGGCCGACGCATTGCCGATCGTCGTCTGGGTACTGATCCCGTTTGTGGAGACGAGCGATCCAAACCTCGAGTACTACAACGACTACAGTCAGAGCCACGCCGAGTACGAGCGGGTGTTTGCGACGTTGCAATATGAGTGGCGGTGGCAGCCGGTTTCGATGGGTGACTTCCGCGGCGTGATCGACCAAATCGCACTGTCGGCAGAAACAACGACACCCATCGTCTTCAATCTGTGTGATGGCGATGAGACCAACGGCGTGCCTGGCCTCTCCGTCGTGCGGTATCTCCATGACTGCGGACTTTGCTATTCCGGCGCCGACGCAAACTTTTTCGATATCACGACGTCAAAGATCACCATGAAGCGGCTCTTTGATGAGGCGTCGGTACCGACGTCGCCCTGGTCGGTGGTGGACGACAGCGCATCGCTGTCGTCGCTCTCGTCCCTGTTTGCCAACTGTGGCCGGCCGCTGATTGTGAAGCCGGCGATCTCCGCTGGCAGCATGGGAATCACGGTCGACTCCGTCGTGCTTACCGAAGCGGCATTGCAACAGCAACTCGACCTTCTGCGCGAAGGATACCGCGGGTGGAATCTCGCGGGCGGCGGTGTGCTGGTTGAGCAGTTCGTCACTGGACCAGAGTTCACCACGTTCATTGTCGGCTCGGCGGAGGCGCCCGAGACGTACATCGTGTATCCACCAATTGAGCGCGTGTTCAGCAGATCGCTTCCGCCGACTGAGCAGTTTTTGTCCTTCGATAGGTTGTGGGAGATCTATGAACGCGAAAAACCGCTCAGCAAGAACGAGTCGTTGTGGGAGTACGCCCCTGCACCGGCGGCGCTCGCGGAGCAGATTACAGCGGTAAGCCAGCGGGCGTACGCAGCGGTTGGCGGACGCGGCTATGGGCGGGTGGACTTGCGAATGGACGCGGCCACCGGCGCGCTGTACGTACTCGAGGTGAACGCGCAATGCGGACTCTCGGAAGACGAGAACTTCACATCGATCGGTGCGATTTTGCGCTACGCGAATGTGCCATTCGCCAACGCTGTGCTGTGCATCATCAACGATGCTCGCCGGTTGCACGCGCAACGCGTGAGCGCACCAGGCGTGGGCACGGGAGCAGTCGCACTATGAAGGTGTGCGTGCTGCAACCCGACTACACGCAGTCGACGGTCGACTATCGTCACTACGATCCGCGCCGAAACCTGTCGGCCCTCCTGCCGGAGCACGACGTCGATCACGTCTTTCTCGACAAGCGCACGACGTATAAGCAGCTCAAGGCGTGCACGAGCAAAGGCTACGATATCTTCGTGAACCTCTGCGAAGGCTATCTCGACTGGGACGTGCCTTCCATTGACGTGATTCACGCACTCGACCGATTGCAGCTGCCCTACACCGGCCCGAACGCACTGCTTTACGATCCGCCGAAGACCGTGATGAAGTACGCAGCGTACACGGCCGGAGTACGCATACCGGCGCATCAGCTCGTCCGCGATGCGAACGACGTCGCGGCGGCTGCAGCCACGTTGCGCTTCCCACTTTTTGTGAAGCCCGCGCACGCTGGCGACAGTCTCGGAATCGACCAGCACTCGCTCGTACACGACCTCGAGGCGTTGCGCCGGCAGGTTGAAGCGTTGCTGCCGGAGTTTTCCGAACTGCTGGTCGAGGAGTATGTCGACGGACGGGAATTCACCGTGTTGGTTGTTGCCGGGGCGGGCGGTCGTGGCGCATGCACAGCGTTTGCCCCAGTCGAGTTCGAGTTCCCGGAAGGGGCGCATTTCAAGACGTACGCGCTCAAAACCAGCGAGCTCCATCCGTGTGCGAACATCCCCGTCCGCGACCAAGCGCTGGCCGCTGCGCTGCAGGATGCCGCGCGCCGGGTATTCAAAGCCTTTGATGGCGTTGGCTACGCTCGCATGGACTTTCGCACCAATGCGGCCGGCGAACTGTTCTTCCTTGAAGTCAACTTCACCTGCTCAGTGTTCTACGGTGATGGCTACGAGGGTTCGGCCGACTACATCCTGCAGCAGGACGGCGTGGGGCAACGTGGCTTCGCCGACCTAATCATCGCGGAAGGAGTCGCGCGCCACAGTCGCACGCGTCCGCCGTATAAAATGCAGGGGAGCGCGCTGTGCGGTTACGGCATTTTTGCGGCGCTACCGATTGCGAAGAGTGGCACCGTTTTCACCGGCGAAGAGCGCGAGCATCGGCTGGTGACCCGTCGCCACGTGGCCGATACATGGGGCACCGATGACACGACGCTCTTCCGTCACTACGCCTACCCACTGAGCAGCGAGGTGTACGCCTACTGGAGCGCCGACCCGACGACGTGGGCGCCGCAGAATCATTCGTGCGAACCGAACACCGAATTCGTGGGGCTCAACGTCGTCGCGATGCGCGACATCGCCGATGGCGAAGAATTGACGATCGATTACGCCCGTTCAATGAACGAATCGAGTGCGTCGTTCGACTGCCATTGCGGCGCACCGAGTTGCCGAGGAACCGTGACTGGAGCCGTGGGCAATTCCGTCACGACCCGCGAACACGCGCGCCGAACGTAGCGTCCGATGGCACCCCCGACTCCGCTCGCGCGCGTGCTCCGGGAGTTTCGCGGTCGCCTGTTGGTCACGTACTCGCTGTTCGCCGTCGAGATGTTGGCGAGTCTGCTGCGCCCCTACTTTCTGGGGAGCGCGATCGACGGATTGCTGCGCGGATCATACGTCGGGCTCATTCAGCTCTCGGTCACGCATCTGCTGTACCTCAGCGTCGGCACGATTCGCCACATGTACGACACGCGGACATTCACCGCAGTATACACGTCGTTTGTGACCGGGGTGTTCGCTCGCAATACGGACAACGCGAACGTGTCGCGTCAGAGTGCCCACTCCACGCTGTCCCGGCAGGTGGTTGATTTTCTCGAATACGATTTCAACTACGTGGTGGAGGCCGTGTACAACATTTTTGGCTCACTGATTCTGCTCGCACTGTACAATCACACTGTAGTCAGTATCTGCCTTGCGGTACTGGTGCCCGTCGTTCTCTTGGGGCGCGGGTATGGTCGCCGAGCGATCCGACTGAACTATCAGCAACACGACGAGCTGGAACGCCAGGTCGATGTGATTGGTGGTCGGGATACCGTGGCCATAGCAGAGCACTATCGACGGTTGCGGGACTGGCAGGTGCGTCTGTCGGATCAGGAGGCGTGGAACTTTGGCCTGACGGAGCTACTGGTACTCATTGCGATCACGGCGTCGTTGATTGTGTCGACCGAGATGCATGGCACGGCGCTGCAAGTGGGTGCCGTGGTTGGCATTTACAACTACATCCTCAAGTTTGCCAGCGGCCTGGAAACCATTCCGTACATGATTCAACGCTTCGGCGCGCTCAAGGACATTCTCCGACGCATCGGCGTTGCGGGAGCGGAATAGCTGCGCTCGACGTATTGCTGATCTGGGTGGAAGTGGTGAGCGTACAGATGCAAGCTGGCCCGACCGCAATCCACCCCCGCCCAACCATACTCCGCTATTGTGACCACTACGTCCGAGTCAGCCCCTGTGCCCAGCACCATGTTGCCCTTCGAAACGGCTGGCGCGCTCGTGTCAAAGCTCGAGCGCGAAGTCGGGCGCGTGATCATCGGGCAACAGCAGGTGCGCCGAGAGATTCTCACCTGCCTCTTTGCTGGCGGGCACTGTCTGCTCCGCGGCGTGCCGGGCCTCGCGAAGACGTTGCTGATCAAAACACTTGCCGACGCGATCACGCTCAAGTTCAGCCGGATTCAGTTCACACCCGACCTGATGCCCTCCGACATCCTCGGCACCGAAGTCATCGAAGACAGTGCGATCGGTGGTAAGCGCCATGTGCGGTTCATTCCGGGGCCGATTTTCGCGAACATCATTCTCGCCGACGAAATCAATCGCACGCCGCCGCGCACGCAGGCCGCACTGCTTGAAGCGATGCAGGAGTATCAGGTCACCGTGGGTGGTGTGCGCTATGGGCTCGACCGCCCCCTGTTCGTGCTGGCCACAGAGAACCCGATTGAACAGGAAGGGACGTATCCGCTCCCTGAAGCGCAGCTGGATCGTTTCATGTTCAACGTCGTCATCAACTATCCCGACGCGGCCGACGAACGTCGCATCTTGGCTGAAACCACCACCGGGTTGGAACGCAGTGCATCCCCTGTTGCAACGGGGCCTGAGCTGGAAACCGTCCGACAGTTGGTGCGCGATCTACCCGCGGCATCAAATGTCGTGGACTACGCGCTGCGATTGATTCGGGCAACGCGCCCGGCTGATACGAGTGCGCCTGCGCCGGTGAAGGAGTGGGTGCGCTGGGGCGTTGGTCCGCGCGCAGGTCAGGCACTGCTGCTGGGCGCGAAGGCTGCCGCGCTGCTCGACGGTCGCACCGTTGCCGCGCCCGAAGATGTCACCAGTGTCGCGCTCCCTGTGCTGCGCCATCGCGTACTGGTGAACTTTCAGGCGGAAGCCGACGGTGTCTCACCGGACGACGTGATCGGGAAGCTGCTCGAGGTTGTGAGGCCCTGAGGTGACGCCCGTCAAACGGCCCCACTGATGCCCGCGCTCTCGCCGGCTGTCGTCGCCGCAATCGACGACCTCGAACTTGCCGCGCGTCTCGTCGTGGAAGGGCTGCGTACGGGTGGACATCGCAGTCCGTTCCATGGCTACAGCACGGAGTTCAGGCAGCATCGCCCCTATCGTGCCGGGGATGATCTCAAGTATCTGGACTGGAAGCTGTTCGCGCGCAGCGATCGCTTGTACACGCGGCAGTTCCGCGAGACGACCAATCTGTCGGTGATGCTGGTGCTCGACACGAGTGGCTCGATGGCGTTCCCACCGCAGGGGCTGTCAAAGGCGCGCTATGGCGCGATCATCGCAGCAGCGCTCGCCTATCTCGTGTCGGAGCAGGGCCATGCCGTGGGTATGATGACCATGACGCACGGCGGACTGTCGTATGTGCCGGCGCGTGGCGGGCGTCCGCATCTGCGATCGCTGCTCGCGAGGATCGATCGCACGGAACCCACCGGAGAGTGGGACCCGGCCCGCACGATTGCGCGCGGAGCGCAGCTTCTTCAGCGGCGCGGTGTCGTGATTGTGATCTCGGATTTCTACGACAACGAAGAAGCGACGCGCCGTGAACTCCGTCGCGTTGGACAGCGTGGTCACGATGTTGCAATGTTGCAGCTGCTTTCGCGGTCGGAGCTGGCGTTGCCGTTCAGCGGGCAGATTGAACTGGAAGACATAGAATCGCAGGCGCGAGATTTGGTCGATGCCACCGCAATCGCGCCGCAATACAAGCGTGCCGTTGGTGATTTTCTCGATCGGTGTCGCACGCATGCATTGCGCGATGGGATCGACTATGCCCTCATGACAACCGATATGGCGCCAGAGACGGCGCTACGCGATTACCTGTTGCGTCGGAGCCGCCGCGATACCTCGGGTCACACAGGCAGCACAAGGCCGGTATGATCAAAACGGCCTCAGCGAGCCAGTTGTGATCTGGATTGCGCCGTGGGCGCTGTTTGGCCTGCTGGCTGTTGCGCTCCCGATTGTGATTCACCTGCTCGGCCGCGGAAGAGCCAGTACGCAGCGATTCCCCTCGCTGCGATTTATCGAGCGGTCTCGGCTCCTCCCAACGAGGCGAACCCGCCTGCATGATCTGTTGCTGCTGCTCGTGCGTGTCGCAATCGTCGCCAGCGCGGCACTGGCACTTGCGCAGCCATACTGGCGTACGACCACACGACGTGACGCGTTCGAGCAGACGCTGGCGCGCGCGATCATACTCGACACCAGCGCGAGCGTGCGGCAGGTGCTGAGTGTCGACAGCGCACGTGCCCTCGCCGAGCGATTGGCCAGCGACGCGAACGTCAGCGTGCAGCTGTCGTCCACAAATGTGTCACTGTCGATGCCTGGTGCGGTTGCGTGGTTGGCCCAGCAGTCGGAGAGGCGTGAGCTGATGATTGTCTCCGATTTTCAGACGGGTGTGATCGACGCGCAGAGCATTGCGCGCATCCCGGCAGAGGTTGGGGTGCGACTGCTGCGTGTGGGTACTGGTGCGAATGCAGCGGCCGGAGCTCAGTCTGTCGAAATACCGATTGAGACAGAGGCGCGCTTCGGCGCGAACGTCGTGACGGCACGAGTCAGCACGGGCCCGAGCGCCCCGCGTCCGGCGGCAACTCAAGCGCTGGCCACGCGCGACATCGAGTGGACGGTTCGTGAAACGGTGCCACGAGCGCCGTTAGTGGAGGGACGCGAGTTGGGAGTGCGGATACTTGCAGGCGCGTTGGAGCAGACCCGCGCGAACGCGGCGCTTAGTGCCGCGAATACGCTCAGTGAAGCGGCGGCGGGAGTCGATACATCGCGTGCGATTGTGATTGTGACGCCGGGCTACGAGCAGCGTTCATCCCTGCTGGCAACCGCGCGCGTGCCGGCGAGCGCATGGGTGCTCGATGCCATCGCGCGGCTGAGCGCGGACGTGACGTTGCGCGAGGCGGCGGCCACAAAAGTGCGGCTCGTGAAGTCTGACGAAACGAAAGGACTCGTCGTCACTCGTTCGATGGACGGCAGTGCCGTTGTCACCGGGCTGGAGTCGATGATTGGAGGCCGTGCAACACTGCTGCTCATTTGCGATGCCGATGCCGGTGCGCTCGCGACGGCGACGCTTGTCGTTGCAGCGCGGAATGCGATCGCACCACGTCGCAGTCTCGGCGAGCGCGACCCATCGCAGATTGCGGACAGTGTGTTGCGCGCATGGCAGCGCATGCCGTCAGCGGTGCTGCGACCAACTGCAGGGGCCACGAATTTCGCGACTGTCACGAATGGCTCCGTGGTCGGTGCAAGTGGCGTAGCCGGTGACGCTACAGGTGACGCTACAGGTG
>Ga0105044_10015324_pt1 | contig 10359 bp, 8 predicted proteins | sample MAT01_FD_78092 | JGI IMG/M metagenome (GOLD analysis project Ga0105044, IMG submission 78092) | Freshwater microbial communities from Lake Fryxell liftoff mats and glacier meltwater in Antarctica - MAT-01 | ecosystem: Environmental > Aquatic > Freshwater > Ice > Liftoff microbial mat | place...
ACCACGTGAGGCCGTCTGCCCACGGAGCTTCGCACAACATGCGAACCCCCTCGGTTCGCAGATAATTATCGTCTAGATCGAGCAATCGCAGTGCGGGTGGGCCTTGCGATAGGCAGAGTGGCTCGAGCGTCGAAGCGGGGATCGTGCCACCGTGCGCCCGCAGTTCGGTCGCTTGCGTCCAGAACCGCGAGTTCGCTACGGTCACCATATTTGTACGTGCCGAACCGCAGCGGTTCATTTCGAGTTGCTTCAGGTTTTCGCACGCTCCAGAGCCGAGTACGCGCTCGAGCGAAATCCCTGCGAGTGGCGTTCCTGATACATCGAGCCGTTCGAGCCGGATCGTCGGATCGGCTTTCACGAACGCCCGCCACGCATCAGGGGCAATCGGATTATTGGAGATATCCAGTTGCTTGAGTTTCGCGAACGCAGCGAGAAAGTACCCAAGGCCATCGCCGGTCAACCCGCAATCGTACGCCGTCAGCGATTCGAGCGAACGCCCCGCAAACAGTTCGAGGAACTCGGTCTCATTGATCGTGTCACCAGCGATGTTGCCGTTACGACCACCGAGAGCGATGTGCGTCAATTGGTTTCGAATGGGCGAATTCCAGAACAGATCGGCGATGTTGGAAAAGCCGTCGAGTAGCAAAAAATCTAATGATTTCAGCCGAGGCCAACCACTTGAAAATTCATCGTACAGCAGATCGACATGATTCACCCATCCAGAACAGTCTGCATGCGTGATACGCTTCGACCAACTCGAGTTGTTGACGTCCCTTAAGTCCATCTCCCGGAATGTGCCGATTTCCGCCGCGTGTTCGTGCAGAAACGCATCGGATACGTCGTACGGATCGGCAGTCAAACTTTGCACGAAACCACGTGCGAATTCCCACTCGGTCATCTCGGGGAGCGATTCGCCGAGCCATCGATCTTCGTGTTCGTTCAGGAGTTCGTGTTCCCGGTTCTCGAGTGTGGCGCGTTGTGGATCGATGGCGTCGATGGTCGCGAGTTCGCACTGAACGCGGATGAACTCCGCACGGGATGCATCGCCGTTTTCTTCGAGCCAATCGGCATAAACGAGGCGGGGAAGGTCGTCTGCCGGGCTTTCGTGAATGGCGTGGAGAAACGCATCGTGGGACATGGTCAGTCGCCGTTAGGGTACAACGCGCGGCCACACGACGAACAACAAACGAACGCACCGCCTTCGAGGTCGTTCCGCTGTCCTTCGGTCACTTTCGAGCGGCATTGCTGGCAGATGAGGCCCTTCAGCCCCGCGAGGCCATCGGGGCCGTAACCCTTCACGAGCCGCGAATATTGCCCGAACACTTCAGGTGGAATCATCGCGTCTTGCTTCAGAAGCTCCGCATCGCAACGCTTCTGGTCTTCGATCATTCGATCGAGCCGTTCCTTCGCCTCAAGCTGATACTCCTTGAACTCGGCTTGCGCATCGGCCCAGCGTTTTTCGACGTTCGGCAGATCGGCGGTGCGATCTTCGACGTCGGTAATCGTCTCGAGGATTGTGTCTTCGAGGACGTTCTTTTTCACGGTCGCCTGATCGATTTCGGACTTCGTGGCCTGCATTTCCTTCATCGTCGTCACTTCCATCGCGCGCGTCGCCAGCCGCGACAGTTGTTGTTCGATGGTTTTCAGCGAGCCTTCGTCGTCCTTCTGCTTCAATTTCAGCTTCTTGATCGTGTCGTAAGCCAGTTTGTGGGCTTGTTCCTCGTTTGCGAGGTGCGTTTGACGGGCTTTGAGAATACGGGGGCCACGGTCGATTTCGTCTTTGAGGTCGCGGAGGTGTCGCCGAAGTCGGTGGCACTCGCGGAAGACGGTGGCAAGCGATGCGGACATGTCGCAGTTCTCCGAGTGTTTGAGAGTTAACATATCGGATATCGTCCCGAAACCATTACGGATCGTCATGAGACTTCGTCGAACGACTCGTTCGCCGATCAATTCATTCGCAAGGCGACCACAATTTTATGATGCCATCGCAAAAAACTGCATTCGGACTCCGCGCGGTCCCATGAATCGAGATGCAGCTGTTTTCTTTCGAACGAGCAAGGTGCTAGCTAATTATAATTGTAAATCGGCAAACAGAATTTAGCAGCCTCCCAAGATGTCCGAACGTACTCTCGATACGCTGGTTACATCGCGAAAGCAGTTGTTGCTGTCGAGAGATGGCACGAATTGCCTCGTGCATATCTACCCGACAAATCAATCGATCGGTCGGCGTTACCCGCTCGGTGTCGATACTTTGCGGTTGGGTCGTGGCGATGATAACGATATTCGCATTCACGATAACTCCGTGTCGCGCCGCCATGCTGTGATCGAACCCGATAGCGATGGCTACCTCGTACTCGATCTCGGCAGCACCAATGGCACGTTCGTCAACGATCAACAAGTGACCATGCCGACGGTATTGCGAGACGGCAACTTCCTGCGAGTGGGTAACTGCATTTACAAGTTCCTCACCGGCGGTAATATCGAAGCCGATTATCACGAGGAAATTTATCGGCTGACCATAACCGATGGTCTGACGAATATCAACAATCATCGCTTCCTCATCGATTTCCTCGACCGCGAGTTGGCTCGTTCCATTCGCCATGAACGCCCGCTTTCTGTGCTCATGCTCGACCTCGACCGCTTCAAGCAGGTCAACGATAAACACGGTCACCTTTGCGGTGACCACGTGTTACGCGAACTCAGTCACCGGTTGAAATCATTCGTTCGCCGCGAAGATTTGTTCGCACGGTACGGCGGCGAAGAATTCACGATGGTGCTCGTGGAAACCAACAGCAACGAAGCCGGTGCCGCCGCCGAACGGGTGCGTGCCGCCTTGGCGAATCAACCGTTCCGATACGAGGGGATTGTCTTAAATCTCACCGTTAGCATCGGCGTATCGACGACAATCGGCAGCGAAGGGGAACTGACGACCGCCGAGATCCTGAAACGCGCCGACGTCAATTTGTACAAAGCCAAACACGCCGGAAGAAATCGCGTCGTCAGTTCGTAATTCTCAAACATTCCATGAACGCGATCTGCTAAATATCCCAGACGCCGGGCTTCTTGGGCTTCGGCACTTTCTTCTTCGATTTGATCCGTTGCGACGGGGCCTTGTTCACAATATTGTCACGGCGTGGCTCGGATCGCTTTTCGCTCGGCTCGGCGGGTTCTTCTTTTATTGCAGCGACTTTGACTTTGGTGCGGGCCGGTTTGGCCTTCTCGCGGCCGGGTGGCGGCGGGAACTCGTCGGGTTCGATTTCGCCGCTGAAGTCGGGGATCGGGTTGCCGTCGAGGTCGACGGCCAGGTCTTCCACTTCGCCGGGTTTGCCGCGGATCTTCCCGCCTTCGTTCTTCGCACGGTAGATCATCTTGATCGGCACTTCGCCGAACGGGCTGGTGTCGCGCAACACTTTCGTCAGGTACTTCGTGTAGGTGTTGTCGAACAGTTCCGGGCCGTTGGTGACCATCGCGATCGTCGGCGGGAACACCGCCACTTGGGCCGCGTAATAGACTTTTGCCACGCGATTGAACCGCACCGGTGGCACGTTGTTCGCGAAGGCATTCTTCAAGATGCGGTTGAGTTCGCCGGTACCCAATCGCTGCCCGGCCTGCTTAAAGAGTTGTTGTGCGAGGTTCAACAACCGGATCGTGTTCTTGCCTTGTTTCGCTGTTACGAATGCGATTGGCACGTGATCGAGCATCGGGAAGACATCGCGAAGGTACTTCGCCATCTTCTCGGTTTCCATCGCGTGCATCACCAAATCCCACTTGTTCACGACGAAGATCGCAGGCTTGTGATTCTCGATGATGTACTCGGCGAGCTGCTTATCGACGCGACCGACCCGCGTGCGGGCATCGAAGAAGTGCAGCACGACATCCGCACGGCGAATCGAACGCTCGGCCCGGTGCAAGCTGTAAAATTCGACGTTGCCGGACATACTGCTTTTCTTGCGAACCCCGGCGGTGTCGATGGCGATGAACGTCTTGCCATCGCGTTCGAATCGCACGTCGATACTGTCGCGTGTCGTACCTGCCACTTCAGAGACGATCACGCGCTCTTCTTCCGCGAGGCTGTTGATGAACGTGGTTTTGCCGACGTTGCGCCGTCCGACGATTGCGAGTTTCAGTTCGACGCTATCCGGTGCTTCACCGGTATCGAGGGGCAGCTTGTCGATGATCGCGTAAATCAGGTCTTCTTTACCGCGACGGCTGTTGGCGCTAACGAGCAACGGCGGGCCGTAACCGAGGCGATACAGTTCGGTAGCGGCATTGTCGAGGTTCGAATCGTCGGCTTTGTTCGCCACGAAAATCACCGGCCTACCGATCGAACGCAATCGTTCGGCTACGGTCTGATCGAGCGGCGTCACCCCGACGCGAATATCGACTAGGAACAGCACGACGGCAGCGGTTTCGATGGCATTTTGAATCTGGCGCTCGACATCTTCGGTTAAGTTATCGATGTCTTGGATGCCCATACCGCCCGTGTCGACGAGTTCGAAGTGGCGTCCTTCGTATTCGAGCAGCGTCGAAACGCGGTCGCGTGTGACGCCGGCAATCGGGTCGACGATGCTGATCCGCCGATTCGCGAGTGTGTTGAATAGCGAGGATTTGCCGACGTTCGGGCGGCCGACGATGGCAACAATAGGCAGTGGCATGGTTCCGTCTCTTCAAGTCGTGGTCGAGTTGGCAAATCGGCAACCATTCCGTCGTCGCGCGTAGCCATTCTTCGTTAGGAGTTACACTCCAATTCGTTTAGTATATCGAGAACTTGAAAAAAGGTTAAAGTATGGCACGATGCGACGAAGGCTATCGCTGTACAGTTTGCGGTTCGGACGTCGAAGCCGTCACCGATTCGGACCTGTATCTGCGATATATTTTGGGCGAAGTACCGCTCGAAGCGTTGCACCTTCAGCCGGAGTGCCACGTTCGCTGTAACACTGCACTCGCGCAATATATCCACGGTGAGATGTGGGCGACGGTCACTTGTACGGGCGCGTTCGCCAAGTCGAATTTCGACGCCGCATTTGTCGCGGAGGAAACCTCGCGAATCAGCCGCGCGTGGCGGCGACTGCAATCTATACCGACACTCGGATTGTCGTTGCCTGAGTATCCCCTGAGTGTCACGCCGGAGAATCTGTAATGAACGCGATTTGCACTTTCGCACTTTTCCTCGTTGCGGCCTGTACCGCTTTCGCGGATGTCGAATCGGGGCCGAAGCCAGGTGAGAAAGTCACCGAGTTAAAGATCTTCGCAGCAACCGGAATGAACGAGGGCAAGGACGTCGACATCGCGAAACTACGGAAGGACGAGCCGACGATTTATCTGTTCGTAAATGCCGAAAAGTTCACGCGACCGATGGCCAAGTTCCTGCGGGCGATCGATGCGAAGGTCAGCGATGAATCGGACAAAGCGATCGCCGTCGCGATCTGGGTCGGTGGCGACACCGACAAAATGAAGGAGTATCTTCCGAAGGCACAGATGTCGCTGAAACTCGTAAAAACCGATCTGACCGTTTACACTGAAAACAAGACCGGGCCAAACGGCTGGGGCTTGAACAACGATGCCCACCTGACAGCCGTGATCGTCAACGGCGGCAAAGTCGTCAAGTCGTTCGCGTTCGTTTCGGTCGACGATTCAGACGCAAAAGCCGTTCTCGAAGCGTTGAAGGTGGCGGTGAAGAAGTAGAGACCTACTGAATCTTCAACGATTGTACCCAATTTGCGTCGGAGCGGATATCGGCTTCGGACATGCCGCCGGAGCGGTGGATTTCGGCCTTCGCCATGCGTCCGCTCGTCATGTCGAGCGCCATCACTTCGATCCGCCCGTTCGCGCCGACACCGCAACGCACTTGCACGGGTGCGCCTTTGGCCATCCCTTGTGTGAGGCCGTCGATCCAGCATTCGCCGACGGGGATGCACGCCGCCGACTGATTCGCTTCACCTTGCAAAATGCGCACACGCACGCGGGTCTGGCCGTCCTTTGCGGTGAAGTAGACGCGGTTCGAGGCAGCGGGCAGTTGCGTGTTTTTCGGGATCAACTTGTTGTTGATTCGTTCGAGACCTTGCCGCACTTCGACGCCGAGACTGTGCGCGTTGACGCTGATTTCGACGATGTCGTTCAGGCCCGCTTGCGGATTCGATGGCGATGCTTTCGCGGCCATGATCCCCGCATGCGCGGCTGCCCCGCGTGCCACGATCTCGCTCACCGCCAACGAACGATCCGGCTCTTTCCCGGTGAGTTCGCGCAACATCCGCCCCGTCATCGGCATGTGCGTCGAGCCGCCGACCATCAGCACTTTGTCGACGCGATCCCACGTTAACCCGGCTTGCGTCAGCACGGTTTGCGTCGTCAGTTTCGTGCGAATGAGCAAGTCCCGCGTCAGGCTCTCGAACTGTTCGCGCGTGACCGGCACGGTGAGCCTTTGCCCGCCATGCACGCACGTCACGCTCGCGTTTTCGACTTTGGACAACGTCCGTTTCGCACGTTCGACGGCGGCGTTCAGCAGTGCCATCGATTGTTCGTCATCGTGCGGATCGCTGCCGAACTGCTGTTTGAATTTGTCGGCGACGTGCTTCGCGAGGCGGTCGTCCCAGTCTTTGCCGCCGAGCCGCACATCGCCTTCGATGGCGAGTACGCGGAACTTTTTCTTCGAGAGTTGCACCATGGTCACGTCGAAGGTACCGCCCCCGAGATCGTACACGACGACGGTCTTCGGTGCGTTATCGGGTAGGCCTGCGCCGGAATGTTGCTGAATCGTGTATGCGAGCGCGGCGGCGGAGGGTTCGTCGAGGATGTCGATCACGTTCAGCCCGGCGATCAGGCCCGCATCGACGGTGGCCTTGCGGCGCGTATCGTCGAAGTACGCGGGAACGGTAATCACCGCCTTGTCGATCGGGCCAATTTGCCGTTCCGCATCTTGTACGAGCTTTCGCAAAATGATCGCGCAAAGCGTTTCGGGGCGGTACTTCTCGCCGCTGACGAGCCGCCCGAAATCGGGCAACCCCATTCGGCGCTTCATGAGCGTGGCGACGCGCTCGGGGTGCTCCATCATGACATCGATCGCGGGCAGCCCGACAATCGCTTCGCCATCGCCGGTTAAGTACACCGCCGACGGAGTGAGCAAGTCGCCATCGCGGTTGGGCAACGTGTACGGCTTCCCGCGATCGTCGAGTGTGGCGATGGCGGAGTAAGTCGTGCCGAGGTCGATACCGACAGTTGCCATTGCGGGGTTCGCGTCGGGGAATGGTTCAGCGCTTATCCGAATTGTAATGAGGAACCCGCACCGATGGCAGTGACATCGGCATCTTCCGCGAAACGCAGGGCGTTACAACCCAACATCGTGCCGCGTTTCGCTCCGAAGACTACGCGGCGCGGCGAAACGTCGAATGGTTACTTCGCTGGCAGTTCGATGTCGATTGGCTTCAGTTCCATAGTTGCTCCAGCGAGGTCGCTCGGAAAGCCTTTCGCGCCGTCCTTACCCTTGTGGAAGCCGCCCTCGTGGCGATAGAAGACGCGAATGGCACCGGCGGGGGCGTCCTTGATTTCGTACTTGCCATCGGCATCGGTCACGGCGAAATACGGGTGGTCGAAGATCATGACGAGCCCCTTCATCCACGGGTGAATGTTACAGGCGTACGTCGCTTGCGAGCGTTGTGCCTTCAAGGCTTTTTCGGGCTTGTATTCGCCACCGGCCGCGATGGTCTGGTTGAACGAGAGATCGTCCGAGTTGAAGTTCGTGTTGTGCGGGACGGGCGAGCTGTTTTTGATGAGCAGCGTATCGCCGGTGCGGGCCGCAAACGCACGCGGGATGAACTGGCAGCACGGTTGATCGATCACGAGCACTTTGGGCTTCGCGTTCGCCAGATCCGGATGGATCGCTTCGGGTGCGAAGACATCGCCGGTGGCAGGCTTCAGGTACACCCAGACGTTCTTGACGCCGCCGTTCTTCGGGTTCACGATCAGGTCTTCAGCCGTTAGTGGTCCCTTCGACTGACAGTGCGCCACGTCGGTGGTGACGTTCAAAAGTGCCGGTTTCTCTAGGGCTTTCAGCTTCAGATCGGACAATTTGACTTGCCCTTTAATCGTCACCCACTTGGCATCCTCGGCCACGGCGCTGGAGCCGAAGGCGACGAGCGACAGCCCGAGGAAGGCGATCAGCGTACGAATCCGCAATACGGTCATGGAAAACTCCACAATTGAGAGGTACGGAAGAGAGTCTGGGCGGGTACGGACAATAATATCTTCCGCGACCACCACCGGGTTGGCAACACTGTCCAGTACCATTTTGGCGAAACTAACCGACACGATTCAGGATTTGTAGTGTCTCGGCGTGCAATTTCCCATTACTCGCGATGACATCGGGCCGGTGAATATTCGGCGTGTCGTCCCAATCGGTGAATCGACCGCCCGCTTCTTCGACGATCACTTTCGTTGCGGCCACGTCCCAGGCGTTGACGCCGTGCTCGACCATGATCTCGCAGGAACCCTGCGCCACCAGCACGAAACCGAAGAAATCGCCGTAGCCGCGTTGTCGTTGTGTCTTCGCCGCGAGTTCGAGAAACGTCTCTTCGCGGCCCGCCTTGCGGAACCAACCGACGCTCGAATAGCAGAGCAGTGCTTCGTTCAGTTTATCGACATTTGAGACGTGAATCGGCTTGTCGTTGCGGTAAGCGCCATCGCCACGCAAGGCCCGGTACATCAGCCCCATCGCCGGCACGTACGCCACGCCGGCGATCTGTTCGTCTTTGTATTCCACGCCTAGCAGCGTCGCCCAGATGGGAATATGCCGCACGAACGATCGCGTGCCATCGATCGGGTCGATGATCCAGCGAAAGCCCGAAGTGCTGTCCTGATCGCCGAATTCCTCGCCGAGGAAGCCATCGTTCGGGAAGTGTTTTTTCACCTCTGTGCGAATGAGTTCTTCGGCCCGTTTGTCGGCGATGGTAACGGGGCTGTTATCCTTCTTCCATTCGACGGCAAAGTCGGTGTCGAAGTATTGCATCGCGAGGTCGCCCGCTTGCCGTGCCACGTCGATGGCGAGTTCGTACCGCGATTTCCATTCCGGGTTCATGTGCGTCCAGTATCGGTGAGCATTGCAAAATCGTGCCGTTGCTCAAATGATACGAATCGCGGCCACGACATCAGCCCCGCGAGCAAGGTTCAAAACGAGGTAGCAACGTAGGCCCATCCCATGTGCTGCGGCTAAACTCTGACCCCGATTTCGCGATGGCCGCCGCTCACCCACTTATTTCCCTGCTGCTGCGTACAATTGCTGGACTCTCCTTCGCTGCGTCCGTGCAAGAGGCATTTCTTGTTCCCTAAGGATTGGATTCGATGAATCTCCCACTGCTTCGCAACGAGTCTTCCCTGCCGCGCCGACGGTGGCTCGCCATCGGTTTTGGCGTGCTAGCTGTAATGGGTTTATCGTACCTTGTGTTCGGGCCTAGCGATGCCCAACGCGATGCGGTGGCGAACCAGGCTGAGCCGGACAACTCGAAAAAATTATTGTTCTGTTCGTGGAACGTCGAGAATATGTTCGACGACAAGGACGATAAACGCAAGCAGGTTGACGAGCTTTACGACACCGCGTTTTTCAAAAACGAACCGCTCCGCAAGCTGAAATACGAACGCATTTCGTCCGCACTCATGAAGATGAACGGCGGCAACGGCCCCGATGTGATCTCGTGTATCGAAGTCGAAAGCGTGCGGGCGCTCGAACTGCTGATGGCCGCGCTGAACGAAAAAGTCAAAGACCCCGCGATGAAGTATAAGTCGATGGCGATGAAGAATCTCGACGCCGGTCGCCACATTGCACCGGGGGTGATTAGCCGGTATCCCCTGTCGCAGTACACCACGAAGTTGCACGGGCAGAATCTTCGCATCCTCGAAACGCACCTCATCGTCAACGGCTACGACCTTTGCATTGTGGCATCGCACTGGACGTCGAAACTCAAGCAGAGCAGTGGCGGGAATGGCGAAGCGGGCCGCGAAAAATATGCACGCACCATCTACGACCTTTACCGTGGCATGACGAAAAAGAAGTCCGACGTCGACTTCCTCGTCTCTGGCGACTTCAACGACACGCCCGATTCGGACATCGTCACCGATGTGCTCGGTGGCATCGGCGACATCAAGAAAGTGAAAGCGAGCGGCGACTATCCGCCGTTACTCGATCTGTTCGCGGGCAAGACTGGCGACAAGTTCGGCACGCTGTGGTTCGATGGCAAACCGCTGATTTACGACCACATTTGCGTATCGGGCGGGATGCTCGACGAACTCGGTTGGTCGTGCAAACCGGAATCGGTGGCCACCGTTACCGACGGGCTGATTCGCCCCGGCTCGACGCGCCGCCAACCGTGG
>Ga0105044_10015330_pt1 | contig 10358 bp, 8 predicted proteins | sample MAT01_FD_78092 | JGI IMG/M metagenome (GOLD analysis project Ga0105044, IMG submission 78092) | Freshwater microbial communities from Lake Fryxell liftoff mats and glacier meltwater in Antarctica - MAT-01 | ecosystem: Environmental > Aquatic > Freshwater > Ice > Liftoff microbial mat | place...
ACAAGCTCGAAGACAATCCGCGCATAGGGTTCGTGTACCCCACACTAAACAAGATGAAAGGGGATGACCGGGCTGAATTGATCGAACAGGCCGGGAAATATTTGGGAGATTTGGATGGGCTATAATCGCGGAATTTAATTTTTAAATAAGATTACCTTAAGGGGATGTCAGGTCGAGTGCGCGACGAAGGAGCGTGTATCTAGACCTTTTGAATTGGAATATTTCCTAATACAAATACTCCAGATGGTCTTTCAATCTACCCGTCAGCATTTGCACGATCCTTTTGTTGGCGTCGATTTTGTTGGCGCAGTAAAATTCATACTCATCAAGAGTCATCATACTTACCACCGATGCGATGAGTGAGTTTTTGATTTTCGGATCCGTTTTCAGCACATCATCTATATAATTGCGCTGGGCGCTTTGGTTATATGCGTTGAATACCGGTTTGAATTTGGTCAGGTATTTTTTAAACTGCGCAAGGATAATTCCGTTCTGAAATTTTAAAATGGGCCGCAGCGTTTTGTTTTGAAATTGCTCATTTACCTGGGTTCCATTTTCTGAAATTTCCAGCGCTGGCCTGATTTCCATCAAACGCATATCCCGCTCACTCATCATTGTTGTTGCCATCTTTTCCTTCTTTGGTTTAAAACAATTATTATCGGGCTAAGTTTGGTGCTGACCCCCGTTTTTGTGTTAATTCAATATGTTCTGTTTTTGAAAACAAAACCCCCTAACTGCCTTTCAGGCTGATAAACTCCAATCACTAAAAACCAGACACCAAAAACTAAACAATAAAAACCAATCACCAAAAACCAACATCAATTCAGCGTTCATTCAAAGAAAGGATAATTTTTGGGAATGTGAATGAGAGAAATATGAAATCAATCAGCGCGCTTTCGATTCCAAATCAATGAAAAACCCGGACTTTAGCAATTCCATTGGGATTATTGGCTTTGGGTTCTCCCCAAAAACCGCTTGTCCATTTCCAGTCTTTGTTTTTCCACTACCCGAACCTGCGCTGCATTCGCATGCAGGGGATTGATCAGGTAGTTGTACTCCATCGGAACAATGCTGCTCGGTACACGAAGGATCGCTGTTTTGGCTTCTTTGACGAATTGATCGCCTATGAGCTGCGTTTCCCGCAAAGGAGGACTTTCGGACCAATCTGGCGGCAGGGATTCTTGCAGAGCAGCCGCGTAAGCTAAGTTATCGGGAATGTTTATTTCCACAAAAAACCTATCGGTGGGCAGGTCTTCGCTGAGGTCAAGGTGTACGGCTATTTCCAGCAAGGCTAAGGCACGAGAACCTGATGCGTACACCATGCGCGTGTGAAGACTATTCCAGCGGGCAGATACTGAGCGAGCTGCTCCCAGACCGCTGAGCACCTGATCAAGGTACTTCTCTCGTTCGATGCGGAATACGCGCATCAGGCAAAATGACCGTATTCGAGATGCTCCAGGCATTGACGCACCTCACGCATGCCGGTGATGGTGTCAAGCAAGCTGAAAGGCGTGGCACCCCCTAGCGAAATATTGGATTTGCGCAGCCAACGCTGAAACTTGGCTTGCTCTTCATTAAAAACATCCAAGCCAAAATCGATCAGATCGTTGAGGAAGAGCAGCATTTCGGTATCCCGGCGATTCATGCGGGCTTTTTCACGTTTCTTCATGTTGTAGGTGGTTTGGGCCAACTCAAAGAGGGGCAGCAGCTCCCGGACGGGAGCATCCAGCCTCACGCTGAGAAGCTCAACGGCATCGTAGGTATGACCTTGCCGGATAGATTGAATCTTTTCTCGACCTGTGGGCTCCCGCCGCGGCCTGCGGCCTGACTTACCTGTAGCATCAATGGCCTTCGGGGCGTAGAGCGCCACGGGCTCCGATACCTTGCTCGATTGCTGCTGCACGGGGACATTGGGAATGGAAGATTTTTTGGGCGTTTTCACGATCAGCGTATCTGCTACAAATATACAACAAAATTGCTGGTTTGGTTTCCCCACACGAAATTTTTTTATTTTATGATTCTTTAAAAAACCACCGTGTTTTGCCGGATGTGCTCGTACAATACGGCTTCTTTATTTAAAGTCAGGATTTCAACTAAGATGACGGCTGATTCCTTATCACTCCTATCAGATCAAACTTCTGCCGCATTTAATCCCTCTCATTTCCCACGCCAATTCCCTATCTTTGCGCGTCTAAATAACGGCATCCTACATGGCCTTGTACCGAGAATATAAAAGTCTGAATCTACCCGAGATAGCTGACGAAATACTGAAAGAATGGAAATCCCAAAACACCTTTCAGGAAAGCGTCGATTCACGTCCAGCTGACAATCCGTTCGTGTTTTTTGAAGGTCCACCTTCCGCAAATGGTATGCCCGGCATCCACCACGTAATGGCCCGCACGATCAAAGACATTTTTTGCCGGTACAAGACCAACAAGGGTTTTCGCGTGGAGCGCCGCGCCGGATGGGATACCCACGGGCTTCCCATCGAACTCGGTGTGGAGAAAGAGCTCGGCATCACCAAAGAAGACATCGGAAAGAAGATTTCCGTCGAAGATTACAACGAAGCCTGCCGCAAAGCGGTGATGCGCTACACCGACGTGTGGAACGACCTCACCCTGAAGATGGGCTATTGGGTGGATATGGACGATCCGTACATCACCTACGAAAACAAATACATGGAGTCGGTGTGGTGGTTGCTGCGCCGGCTTTACGACAAAAAGCTGCTCTATAAGGGTTACACCATTCAGCCGTATTCGCCCGCAGCAGGCACGGGTCTGAGCTCGCATGAGCTCAATCAGCCGGGTACATACAAGGATGTGAAGGATACTTCGGCCGCGGCCATTTTTGCGCTGAAGCAAAATGGGCAGGACTGGCTTGCCGCCAAAACGGGACGTACCGACCTGAAATTTGGAATGGTAGCCTGGACCACCACGCCCTGGACATTGCCGTCGAACACAGCCCTTGCGGTAAATCCGAAATTCGACTATGCCGTTGCGGAAACCTTCAACCAATATACCGGTGAGAAAATGGCCGTTGTCATGGCAGAAGCCCTTGTCGGGAAACAGTTTTCCGGAAAGTATGAAGTTTCCGAAAGCGATAATGATTTTCAAAATTATACGCTTGATAGCAAAAAGATCCCTTTTCGCATTTTAACCAAAGTGAAAGGATCGGAACTGCTGGATTTTGAATACCATCAGCTCCTTCCATATGTCTTGCCCATGGAAAACCCCGAAAAGGCTTTCCGCGTGATTCCGGGAGATTTTGTAACCACGGAAGACGGTACCGGTGTGGTGCATATCGCGCCGACTTTCGGATCGGACGATGCTCAGGTAGCCAAAGCCGCGGGCGTGCCGGCCATGCTCGTACCCGATGAAAACGGAAACCCCGCGCCGCTCGTTGATCTGCAGGGGAAATTCCTCATTCAATTGGGCGAAGAACTCGGCGGGAAATACGTCAAAAACGAATATTACAAAGACGGCGAAGCCCCCGAAAAATCGGTGGACGTACTCATCTCTATCAAACTCAAGGAAGAAGGCAAAGCCTTTCGCATCGAAAAATACGAACACAGCTACCCGCACTGTTGGCGTACTGACAAGCCGGTGCTCTATTACCCGCTCGACTCCTGGTTTATCCGCAGCACGGCTGCCAAAGACCGGATGATCGAACTCAACAAAACCATCAATTGGAAGCCAGCCAGCACCGGCACCGGTCGTTTTGGCAACTGGCTTGAAAATCTCAATGACTGGAATCTGTCTCGCTCGCGTTACTGGGGCATCCCCATACCGATCTGGCGGACTGAAGACGGCAGCGAAGAGCTGTGCATTGGGAGTGTGGAAGAATTGAAAAACCACTGCGTTGCTGCGGTAAAAGCAGGCTTGATGGACAATAATCCACTGGCTGATTTCAGCCCCGGCGATATGTCAAAAGAGAATTACAACACTTTTGACTTGCATAAGAATTACGTCGACGCCATTGTGCTGCTTTCGCCGAAAGGCAAACCCATGCACCGCGAAACAGACCTCATCGATGTCTGGTTTGATTCCGGGGCCATGCCGTATGCCCAATGGCACTACCCTTTTGAAAACAAAGAGAAAATTGACAAGGGTCTGGCCTATCCGGCCGATTTTATCGCCGAAGGCGTGGACCAAACGCGTGGGTGGTTTTTCACCCTGCACGCCATCGCGACCCTTGCATTTGATCAGGTGGCATACAAAGCGGTTATTTCCAACGGCCTTGTACTTGACAAGGAAGGCCAGAAAATGAGCAAGCGCCTTGGCAATGCGGTGGACCCATTTTCCACCCTGACCAAATACGGTCCGGATGCCACGCGCTGGTACATGATTACCAATGCGCAGCCCTGGGATAATCTGCGCTTCGATGCCGAAGGTATCGCCGAAGTGCAACGCAAGTTTTTCGGGACACTTTACAACACCTACGCTTTCTTTTCGCTTTACGCAAATGTGGACAAGTTTGACCACAGCGAAGCCCGTATTCCGGTGGCCGAGCGCCCGGAAATAGACCGATGGATTATTTCGCGGCTCAACTCGCTCACCAAATCGGTGGATGCTGCGTATGCCGATTTCGAGCCCACACGTGCCGGACGTCTCATTCAACAATTTGTCACCGAAGAGCTCAGCAACTGGTATGTGCGCCTGTGTCGCCGCCGTTTCTGGAAAGGTGAATACAATCAGGACAAACTTTGCGCGTACCAAACCCTTTATCATTGCCTCGATACGGTCGCCATACTCATCGCACCGATTGCACCGTTTTTTGCCGACAGGCTCTTCAAAGATTTGAACGCTGCCACAAAACAGCACGAAGTCAATTCAGTGCACCTGGCCAACTTCCCGGAAGTGGAAGAAAGCGCAATCGATCTCGACCTTGAACGCCGCATGGATATTGCCCAACGCATCACGTCGCTGGTGCTGGGTATCCGCAAGCAGCACAAGATTCGTGTGCGTCAACCCTTGCAGCGGTTGATGATTCCGATCATCGACGCCACTTTTGAACGGCAACTTCACGACGTAGCGGATATCATCCTGAGCGAAGTCAATGTGAAAGAGATCGATTATCTCAAAGATTCTGAAGGTGTTCTTGTGAAAGAAATCAAAGCGGATTTCAAGCAGCTCGGGCCGCGGTTTGGAAAGGATATGAAAGAGATTGCTGCTATAATACTTGGATTTGGTCAGGAAGAAATTTCGACTTTAGAGCGTGAAGGAAGCATCGACGTAACCCTAAAATCGCGAACTGAGATCAAAATCGAGCGGGAAGATGTACAAATAAGTACAAAAGACATCCCGGGCTGGTTGGTTACGTCTGATGGGGAGCTTACCGTAGCTCTTGACATTACGATCAGCGAAACACTTCGTGAAGAAGGAATTGCCCGTGAATTTGTAAACAGGATTCAGAATCTGCGCAAGGATTCCGGACTGGAAGTGACCGATCGCATTGCACTTCAAATCGAAAGCCGCGCAGAGATCGAGATGGCAATCAGCAATAATTTGGAGTATATTTGCGCCGAAACTTTGGCCGGGTCTCTTGACCTTGTGGCCAATGTGACGAGAGAAAAAGCATTGGAAATTGAATTGGAAGGTGGTGTGGAAACCTATATCACACTTCAAAAAATATAATCGTAGTATTAAGATGGCAGAAGAAAGAACAAGATATTCGGACGACGAACTGGTCGAATTCAGAGAACTCATTGACAAGAAATTATCAGAAGCGCGGGAAGATTTGCGCCAGCTAAAACAATCGCTGTCATATGCCGACGACAACAGCACCAACGACACTGCATCCAGCTTTAAAATGATGGAAGATGGTTCGGAGACGATGTCACGCGAGGAGACGGCACAACTGGCCTCAAGACAGGAAAAATTCATCGGTCACCTCGAAAGCGCCATGCGACGCATTGAGAACAAAACCTATGGCGTATGCCGGGAGACGGGCAAATTGATCCGCAAAGAACGCTTAAGATTGGTACCTCACGCTACTTTGAGCATTGAAGCAAAACAGCAACAGGATAAGCGATAAGCCGTCCCTTGACCGCAAACGCGTAACCATAGCCATCGTCACGGTGGCTTTGGTATTATTGGTCGATCAGGTTTCTAAAATCTGGGTGAAAACCAATATGTACCTGGACGAATCCATCACGGTTTTCCCGGACTGGTTTTTCATTCATTTTATCGAAAATCCCGGCATGGCTTTCGGGCTGGAATTCGGCGGAGATACGGGTAAAGTTTTTCTCAGCCTTTTTCGAATAGTTGCCATTGGATTTTTCGCCTGGTACTTGCGTGGCCTCATAAAGTCAAAAGCCCACACGGGGCTGATAGCTGCCATTTCACTTGTTGTGGCTGGGGCGACCGGCAATGTCATAGACAGCGCTTTTTACGGCGTAATCTTCAGCGACAGTCCACGATTTTCGCCTGAATTGGCAACCGTGTTTCCCGCAGAGGGTGGATATTCGGGATTTCTGCATGGCAAAGTGGTCGACATGCTTTATTTCCCGATACTCGACAGCTTTTGGCCTGAGTGGGTGCCTTATTTTGGCGGGGAACGCCTGCAATTTTTTCGGCCTGTTTTTAATGTGGCAGATTCGGCCATCACGGTTGGTATGGGTATCATTCTTTTTAATCAAAAGAGATTTTTCAAAACCACCACCGAGAAAAAATCAGTTCTTTCAGATTCCGAAAGCCAAGCGGTTTCAGGCGAGCAGGTCGAGCGATAACATAATCGCAAACAATTGTGCCAGCGTAATTTCACCTTCTACAAGGAAAAGGGCATCTGTTGAGAAAGATTGGCTCCCGGCATAAATTACATTTTCACGGAAGTTGTAGAGCACATCCAGCTCAAAATTGCTGTCGCCCTTATAGATTTTATTGTTTGCAAAAGTATACGCGATTTGCGATGTGTACATTCCCTGACCAGTATACAATTTATTGTCTCTCACAGTATATACAAGATCAAATTCCGAACCCATCGGACCCTTCATAATCTTATCGCCGATCACTGTGTAGAACGCGTCATTGACATTATAGCCAAAGGGTGGCAACGTTCTGTTGTTATCCAGGCGGAGCACCATATCCGTAAAATAATGCCCGTTTCCGGAAAATACGCGGATTTGGGCATTGCACATGATTATGCAAAAAGAAAAGCCAATAGAAAGTACGAGCTGACGTATAATCATCCGTCAAAATTAACCAAAATGGATACCAAATGGTTTTGTGGCAGAGGGCTTAAGCCATAATAAATTCTTTTGCCAACAACATCTCTGCGATTTGAACCGCATTCGTAGCCGCTCCTTTTCTCAGGTTGTCAGCCACAATCCAAAGATTCAATCCATTTTCCTGGGTTTCATCCCTTCGAATCCGACCAACAAATACATCGTCTTTTCCCTGCGCATAACGGGGCATGGGGTAGGATTTTACATCGGTATTGTCCTGTACCGTAACACCTGGCGTATCGTGTAAGATTTTGCGAATGGCACTCACCTCAAATGGCTTCGAAAAAGTGATGTTTACTGATTCGGAATGACCACCCACTACTGGAACACGCACAGCGGTGGCCGTAACTTTCACACTGTCGTCGCCGAGAATTTTCTTCGTTTCGCGGGTGAGCTTCATTTCCTCTTTGGTGTATCCGTTATCTTCAAATACATCGCAATGCGGTATGCAATTTTTGTCGATGGGGTAAGCGTAAACCATCGGTCCATCTTCGCCACGGCGCTCACGTTCCATCTGCTCCACGGCCTCTTTACCGGTGCCCGTCACTGATTGGTATGTGGATACCACCACACGTTCGATTCCAAATGCCTTGTGCAAAGGCGACAAAACCATCACGAGCTGGATGGTCGAACAATTCGGATTGGCGATGATCATATCATTTTCCGAAAGGGAAGCGCCATTGATCTCAGGCACGATGAGCTTGTGGTCGGGCGACATACGCCAGGCAGATGAGTTATCGATCACACGGATGCTTGCGGCTGCAAATTTGGGAGCCCACGCTTTGCTGGTATCACCTCCCGCTGAAAAAAGTGCAATATCGGGTTTGGCGGCAATGGCTTCATCCATGCTGTAAATTCGGTAAGTCTTGCCGTTTATTTCGCGGTTTTGGCCAGCGCTTCGTTCGGAAGCAACGGCTATAATTTCTGTGGATGGAAAATTTCGTTCGCTTAAAACTTCAAGCATCACGCGCCCTACCATTCCAGTGGCGCCAACTACTGCTACCCGCATACTATACTTAAGATTGTGTTAACAAATGCTAAGGTGCAAAAATACTATATTTAGCGCCAAGCTTACGCAATGAATAAAACCTTCAAAAAAGTTCTCTTCCTGATCTTCTGTGCCCTTTCAGGAATTGGCAATGCCCAGATAATGGATGATTTTTCGGATTTGGATTTCTCCCAAAATCCGTCATGGACGGGCGATGTAAATCTTTTTACGGTAGCGCCCTACGCATTAGACGTTACAAATCTCATGCTGCGCAGCAACAGTCCCGGTGCCGCCAATTACCATCTCTCCACGGAAAATATCCTTACCGATGAAGTTTTCTGGTCATTTTTCTTCAATCTGCGATTCGCTACCTCTGGTTCTAATTATGTAGATGCATATCTGATGGCCGACAACGCAAATTTGTCGGCAGTTCAGAACGGCTATTTTCTGCGTCTCGGAGGCACACCCGACGAAATTTCATTCTTCAAGGTTTTGAATGGAAATGTTTCGCTTTTGATTGATGGCGCAGATGGACTCATTGGCAGTTCTACCAACAATCCATTCCGGATTTATATGACCCGAAGTGCGGTCGGAGGGTGGAGCCTCTCAATTGATCAAGGTGCCAATGGAATTTTTATTCCAGGCGGGAGTATCATGGACAACGAAGTGACCACAACAGGTCATTTCGGATTTCGGATCGTACAGTCTTCTGCAGCCACGCCTATAAACGCGCACTTTTTTGACAATATTGAAATTGATTTTATACCGGTGGATGAAACACCGCCTTCCCTGGTTTCAGCTCAGGCACTTTCTTCCACACAGTTGCAGATCACATTTTCTGAGACCCTTCTGGCGAGCAGTGTTGGAATCATGGAAAACTACAATGTGGATGGTGGAGTAGGCGCTCCTTCTGCTGCCGTGCCAATTGATGGCAACCCTTCGGCAGTTCTGCTCACATTTACCACACCCTTTTCAGACGGCACAAACTATAATCTTACGGTAAATGGGCTAAGCGACCTTTCGGGAAATGCGATGGGCTCAGAAAGCACCGGGTTTTTCTTTTTCACCACAGGAACGGCAGAATTCAAGGATCTTGTTTTTAATGAATTGATGATTGATCCATCGCCGGTAGTGGGCTTACCAGAAGTGGAATACATCGAATTGTTCAATGCCAGTGAAGTTTTTCTGGATTTGGGCGGATGGGTTTTGGTAAATTCTACCACAGCGCGGACGCTGCCCTCAACCACAATTGCCCCAGGCGGCTACGTGCTACTCTGTAATACCTCAGACGTGGAAGTTTTGGAAACTTTTGGAGACGTCATCGGCATATCATCTTTTGTAGCCCTCTCCAATACAGCTGACAGCCTCACCCTGATCAATCCCGAAGGCGTGATCATCGATATTGTAAGTTACACCCTTTCGTGGTATGCCGACCCGGATAAAGATGACGGGGGATACGCGCTGGAGTTAATCAATCCTTTTACCGAATGCAGTGGTCAGAGCAACTGGCGGGCTTCTGACCATACGGCTGGTGGCACACCCGGAGCCGTAAACAGTGTTTTTGAGGAAACGTCAGATCTTGTAAATCCGGAGGTTGTATCCGCTCAGATCGTTTCACCGGACATTATTCAGATTAATTTTTCGGAAATCATGGATGCTGAATCACTTAGTCAGGGTACTTATGTCTGGAATCTGGGTATTTCAGTTACAGCCGTAAGTCCTTCTGTCGATCTGATGTCTGTTCAATTATCCATAATTCCTGGTTTGGAAACGGGCGTGGCATATGAGCTTACGCTAAACGGGCTTTTGGATTGCGAAGGAAATCCACTGGCTGCAAACACCATTTTGACCATTCAGATCGGTGAAATACCAGAACTGTATGATTTGAGAATTTCGGAAATCATGGCTGATCCAACACCCGTGGTGGGCCTCCCTGATGGTGAGTATTTCGAACTGTTTAACGCCAGTGATAAAACCATCGAATTACAAGGTTTGAACTTGTCCGGATTGCTGTTTTCAAATCCCCGGATTCTTTTGCCTGGCGCCTACGTTGTTTGCGCAAGCACCACGAATCAAGCGGCCTTTTCGGAATTTTCGAATGTTTACTTTATTTCCGGTATGTCGGTCACCTTTTTGACAAATGGGGGG
>Ga0105044_10015331_pt1 | contig 10356 bp, 8 predicted proteins | sample MAT01_FD_78092 | JGI IMG/M metagenome (GOLD analysis project Ga0105044, IMG submission 78092) | Freshwater microbial communities from Lake Fryxell liftoff mats and glacier meltwater in Antarctica - MAT-01 | ecosystem: Environmental > Aquatic > Freshwater > Ice > Liftoff microbial mat | place...
TCAACATCTTCCTTCTGCCCAGCTGGAGCCAGAGCAGCGAGGATGTGGCCTTCGCGCACCGCATGGCCGAGACCACCCGAGGCCGCGTCTTCTTCACCGGCGGACGCGACCTCGACCGGTTCGTGCTGTGGGACTATGTCGCGAACCGTCGCCGCGTGATCGCGTAGCCCTGCTCACGGCGTCGTGACGTGTACGCCCGTAGCGTTCACAACTATTGCATCGCCGCGGACCTCGGCCACCGTGCCGACCACGATCAACTCGCTCAGTTCTTTGATCTCCCACCGGCCTTTGATGTCCGTCCGCAGCGGCGCACCCTTGGCATCAACGACCTGAACCGTTACTGAGTGCGCGGTGATTTCGCTCCGCGGCGCGCAGCAGTAGTCCCAGGGAATGGGGCAGTTGTCACCGGGGATCTCGTTGCACGCCTTGGGGCCGCGGCCGATGAGTGTGAACACTGCCCGCTCCTTCACGAACGGGTCCTTGCTCCCACCGATGCGGCCCTTCAGCACGACCTTGTCCCCCTTCTTCAGACCCTGCTTTGCGTCACGCACATCAGGTGCTGCATCCGGGGCCTCGCCGAGCAGGAACCCCGCGGGCATCCCGCCGCGCGGAATGAACAGACCGCTCGCAGCGATGGTCACCGGCGTCTCGGCGGTGGCCGCGGCAACAACTTTGCCGACGACAAATAGTTCCGCTGCGGCTTTGAGACCAGAGCGACCTTTGACTGAGTATGTCATCGCCTTACCCGCGGAATCGACCAGCTGGATCACCGCGCGACTCTCCGCCTTCAGCGGGCACACGGCGAGCACCGCGCCATCGGTCTCCTTCAGCACACCCGCGGCCGCGGCGTCATCGACAAGCACAAACTCGGCCCGACCGGTGGTGAAGGCGTCATCGGCGTTGGCCACCCGCCCGCGAACAGTGATCGTGTCGCCGGGCTTGGCTGCCTTCACAGCCGCGGCGAGTTCCTTCGCTCCTGCCGGGATGGCCTTGAGACGGTGCGAATCGGGAAGGTCTTGTGCTCGCACTGCAACGGGGGTAACCAGCAGGACGAGTGCGCACGCGGCGGCGAGCAGAAGAGGGCGGAACGGGAGGGTGAGGTTCAACATGGTGGACTCCGTTTTCGAGTTACTGCACGGCGCCGGGGCACGTGCTTATGGACATGTCGCATGAAAGAAAGCGGACAGGGATGTTTCATTCCGGAAGAAGAGGGGTCGGTCTACACGGCCTTAAGAGCGGTTGGGATGGGCATTCTGAGACACCTCCAAGCGGGCGGAAGCGCACCAATCAGGCCAAGGGCGATCCCCGCTCCAAGCCCGATGAGCACCACGGTGGTATCGATCACAAGTGCAAATGCTCCTGCGGAGAAGCGGACGCCAATGCCGTTCAGCAGAAGCATGCCCGCAGCGCACGCGATCAGCGAGCCCGCCGCGGCGGCCAGGCTCGATTCCTGTACGAGCGACGTAATGATGGATCCGCGGCGGAACCCGATCGACTGCAGAGTCCCAAGCTCGCGCACGCGCGAAGCAAATGCGGCGTACATGGTGTTGAGACCGCCAAAGAGACCTCCCATGGCAACAAGGCCCGCGGTGATCCAGGCGACGATACGGATTGGCCCGAAGAATGCCGCGAGCTGGTCGTAGTACTCGCGTTCGGGCATTGCAGCCAGCTCGAGATCGGGTCGCATCAGCGCGAACGCGGCGATATCAGCAAACTCGGCTTGATCCGTTTCAAGCGTCAGCACCACACACGAAACGGTGTCGCGCTTTGTCGCGGTCATCAGTCCGGCCAACGGGACCCAGATCTCCGCCTCCACCACCGACCCTGGAGCAACGAATCGACCGACAATCGTCCAGAGACGGTTGTCGATCTGCAGCTTCGCGCCAATCGCCAGATCACCTTCTGAAAGACCGATCGTTCTCGCGGCCATGCGTCCGACCATCACCTCATCGACACCTGACTCGGGAAGACGCCCTTCAATAAGCGAAACATCGCTGTGCACAAGGGCAGCCGCTGGAGTGACGCCTCGAAGAAGAGCGTGCCCCTCGTGCTCGCTTGCGGGCCCGGCGCGGACAGGGAGCATGACGTGTACCTCCGGCGAGATGTACGCAACGCCTGCTCGCGTGCGGATGCCGGATACTGAGGCCTCGATGAGTGAAGCCGTTGACGCGTTGATCTCCGACCGCTCCACGCTCTCCTCGCTTCCGATGCCCATCACCAGTACGTTGCGTTCATCCCCGGTGGTGCGGAGCGCGCGGTCCATACCGCGGACAAAGCCGCCTGCGGCAAGGACGAGCAGCACCACCAGCGCGCTGCCCAGCACCGACAGCGCGAGCCGGATGCGCGAGCGGCCCAGGTTTCGAACGGCGTAGTCAAACGGCAGCAATCGCACGGACGAGTACTCCTTACACAGCACGGAATCCCTGGGCAATCTCGCGGCGACCCGCCTGCACGGCCGGCACCAATCCGGCAACCACGCCCACGCCCGCCGAAATTCCGAGACCGATCAGCCCGGTGGCGACATCGGGAGACACATGAATGCTCAGTCCCTCGGTGGAGAGGCTGAACTTCCCCCAGGCGAGGAACGCGGTTGAAAGAAGTGTCCCGAGCGCGCCTCCCAGCACGCCCAGGATCAGCCCCTCGGCGACGATCATTCTGGCGATGAGCCCGCCACGGAAGCCAAGCGTTTGCAGCACGGCGTGCTCCTTCACTCGATCCTGCACACCCAGCACGATCGCATTGGCCACAAGCGCGAGCACCGCCGCGAGGCACCCCCATCCGAGGTATCGCGCAAAGCCGACGATTCCTACGACGTCGGCCCCAACCTGCGCAACGAATGCCTTCTCGGGACGTGTTGTCGTTGGGTCCTGATCAGTACGGAAAAGGTCATCGATCGTCGCCGCGATCTCTCGCAAACGAGCGGGCTCGGTAACGCGGACATTGAACTGCGTGACGACGCCCAGGCCGGCCCCGGTTGCCGCGGCTTGCTGCAGGAACGGCAGATGCACGTAGGCCACGTTCTGATCTTGCGGCTCATCTGAAGCGATGATCCCCGCTACCGACACCGTAACGCCTGCGGCATCGAATGACATCCCGGGGCTCAACCGCCTGCGCTCAGCCATTCTTTCGCCTACGAGCGCGGCATCGGAGCGTTTCCGCCATTCCTCCACCGATCCGGCGACGATGCGCCAGCGTGCAGCCATCCGGGCGAGATCATCCTCTGGTACTCCGCGAAATGTCACAACATCGAGGCTCGCGCGGCAGTTGTTCACGACGACCTTCATCGGCGTGACCGACTCTACGCCCGGCACCCGCGAGATCTGCTCTGCGTAGCTTTCCGGCAACCGACTGGTCGCAGGGCAGAAGCGGTTCTCGCGATAGACGATCAGCATCGTGTCCGCTGCGGTGACCTCCGTCGCCTGTCGAACCCCGTGCTGCAATGATTGCACCGTGATGAACAGGAACATCGCTACAGCCACGCCCGCCGCCGTCAGAAGCGTCCGCGTCCGGTGTCGCAGCACCTGCCGCAGAACCGTTGGAACTAAGCGTGGTGCAATCATGCCATCACCCTTTCCGCCGGCTCCATCCTGCCCGGTTCGATGAGCTGGCCCTTCTCAAGATGCAGCGTCCGGGCGGCGCGGGCGGCACAGCGGGCGTCATGAGTGACCATCACCAGCGTCTTGCCGAGCTCCGAGCACAACTGAGAAAGCAAGTCCATGATCGCGCCGGCGGAGTCGGCGTCGAGATCGCCAGTCGGTTCATCCGCAACGATGATTCTCGGGTCCGTCACGATCGCTCTCGCAATGGCGACCCGCTGCTCCTGACCGCCGGACAGTTGTCGCGGAAAGTGATCATGCCGATCCGCGATGCCGACGAGCTTGAGCGCTGCCGACACGCGTTCGTGCCGCTCACGCCGCGATGCCTTGTGGAGCAGGAGCGGGAGCTCGACGTTCTCATACGCCGTGAGCACTGGCACGAGGTTGTACAGCTGGAAGATGTATCCGACATTGTCGCTGCGCCAGTCGGCCAGCCGCGAGCGAGACAGCCGCGCGATGTTCTCTCCGCCGATTCGAAGCTCGCCGCCCGTGGGTGAATCGATACCCGCGATGAGGTTCAACAGCGTGGTCTTGCCACTGCCCGAGGGGCCCATGAGCGCGAGGAACTCACCCGCCGGGACATCCAGATCGAGGCTCTGCAGTGGCGTGATCGTGGCGTCGCCCTTGCGGTAGGACTTGGTGACGCCGCGACACTGAATCAGCGGGCTGGTCATGGCAACTCTCCTTGATCGGCCGGCGCCTCGCCCGCCACGTGGATGCGGGTTCCGTCGCGAAGCGACACCGGTGGATCGACAACGACTCGGTCGGTAGCCGAAAGCCCATTCACGATCTCGATGAAGCCCGCGCCAGCGTCTGCACCCAGCGTGACGCTCCGCCGGATGGCGAGGGTGCCCCGGCGCGGGTCGGGCACTGCGACCCACACTGCGGCGGTGTCGTCGGCTCGGTCGAGCAGCACACCGATCGGGAGCAGCAGCACACCGCTGCCGTGCTCGGGGTGTTCAATCCCACCGCCACCTTCATTCACCGCAAGGAACCGAACACGCGCGAGCATCTCGGGTTTCAGCCCTGGTTCAGGATTCTCGATCATCACCTTGAACTGCACGGTATTGCGCTGAATGTTCGCTTCGTGCACAATGCTGGTGACAGAGCCGCGGAAGGTAGAATCCGGCATCGCTTCCGTGGTGATCGCCGCGGCGACACCCACACGCACTTTCGCCGCATCGGCGAGCGGCACATCGACCCGCACCTGAAGGTGCGCGGGGTCATAGATTCTGGCAACGCCGGCTTCGTGCGCTTCCCCGGGACCCGGACCCGCCATGGAGATGCGTGTGCCGGGCTCGACGGATCGCGAAAGCAGCACACCCGTGATGGGCGCACGAACCTCGGTTCGCTCCAGCGCGAGTGCCGCTCTGTCCCGCGACACTTCCTGCGTCTGGCGCGCGGCGATGGCGACATTGACGGCTGCTTGGGCAGAAGCCACATCCGCTTGCATGGCCTGCAGGCGAAGCTCCATCCGCGAAACCGGAGCGGATGCGATCATGCCATCCTCAGCTAGAGATCGCTTTCGTTCAACCTCATCGCGCACCTCTTCGGCGCGTGCCTTGGCCGCGGCGAGGTTTGACTTCGCCTCTTCAACCGCTGCGTCTCGCTCGGCGATCTGGGCCTCGGCAGCCCGGAGTTGCAGCTTTGCATCGTCATCGATCAAGCGGACCAGCACATCGCCGGCAGTAACGTTCTGACCTTCGATCGCGAGAACTTCCTTGACGACCCCGTCTGTGAGCGCCGGAACGATCACGGCGTAGGGCGAAGGCTCGATCCAACCCGGGGCCTGAACGATGACCCGTTCCGGGCCGCTGCGGGCAGAGCTAGTCTGCGGCTCATCCGCTCCGGCGACGTCTGCCCCGCGAGGCTTCATCACGACCGGGACGACATGGACCTGTATCGCGGGATACAGCGCATCGCGTGCGGACCACGCCAGAACGGCAACTGCGCCCAGGAGGACCACGAGCGGAAGAACAACCCGCGTCCACCAGCGGAAGCGCGGCCGCGGAACAGTGACAGTGTCAGCAGCAAAGATGTTTGCCCGGCGTGAAAGCGCGCCAAGGCCGGGAGAGCCGGACATGATGGGTCTCGATGGTGAAAAGGGCCGCGCTTTGGCGGCAGGAATCGACACATACCCACCCTGCGTGGCGGCACGCTGGGGGCAGGAAGAGTCGAATCGCTACACCACGAGAATGACGGTGCCGACGAGGCCGCGAGATCGGGGCGGCGGCGAGTCATTCGGCGGTGGCTCTCGATGTACGCTTTGAGCAAGCGTCAGCGTGAGCCATCGAGCATCGAGCGGGTAGGGCACGCACAGCGATGCATACGGCAGGTCATCGATGCCAGACACGGCGCGCTGAGGGGGAACCTTGGCCGTGAGACCGATATGCAGGCAGCATGCGGGTTCGCGGCACGGTCCTTCAAACTCTTGCTCGCTCGACAGCAGGGCCTCACAACAATCCTCAGCGGCCGCCTCCTCAACACAATCCTCGCTAAAGCAATCAGACGAGCAGCAGTCCGCTTGGGGCGCGAGCGTTGCCCTAGCCGGGAACCAGCCCATGAGCGATCGGACGCACACTGGGGCACCCGTCGGGAGGCACGCGCAGAACACCTGCGCGGCAACGCACACAATGACCGCAAGCAATGTCCCGGATGATCGATTCATGTTCGTGAGAAGTATACACGAGGAAGGAGGCTCGCACGGGGTGTTATCGGCAGACCCCTCTTCGGGCTGCAGTTCATTCCGGATACGGCTTCCGCGGGCTGAAACGCGATTTGCCCCTCAGCGAGCGGCACAATGGCCCCGCATGGGTCCAGGATGACTCCTACCTTCCCCCCTCAATGGCCGCACTTCTTACTGTTCGGGGTATCGCCAAACACTTCGCGGCTCGCACGCTGTTCACCGGCGTTTCGCTCAGCATCGAGGATGGGGAGCGGCTCGCGCTTATCGGTCCCAACGGCGCGGGCAAGAGCACGCTCATCAAGATCCTGGCGGGGATCGAGGATGTTGACGGCGGGACGATCACCACACGCCGCGGCCTCCGAGTGGCGTACGTCGCGCAGGCCGACGTCTTCCGCAAGGGTGCGACGGTGCGTGAGGCGGTGATGACGGAACTTGAGGCCGCGATGAAGGCCGGCAAGCTTCCACACCTGCACGACCACCACGAACTTGAGCTTGCAGCAGAGCAGACGATTGATCGTGTGGACATGACCCCGCACATCGATGCGGAATGCGAGGGCCTGTCGGGCGGGCAACGAAAGCGCGTGTCGATCGCCCGTTCGCTGGCGCAGGAACCAGATCTCATTCTGCTCGATGAACCGACGAACCACCTCGACGTCGAGGGGATCGACTGGCTGGAGAACACGTTGGCGGGTGGCGACTTCGCATCCGTCGTGATCACCCACGACCGGGCGTTCCTCGAGGGCACCGCCACACGCATTATCGAGCTCTCCCGGGCCTACCCCGAGGGCACGTTCACCGTGCAGGGCGGCTATGCGGAGTTCCTGAAGCGGAAGGAAGAGTTTCTGCTCGCTCAGGCAAAGCAGGAGCAGGCGCTCAGTGCCCAGGTTAAAGAGGACATCCGCTGGCTCTCACGCGGGGCCAAGGCCCGCCGAACCAAGAGCAAGAGCCGGATCGACGCATCGTTTGAGCGCATGGATGTGCTCGCCGAGCTCAAGTCCAGGAACGCTCCGGCGAGAGCCGCGCAGATCGATTTTCGTTCGACCGATCGCCAGACGCACAAACTGCTTGTTGGCCGCGGCCTCTGCAAGACGCTCGGTGGAAAGAAGCTCTTTGAGAATCTCGACATCCTGCTCTCGCCGGGCGCGAAGCTGGGGCTCATGGGTCCCAACGGCGCGGGCAAGAGCACGCTCATCAAGCTGCTGACGGGTGAGATGGAGAGCGACCCACCCACGCCGCAGATGCTGCGCGAGGAAGCCGAGATCGCCGGTTCGCTCCCGCCTGGCACTCCTGCGCTGGGCACCATCCGTCGGGCCGAGAAGCTTCGCGTCGTGCTCTTCAGCCAGCACCGCACCGAGCTCGACCCCTACGCAACACTGGGCGAGACCCTCGCGCCCACCGACAGCGTCATCTATCGCGGCCGCGTGCTGCACGTGGCCACATGGGCGGGGATGTTTCTGTTCAGCAAGGATCAGCTCCGCACGGAGATCCAGACGCTCTCCGGCGGCGAGCAGGCCCGTGTGCACATCGCCCGTCTCATGCTCGAACCCGCGGATGTGCTCATCCTCGACGAACCCACCAATGATCTCGACCTCGCCTCGCTCGATGTGCTCGAAGAAAGCCTTGAAGAGTTTCCCGGCGCGGTCGTGCTGGTGACGCACGACCGGGCAATGCTGGATCGGCTCGCTACCCGCGTGCTCGCGCTCGATGGGAAAGGCGGGGGACGCTATTACGCCGACTACCAGCAGTGGGAGCGACTGCACAAGATCGATGCCAAAGCGGATACCGCGGCCCTTGCCCGAGCGGCTGATGCCGCGCGCAGTTCTGCGGCTGGGAGCGCGGCAGTCACTGCGGGAGGCGCGAGAGGCAACGCGCCTGTTGTCCTCGCACAGGCGGCGAGCATGTCCGAGGCGGACTCTTCCGATTCGCCTTCCACCGTGGTAAAGAGACGCCTCAGCTTCAAAGAGCAGCACGAGCTGGCCGGGATGGAAGCGGCCATCGAGGCCGCGGAGAGTGAGCTGCGGTCGGCGGAGGCCGCGATGAACGATCCGGCCGTGCTCAACGATCACCGCAAGATGTCGCAGGCGGGTCAGCGCATGGCCGACGCCCAGAACCGGCTTGCGGCTTTGTTTGCCCGGTGGGAAGAACTCGAAGCCCGAAAGTCTTAACGAAGCGGCGAACAAAGTCCGTGCAAGCCCCGGGAACGCGCAGACGTGGGCACGCTCTCAGCTCGCGAACACAAATTCTTTGTGCCCACGTGCAAGGTCCGACCTTGTTGTTACAAGTCTTTTCAGACGGCACAGTCCCAAAGCCTGTCGCGGCGGAGCTGAACCACCGCCGCGACTGCTGTGAGGGATCGGTCGTCTGAGAGATGCGAGCAGCCCGGTCCGCGGGCACACGTAGAGAGAGCCCCCTGTCGATTCAAGGAGAGAGAGAATGGAGATTCCACGCGCCCACCGTCCGATCCAGTCCCGCACATCCGCGCATCAGCGCCGAGTGCTCGCAGCTTGCGGCACCGCATTCGCGGCAGCGATCCTGTCCGTGGCTTCGCCCGCAGCAGCGAACCTCGGTTCGATTCGTCCTGCCGACGGCTACCTCGTCGCCGGTATCGGGCCCTTCCCAGCCGATTGGGTCGATGTCACGTACTACAACGCCGGAGCCTTCGGTGCGAACGCAGGCGGCGGTTCGGTATCGCTCATCGCGCCCGACAGCGGCAACTGGAGCCTGCTCAGCCAGGTCGGCGGCTTCTTCACGTCCGCTGCCGCACGGAACGCCGCCGTTGGCACTGCGCCGCCGTACCCCAACACGATCCCGTCCAATGCTGTCCCCGTCTACATGGTCGGCAATCACTTCCCCGGCCGCGGCGGCGATGGCTCAAACCTTGCGTTCCGCAACGACACCCCGCTGGGAACCGGCAACACCAAGTACCGCTATCAGCTCGATACCTTCGATACCGGCGGACCCGTCCCGTCGACGGTCACGGGCGGACCCGTCTCCATGGAGATGTACTTCTGCCCGAACCCCGGTGATACGCCCAACCCGGGTACTCCGCGGCAGGACAAGTTCACGATGTCGCTGGTCGATTCGTCCGGAAACGTCGGGATGGAGTGGGGCTACGCCCGCGACAACGAAGTCAGTTGGCGCGATGGCCCCAGCAGCAGCTGGAACTACACCGGCATCTTCGCCAATGCGACCAACTGGGACGGAATCAAGGTGGATATCGACTTGAGCAGCGACACCTTTCAGCTGGACTACTACGTGGTGTCGACCAATACCTGGACGACGCTGGCCCCGGCGGGCACAGCGCTGGGCGCGGGTATGACCAACTTCACCACGATCGACTGGGAACTGGTGGATGGTCTGTCAGCGGGTATCGGCGGCAAAAATTTCTTTGACGACTTCACCTTCGTGATCCCCGCGCCGTCTTCGGTTGCGCTCGGCGCGATGGGCCTGCTTCTGGCAGCTCGTCGGCGCAGGCGCGATTGATCCGGCTGATTTAGGTCAGCGAGCAATAGCACGACACAACTATGGACGCCGCGGGCACACCACCCGCGGCGTTCTCATTGGCACCGGGAAAGCTGGCGATGCCTGAGCAACGCCGTGACTCCGGCGCGGCAACAATCCGGCCATGCCCATACGCCTGATTACCGTGCCATGCCTGATGCTGCTCCTGCTCGTCGCTCCGCTGCGTGGGGCGGATGCGGCCAAGAAGTCTACTGATCACGGCAAGCTTGATGACTCGGCCGCGGCGTCCGAGGCCGCGATCGAGCAGGTGCTGGAAGCAATGGAGAGGGCGGTGCTTTCTGGGGACGCCGAGGCCTATCTGGCCCATGTTGCCACGGGCAACAGCGTATTTCTCCAAGAGCAGCGCATGTGGGCCGCCGACCTCAAGCGGCATGTGCCGGACGTCTTTGATCTTCGGATCATCGATCCTGCCGAGCGCAAAGCCAACGAGGAGGCGAGCAAGGCGGCCGACGAAGCCACGAAGGCCGCTGCGGAGCCGTCCGAGCGGGCACCAGCCGAGCGCCGCCGGGGCGAGGCTCAACCAGCCTTGACCGAATCCGTCGAGTACCCACA
>Ga0105044_10015336_pt1 | contig 10354 bp, 10 predicted proteins | sample MAT01_FD_78092 | JGI IMG/M metagenome (GOLD analysis project Ga0105044, IMG submission 78092) | Freshwater microbial communities from Lake Fryxell liftoff mats and glacier meltwater in Antarctica - MAT-01 | ecosystem: Environmental > Aquatic > Freshwater > Ice > Liftoff microbial mat | place...
CCCTTGCCAAATCCGATACAACTAAAAGACGCCTAACCCTGGAGTACTCCCCAAGATGTGCGGAATTGTCGCCTACGTCGGTCGGACACTTGCGCAGCCCCTGCTCATCGAAGGCCTTAAACGCCTCGAATACCGCGGATACGACTCAGCCGGTATCGCCGTGATCGACGACAAGGCGCAGTTGCACATCCGCCGTGCCGTCGGTCGGATCTCGGTGCTCGAGTCGTCGCTCGAGGGCGCACGGCTTCTGCCGCCGGCGTCGGTGGGGGTTGCCCACACCCGCTGGGCCACCCATGGTGGCGTCACCGAGGTCAATGCTCACCCGCACACCGAGGCACACACTTCCGACGCCGTTGGCAAGATCGCGCTGGTTCACAACGGAATCATCGAAAACTACGCCGCCCTCAAAAAGGTGCTCCAAGACAAGGGCCACCAGTTCTACGGACAGACCGACACCGAGGTGCTCGCCAAGCTTGTCGCCGACCTGTACACCGACCTTAAAGAACGCAACGACCTCCCCCCCGGCGTGTCGCTCCTCCAACGGGCCGTGCAAGCCGCACTCCGAGAGGTCCAGGGCACCTACGGAATCGCCGTCTGCTGCGCCGACGAACCCGACACGCTCGTCGTCGCCCGAAAGGGGTCCCCCCTAATCGTCGGCGTCGGCGAAAACGAATACATCGTCGCCTCCGACCGCTCGGCCATCGTCGGACACACCACCCAGGTCATCCACCTCAACGACAACGAAATGGCCGTTCTCAAACCAGACGCCTTCCGAACCTGCACCACCGACGACATCGAAATCAACCCCGTCATCGAAAAACTCGAAGACAAACTCGAAGCTTACGAACTCGGCGATTACCCCCACTACATGCTCAAGGAAATCTTCGAGCAACCCCAAGCCGTCGAACGCTGTCTCTCCGGCAGAATCGAACAGCGTGAGGGACGCATCGTCCTCGGAGGCCTCCAGCAACACGCCAAGGAACTCACCAAAGCCCGCAAGTTCCTCCTCACCGGGCAGGGAACCGCCTGGCACGCCGGCCTCGTCGGCGACTACCTCATGGAAGACCTCGCCAAGGTTCCCACCGAAGCCACTTACGCCTCGGAGTTCCGCTACCGCAACCCACTCGTCGAGGAAAACACCGTCTGCGTCGCCATCTCACAATCCGGCGAAACCGCCGACACCCTCGCCGCCCTCCGAGAAGCCAAAGACAAAGGCGCCCTCGCCCTGGGCATCGTCAACGTCGTCGGGTCCACCATCGCCCGCGAAACCGACGGCGGTATCTACCTTCACGCCGGCCCGGAAATCGGCGTCGCCTCCACCAAAGCCTTCACCTGCCAGTGCGTCTGCCTCACCCTCCTCTCTCTCTACCTCGGACGTCGCCGGTTCATGTCGCAAACCCAGACGCACGAAATGATCGAAGCCCTCCTCGCAATTCCCGACCAGATCACGCAAGTGCTACGGCACTCGGAGCAAATCCGCGACTTCGCGTCACACTTCATCGACCGCGAAAACTGGCTGTTCCTCGGCCGCGGATACCACTACCCCGTCGCCCTCGAAGGCGCCCTCAAACTCAAGGAAATCTCCTACATCCACGCCGAAGGGATGCCCGCAGCCGAAATGAAGCACGGCCCCATCGCTCTGATCAACGAAGGAATGCCCGTCGTCTTTGTCGCCACCCAGGGGTCGCAGTACGAAAAAGTCATCTCCAACATAGAGGAAGTCCGCGCACGCGGCGGTCGAATCCTCGTCGTCGCCACCGAGGGAGACTCCCACATCCACCGCTACTCCGACCACGTCATCGAAGTACCCCACACCCTCGAACCCCTACAGCCGCTGCTCACCGTCGTCCCCCTCCAACTCCTCGCCTATCACGCCGCCGTCCTCCGCGGCTGTAACGTCGATAAGCCGAGAAACCTCGCAAAGTCGGTCACGGTGGAATAACCCACCGATCGCGACCGCGCTACGAACCGACATCGCAGGTGCGGGACCACACCCAATCTCCCCCGCATCGCGCCTACTTCGGCCGACACGGGGGCGGAATGTCAAAGAACGGTCAATGCTCAAACGCTCCGCCGATGGCGGAGCTAGTTGGCGTAGCTGCGGAGCACGCCGATGACGACGCCTTGGACTCGGACGCGGTCGGCAGCGACGACGCGGGGTTCCATCGAGTTGTTGGCGGGCTGGAGGCGGATGTTCGAGCCCTCGCGGTAAAAGCGTTTGAGTGTGGCTTCGCCGGTGTCCAGGAGGGCGACGACCTGCTCGCCGTTCTTGGGGTTCTCCCGGCGCTCGATGACGACGAAGTCGCCGTCGCAAAGGTGATCGTCGATCATCGATTCGCCACGCACACGGAGCACATAGACGCCTTGCTTTGACGCGAACAGCGTCTCAAGGTCGATCTCTTCGCGGTTCTCGACGGCTTCGATGGGGGAACCCGCCGCGATGTTGCCCAGCAACGGCAATTTGGTCGCCCGCTCCTCGTCCGGAAGGGTGTCGGCGACGACTTCCAATGAGCGGGCCTTGTGCTTGTCACGGCGGAGAACGCGCTTCCGCTCCAACGCTCCGACGTGCTCAAAAATCGTGACTTTGCTCGTACCAAGCTGGTCGGCAAGCTCCTGCATCGTCGGGCTGTACCCGTGGATGTGGCGGTAATTGCGTATGGCGACGAGTACGTCGAGCTGGCGGGGGGTCAGGTTCATGGCCGAGGTCTCCAAAAGCGGTGACGGCAGAAAGGGTTCGTAAGATGTTCTATCGGACATTAACCTAACGATGGGCAAGGGTCAAGTAGAAAATTTGTCAAGACGGGTGCGGCGATGGCCGATGACAACACCATGGCCATCGCGAATGTAGCCTCGAGTTTGTCGCAAAGTCAGCTGGCGACAGATGTAAGCATCGCAGTGCAGCGCAAGACGCTGTCCGCCGCCAAGCAGCAAGGCGAAGCGATGGTGGCGCTGATCGAACAGGCGTCGAATGTCGGCAAGGCCGGCAGTTCCGATGCACTATCCGCCGCCGCCACCGGCAAGGGCGGCCAAGTTGACGTCTACGCCTAACCGCGAATAACCGTCGAGTTCGTTGACTGGCGACTACTGAAAACCCGCCCCATCCAGCCCCGCAGCCACCTCGGCCATGCCGATGTGCTGGCTACACTTCCAGTCACAGTCAGACGAAGGCCCCCCTCTAATCACGGTCTTCGATCTCAGGTCAGCCCCATGCGTCTGACATCTCATTTCTGACTTCCGGCATTTTCCCCCACTGACACACTGTTGTCAGTACCGAACCATTACCGTACATATCGCTTCCCTTGTCGGCGGAGTTAGGATACCATTCGGTCGTAACAAACCCCGAACGGAGCCAAACATGCTGACCATTCGCCAAATCGACAAGCTCTTCACCTCAGCCGACTACCCCCGCCTCGCCCGCGAACTTCTCGCCGGTAGGGCCGAGCTCTCCGCCCGCACTCTCTTGGACTGCGGCAAGAAAGTTCCCTGTGCAGCGCTGGCCTTGGTGCGTTTAGATGAGCTCTCCCAAGCCCATCACCCGCTGGCCCGTCAGCTGTTGCATGTGCTGCTGACCTCGCAGGACGCCGACGGCGGCTGGGCGGACGCCCCGACGACCGCACTGGCGCTTCGGGCCCTTTCGACCGCGCGTGGTCAAGGGGAAGCTATCTGCCGCGGGCTGGCGTACTTGCAGGCCTTGCAGAAGGAGTCAGGCCTTTGGCCGCTGATTCCGATCCGCCGCGCCGAAGCCGATGAGCTCGCCTCTGCGTTGGTGTTGCACCACCTGACACACGTCCCGGCGGCGTCAACGTCGCTGAACCTTGCCCGGGCGTCGGCTGCCCTTTCGACCTTCCGGCATCCGGCGCTTCCCGCGCTGCGCCGGCCGAGTCTGACTCCGCCCAACGCCCTCCCCCAGACGCCGCGATTTGCGTTCGCGGAGTAGAAACAGAATGGGGTGGCCGACTTCTCGGCCACCCCATTGGTTGTTCAAGACGGTTGGAGGCAATCACTTCATCTTCGCGGCCTTCGCCCTGGCCGACTCCAGCCCGCCGACATACAGGAACGCGCCTTCGGGGATCTCGTCGACCTTGCCGTCGCAGATGGCTTCGAAGCTCTCGAGGGTGTCTTTGATCGGGGTGTAGATGCCCGGGAAGCCGGTGAACTGTTCGGCGACGTAGAACGGCTGGGAGAAGAAGCGTTCGATCTTGCGGGCTCGGGAGACGATGAGTTTGTCTTCTTCCGAAAGTTCGTCGACGCCGAGGATGGCGATGATGTCTTGTAGGTCGCGGTACCGCTGGAGCATGTTCTGCACCTTCCGGGCGACGCGGTAATGGTCTTCGCCGACGATTTGGGGGTCCAGGGCACGGCTAGCCGAGGCCAGCGGGTCGACGGCGGGGTAGATGCCCTTCGAGGCGATGGAGCGTTCGAGGTAGATGAACGCGTCCAAGTGGGCGAAGGCGTTGGCGGGGGCGGGGTCGGTCGGGTCGTCAGCCGGCACGTAAACGGCTTGCACGGAGGTGATGGCACCATTCTTGGTCGAGGTGATGCGTTCTTGAAGGGCGCCCATCTCGGTGGCGAGGGTCGGCTGGTAACCCACCGCCGAGGGCATACGGCCCAGCAGCGCCGACACTTCCGAACCCGCTTGGGTGAACCGGAAGATGTTGTCGATGAACAGGAGCGTGTCGGCGCCGGTTTCGTCGCGGAAATACTCGGCCATGGTCAGCGCCGAGAGGGCGACGCGGAGACGACTGCCCGGGGGTTCGTTCATCTGGCCGAACACCATGACGGTTTGGTCGATGACGTGCTTGCCGGTCTTGCCGATCTCGGCTTCCTGCATTTCCAGCCAAAGGTCGGTGCCCTCGCGGGTGCGCTCGCCGACGCCTGCGAACACGGAATAGCCGCCGTGCTGCTGGGCGATGCGGGCGATGAGCTCCTGAATGACGACGGTCTTGCCCAGCCCCGCACCGCCGAACAAGCCGGCCTTGCCGCCGCGAAGGAACGGGGTGAGCAGGTCGATGACCTTGATCCCGGTTTCGAACACCTCGGCTTTGGGGGCGAGGTCGTTGAACTCGGGGGGCTCGCGGTGAATGGGGCGGTAGGCGGTTGCGTTGACCGGGCCGCGTTCGTCGATGGGCTCGCCGAGGAGGTTGAAGACCCGCCCGAGGGTCTCCTTCCCGACGGGCACGGACAGCGACGCCCCGGTGTCGACGACGGCCATTCCGCGGGCGAGTCCGTCCGTGGACCCCAGGGCGACGGCGCGGACCTTGCCCCCGCCGAGGTGCTGCTGGACTTCGCCGGTGAGCTTGGCGGGCTTGCCGGTGAGCGGGTCCGTGAAGTCGATTTTGACGGCCGAGTAGATTTTCGGGAGCTGATCTTCAGGGAACTCTGCGTCGAAGGTCGAGCCGATGACCTGGGTGATCTTGCCGGTGGCGGGCATGGGTCCTCTTCTTGGGTGGAAAGTCTCAACTGGAGCACCGCCGGACAGTGCTTCCATCCGGGGGGGCGGATTCTAGCCGGAAGCGCAGATGGGACAAGGGACTACTCCGCCCGCATCCGACTGCGTCAAAAATGTATCTGGGTTCATGTTCACCCCGGAGGCCCCCGGGGCGGCTGCGCCCGTTACTCCGCGGCGATCGGACACGCGACTTTCGTCATAAGTGCCGTTTACCTGGTGTGTTATCGGACCCTTGCCGTCTCGGAGCCCCCTCCAGCCGGGCGCGTCTTTCCCAGTTCCACGCTGGCGGCACTTATTGGACGCCGGCACCCGCGCCGAATGTCCGCCCGGGTCGGGTTGATGGGGCAGTCTTGTGGTGTCGTCGCAGTTGGCTCGAATGTCGGGTCGGCTTCTAGGCGAATCACCCCGGAGAGTTGAATATGCTCGGTTCCATCAAACGTGTCGCGGTGCTTGGTCTGGTGTCGTCGGCTACGCTCCTGCTTGCCGGGTCGTCGGCGAGTGCGTTTCTTCCGCCGCCGGCGTTGGATTCATTCTGCGAGGACTTTGAAACCGGCTTGCCCAGTGGCACGCTTACCAACCAGGCCGCCCCGGGCGAGCTCATCAGCCTCGCCTCCGGCAACTGGCACGCGGTGAACCTCTCCGCTCCTATCGGCTCGACCGGCGTGTTCGAGTCCGGAGGCCCCAGCGCTCCCTTCCTTGCCCAAGAGGGCGACTTCAACGCCGCGATGAACTTCCGGAACGGATCGGGCACTTCCGACATCAACGCCTTCTTTATGAGCCCCGTCGTCACCTTCGACAACGGCGACTCGATCAAGTTCTGGACCCGCACCGTGCCACAGAGCTCGTTCGCCGACCGGCTCCACGTGGTGTTCTCCGTCGCCGGCCCGAGCGTCGATGCGATCGACTTCCCGGCGGTCAACCGGGTTCTGACGATCAACCCCGAGCTCTTTGCCTCGGGCTATCCCGGCGAGTGGACCATGTACGTGATCAACGTCGACTGGGCGCCGACCACGCTCGAGGGCCGCTTCGCATTCAACTACGAGGTGCCCAACGGCGGCCCCCTCGGCGAGAACAGCAACTTCATCGGGATCGACTCGGTGTGCTACCACACCGCCGTGATCCCCGAGCCAGCCGCCGTCGGCGTGCTCGCCCCGGCCGCCCTCGTGCTGGCGCGTCGTCGCCGGTAGTCGAATCCAAGTTTCACAGCCAAGCCCCGCGGGTCGGACGAACATCGTCCGACCCGCGTTTTTATGTCCGGTGCTGGGGTGCCGAGGCAGGGCGAGATAATCTTCAGATTTCGATTGCACTAAGTCGCCGCCGTGCGCACAATCATGGGCGCATTCATCGGGTCGCCGACGTAGTCCGGGCCATGCGGACCGGTGTGGTCCGCTCCGGGGCGCCTCGCAGACCTGTTTCATACTTCCTACCGCAGGAGGTCCCATGGACCATGTCTTCGCTCCCGGCCAAGCCGGTGACGGAGGCCCGGGCGGGGTCGGCGTGCGCGCCGCCCTCGCCCGTGCCCAAATTCAGTTCGGCGACGCGCTCCGCCGCCACAACCCGTTCTATCTGCTCTCAGCCGCGTGCATGCTCGCCGGCTGTCTGCTGTTGACCAACTCGATGAGTTGGAACCCGATCGCGTTCAGTAGGCTGGTGACGTTGCTCGTAGCGCTGCAGGTTTACGAGTTGCTGCTGCTCGGGTTGGGATTATACCTTGTGGTCCGTCGCCGCCGTGGAGGGCAGTTCGCCGGACCCAACGCCGACATGCGCGACTCGGCGCAGCTCCTGATTCTCTGGGCGGTGTTCATGGCCGACGCCGCGTTCCTCGTCTCCGAGGTCGTTTCGTCGGGGCTGTTCGCGGGCGTCGTGGTGTCCACCGCGGTGTTCGCCGGGTTCTTGGTGAAGGCCACGGTGCTCGTTCGGGTGCTGCGCATTCGGGTCGGGGTGGGATTGTGGGCCGCGGGAATCCTCGCCGTCTTCGCCCTGCTGGCCATTCCCTGCGTCCTCAAAGCCGTCGGCGACACACGCGTCGGCCCGGGACACCTCTACATAGCGTGGTGGGTCGCCACCGCCGTCTGGGCCGTGTGGGACGTCGCGGCGTTCCGCGGCACGCGGGGCGAATCTGGCGACTGCCCGACCCCGCCGCACGTACTGCTTGTCGTCATTCCGTGGCTGTCGCTGATCACGCACATCGGAATCCTGCACTACGTGTACGACACGCCCTTCACCGCCCCGCACGCTACGCCCGTGCTCCTGGCGCTGGTGCTCGTATTGTCGCGGTTGCCCGCACTCGATAAAGACACCGACCGGGCGCGGAAGGCATTGCGGATTGTCATGCTCGTCCTGGCCGCATGGGTGTCGTTCCGCCCGCTAGAACATTTGGCGCTGGAAGTGTCGCCCGGGACGTACCTCCAGCCATGGGCGGCGTCGCTGGCTGCGGTGTATCTCACTTCGGTGTGGGTCTTCGCCCCTGGATTCATCGGTCGCGCCATCGTCGCGGGCGTGGTCGCCGGCGCTGGTTACCTGTTCGGGCCGACCGGTGGCCAGATTTCCGCCGCGTTGCGGTCGGTCTTGGGCGCCGCCTCGTCCACGTCCACCGCAGTGTGGGATGCCGTCGCGTCGGCTGGGCGGTGGGCGTGGGGGTTCGCCCCCAGGTCGCCATTGCAGTGGGGCGTGCTCGCCATGTCGAGCTCGTTCGTGCTGCTCGGAATCGGGGCGCGGATCAGCTTCAAAAAGCACGATCCCGCGGCCGCCCCCAGTCTGCCCGCGCCGCCCGGCTTGCCGGCGGGGGAGTGAAGACCCTGAACCACTGACCCCCTTCGCCGGCGACGCGCCCTCCGTCGCCCTCAGCCTTCTCTCCTTCGTCGCCGGCCCCTTGTTTGGGGGGCGCGGTGGGTTCAGGGCCTTTCGGCGAGTGCAGTGGTGAGCAGTTTTCGAACGTGTTCAAGTTCGGAGAGGGCGGCTTCGACGTCGGCGTCGCGTTTGGTTTTCCCGGTGGGAGCGTGGGTGTATACGCGGTGGTTGCCGATTCGAATGGTGATATCGGTTACCAAGTCGACCGCCAGCGCGAGTCTCGCGCGGGCGGCGCCCATCTGGAAGGTGTAGTTTTCGAGCGTGTCGGTCGGGAAGGGAATCTGCGGCATGGGGGAGTTTATGCAGCCGCCTACAACCTATTCAGGCGAAGGACGCTTGGGCATGTTCGGAATCGTGCGGTGCGCGCAGCACAGTCAAGCTGACAACAACATAGCCCGCGCGACGAATTGCATCGGCGTATCGTTCCACCTCGCCCACCGCCGGATCAAACAACACGGAACACTGCGACGACGGGAAATCGACCTCGACCTCATGAATCCCGCCCTGAAGCACCAACGCATGCCGAAGCACGTCTTCACAGCGATGACAATGCATGCCCTCGACACGAACGAGCAACAGTTGGTCTACAACGCAGTGATTCATCTCACAGATCTCCACGACAGGTAGACCGAGGTTTGACGGCCTTACGTCGGCGTCAGTCGGCCTGCCCAGATATTACGACCCAAATGACTTTCGGTTCGGTCCGGACAGCGTTCAGAAGGATCCGAGCCTGAGCTTGATGCATCAAAGCCAGAATACTCTATACAAACGGTTTCACTGGGCTGCAAGGGGGAGGGAGGTGAATGGTTAAAGCTCAAAAGTTCGATAACCTTTGTTAGTGTGCTCTAACTCCCGAGGAGACGTCGGAGTGGCGCTGCCGCGATGGCGGATTAACGACCCAACGCGATCCCAAAGGACTCGAACATCCGAATGGCGGTGGAATCGCCCATGCCTAAGAGACGAGGCACCCCGAAGAGCAACTTTCCGGTGAGCTGCCAGACAATGGGGAGCCTCATGACCATGAGAAAGAGGACGGCAAGAATTATGAAATTTAATGGAGGTGTCCTGACCTTCATGACAAAATCTTGATTCAGGTAGGGGGAGATGGCGTTGAATCCGTCGAGACCGGGGACGGGGAGGAGGTTGAGAACGACGGAGATGGCCTGCAAAGTCGCGAGGGCTCCGACGAAAATTTGCAGGTTCGTCCAACTTTCGACGGGTACGGAGTAGTCGAAGTAGCCAAAGGCGGGGTGCATGCAGAGCGTGAGGAGGCAGAGGAGCAGCAAGTTCATCGCCGGGCCGGCGAGGGCGACGGTGGACTCCCAAGCCTTGGACCGGAGCAGGTCGGTTCGGATGTAGGTGACCCCGCCGGGGAGGGGCACGCCGCCCATGATCAAAAAGAGCAGCGGCAAGCCGATGGACATCAGCGGGTCGATGTATTGGAACGGATTGAGCGTCAGCCCGCCGCGTTCGCGGACGGTGTAGTCGCCGCCGAAGTGGGCGACCAACCCGTGGGCGAACTCGTGCAGGGCGACAGTGAAGATCCAGCCAATGAGCAGCGCCCAAAACAGGGGCGACTCCCACGGGACCGATGCGACGGGCAGTTCAAACACGCGGTGAGGGTAGGCAGGCAGCGGGGAAGATCGGAGTATCCGTGTGTATCGGGGCGGGGGACGGGCGGCGGGGTATGATGGGGCGATGGCCGTACCGGTGCGCGTCGCGGGTTGGTGGGCGGTGGCGCTGGCGATGGCCGGGGGGGGCGGTGTCGCGTGGGGGCAGCGGTTTATACCGGGGTTGGACCCGACGGCTGAGGCCCAGCGGGTGGAGGCGGCGCTACTCGAGGTGCGGAGTGGGGATGTGAACGGGGCGACGCGCGGGTGGGAGGGGCTTGGCGAGTTACTGCGGCGTGGCCGGCAGGTGATACTTAGTGCTGGGGCGGAGAGTGGCGGGGTGGTGGGGCTGGAGGCGTTGTTGCGGGAGCTCGGGCCATCCGATCGGGCGGCGCTGGACCGGGCGGTGCGGGAGGATGTGGAAATGGGGCGGGAGTGGGATCGA
>Ga0105044_10015337_pt1 | contig 10354 bp, 12 predicted proteins | sample MAT01_FD_78092 | JGI IMG/M metagenome (GOLD analysis project Ga0105044, IMG submission 78092) | Freshwater microbial communities from Lake Fryxell liftoff mats and glacier meltwater in Antarctica - MAT-01 | ecosystem: Environmental > Aquatic > Freshwater > Ice > Liftoff microbial mat | place...
AGCAAAAATGTCGCGCAACCGGCCCGCAGGCCCTAATGTTGCCCCGTGCATCTTTCCACGCCCGCAATTGTCTGTGCGCTGCTGCCCCATGGCGAGCATGGTGCGGTTGTGCGCTTCCTCACACCTGGTCATGGACTGGTTGCGGGCTATGTGCATGGCGGGCGATCGCGCAAGCTGCGGCCGGTTTTGCAGGCCGGCAATGGCGTTGCCCTGCGCCTCGATGCCCGCACCGACAGCCAGCTTGCCAGCGCCGCGGTCGAGCTGGTCAGCGCGCGAGCGGCGCTGGCAACGACGGCGGCGGGGCTGGCAGCGCTGGAGTGGCTGACCGGGCTGACCGCCACGGTGCTGGCTGAAGCCGTGCCGCACCCGGCGTTGTACCAGGCGCTCGATGCCGTGGTATCAGCGATTGCCGCGGGTGTACCGGCGCTGGCGCTGGGTGAAGCCGTGGTCCGCTATGAATGGCTGCTGCTCGCCGAACTGGGGTTTGCCCCCGATGTATCGAGCTGCGCGGCCACCGGGGCAACGACTGATCTTGTGTTCGTGTCACCCAAATCGAGCCAGGCGGTTTCGCGGGGCGCGGGGCTTCCCTGGGCGGCGCGGCTGCTGCCGCTGCCGGGGTTCCTGCTCGGTGATGCCGCAGCCGATGCTGCGGCGGTTATCGATGGTTTTCGGCTGACCGGTCATTTTCTCGAACGCGATGTGCTGCCGGCTCGGGCGAAGCCGCTGCTGGCCCACCGGCAGCGGCTGGTTGGGCGGTTAGCGGGATGACGCCCCTCCCCTGCTTTCTCCCCTACCGCTTGCGGGAGAGGAGAAAGAAGGGGGCTCTCCCTTGCCGGCAGGGCAGTCAAGGCGCTATCCCGTGCCATGGCCAATATCACCGCTGAACCACCCGAAACCGACCGCATTCTCGATACGCCGTTCGATATCGCGTTGGGCGACCGCTACCTCGTTTATGCCCTGTCCACCATCACGGCGCGCTCGCTGCCCGATCTGCGGGATGGCTTGAAGCCTGTTCACCGCCGCCTGCTCTGGGCAATGCGGCTGCTGAAACTCGACCCCAGCCAGGGTTACAAGAAATGCGCCCGCGTCGTCGGCGATGTCATCGGCAAATATCATCCGCACGGCGACCAATCGGTTTATGATGCACTCGTCCGCCTCGCCCAGGATTTTGCGCTGCGCTACCCGCTCGTCGATGGCCAGGGCAATTTCGGCAATATCGACGGCGATAATGCCGCCGCCATGCGCTACACCGAAGCCCGGCTCACCACCGCCGCGTCCGAATTGATGGACGGGCTCGATGAAGCCAGCGTCGCCTTTCGCACCACCTATAACGGCGAGGAGGAAGAGCCCGAGGTTTTCCCCGGCCCGTTCCCCAATCTGCTCGCCAATGGTTCGTCAGGCATTGCCGTCGGCATGGCGACGAGCATTCCGCCACACAATGCCGCCGAAATCCTCGCTGCCGCGCTGGCGTTGCTTGCCGACCCCGATCTGCCCGGTTCGGCGTTGATGCAATGGGTCAAGGGCCCGGATTTCCCGACCGGCGGCGTCTGCGTCGAACCCGTTGCCAGTATCGCAGAATCCTATGCCACCGGGCGCGGCAGTTTCCGGCTGCGGGCGCGCTGGCGCAAGGAAGACCTGGGCCAGGGTACCTGGCGCATCATTATCGAGGAAATTCCCTATCAGGTCGTCAAGGGCAAGCTGATCGAGGCGCTGGCCGAACTGGTCACCGAGAAAAAACTGCCGATCCTGGGCGATATCGATGACGAATCGGATGCCAGGATCCGCATCATCATCGAGCCGCGGTCGCGCAATGTCGATCCCGACGTGTTGATGGAGAGCCTGTTCAAACTAACCGATCTGGAAGTCCGCGCCTCGCTCAACATGAATGTGCTCGATCATGGCCGGCCGGGGGTATTGTCGCTCAAGCAGGTCATCGCCAAATGGCTGGTGCATCAGCGCGAGGTGCTCATCGCCCGCTCGCAATATCGGCTCGACAAGATCGACGCGCGGCTGGAAACCCTTGGCGGGCTGCTGATTGCCTATCTCAACCTCGATGAAGTCATCCGAATCATCCGTGAGGAAGACGATGCCAAGGCCAGCCTGATCGCGACCTTTGAACTGACCGCGACCCAGGCCGAAGCCATTCTCAATATGCGCCTGCGCAGCTTGCGCAAGCTTGAGGAAATGGAGATCAGCAAGGAGAACAAGGCACTGACCGAAGAAGCACGGGGCTTGCGCGCCCTGATCGACTCGCCGGCGCAACAGACCGAGCGACTGGCGCGCGACCTGGCGGCATTGCGCCAGCTTTACGGCCCCGATACGGCGCTGGGCCGCCGCCGCACCGACATCACCAGCGCTCCCGATGTCAAGCTAATCAGCCTTGAAGACATGATGGACAAGGAACCGTTGACCATTATCACCAGCGCCAAGGGCTGGGTGCGTGCGCTGAAGGGCCATGCCGATCTTGCCGCCGGCGATGCCGTAAAGTTCAAGGAAGGCGATGGCCCGGGCTTTGCCTTTCATGGCCATACCACTGACAAGATAATCGTCGCCGTATCCGATGGCCGCTTCTACACATTGGGCGCCGACAAATTGCCGGGCGGCCGCGGCTTTGGTGAACCGCTGCGGCTGATGATCGATCTCGCCGAAGGCGCAGAAATCGTTCAGATGATGGTGTGGCGCACCGATACGCGGCTGCTCGTCGTCGCCAGCGACGGGCGCGGCTTTGTGGTGGAAAGCACCGATATCCTGGCCGAAACCCGCAAGGGTCGCCAGGTGCTCAACCCGAAAGACAAGGCGCGGCTGGTAATTGCCCGCGTCCTCGCGCCGGCCGACGACATGATCGCCGTCATCGGCGAAAATCGCAAATTGCTGGTCTTCGGGCGTGACGAATTGCCGATCATGGCGCGCGGCCAGGGTGTTGCGTTACAGAAATTCAAGGATGGCGGCCTGTCCGACGCTCGCGGGTTCGTGATGGCCGAAGGGCTGAGTTGGGCCATGGGCGGTACCAGTGCCCGGACGCGCACCGAAAGCGACCTCAGCTTTTGGAAGGCCGCGCGTGGCAGTGCAGGCCGCCTGCCACCAACCGGCTTCCCCCGCGACAACAGGTTCGGCTGACAAGGCTCGCCAAGCCGCAAACACCACGCTAGATTGGCGACATGACGACTTTGCTGCCTATCATCGGTCTTAATATCATCCTCGCCGCCTGGGTCATCTATATGGTGGTCAAGGACCCAGCCAATGTCTGGCGGGGCAAACCGCGCCCGAAAAAGCAAAAACGCCGCCCGCGCCTGCCAGGCGAACAGGGCTGAACCGGTGCTGATCATTGCCATCATGATATTGGCGATGATTGTGCTCGGTCTGCTCTCCCGGCCACGACGGCAAGACAAGCGCAAACTCGCTGACCGTCGTGGCGGCAGTGAAATATACGATCTTCCTGACGACCAGTGGCACGATCGACGATATGTCCCGATCGTGGTTCCGGTATCGGTCGGGATCGATAGCCCGGCATCCGCTGATGATTCATCGGATAATTTCACTGCTGGCGGCGGTGATTTCGGCGGCGGAGGCAGCAGTGGCGATTGGAGCGATGGCGGCGGTGATGATGGCGGCGGCGGCGACTGACAGCCGACGCCCGGGATCAAGCCATTGCCGGCATCACGGTAGATGAATGCGGCTTCACCCGCCTCGCCTGTGCCCCAGAAATCGTTGGCGCCATGCTGCGCCGGCAACAGGCAGCGGCCGTGGTCGCAGCGCGCGAGACGCTAGTCGCCGGCACTGTCGGCATGGTCGAAATGGCACTGGCGATGCTTAGCGAGAAAAAAGTTGTCGAGCTTGATGACGAGCGCAGAGCGGCAATGGTTGCCAACCTGATGGTTGTGCTCTGCGGTGAACGGTATCCGCAGCCCGTGCTCAACACCGGCACGCTATATTCACGAGGCGCCAGAGCAGGTGACAACCCGCAAGGCCTTTGCGCTCCGGATCGACCCGGCATTGCACGACGCCATCAAACGCGCCGCCGCCAGCGATTTGCGCAGCGTCAACGCCTGGATCGAAATGTTGCTGCGCGAGGCGCTGGCGCGGCGCTGGATCAAGGTGAGCATCGGCACGGCTTCGCGGCGTGGGCGGCCGCCGGTCGAAACCAATCAGACCCGCAGACCTTCGGTCAATATGCAGCTTTGTCGAGCAATTCGGCAACCTGAGCGGTATCTTTCGGGAAGCCGGCCGCAACCCAGGCCCGTTCGAACGACCCCAACCGCTGCGCGACGTCCGGCCCTGGCACGACCCCGCGGGCAATCAGGTCGCGGCCTGAGGCCGGCAGCTTTGGCCGCTGCCATGCCGCAAGATGCGCCACATCCGGCCCCGATTCACCGGCGATCAGCAAGCGGTCCACAACCGCTTCCACCCCGATAGCCCAGGCCAATGGCAAAAGCGTGCCACCCCCGTGCGCGGCCGCCGCCAAGGCCACCCGCGACCGATCGGCGTTTGACAAGCGCAGCCGCCTTGCAACCGCATCGGTCACCGCCTCCGGCAGCAACGCCGCCAATCGCCGTCGCCAGTCACACGGCAAGGCTGTTGCAACCTCAGCCGCGATCGTGCGCGCCAATATTGGCAGATGTTCGGGCTGAATTTCGGGAATGACCGGCGTCCAGATGCCATGCTCAAGCATCAGCGCCATGATCGGCAGCGGGTCGGGCAGCGACAGGATCCCCCGCAATTCCAGGGCGATGCGTTCGCGTGACAACGCCATCAGATCGTTGGCGCGCGCCGTACAGGCGGCCAGCCCGTCGGCATCAACGACATCGGCAAAGCGTGCCGAAAAACGGAAAAACCGCAGGATGCGCAAATGATCCTCGGCAATCCGCTGCAACGGCGCCCCGATAAAGCGGACCCGTCGCGCCTTGAGATCTTCGAGCCCGCCGAAAAAATCGCTGATCTGCCCGCCGGGTAACGCCGCATAAAGCGCGTTGATGGTGAAATCACGCCGGCTGGCATCGGCGCACCAATCATCGGTAAATGCCACTTCGGCATGGCGGCCATCGGTTGCGATGTCACGGCGCAACGTCGTCACTTCGGCGGTGATGGTTTTGCCGACGACCGTGATCGTGCCATGCGCAAGCCCGGTCGGCACGGCCTTCAACCCGGCAGCGCGCACGCGCTCGATTGTCTGCTGCGGCGTCAGACGCGTCGCCAGGTCGATATCGGCCCCTGCCACGCCGATCAACGCATCGCGAACCGCGCCGCCGACCAGCCGCGTTTCACCCGCCGGTGCCGCGAGCGCGGTCAGCAAGTCCTGGCCTTCCGGCGTCGTCACCCAATCGGGCACCGGCAGCATCACAGGCGCCGCGCCAGATTGACGATAATCCCCGCCGTTGCGCCCCAGATTTCATGGGTACCATGGCGGATAATGAAGAAATTGCGCCGGCGTCCCTGCCATTCGCCGCTGTGCATCTCGTGGTTGGCGGGGTCGATGACATGGGCAAAGGGCACATGAAAAACCTCCGCCACTTCAGCTTCGGCGCCGCGCAGCAGCAGCCCCGGCGGGACGATGCCAATCACCGGCGTGATCGAATAGCCGGTGCCGGTTTCATAAGGCCCCAATGTACCCAGCACCTCGACATGGTGCCGGGCCAGCGCCACTTCCTCTTCGGCCTCGCGAAGCGCTGCAGCGATGTGGCCGTCATCTTCAGGATCAACCCGTCCACCGGGAAAGGCGATCTGACCAGGATGTTTGGCCATGTTGGCATTGCGGCGGGTCAGCAGCAGCTGCGGCACGGATTCGTCGGTAATTGCCATCAATACCGCCGCCGGCGTCAGCGTTCGCGCCCGATCAAAGCCCGCATCGGCGGTAACGTCCCAATCGCCGCGATACCCCGGGGCACCACTGGCCAAAAGCGCCGTCCGTAAGCGGTCGATCGACATCATGCGGGCATGAACGGGAAAAACACGCCACCACCCCACAGGCCGGGTGGCACCGCAGCCTCCTCGAGCGCCAGGTCGGCAAGCTGGTAAAACACCGACCGGTTGACCAGCGCCTCAAGCCCGGCACGGATATGCAGATAGGGACGCGGAGTACCATCGGCAGCAATATCAATCCGCAGGACATGGTCGCGCCCTGCCGCCACCAGATCATCTGTGTTGGTGCGGAAAATGATCTGCCGATCACGGCCCCGTCCTTCGGTTGTCGCCTCGACTACGGTAAACGGCGCATCATCAACCTGGATGTCGAGCTTCTCTGCCGGCGTTACCAGCACGAAACTGCCATCGGCTTCGCGCCGAAGGATCGTTGAAAAAAGCTTTACCAATTCCGTGCGTCCGATGGGAGAGCCCTGGTGAAACCAGGTGCCATCGGCGGCGATACGCATGTCGGAATCCCCACAGTGTGCCGGGTTCCACAAATGCACAGGCGGCAGCCGGCTACCGCCAAGCAGTGCTGCCAGTTCGCCCAGCGAACGCCCGGCCGAATCACGCGTGTCCGATGTCATGCCGGTGTCTTAGCGCGGATGGCGCGCGGGGCAAGCCGCTGCCCACCGATGGCCAGCATCAGGCGGCGCGTCGAAGCCCGGCCTTGCCCTCGACAAAGGCCAGTAACGGCAACAGCGTCGCATCGCCGCGCAACAGCAACCGCGCCTGGTCAACCGGTCCGGGCATCCGCCAGCCCGCAGTAGCAGCGGCAGAAAAACCGAATCGGCCGTAAAAGGCTTCGTCGCCGACCAACAGGACTGGTGGCGCGCCGCGAGCATCCGCCGCGGCAAGAGCGTGACGGATGAGCGCCGATGCAACGCCGGCACCTTGGTGAACGGCAGCAACGGCAACCGGCCCGAGCAGCACAAGCGGCGCGCATACGCCAGCGACACTACGCAGCGTAATGTCCCAGCATTGCACCGTCCCGATAATGACATCACCCGCCTTCGCGACGCATGAAAGCGCCGCGAGCGGCGTTGCACCGTCGCGCAGCCGATAGGCGGTACGATTATGCCGCGCCGGCCCGAAGCTGGCGTCAAGCAAGGAGGCAATTGCCGGAATATCAGCAGTAATGGCGGGGGCGATGTCGATCAATCCGGGGGGAATCTTTCCAATGGCAGCACAAGGATGAGACCGGCCACCTGCATGGTGGCGCGGTCGTCAGGCTCGTCGGCTCATCGGGCGAAAGATCATCATGGCGGCGCCATTATCATGCGCTGCCTTGCGGCGCAATGAATGTATCATGCGCTGGTTTCGTTAATGGAGGCGGCGCTCCAGCCCGGCAATGGCATCGTCGGTCAGCCGGGTGGCAAGTGCCTTGTCGGTATTGGCGGCGATCAGCGCTGTCGCAGCGGCGGTGACGCGGCGGGCGACATCAGCGCGCAGTTCTACTTCGGCGGTACGTTCCGCGGCAGCAATCTTGGCTTCGGCAGCGGCAGTGCGGCGCTCGATCGTCAGTGTGGCAGCGGTTTCGGCGGTGGCGATCAATTCGCCAGCCTCGCTGCGCGCCCGTGCAACAATTGCCTCTGCATCAAGCGTGGCGGCAGCGCGACGGGCATTGGCATCGGAAAGCAATGCTTCGGCTTCGATACGCAGCGCCCGCGCTTCATCGAGCTGGCGCTTTACCCCGGCAATACGATCATCGAGCGCGGCGGCAATTCGCTGCGGCAGTTTGCCCAGAACGATAGCCAGGACGAAAAAGATCGTCATCGACACATAGACGTAAAATTCAGCACCCTGACCGAGCAGCAGGGCTTCTTCCTGATGTTCGCCGCCCGGTGCGGTCGTACCGGCCTGACGGCCCTCGGCGGCGGCGACCGCTTCAGACGACAGCGCCGGCGCTTCGGTGTACGGCAGCGGCGACGGCATGGAATCGATCACGCTGCGAGATCCTGGTTCTGGGCTGCCAGGGCCGCTTCGATGTCGGCAGCGGAAATTTCAAGCCCGGTCAGCCGCGCAACGGCATCACCGGTCAATTCGGTGGTCGTTGCCGCCAAAGCCGCCCGCGCGGCAGAACGAGCGCCAAACAACCGTGACGCGGCTTCATCAGCCTTGGCATCGAGCACGCCAGCCAATTCGGCCATGCGGACTTCGCTGCGCCGGGCGGCTTCAGCCTGGGAAGCGGCGACTTCCGCCTGGGCAGTTTCACGCGCCACGGCCATGCCTTCGTCATAACGCGCACGGATGGCGTCGGCTTCGCCCTTGGCCAATTCGGCCGCATCGAGATCACCCGCCACCCGGCTTTCGCGTTCGTCGATCATCTTGCCGACCTTGGGCAAAGTGGGACGCACGATGGCAAAGTAGAGCACCGCGAAAATCGCGGCGAGCCACACCATCTGGGATAGAAAATTGGCGGGGTCAAATTGCGGCACAGATCAACCTGTCATTGCAGTGTGGCCCGCCCGGCAACCCGGACAGGCCCGAACGGTCCGAACGATCAGCCGAAGGCGAGCGCGAGCGCGACAACGGCGGCGATCAGGCCAAGCGCTTCGGTCACGGCAAAGCCAAAGATCAAACGGGCGCCGAGCTTGTCGGCAGCAGCCGGGTTGCGCAGCGCGCCCGACAGGAACATGCCGAAGATCAGGCCGACGCCGATGGCGGCAAAGCCGGCACCCATGGCAGCAAGACCGGCACCGATGAGCTTGGCAGCAGCGATATCCATTGTAAGTCCTTTTGAGTTAGTCAGTTAGAGTGAGTTATTGCAGTAACTTTTACCGAAAACAGCGAAGCCTAGTGAAGGTTCACGGCATCGTTGAGATAGATCGAGGCCAGGAGTGCGAACACATAGGCCTGTACGACAGCGATCAACAGTTCGAGCGCGGTGAGCGCGACGTTGACCGTCAACGGAATGATACCGAGTACATAGGGCAGTGCTTCGAACGAGCCCAGCGCAACCACGAAACCGCCGAACACCTTCAAAAGGACGTGCCCAGCGGTCATGTCGGCGAACAACCGGATGGCCAGGGTAAAGGGCCGCGACAGGAAAGACAGGAATTCAATCGCGGCAACCAGCGGCAGCACGAAAATCGGCGTGCCCTCGGGCAGGAACAGCGAGAAAAAATGCAAGCCATGCTTGGCAAAGCCGACAATCAACACCAGCACGAATACAATGGCGGCCAGCCCGAACGTCACAGCGATATGGCTGGTCGGCGTGAAGGCGCCGAGAAACGGAACAAGGCCGAGCAAATTGCAGGCGAGCACAAAGATGAACAGCGCAAAGATCAGCGGCGCATATTTCAGGCCTTCCTTGCCGACATTTTCGCGCAACATGTCACGGATGAAATCGTACAGATATTCAACCGCAGCCTGAGCGCGACCCGGCACCAGCTGCGGCTTGGCCGTGCCGATGTAGAGGAAGGCCGCAACGACAAGCATCGCGACCAGCATCCACAGTGACGAATTGGTGAAGGACAGGTCCTCGCCGGCGATGTCCAGGGGGACGATTCGCTCGATCGAGAACTGCTCCATCGGATTGGCCATGACTGATCTATTTCCCGTCGAACTTCTTCTGCTGGCGCAGTACCGAGCGCAGGCCCGTCACAAACCCCAGCAACAACAATATGATCAAACCCCAGGGTCCAGTTCCCGCCTGCCGGTCGATAAACCAGCCGATGAGCCCGCCGACCAGCATCGCGCCGACAAATTCGACCGCGATCGACCAGCCCTGGCTTTCCTCGCGCTTCGACGCGTCACGCTTTGACGCTTCGGCACCGCGGGCTGCCGCGATCCGGCGCGCTAGCGCATCCTCGTCATGGGCGTTTCTGGCCAAGTCGGGTGAACCCCTGAAGTTTTAAATTGGCCGCCGCGGCAGTCCGCAACAGGCCAATGGCCCCGGGCGGTGAGCCACCAAAGGTTGCGCGGCGTCTATCCATGGGGGGGCGGACTGTCAACTCTTGTGCAGCGCACACCAAAGATCTTCAACACACGGCACCACAGCTTTTGTGCGACGACACGAAAATCGCTAGGGTGAGCGCCATGAAATTTTCCCTTGGACCGATCGCTGTGTTTTTCATTGTTACGGCGGCGTCAGCCCAGTCGCCGGCTGCTGATCCTGGCCCTCCAGTTGTTGCCGCTCAGGCTTCTGCCCCAGCGCCGGCACCATCAGGCCCGCGTGTCGCACTCGCGACCAAGGCCGGCACCATCACCATCGAACTGGCGCGCGACAAGGCCCCCGTAACCGTCACAAATTTCCTCAAATATGTCGATCAGAAGCGCTATGATGGCACCAGCTTCTATCGCGCGCTCAATTTTACCGCGCCAACCCCTGTCGGGCTGATCCAGGGCGGCGTGCGCGGCCGTTCCGACAAGGTGCTGCCCGGCATCGCCCATGAACCGACTTCGAAAACCGGGCTGAGCCATATCGATGGCGCGGTATCGATGGCGCGCGGCG
>Ga0105044_10015338_pt1 | contig 10354 bp, 11 predicted proteins | sample MAT01_FD_78092 | JGI IMG/M metagenome (GOLD analysis project Ga0105044, IMG submission 78092) | Freshwater microbial communities from Lake Fryxell liftoff mats and glacier meltwater in Antarctica - MAT-01 | ecosystem: Environmental > Aquatic > Freshwater > Ice > Liftoff microbial mat | place...
GGACGATTGAGCCTTGCGGCCATGGCGGGGGAATTGTAACCGAAGATGCGGGCCGCCTTCGGAGCGGACTAACTCACCTTGAGCACCGGGCGGGTGTTGCCGATCCGCATGTCGGCGAGGGCGACTTGGTTCTCAGCCTGGGTGATGATGCCTTCCAGGGCCTGGGCGAGACGGGCACCGCTGGGATCGGTGGCGGTGAAGTTGGCGGTCGGGTCGCCCTTGTCGCTGTTGATTCGCAGGCTGGTGGTGATTGGGATGGCGCCCAAGAACGGGACGTTGAGGCGCTGCGCCATGGTCTCGGCTCCGCCCTTGCCGAAGAGGTCATAGACCTTGCCGTCGTCGCCGACGAAGTAACTCATGTTCTCGATGACGCCGAGGACTTCGATGTTGAGTTGCTTGAACATGCGAGCGGCCCGGACGGCGTCGTCCTGCGCGACGCGTTGCGGGGTGCAGACCACGACGGCCCCGGCCACAGGCAGCAACTGCGCCATGGTGAGGCTGACGTCGCCGGTGCCGGGGGGGAGATCGATGATGAGGTAATCGAGTTCACCCCAACTGGTTTGCTCGGTGAGTTGCTTGAACGCGCCGTGCGCCATGGGCCCGCGCCAGATGAGCGGCTTTTCGGGGTCCACCAGTTTGCCGATGGTCATGCACTTGATGCCGTGGACGTAGAAGGGTTGCAGCATGCCCTGATGCACCACGGTCTCGAGGTTGGTGAGGCCGAGCATGGTGGGCATGCTGGGCCCGTAGATATCGCCGTCGAGCAGGCCCACGGCGTGGCCCCGGCGAGCCAGTCCGACGGCGAGGTTGAGGCTGACGGTGCTTTTGCCGACGCCACCTTTTCCTGCTCCGACGGCGATGATTTTGCGGACACCGGGAAGCATGGGCGGCTTGCCGTCGGTGGGCGCGGCGGCGGCTTTGGGTGGGCCGAGGCCGCCGATGGGGGTGTGGCCGGCGGCGGGCGTGGGGGCGGCGGGCGGCGGGGAGGCGGGTGCAGCCGGGCCGCTGCCAAACTTCGCGGCGTGAAGGACGTCCCCGTTATTGTCCACGAACTCGATGGAGAGAGATTCGACGCGGCTGCCGACTTGTGCGGCGGCCGCGACGATGGCGATGCGGGCGGATTCGGCGACGGCGGGCATGATGCGTGGGCCCATGCCATCTGGCAGGCTGAGTTTGAGGGCGGCGAAGCCGTCGCAGGCGGAGATCCACTTGACGGAATCGGAGCCGATCAAAGTCCGACCATCGGGGATGAGGACGGTGCCGAGGGCATCGGAAATGATGGATTTGCTGAGGGAAATGGGTGTGGACATGACCGATGCTAGTGGGTCCGGACGAGCGGGCAATATTCCGGTCGATCAAACGTTTACCCAGCGGTAACGATTCGCACCTTTCGCCTGACCCAATCACAGGGGGGCACTTTCAGGAGTTCGAAGTCAATGGCTATCTCTGGTTCACGTTCATGTCTTGTTCGTTTCGCGCCAATCGCGGTGATTCTCATCGCGTCGGCCGGTTTGTGCTCGGCCCAGGAAGGCTCCAAGGACGGCGACGTGCTGAAAGGCCCGGACGTCAAGGACGGCGCAGCGCCCGGCAAGAATCGCAAGTTTGCGGAGAAGGGTGGCGGCGGCAAGGGTGCCTATGAACAGCGCGAAGTGCCCATGCGGCAATATGCGAGGGCTTTCCAGATTCTCAAGGCCGACGGTAAGTCCGGCAAGGTTGCCGACGGCGCTGCGTTGACGGTCGATCAGGAAGAAGAGATCACGTCGATCGTCAAGGACTATGGATCTTCCGTGCAGGCGTTCCGCAAGGACAACGATGCGGAGATCAAGGAACTGGTCCGCGTGCTGCCCCCCGAGGAGCGCCGCAAAGTGATGGCCAAACTCGGTGAACTGGGTGGCCCTGGGCAGGGCGCGGGCCGTGGGGCGGGCGGGCCCGATGCACCCAAGGGCAAGAAGCCCGCGAAGGGCGAACGGCCGGATGCAGATGGTGATGCGATGAATGATGGCCCGCGCGAACGGGCTTCGCAGGCCGAGATCGACGCTGCGATGGCGCGGCTGAAGGAACTCGGCGCGGAGGCCCCGAAGGCATCGGACGCCCAGACGAAGATGTGGGCCGTCCTCAACGATCAACAGAAGCCGCTTGTGAAGGCCGAACTTGAACGCATGAAGGTGGAGGCCGAGAAACGGCGCGGCGAGCGCATGGGCGACGGCAACGGAGAGGGTGGGCCCGGCGCAGGGATGACCCCCGAGATGCGGGAAAAACTCAAGAACATGTCGCCCGAGGAACGCCGCGAGGCGATCCAGGAGTTCCGCAAGAAGCGCCAGGCCGAGGGCGGCGGTGGTGACGCACCCAAGAAGGCCAAGCCTTCAAAGAAGGCCCCGAGCGAGGAAGCCCCGGGCATGGATGATGTGGATGTTCCCGACCCGGAATGATGGTTTGGGGCTGAAGTCAATAGCGACGACCCGAAGGCTCACGAACGCGTGGGCCTTTTTCATGCGCTCCGTGGGTTGGATGGTCCGGGAATGTGTGTTTCGCCGGTTGGTGCGCTCCGCCACGGGCGCATCAACGACAGCCGGTTGAGATTTTTGCAGTTTTTCTTTATGCGCAGCGCAGGGCGTTGTCGGAGCGTGGGTTGAGGACCGCCGTGGTGGGGGCGTGCGCGGGGTGAAACCTCGTCGATCGCCCGTTGGTGCGCTCGCGGATGGGCGGTGGGTCCCTTGGGATGAGGGCGGCGTGTGGAACGCAGCCCGCAACCTCTGGAAGGACGACCCATGACCCACCGGCCTGACGCGGCTCACACTTCAACACGCACGCACACGCAATCGCTGCTTGATCGCCACTTCGGCGTCACGCTCCCGCGGTTTGAGCGTCTTTGGAACTACTACCGCAATCCGCTCAGGCCGGTGGGTCAGGGGCCGTCGGATGCTTCGGGTCGGTGGTATCGGATGGCCCAGGAGGATTCGCTCCCGGCGCGCCTGACCGGGCGGACCGAGCCCGGATCACCGATCACCGACGACCGCAACCAAGCACGGCGCGAGGTGGTGATCGAGAACGACATCGCTTGGCGCATCCACGCGCTGGTTGACTTCATGTTCGGCAAGCCGGTTCACATTCATTCGACGTGTGCCGATCCCGTCCGACGCACGCTCATCGAGCGCACTCTTGACACCGTGCTCGAGGCGTCTGGCGGGATCGGCCTTCTTCAGGACGCAGCGCTGCTCGGGCACATCTTCGGGCACATTGATCTCACGGTCCGCATCGATGAGGGTGCGGAGGGCGCTGCGGCCGTGCGGATCGAGCCGATCGATCCTCGGCGCGGCATCGCGATCTTGAACCCTTCGGACTATCGCATCATTGAGTCGTACATCGTGGCGACGCCGACATCGGCGGGCTCGAACGCCGGTCGGCACGCACTGGCTCGTGGCGTGGGCGGGCGGCGCGAGATGCGGCTTCAGACGTTCACCAGGGGCGGCTGGACGCTGGAGGAGAACGGGCGGGAACTGGCGCACGGTGCGCACGAGTGGGCCAACGGCCGCCTGCCAATTGTGCACATCCAGAACATCGCGCAGCCCTTTCACTTTGAGGGGCTCTCGGAGGTCGAGCCGCTGATCCCGCTTCAGGATGAACTCAACACGCGGCTGTCTGACCGTGCCAACCGCATCACGCTTCAATCGTTTCGCATGTATCTGGCGAAGGGCATCGACGGGTTTGAGAACCAGCCGGTGGCACCCGGGCAGTTGTGGGTGACCGACAATATGGACGCGAGCATTCAGAGTTTCGGCGGCGACCTGCCGACACCGGGCGAGGATCGGCACATCGATGAACTGCGCGATGCGCTCGACAAAGCCTCGGGGGTGCCGCCTTTGGCCAGCGGGGTTGTGCAGGCCAAGATCGGCAATTTGTCATCGGCCAATGCACTGCGCATCACACTGATGGGTGCGCTCAGCAAGACGGCGCGCAAGCGCGTGACCTATGGACGCGGCCTTGGCGAGGTGTGCCGTTTGGTGCTGGAAGCGCTTCACCACATGGGTGTACTGCCGACCGAGCCAAAGGATCGGGGCGTGAGGCTGACATGGCCCGACCCACTGCCGGAGGACCAGCGCGAGGTGCTGGCAGCGGCGGAAGCCAAACTGCGGCTGGGCGTAGCGCGGGAGCGGGTGCTTGCCGAGTTGGGATATGGCGCGAGCGACCCCGGCGTCACCTAGCCAAGCCAAGCAGCCACGCAACGAAGCGAGGCAACTGAAGCCACTTCGGCTGCTGCTCGCTTCCTCGTGTTTAGCCCGGATGCGTTTTCTGGTTTTCTTCTGTGCCTTTGCGTCCACGTGTTCATTTGTTCCGTTGCTTCAGCCCAAGGAGTTTCAATATGACCGAGCCCGAACTTATCACCCGTATCGCCGAACTCGAAGGCGAGATTCTGACGCTTAGCCGCACGCACGAGATCGATCGGGCCTTGCTCTTGGCGTCGCCCATCGATCTTGACAGCGCCCGTGCCGTAGCGCGGTCGTGCATCAAAGAGGGTGACGATGTCGCCCGGGCCATTCAGGCCATGAAGGCCTCCAAGCCCTTCCTCTTCAGCCCAATTGGCAACGCGCCGGTGGCGCGTCAATCGCCGAGCGTGATGAACGCGGCGGCCGAGCCCGCTTCGGCCCGCGAAGCCGCCCAAGCCTTGGCCGATGAGGCCCGCGCGACGGGGGATCGTCGCTCCATGCTGGCATATCTGCGGGCTCGTAAGGCCCGCTGACGGTCCGCGGACCGTTTGGGTTTGCGTTCATTGATTCCCTGTTGTCCTTTACGTTCTTCACGTCACTTACTTTGGAGATTCACCATGTCATTCTCTGGCAAAGCCACGTACACGGCCGGCACCGACCTTCCCGAACTCGCGGAAGACGTTGCGGACCTCGTTTCCATCGTTTCGCCCTTTGAAACCGCGCTCCTCGACCACATCGGTGACGCCGGTCGATCCGCCCAATCCACCGTGCACGAGTGGCTGGAGGACACGCTGCTGGTGAACGCCGACACCATCAACCAGGTCACGTTCACCCCCAACGCGCAAGACGCGACCTCTCTCACCGTTTTCAACGGAGCAAGGTTTCAGGTGGGCGATCTTGTCCGGCCCGGCAACGCCGCGGAGGTGATGTTGGTCACGGCGATCGCATCGAACGTGCTGACGGTGGTGCGGCGCTACGGAACCACACCCGTATCCAACGTCTCGAACGGGCTGAAACTCACGATCTTGGGGAACGCGGCCCTCGAAGGTGCCGATGCGCCCGCCGGTCGCTTCACCAGCCGCGTGCGGCGGCAGAACTACACGCAGATCTTCACCGCTACGTGCGATGTCACGGGGACGATGCAGGCCACCCGTGGTCGGGGCGTCTCCGATGAACTGGAGTATCAGAAGCAGAACCGTCTGCGCGAACTGCTGCGCGACCTTGAGAACTGTGTCATCAACGGCACGGCTCCCGCGGCGAACCCGCAGGGTTCATCGTCGGTTCGGCGTTCCATGAACGGGATCATCAAGTCGATGGCGACCAATCAGTTTGTGCCCGGGCAATCGGGCTTTCCGGCGGGCGGTGGGGGCGGCACCGACCTGAGCGAGGTGGTGTTGAACGCCGCGCTGCGGCTCATTTGGGAGCAGACGTCGGGAAGGGTGGACACGATTGTGGTCAACGGTTTGCAGAAGCGGCGGATCAACCAGTTTATCACGCCGTCCCAGCGGCACTTGACGCCCAATGACACCCGCCTGAGCGAGATCATCAGTGTGTATGAGTCGGACTTTGGCACCTGCCGCGTGCTGCTGTCTCGGTGGATGCCCGCCGACACGGTGTTGTTCCTCGACAGTTCGCGCATTGAAGTGATGCCGCTGTCCGGGCGGAGTTTCCACTTCAAGCCCCTGGCGGTCACGGGCGATTCGCACGCGGGGCAATTGATCGGCGAGTACACCATGGAGTTCCGTAACGAGGCGGCCCACGGGTTGGTGCGAGGTCTTTCGACCACGTGATCGGGAGTTGCTTTTCGACGTAAGGCGGTCGTATGCGTTGCCCGTCGCGCAGGCTCGAATCCGCCACCCGTCTCACGCACGCCGCACGGCACACGCTGGCGGCGGGCCTTCTCTCTGCTGGTTTGTTCATCTGCTTCATCGCTTGTACGCGAGTTCCGCAATCGCGCACTCGCCAACCGGAGGTGCCCCATGCTTGCTTTTGATCGCGACATTCTTGCTCTTGAACCCATGATCTTCCGCGACACGATTTGGCTGAGTCAGCGGCTGTGCCGCGGCACGGTGAATGTCAATGAGGGAGCGGTGGATGCGTTGACCTTGGACGTGGAGTTTGATGTCGCCGGGGTCGCCAGGGGGCACGTGGTTACGGTTGCCGGCACTTCATACGAGATCCTGACCGTCAACGATGGGACGCAACTGACGGTCAGTCGGTTGCGTTTCAGTGAGGTCGTTGCGGGTGCGCCGCCCAGCCCCATCGCGGGGGTGGAGGCGTACGTCATGACCTTCCGGCCCCAACTGAGTTTGGTGGAGCGGCAGATCTACTTGATGGCCGGGCTCGACCCGGACAACGCGCCCGACCCCGTTGTGGGCCCGAGTCAGCCGACGCCTGCTCAGATCACCAATCCCGCTGCGCTCCGGCACCTCAATGTGCTGGGCGCACTGCACATCATCTTTACGGCGGCGAGTTTCTCATCGGTCCCCGATTCGGCACTGGGCCGGCGGGCCGCGATGTATCGCGCTGCGTTCAACGAGGAGCGGGCCCGGGTGCGGATCGAGATTGACCTTAATGGCGATGGAAGGCCGGATGTCACCCGCAGGCTGAACTCGTTGTGGCTGCGGAGGTAAGCGGATGGGCAGGCCGCCAAGGACTCAATCAATTTCAAGGAGTGTTCTCATGCTACTACTTTCTCCGAGTGCCGCGTTTGGTGCGTTGGTGTTGCAAGACTTGGTGGCCGCGACGGTGTCACGTGTTCCCGTTCGAATCGTGGCCGAGCACACCGACGTGGGGCCGCACGTGGGCTTTGCGGATGTAGCGGAGTTCCAGACCACGATTCGGCTTGTCGGCAGGGTACTGAAAGACGATGTCAACGTGCCGACGCCGGGACAATCGGCAACGCTCACGATGATCACTACGGCCAGCGGTTCAGATCGGCCGCGGCGGAAGATCAGTGCAACCTGCACACTGCTGAGCGTGAAGTACGACTTCATGGAGTCGAAGGGATGCGCCCGCACGCTCGAGTTCTTGGCGACCTCGGATGGGAGTGACGATCCGCTTTCGATCACGGATGGTTGAGGCGGGTTGGCCTGTGCCGCTGTGCTTGCTGCGGGGTACACACGGATGGTCCTCGATGTTTCGTTGCGAACCTGTGCTTTCCCCACTCTTTTTCCTTCGGGAGCCGTATGCCTTCATCCTTCAAATCGCTCAATCTCTTCGGTTCCGGGCCGCACCGCTTTGTGGTGGGCAAGCGGGGCCAACTCATGGTTGCCGACCTCTTCTTGAAGGGGTTCGGGTCGGGCACGACGCCTCAGGGCCTCATTGAACTTGATGTGGTCGTTACCGGACGGCTCGTGGCGACCTCGGAATCGGCACTTCGGACTCTGGAATCCGATATCGCGGCACAACTGACCGACCCGTTGCAGGTGGGGACGGTCATCGATTTGCACGGTCGTTCGTTCGCGAACATGTCGTTTATCGCGTTCGAGCAAACCGGACCGACCGACCGAAACGGTCGGTTTTCGATGCCCTATGCCGCGCGCTTCCGGGGCTTGTGAGCCGCTCGCAGCCAAGGGCTTTCCCGGCGGTTTGGGCTGGTGTGTTGAAGTTTCCGTCGTTTCGCCTCGCACTTCGCCCATGCCGATCCGGAAACGGTTTGTTTCCAACGGCGTACACAAAGGAGCCTGTCATGGGCCGAGTCACTTTTCGCGCGTTCCGTCGCCTGTTCTTCCCGATCGTTCTGCTTATGTTGATCCTTTCCGCCAGTGTGGTCATGCTTCCGGGCTGCAGCGGCATCGCCGATCTGGCGATGGCCCGTGATTCTGCGGTGCGCGTGCGATCCGGGCTTACGGCGGGCATCCGCGAGGCCGAGGGCCTGCTGAGCACCCTTCCCGAAGTCGATGTGCGGCGCGAGGCTTTGATCCGCGACATCGAGGAGGGCCGCGTTTCACTCGATGCGGTGGACGCCGCGATTCGACAGATTGACTTGGTGGTGTCCGAGGCGGTGTCGCCGACGGATTCGCTGACGATCGGGCTCAGGGCCATTCAGGAGGCGTTGCCAGAGCCGTTGCGGGCACCCCTGCTGCTGGGTGTTGCGTTGCTGGTGACCATCATCCGGGCGGGGCGATTGAAGGCGGCACTTGTTTCGGTCGTCAAGAGCATCGAAAAGGCAAAACAGACCGATGAATCCTTTCAGGAACGCTTCCGCGCCCATGCCCCTACCTTCCGAAGTGTGCAGACCCCGACCGCCCGTCGAATTGTTGATGAAACCACGAAAGATACCCTCATTCTGAGGTTCCCCGTATGACTGCTGTGTTCCCATCCATGCCGCCGCCCAGAAGGCCTGCAAACTCCTGCTCCGGCGCTGCGTCCAACAGGAAGCGCCCGGGCTTCACCCTCATCGAACTTCTCGTGGTGATCGCCATCATCGCGGTGCTCATATCGATTTTGCTGCCGGCCCTTGATCGTGCCCGCGAGACGTCGCGGCGGGTCAAGTGCCTCGCCAATCTCAAGGGGATTGGTGTGGGCTTGCAGTTGTACACCGATACCGAGGGCAAGGGGTTCCTGCTTCCAAAGGTGCGGCCGCTGAACAGCGGCAGCAACGACAACGACCCCTCGCTCCTCGATGTGATGGTGAAGTATGTCGATGCCGCGTTGCCGGTTGAGATGGAAGAAGGCGTGTGGACCGTCACGGATCCGTGGCGTTGCCCCAGCGACGTCAACGGCGGCGATGCGGAGACGGATTTCCGGCCGGTGTGGAACACGAGCGGTACCAGTTATGAGTACGGCCCCGCCGCGATCATGCTCGCGGCGGAGGCTTTCTTCATACCGAACATTCAGTTTGCGGTCAGCAAGGCTTATGAGAAGGCTCAGCCCTCGCTCGCGGTGCTGGCCGATGCCGACGATTGGCACAACCCGCGATTTGATGAGAATCGCCGGGGCGATCTGCCCGACGTGCAGAGGTTTGACCGCAACGGCCTGTACTTTGGCGACTGGCACGCGGAAAGGGCGAAGCCCGTGGACGAACAACAAACCCAGCAACTGTTCGCCGACATCATCCAGTTTTCGGGGCGAGGGCTTTGACGAACGCTCAAGCCGTGACTGCTAAGTCCTCAATCCTTACTCCTCGCTCCTCACTGGTGGTCTGGAATCCAACATGCTCCCCTCACTGCTCGAAGCCGATGATCTCGCACCCGTGGCCAAGCCCGCAGAGCCGTTTCGGTTCCGTGTGCCGCGGGTATTGAAAGACCGTTGGGAACGGGCCGTTTCGAACCCGCGTTCGCGTCGGGGTTTGCAGGCGGCGGGTGTCGGTGCGGTGCTGGCCTTGGGTATTGGGGCATACTTCATGTTCCGGCCTACGCCGCAGCCGGACTATCTCAACGACCCGCTCAACATGCTGTTTGATTACACCTTGCTCGAAGATGAGTTCAACCGCATGCCGGTCGAGGAGCGTCTGAAACTGATCTCGCAACTGGTGGGGCGACTGAAGAACATGTCGTCGAACGATTCGCTGCTCATGGCCGCGTTCGCGGGCGGGGTGGCGGGTTCGGCCCGTCAGCAACTTGAGGAAAACGCTTCGAGGCTGGCCATTGATGTGTGGGACAAGTATGCGAAGGACTACGGCAAAGTGACCGAGGCCGATCGCGATGAATACCTCGAGAAAACGTTCGTTGAATTCTCGGAGATGATGGAAAGCCTGGGCGGCGAGCCCCGTGACATCAAGCCCGAGGAGCGGATCACGGAAGTGAAGGACCAGGCGGCCCGCGAGCAGGAGCGCATGACGAGCGCCGACGGCCCCAAACCACCGGGCGAGATGCTCGGAACTGCCTTTGAGTATCTCAACTCGAACTTGGGCGGGCACGCCAACCCGCAGCAGAAAGCGCGGGGCCAACAGATGATGCGCGACATGATGCGGCACTTCCGGGGCCAGGATGTGACGACCGGGAAGCCGCTGGGGCCGGGGTAAGAAATTAGTCGATATTTTCCCTTGCCGACGCGAAGAAATTTGAGTACGCTGGCCGAGTCATCTAAGGAGGTTCCTGATGCGCTCGGTCATGGCCGCTCTCGCAGTGGTTTGTTCAACGCTGGTAACCGCCCAAGTGTTTCCGGTGATGCCCGCGCCGGGAGTACCCGTCTTCCGTTCGACC
>Ga0105044_10015341_pt1 | contig 10353 bp, 6 predicted proteins | sample MAT01_FD_78092 | JGI IMG/M metagenome (GOLD analysis project Ga0105044, IMG submission 78092) | Freshwater microbial communities from Lake Fryxell liftoff mats and glacier meltwater in Antarctica - MAT-01 | ecosystem: Environmental > Aquatic > Freshwater > Ice > Liftoff microbial mat | place...
CAACGAGCGTCGCCGCTCGGGCTGGAACGATCGCAACGATGTGTCTGTGCGCTTTGTCCTTCGCGTCCCCGACGGCGTGCGGGTTGATGTCGCTACCGTGCACGGCGGACTCGAAGTGAGCGGCGTCACCACCGACGTGCGGGCCACAACAGTCAACGGCAGCATCGACGCGAAGCGTGCGGGTGGCCCGGTGCGCGCCAGCACCGTCAACGGCAGCATTCGCGTTTCGATGGGCAACCTCGGTAACGCGGACAATCTGGAGTATGAGACCGTCAACGGGTCAGTCACCATCGAACTGCCAGCCAATTTTGGCGCCCAACTCGAACTCTCCACCGTGAACGGACGAGTGACTACCGATTTTCCGATTTTGGTCTCGGGCACGATGTCGCCGCGTCGACTCCGCGGCACCGTGGGCAACGGCAACACGCGCCTGCGCGCGAGCACCGTGAATGGAAGCATTACGCTCCGGAAAGTCGGCTCGAGCGACTAGTCGCCGACGAGTGCCTCAATCGCCTTTGCCAGCTCCAGATCCTTCGTCGTGATACCGCCCGCGTCGTGTGTACTCAACACGAAACTCACTTTCGTGTAGCGGATGTCGATGTCAGGATGATGCGCCATACCTTCCGCGATCTCCGCGACTTTCCCGATGAATGCAATCCCATCGGGAAACGTCGCGAAGTGGTAGCTCTTCTGGAGGGTGTCGCTCTTGCGCGACCAACCGGGCAAAGAGCCAAGTCCCCGCTGAATCTCGATATCGGAAAGCGGTGTCATATATCATCATAGACTATGGCGGTGCCGTGATGATGACAATGCGCTCCCTCAAATTTGACGCACCCGTGCCGAACCCGTGCCGAATCCGGGCTGGCGGTCGAGCACGGAAAGAGCTTTTGCGGCGATTTCCTCCCCGCGGAATCCCTCGCACCTTCAGGCTACGGCTTTGCCTGTTTGATCGAGTCGTCGCGGACCTTCTCCCGCTTGCTCTCCCGCTCGCTCTCCCGCGCGATGATCCGCTCAATCGCCTTCCGAAGATCCCGGCCTCCGGCGACGTACACCGAGTCGAACCGATCGAGGCCTTCAGCGTACACCCGTCGGGACAAAAGCACGGCGTTGTTCAGCGCCACGCGCTCCGCCCACCCCTTGGGATAGCCTTTCAGCTGCGGCCCGACGCTGTCAACCAGCCGCTGTCTTCCATGGGCGTATACGCTGTCGCGCGCCGCGATCCGTGCCGCCTTCGCGTCCGTCGGCAGCGCACTGAAAACGCTGTCGATCTCGTGCGAAAGCCGAGCCCAGAATGCGCCGAGTAGGAGGTCGTCCTGCCAGTCGTCCTGCGCGCGCCGGAGCGACGCGCTATCACCCCGCGCACGGAAGAAATGCTCGGCCCCTCGTCCGCCGACAAAACTGGCGAACGACTCGTTGAACGGCACCCGTCCCTTCGCAAAGTAGGTGTTGTGCAGCAGCTCGTGAATGATGGTGTTGGCCAGCGAAATCGAATCCATCGCCACCGTGGTGCTGACGAGCGGATCGTTGAACCAGCCGAGTGTGCTGAAGGCTGATGAAGCGCCAACGGTGACGTCGAATCCGTCCGCTCGCATTTTGACCGCAGTCTTTTTGGCCTCGTCAAAATCGAAAAAACCTTTGTACGGGAAGCGCCCCACGACGGGAAACCACCACGTTTTGCGTTCGAGTCGATCGCGGTAGGCGGCCGAAAGCACGAGGACGAGCGTATCGCGATCGAGCCGTGAGTAGGCGGTGAAGCTCTTCCCCGCTTTGAGGCCGAGTGAGTCGACCGCAAACGTGCGCGCCGCGACAACAAGACCAAGCTTGGCGCGCGTGGCCGCGTCGGTCTTTGAGGTCGCAGAACTGTCGGCCACGACGCGCGCAATCGGTTGACGGCGCGACAGAATGCGCGCCTCCTCGACCGCCGCGCGCGAGATGTAGCACCCCATTGGGGTGAGGCCGAGCACGATCGCGAGCAGCACGACGATGGCGCCCGTCGTTCGGCGGAGAAAGCGCCAGCTCAGCGGAAGCGCGATCTTGCCGTGTCGTATCCGTCGTGTGCGCAAGTGCTCCCGTGACCTTGGATGAGGGACTATTCTTTCCGACCTATGTCGTTCGTACACCTGCATTGCCACTCCGAGTATTCGCTCCTCGACGGCGCGAATCGTATCGATGATCTGATCGCACGCGCCAAGCTGTTCGAACAGCCGGCGCTGGCCATCACGGATCATGGCAACATGCACGCCGCTTGGGAATTCCAGGAGAAGGCGCGCAAGGCCGGAATCAAGCCGATCATCGGGATGGAAGCCTACGTGGCGCCCGGCGACCGACGCACGCGCGGCCGCCCTGCGCCCGGTGCCAAGCCATACTACCACCTCGTGCTCCTCGCACGCGATCTCGTCGGCTACAAGAACCTCGTCAAGCTGTCGTCGCTTGGATACACCGAAGGGTTCTACACCAAGCCGCGGATCGATCGCGAACTGCTCGCCGCGCACTCCGAAGGGCTGATCGTTTCGTCGGCGTGTCTCGCGGGCGAGGTTGCGTCGCACCTCATGGAAGATCGCGTTGAGCAGGCGCGCGACGCTGCAGCGTGGTACGCAGAGCTCTTCAAGGGACGCTACTTCCTCGAGGTGCAGGCCCACACCAGCGAAGGACAGGCCAAGCTCAACGCAAAGATTCTGTCGCTGTCTGACGATCTTGGGCTTCCCGTTATCGCGACCAATGACGCGCACTTCCTGAAGCACGAGGATCACGACGCGCACGACGTGCTGCTGTGCATCGGGCTCGGCAAGGATCGCAACGATCGCGATCGCATGAAGTACGATGATGGGCTCTACTTCAAGAACGCCGACGAGATCCGGCCGTTCTTCCCGGGACGCGACGATGTACTGACCAACACGCTCGCGATCGCCGACACAGTCGATGTGCAGTTCGCGAAGAAGTATTACGTCCCGTCGTTCCCGTTGCCCGAAGGCGTCACGTCCGAGAACGACTATCTCGTGGAGTTGGCGACCGCGGGCGCAAAGGTGCGCTACGGTAACCCGCTGCCAGCGAATGTTGTCGAGCGCCTCGAGTACGAGCTCGGCGTCATCACGAAGACCGGCTACGCTGGCTACTTCCTGATCACGGCCGATTTCATCAAGGCGGCGCGCGATCTCGGCATTCCCGTCGGGCCGGGACGTGGTTCGGCCGCCGGCTCACTGGTCGCGTATGCGACGCGCATCACCGACGTCTGCCCGCTCGAGTTCGATCTGCTCTTCGAACGCTTTCTGAATCCGGAACGCGTCTCGATGCCTGACGTCGACGTCGACTTCTGCTTCGAACGTCGTGGCGAAGTGATCGAGTACGTACGGCAGAAGTACGGGAAGGACTCCGTCGGACAGATCGTCACGTTTGGAACCCTGAAGTCGCGCGCGGCCATCAAAGATGTCGGCCGCACACTCGGCTTCACACCGGGCGAAACCGACGCCCTCGCCAAACTGATTCCCAACGCGCCGAACTTTTCGCTGACCGTCAAGGAAGCGATCAGTCAGGTGCCGGAGGTCAAGCGGTTCTACGAAGACGATCCGCGCTACAAGCAGTTGCTGGACTTCGCGATTTCGCTCGAAGGGCTGTCGCGTCACACCGGCGTGCACGCCGCCGGTGTGGTCATCGCGCCGGGTCCGCTCGATGATTTCGTGCCGATCTGCACGCAGGCGAGCAAGGGCTCGGGCTCCGGTGACGACGAGCGCGTGATCGTCACGCAGTACGACATGAACGCGCTTGAAAAGGCGGGCATGTTGAAGATGGACTTCCTTGGGCTGACGACGCTCACCGTCATCAGCGACACACTCGCGCTCATCAAGTCGCGTAGTGGCAAGGAGGTCGTGCTCGAGGAGCGCGGCTTCACCGATCCGGAGACGTACCGACTGCTGCGTGCCGGCCGCACCGCTGGCGTCTTCCAGTTTGAATCGCCCCTCGCGACGGACGTGCTCAAGCGCATGCGTTGCGACCGCTTTGACGACTTGGTCGCCTCCAACGCACTGTTGCGCCCCGGTCCGCTCGATGCCGGCATGCACAACGTCTACATCAAGCGCAAGCGCGGCGAAGAACCGGTATCGTACGCGCTCCCCGAACTCGAGCCCATTCTCTCCACCACGTACGGCGTCATCACCTATCAGGAACAGGTGATGCGTCTCGCGCAGGTGATCGCCGGCATCTCACTCGCTGAAGCCGACGTTCTACGAAAGGCCGTCGGCAAAAAAGACGCTGAGCTGATCAAGAAGGAACTCGGCAAGTTCGTCCAGAAGGCCGTCGCACGTGGCCACGCGCCAAAGGTGATCGATGAGTTGTCAGGGCAGATCGAGACGTTTGGACGGTACGGATTCAACAAGTCACATTCCGTCGCCTACTCCGTCCTCTCGTACCACACCGCCTGGCTCAAAGCCCACTACCCCGCCGAGTTCATGGCGGCGCTGTTGTCCGCGCAGATCGGCAAGACGGAAGAAGTCATCAAGTACATCGCCGAAGCTCGCGAAATGGGACTCGAAGTGTTGCCGCCCGACGTCAATGAATCGGGATGGCGCTTCACGGTTCACGGCGAGATTCGCGTTCGCTTTGGACTGGGGGCCGTGCGCAACGTCGGACGCGGTGCCATTGACTCACTGCTCGCGGCCCGTGATGCAGGCCCGTTCGTATCGCTGTACGACCTCTGCTCCCGCGTTGACCTCCGCGTCTGCAACAAGCGCGTTTTCGAAGCATTGATCGCCACGGGCGCGTGCGACGCACTCGGCGGACACCGCGCGCAGTTGATGGCCGCACTCGATCACGCCATCAACGAAGCCTCGCTGCGACAGGGCGAAGCGGCCGCTGGTCAGGGCTCGCTCTTCGGCGAACCCTCCCCGGGTGAGGCTGGCGGCATCGCCGCAGAAGCGCCGGCCCCATCGTTGCCGTCCACGGCGACGTGGTCGGAAAGCGAGCGCCTGACGCGCGAGAAAGAGCTGCTGGGCTTCTACATCTCGGGCCATCCACTCGACCCGTTCCGCACGGAGTCCGAGCTCTTCGCCTCCCACACGGTCGGGCAACTTGGCACCTGGACCCCCGAACAGGTCACGATCGGGGTGGTCGTCACTGCGATCAAGCGTCAGATTTCTAAGCGGTCCGGCGCCGAATTCGCTCGACTGACGGTGGAAGACTTTTCCGGGTCTGCGGAAGTGCTGGTCTTTCAGGAAGCCTGGGCGGTGATCGCGGAACGGGTCCGACCGGACATCCCGCTGCTGCTCAAGGGTGGCTATTCGCGGAAGGATCAGGGGGTTGAGAATCCTACGTTTATCGTCGAGACGGTCACCCGTTTTACCGAAGTGCGCGCCAACGGCGAAGTTGGCGTGGCCATCGAGTTGGACTTCGGCGCGGATCTCCCACCATCGGTCATGGATGATGTTCGTGCCACGATCGATGCCCATCACGGCTCCGCGCCGATTGAACTGCGATGGAAGAACGGCAATGGTGACGCGGTCCGATTCCGGTCGCGCACCCTCACTGTGGCTGTTTCTCCCGTCATCTTGACTGATCTTCGCGCGCTGCTTGGCCCTGATCGCGTGCGCCTCGTGCGCGCCGACGGCTGACCGCAGCCGCGTTTCCTTCTTTCCAAACCCACATGGCCTCCGCACCCGTTCTCGAATTCGAGCGTCCGATCGTGGAACTCGAGAAACAGATCGAGGAGCTCAAGAAGCTCTCAGGCGAGCGCGCGCTCGACATAGCGCTGGAAATTGCTCCGCTCGAAAAGCGATTGTCGGAGCTGCGCATTGAGATCTACCGGAACCTCACGCCGCTGCAGCGCGTACAGGTGGCCCGCATCGCGCGTCGCCCCTTCACCGCGGACTACATCCGGCTGGCCATGACAGACTTCATCGAACTCCACGGCGATCGGGCGTTTCGTGACGACGGCGCAATCGTTGGCGGCTGGGCGCGCCTCGACGGCGAGACGGTCATGGTCATCGGACAGCAGCGCGGTCGCGACACCAAGGAAAACCTGCGGCGCAACTTCGGCATGCCGCATCCCGAGGGATATCGCAAGGCGCTGCGTCATATGAAGCTCGCCGAGAAATTCCAAGTGCCGGTTATTACGTTCATCGACACTCCCGGGGCGTGGCCAGGACTGGGCGCCGAAGAGCGTGGACAGAGCGAAGCGATTGCGCGCAACCTGCTCGAGATGTCGCAGCTGCAGGTTCCGATTGTCGCCACCGTCATCGGCGAAGGTGGGTCCGGAGGTGCCCTCGCACTGGGCGTCGCCGACCGGGTACTGATGCTTGAGAACGCGGTCTACTCGGTCATCACGGTCGAAGGGTGCGCGTCGATTCTCTGGAAGGACAGCAAGACCCCCGCAATTCGCGAGAAGGCGGCGTCTGCACTTCGCCTCACAGCAAAGGATCTGATGGAGCTCAAAGTTGTCGACGAGGTCGTGCCGGAACCCATCGGCGGTGCGCACTCCAATCACGAGGCCGCAGCCGCGTCACTTCGCGAAGCACTAATCAAGAATCTTGAAGAGCTGCGCAAGTTCAAGCCGGACAAGTTGGTGCGTCGCCGCCGCGAAAAGTTTTTGCGCATGGGCCAGTTCACCGAATAGATCGCGTAATCGTGTCGCACCTCATCGAAGTCGCCTTTCGGGGCAATCGCAAAGAGTTCTTCCAGTGGGAGGAAGAGACCGCGCCACCGCTCAAGGCGGGGGTGATCGTCGAGGCCGATCGCGGAGAAGACTTCGGTCACGTTCACGCAACGGGTGAACTGGCCGAGGTGCGTTGTCGCGGCTGTGCGCACGGCTGCGGCACGACACCGCCGCCCAGAAAGGCGCTTCGGCTCGCCACGGCGGATGAAAACCTGAAGGAGCGTGAACGCCCCGCCGAGAACGAAAGCGCGCGTCGCAAAGCGATGGAGCGCGTGAAAGCGAACGGGCTCGTGATGAAGTTGACCGACGCGGAGTGGCAGTGGGATCGCCGCAAGCTCACCTTCTATTTCACGGCTGAACGTCGCGTCGATTTCCGTGCGTTGGTGCGCGACCTCGCCGCCATGTTCCGCACGCGCATCGAGCTCAAGCAGATCGGTGTGCGCGACGAAGCGAAACGGCTGTCCGGGATCGGACGCTGCGGTCGCGAGTACTGCTCGTCGTCGTGGCTGAGCGATTTGCGTCCCGTCAATCTCGGGGTTGCCAAAGATCAGAAGCTGTCGCTCAACCCTCAGCAGATTTCCGGTGCCTGCGGCCGGCTGATGTGCTGCCTGCGTTATGAGCACGAGTTCTACGTGCAGAGCCGACGTCGATTCCCGAAAGAGGGAAAGATTCTGCAGACGTCACTCGGCGAAGAGAAAGTCGTGGTCTGTGACATCTTCAACGATCGCGTCACGTTACGCACGGCCGAAGGCGACACCCGCGTGGTGCCGCTCGCTCAACTCCGTGAAGAGATCGGTGGCTTTGGTGAGTCACACGCGGTCGAAACGATCGACGTTCACGACGACACCGAAGACATGGCGATCGACCACGACGTGGTCCCTCCCCGCGGTCGTACACGCACGCCGCCGCGTGGCGCGCCGCGCGTCGAGCGGGGCATGGACGCACGTGTCCAACTCCCAGTGGTGTCCGCGCCCGCTGTATCAGTCATTGCAGCAGCGCACGTTGCTCCGCCACCTGTCCATGAAACGGTGGTCATTGCTGAACCCGTCGTCGTCGCACCCTCCACTGCACCCTCTACTGAACTCTCCACTGCGCCGAGCGCTGACGAGGTGACAGCCGCGGCACCGACCAGCGACGTCGCAGCATCTGACGTGACCAGCGACGGGACGGCCGAAGAGGCCCGCCGCAAGCGCCGTCGCGGACGCCGTGGTGGGCGGCGACTGCGCGCGGCAGAGCAGCGCCGCCAGACCGAAGGCGGCACAGCCAACACGGGTGATGCCGACAGCCCAGTCAGCGGTGAGGACCACACAGACGACGACACTGACACCGACGACCCGTCATTACCGATGACCGACTGAAATGGCACGTTTCTTCCTGACCACCGCGATCGACTACGCCAACGGTGATCCGCACTTGGGCCACGCGCTCGAAAAAATCGGCGCAGACGTCATTGCGCGCTATCATCGCCTACGCGGGGACGACGTCCATCTGCTCATCGGCATGGACGAGCACGGACAGAAGGTGCAGCAGACGGCGGCGGCTCAGGGCGTCGCGCCACAAGCGTTCACGGACGAGATCGCAGCCCGGTTTCAGGCGATGTGGGCGAAACTCGGCGTGCGCTACGATCAGTTTATTCGCACCACCGATGCACACCACAAGACCGGCGTGCAGGCGCTCATCACACGAATCGCCGAGCGCAATCCGGACGACTTCTACGAGCGTTCGTATCGCGGCATGTACTGTGTCGGCTGCGAAGCGTTCAAGCAGGACGCCGATATCGTCGATGGCAAATGCGTGTTGCATCCCACACGCACGCTCGAAGAAGTTGAAGAGCGCAATTGGTTTTTTCGCCTCTCCAAGTATCAGCCGTTCCTGCAGGAGCTGCTCGCGTCCAACCCGTCGTACATCGAACCGGAGAGCCGGCGCAACGAGATTCTCGGGCTGCTCGCACAGGGACTCGAAGATATTTCCGCGTCCCGTGCACGACTCGCCTGGGCCGTCCCGTTTCCGTTGCCACTGTCCAACGGCGAGACACAGGGCACCTACGTCTGGTTTGACGCGCTGCCCAACTATCTCACGGCCACCGGTTTTCCGGACGCTGGCTACGACACACGCTGGCCCGCCAACCTGCACATCATCGGCAAAGACATCACGCGCTTTCACGCCGTGATCTGGCCGGCAATGCTGCACGCTGCGGGCGTGGCGCTCCCCAAACAAGTCTGGGCGCACGGCTTTGTCTCACTCGGCGGCGAGCGGTTTTCCAAGAGCGCCGGCGTCAAGCTCGATCTTGGTGAAGCGATCGATCGCTATGGTGCCGATGCCTTCCGCTACGTACTGTTGCGTGAAGTGCCGTTCGATGGCGACGGGAACTTCAGCTGGGAACGGTTCGAAGAGCGGTACACGTCCGATCTTGCCAACGCACTGGGCAATCTGGCCAGTCGCGCCATCGCAATGGTCGAGAAGTACTGCGGTGCCATCGTGCCCGTATCCACCCGTCCTGCCGTCGAGGTCGACGACGATCTCGATCTCGCCGCGTATCACGCCGCGATGGACGGGCATCGCGGCTGGTTGCTGCACGAAGGGCTCGCAGCCGTCGGTCGCATGACCGCCCGCGCCAACGAATACACCCAAACAACGGCGCCATGGCAGCTGGCGAAGGATCCCGCGCGACGTGCCGAACTCGAACAGTGCATGGCATCGCTCATCCGCCGACTTGCCCGCCAAGCCGTGCTGTTGTCGCCGTTCATGCCTGAAAAAGCAGAAGCGTTGTGGACGCAGCTTGGTGGTCCCGGGTCAGTGCACGCGCAGCGCTTTCACTCGTTGGCAGAACTTGACGCGGCGGGCTGGCACGTCGCCAAGGGCGACGGACTCTTCCCGCGCCCACAACCGCCGGCCGCTGCGTAGCCGTCACACTCTCGGCCCATTCGTTCCGCAGAGTGTTGCCACCGTCACACCCCTGTCCCGCCGTGTTTTGTCGTGCGTGTGTGTACCCCTCGTGAAGTGACGTGACATAGCGCTCGACCGTACTTCTCTCGTGCAGCAGGATCATTCACGCACGGAGGACGGCATATGCGGACGAGTCTCACAGCACCGGGCGCCCATCGGCGCAAAACACAGCACCATCGTGCCAACGCGCACGAGAACGGAGCCACACGCATCCGACGCGGCTTCGCGCTCGAGGCCGCGCTGCTGCTGCTCGTGATGTTTTCCATCATCATCCTCGCGGGCCTCTCCGCCGTGTCGACGATGGCGAAGACATCGAGCGCCGACTATCGGTCGTCGCGCGCATCGTACGCCGCAGAGGGCGGCGCCGACGATATCATGTCGCAACTCGACGCTGCCATGCAGGACGGCATCATCAGCGGCCAGGACATCGCACAACTGCAGACGCCCGCGCTGACCGGATACCGGATCACCCAGTCGACGCAGGTCGCCGGTCTTCCCGTATCGCGCACGATCTCATCCGGACCATTTGCCGGCTTGTACTCGTTGAACCAGGTGATCGACATCTCCGTATCGGCGCGAGACTCGTCGGGGAACAAAGCGACCGCGGTGCTCTCCGTAAACGCCCAGACGATCCCGCTCTTCCAGTTCGGCGTGTTCTACGAGAGCGATCTCGAAATTCTCCCCGGCGCGCCGATGACGTTTGCCGGATGGGTGCATACCAACGGCAACCTCTACGCCTCGTCGGCAAGCGCCAGTTTCCAGAGTCA
>Ga0105044_10015342_pt1 | contig 10353 bp, 11 predicted proteins | sample MAT01_FD_78092 | JGI IMG/M metagenome (GOLD analysis project Ga0105044, IMG submission 78092) | Freshwater microbial communities from Lake Fryxell liftoff mats and glacier meltwater in Antarctica - MAT-01 | ecosystem: Environmental > Aquatic > Freshwater > Ice > Liftoff microbial mat | place...
CCATCGGGCTGATGCGCGACGAAGGCGGCCGCCTGCACAGCCGCAAACTCCGCGCTTTTGACGAGCCGCCGTTCCGGTAGCGGGTGCCGGGTGGGATCAGATGTGTTGTCTCAGCGAAGCTCGGGAGGTCCCAGCTTTCGCTGGGGTGACGATTGTGTCTGACGCTGTTTGATCTGCCGAAGTCAGGCCAGCTCAACCGTCAAACGGCCGCTCTGGTGGTGCTGGCGGGGCAGTGCTCACGCTGCGCTCGCGAATTTCTCCCTCCACCAGCGGTGCACGGCTTTCGGCAATGCTTCGCGACACGGTTTCGGCGTCGTGCGCCACGCGTGAGCCGAACCAGCCGACGAGGCCCAGCGCTGCCATGCCGATGGCCCAGCCAATCCACACCAGCACCTGTGTTGGGCCGCCTATGGCGCCCAATATGTCTGCCAGCCAGATCGTGCTGGTGGGATCCACCTGCAGCATCCGGGAGATGCCGAGCACCGCCGCCTCGCCCGATCCCGCAAGGCTGTGCAGCAGCCAGGCGATCGATGTCCACACCAGCGCCCCGAATCCCAGCAGGATCCACATCAAGCGTTTCATTGCGCCTCCACCCTCATCACCAGCAGCTTGTCTATCTTGCGGCCGTCCATGTCGACGACTTCGAAGCGGAAGCCATGCGCCTCGAAGCTTTCGCCGGTTCCGGGGATATGCTCAAGCTCCGCCAGGGCAAATCCCGCCACGGTCTGGAAATCGCGCTCTTCGTCCAGCGGAAAGCCCAGCAGGCCGGAAAGCTCGTCTGCCGGCAGGCTGCCCGAAACCAGCCAGCTGCCATCGGCCCGCTCCACAAGGGCCGGGTCATGCTCATCGTCCATGTCCGATCGGAATTCGCCGGCAATCGTGCTGAGCAGGTCGGCCGGGGTCACCACCCCTTCGAAATGGCCGTATTCGTCCACCACGATCGCCATCGGCACGCTGCTGTCGCGCAGGGCTGCCAGCGCCACTGTTGCATCGGCGACATCGGGCAGCACCGGCGCTTTCCGCACCAGGGCGTGCAGATCGAGCTCGCGCCCTTCCAGCAGTGCTGCAAGCGCATCGCGCGCCTGCAGAACGCCGACGATGCGGTCGATCGAGCCTTCGGCCACGGCAATGCGGGTGTGTGGCGTGGCAATCAGCTTGGCGCGGACCGCCTCGGGCGATGCCGCGATGTCTATCCAGTCGACTTCGGGCCGCGGGGTCATCACCCCGCGCACCTGCCGGTCAGCCAGCCGCATGATGCCGGCGATCAGTTCGCGCTCCCGGCCTTCGATGATGCCGGCGCTTTCCGCCTCCGCCACCACATGCAGCAGCTCTTCTTCGGTCACGCTGTGGTCGCCGTCACGCTCGAGCCGCAGCATGCGAAACACGAAATGCGACGAGGCATCGAGCAGGGACACGAACGGCCCGGTGATCCTGGTGACGACCACCATGACGGGCGCGACCACGACCGCAATCCGCTCGGGCGAGCGTAGCGCCAGCTGCTTTGGCACCAGCTCGCCGATGATCAGCGAGAAATAGGTGACGAGCACGATCACCAGCGCAAAGCCGGCTTCGTCGGCATAGCGCGCCGGAAAGCCGAGACCGGCCAGCCATTGCCCGGCCGGTCCGGCCAGGCTGGCACCGGAAAACGCCCCATTGGCAACGCCAACCAGCGTGATGCCGATCTGCACGGCCGAAAGGAAACGCCCCTGATCGGCCTGCAGCGCGAGCGCCGTGGCGGCACCGGGCACCCGCGCGCGCTCCATGACCTGCAGCCGCGGCTTCCGTGCGGAGACGATCGCCAGCTCCGCACCCGCAAAGAAGCCGTTCAGGGCAATGAGCCCGATGATGATCGCTACGTCTGTCCAGGGGAACATGGTCTTCGGCCTTATGCAGGCTCGCGCGCCTTTGCTCAAGCGTTGCGACGGAACCCGCGCGGGGGCAAACGGTTCCAATCGCATCGGGCCAGCCGCCCGCTCGTCAATCGCCGCCTCCGGAGAACCCCATGACCACAGATATTCGCAACAAACCCGCCCGCGCCACTGCACTTGCCACTGCCACTGCGCTCGCATCGCTGCTGCTGCTGACCAGCGCCTGCGCCACCAACCTGGAAACCGGCGAGCGTGGCATCACCCGCGGCGGCAAGGGAGCGCTTGCCGGCGGCGCCGGCGGCGCGCTGCTGGGCGCGCTTATCGGCGGCGACACCGGCGCTTTGATCGGTGCCGGCGTCGGCTCCATCGCCGGTGGCGCCGTTGGCGGCTACATGGACAAGCAGGAGCGCGAGCTGCGCTCCGCAACCGCCAACACCGGCATCGAAGTCTCCCGCCAGGGCGATGAAATCACCCTCAATCTGCCCGATGCGATCAGCTTTGATTTCAATTCAGCCGCCGTCCGCCCGGAATTGCGCGCCGAGCTGCAACAGGTTGCCTCTGTGCTCACCAACTATCCGTCCACGGTGATCGGCATCTATGGCCACACCGACAATGTCGGCAGCCTCGCCGTCAACCAGCGCCTTTCGGAACAGCGCGCAGAATCGGTATCTGGCAGCCTGCAAACCTTCGGGGTGCCGCAGGCCCGCATGCAGCGAAGCGGTTTTGCCTACAACCAGCCGATTGCGAGCAACGCGACGGAAGACGGCCGCGCAAAGAATCGCCGGGTGGAAATCCGCATCGTCCCGGTCACCGATCAGCAAATCAAGGGCTGACGGCAAGGGTCCTGAGCCTAGCGCAACCCCGCCTCGATCGCGTCTATGTCATCGTCCGAAAGGCCGAAATGATGCCCCACTTCGTGCACCAGCACATGGGTGACCAGATGCTCCAGGCTGTCTTCGCCATTCGCCCACTCGTCCAGCAGCGGTCGGCGATAGAGGAAGATGGTCGGCGGAAGCGCGCCAGTCTCGCCAGCGCCGGGATGGCCGACATGGTGCCCCCAATACAGCCCCAGTATGTCGAACGGCGTGTCCAGCTCCATTGCCTCGATCACCTCGTCATCGGGAAAATCCTCGATGCGCAGCAGCACATCGGCGAGATGCCGGCGAAACAGCGCGGGCAATTGCTCGGCCGCTGCTTGCGCCAGCCGGTCGATATCGGCGAGGGTGGGAGCCATCAGGGCCATTGCCCCATCTAGTCGAAGGAAATGTCATGGTCGAGACGCTTGCCCACGCCGAGCGCGCCGCGCTGGCAATGGATCTGCCGAACTGGGTGCTGGACGGCGAGCACCTGCGGCGCAGCTTCAAGTTCGCCGATTTCGTGCAGGCGTTCGGCTTCATGACAAGGGTCGCCCTGCTTGCCGAAAAGGCGGACCACCATCCGGAATGGTCGAATGTCTACAATCGGGTGGAAATCGGCCTTACAACGCATGATGCCGGCGGCCTTTCGGCCCGCGATGTGGCGCTGGCCAAAGCAATCGATGCGCTCGTGGTGCAATAGCGGCAGTCTGTCGCGCCTCTGATTGCGGACAGGTTGGCATCCGCGCCGCGCCCCCGACCTTGGAAGCGCCGCACGCTCGCGGCATGTCATCACGAGGCTCCCCCATGAAATCCATGCTCACCATCACGCTTGCCACAATCGCTGCCACATTCGCCGTCCCGGCAGCCGCAATGCACCATGAGGCCAAGAAGGATATCGTCGACACGGCGGTGGCTGCCGGCCAGTTCAAGACGCTGGCCGCCGCACTTGGCGCGGCCGGCCTCGTCGATACGCTGAAGGGCCCCGGCCCGTTCACCGTGTTCGCGCCCACCGATGCGGCCTTTGCAAAGCTTCCAGCCGGCACGGTCGCGACCCTGCTGAAGCCGGAAAACAAGGCCAAGCTGACGTCGATCCTCACCTACCATGTGGTGCCGGCCAAGGCGCTTGCAGCAGATGTCGCCGGCAAGCAGTCGCAGGTTGCCACCGTCAACGGCGCCAAGCTGTCGATCGACGGCCGCAACGGCGTGAAGGTCAACACCGCAACCGTCACCACCGCCGACGTCAAGGCCTCCAACGGCGTGATCCATGTGATCGACACCGTGCTGATGCCGCCGGCGCAGTAACACTCAAGGAGGGGGCGCCTCGCAGCGCCCCCGTTCCTTGTCCGGGCGCCATCCGGATGGCGCTGTCTTATCGGGCGCCATCCGGATGGCGCCTTGTTATCTGGGCGCCATCCGGATGGCGCGATCCTATCTGGGCGCCATCCGGATGGCGCCGTCAATCCGCACATCCTCGCCGTTGAAATAGGAATTTCGGCACATCTCCAGCGCCAGGCTGGCATATTCTTCCGGCAATCCCAGCCGCTTGGGGAACGGCACCGAAGCGGCCAGCGCATCCTTCACTTTTTGCGGCGCCGCATTCATCAGCGGCGTGTTGAAGATGCCCGGCAAAATGGTGTTCACCCGGATTCCCTCGGCCATCAGATCGCGCGCGATCGGCAAAGTCATCCCGACAACCCCGCCCTTGGAAGCAGAATAGGCCGCCTGCCCCATCTGGCCATCCTCGGCCGCCACCGACGCCGTGTTCACGATCGCCCCGCGCTCCCCATCCGCCAGCGGCTCCAGTGTCAGCATGCCGGCGGCCGACTTGGCGATGCAGCGGAAGGTGCCAACCAGGTTGATCTGGATGATCATGTTGAACGCATCCAGCGGGAAATGCTTGATCTCCCCGGTCTCGCGCGATCGGCTCGCCGTCTTCGCCGCATTCCCGGTGCCGGCGCAGTTGATCAGAATGCGCTCCTGGCCCTGTGCCGCCCGCGCTTTGGCAAAGCCCGCATCCACGCTCTCGTCGCTGGTCACATTCACATGGCAGAAGACGCCCCCGATCTCGGCCGCAACCGCCTCGCCCTTCTCCGCATTCATGTCGAAAATCGCCACCCGCACCCCCTCCCGCGCCAGCGCCCGCGCCGTCGCCTCGCCCAGCCCCGATGCGCCGCCCGTCACGATTGCCGATGTGCCATTCAATTGCATGTCAGTCTCCCCTTGGATGCTGTTCTCTCTGCCTTAGGACAGGATTGCGTGATATCGAAACTGCGCAGAAATCGCGGGCCACGTTCATGTGTCCGCCGAAGAGGTTGACCGCAGCGCCCGCGCCACTTGCTGTTCGCGCACGGCCAGCGTGATCGTGCTCGCCAGAATAATTGCCCCGCCCACAATGGTCCACAGATCATAGCGCTCGCCGAAAAGCACGATGCCGGCGATCGTGATCAGCCCGAAGCGAACGAAGTCGAACGGCATAACGGCACTTGCATCGGCTGCGGCGAAGGCCTGGCTCAACGCCATTTGCCCGGCGGCCGCGCACGCGCCCAGCCCGATCAACAGCGGCCACAGATGCGGCTCCGGCCAGCTCCAGAACGGCAGCGCCAGCAGCAGCGAAACCGGCGTGGTCAGCACAAAGCTCCATGCCGCCACCGCGCGGGCATCGTCGGTGCCGGTCAGCGCCTTGATGGCAACGAGCGAAAAGGCAGTGGCGATGGTGGAAATGATGGCCGCCCAGAGGCCCGGCGTCATGTCCGTCGCTCCCGGGCGCAGCACCAGCAGCATTCCAAACAGCCCCACGCCCAGCGCCACCGAGCGGATCAGCCGCACCCGTTCGCCCAGAAACAGGATGGCGCCAACGGTCGCAAACAGCGGCGCCGTGTAGTTGATTGCCAGCACGGTGGCGAGCGGCGCATTGGCCACGGCATAGAAGGTCGCGAAGGTGGCAATGATGCCTGATGTCGCCCGCCGGATGTGCGCCGGCAGTCGCTCCACCCGCAGCAGCCCCGGCGTCAGCAGCAGCATCGGCATGAGCCACAGCAGCCCCAGAAAATTGCGCCACACAACGATCGCAAACGGATGCAGCTCCTGCGAAATCAGCCGGATCAGCACCCACAGCCCGGCAAAGGAAATGCAGGCGACAATCATCCAGACTATGCCGCGCACGTGCGGCGGCAGCAGCCCCATCGGATCCCAGGCAGCGGTCACCAGCCCGCCATTAGTGGTTGAAGTGCCGCAGGCCCGTGAACGCCATCGCGAGGCCGCGCGCATCCGCTTCGGCAATCACTTCGGCATCCCGCATCGATCCGCCCGGCTGGATCACCGCCGTCGCCCCGGCCTCCGCCGCTGCGATCAGCCCATCCGAAAACGGGAAGAACGCATCAGACGCCACTGCGCTGCCAATTGTCTGCGGCGCATCCCAGCCCGCTGCCTCGGCCGCATCGCGTGCCTTCCAGGCGGCAATCCGCGCGCTGTCCAGCCGGCTCATCTGCCCTGCGCCGATGCCCACTGTCGCACCGCCCTTGGCATAGACGATCGCGTTCGATTTCACATGCTTCGCCACCGTCCAGGCAAAGCGCATGTCGGCCAGCTCCACCGCTGTGGGCTGCCGCTTGGTCACGATTGCCAGATCGTCGATCAACCGGTTGTCCCGGCTCTGCACCAGCATTCCGCCGGCTATCGTGCGCATCATCAGCCCGGCGCGCGCGGGATCCGGCAGCGGGCACAAAAGCAGCCGCAGGTTCGGTTTGCCGGCGATTGCAGCGCGCGCCTCCTCATCGGCTTCCGGCGCGATGATGACCTCGGTGAACAGCTCGGTGATCGCCCGTGCGGTGGCTCCGTCGATCGCGCGGTTCAACGCGATTATCCCGCCAAACGCCGAAACCGGATCGCAGGCCTTCGCGGCGCGATAGGCGTCGGCCAGCGTCGCCGCGGTCGCCACCCCGCACGGATTGGCATGCTTGATGATTGCCACCGTGGGTGCGGCATCGCGAAATTCGGCAATCAGTGCCAGCGCGCCATCAGCATCGCCCAGATTGTTGTAGCTCAGCGCCTTGCCCTGCACGAGGGTGGCGCCGGCAAGCCCGGTCGGCACCGCAGACGCGGCGTAGAGCGCCGCGCGCTGGTGCGGATTTTCGCCATAGCGCAGCTCGCTCACGCGCCGCACCACCAGCGGCAGCGTTTCCGGAAACATCTCCTGCCGGTCTGCAAATGCAAACCAGCTGGCGATTGCTGCATCGTATGCCGCCGTCGCCTGAAACGCCTTGGCCGCCAAGCGCGCCCGCGTGTCCTGCCCCAGCGCCCCGCCATGCGCATCCAGCTCCTGGATCAACCCCGGATAATCCGCCGCATCGGTCACACAGGCCACAAACGCATGATTCTTCGCCGCCGAGCGCACCATCGCTGGCCCGCCGATATCGATATTTTCGATGATATCCCCCCGTGGCTTCCCCGCCGCCACGGTCGCCTCGAATGGATAAAGATTGATCGCCACCAGATCGATCGGTGCAATGCCATGGTCAGCCGCCGCCGCCTGGTGCGCATCATCATCCCGCAGCGCCAGAAGCCCGCCATGCACCTTGGGATGCAAGGTCTTCAACCGTCCGTCCATCATTTCGGGAAAGCCGGTATGCTCCGATACATCGGTTACCGCCAACCCTGCCACCCGCAGCGCCGCCGCAGTCCCGCCGGTCGAAAGCAGCTCAACCCCATGCCGCACCAATGCGGTCGCCAGGTCAACCAGGCCCGTCTTGTCGGAAACGGAAAGCAACGCGCGGCGAATCGTGATGGGGGCGGTCATGGGGTCTCGAGTCCGGTTTTCAGGTTCGCAAGCCGGGTGCCTCACCAGACGGGGAAGTGCAAGAAGAAGCCACCGGCATCCACCCGCCTGTTGCGTGGGCGCGGGCCGGCGGCGCCGTTACCCCCGCCCCTGCCTTCGAAAGCTCCACCCGACGCTCGCCGCCTTGCCGTCGCCTGTCTGCGTCACCAGCAGCAGTTGCTGGATCTGGTGCATTTCGCCTTCGCTGTCGATCAGCAGGCTGGGCTCCACTGCCAACGTGCCGGGGGCGCTGTCGAATCTGGCGCGGAACGCCCAGGCGGTGCGGTCTTGCGGTCTGGACGCCGGGAGGTTGATCAGGGCGCCGCAGCCGTCCTGTGTGAGCGTCGCCTCGCACCCCGCGCCCAGGTGAAACCGGATGGCGATGCTGTGCGTTTCGCGGCGGCCGGGAATGGGCAAGCCGGCCTTGGCGGGCAGCAGCTGATCTTCGCCGCGCAGGTCGTGGCCGTCTGCCGAAAGATAGAGCCGGCGCATATGGTCGTATCCGAAGCGGCGGCGGTAGCCATCGTGTCGCGCTTCAAGCCAGTGGCCATCGCCGCTCGATCGGCTTTCGGCCAGCACCTCTTCAACGCCGCCCAGCTTGCGCGGGCCGCCATCCGCCAGCCGGCTGCTGTTGGTGTCGGCCAGCACCAGCGCGCTGTGCCCGGCGGTGGAGCGCAACCCCATCACCAGCTCGGCCGGGAAGGCGCGCGCTCCTTCCGGCCCGCCGCCCCGCTCGCCACCACAGCTTACGATCAGCATGCGGGCGCCGTCGCTCATGGCAATCGCCAGCGTCGAGGCATGCGCCGTGTCGCTCAGCCGCGCCGGCGGCGGCGGGCAGGCGTCCATCACCAGCAGCGTCTTGCCCGCTGCCATGCGCTGAAACCCGGACCGGCGCTGGATGCCATCTCCCGGCCTGGGCGCCAGTCGGGCCATCTGTGCCAGCGTCGGCTGGCCACCATGCCAGGGGCTGGGCAGCCCATTGCCCATGCTCAGCGCCGCCAGACCGGATCGAACCCGCGCGAGGCCAGATGCGACGACGGGCGCGGCAGCCAGCGCCCGTGCGTTGTAGAATTGCTCCACCACCAGCAACAGGTCGCCAACGCGGGCAAGGTCGAACGGCGAGCGGCTGACCGGCGCGTCATCATCCCTGAGCAGCACGCCAAGCGTCGTTTCGAGCATGCGTTCCGCAATTGCCTGCCGCTCGTCGCCGCCCGGCAGCAGCAGTGCTGCCCCAAGCAGTCCGGCAACCGCTTCGGCCTTCTCGAGGCCCTCGGGCATGCGCGGCGCGGCGCGATCCAGATGCCGCGCCCAGCGGGCAATGCCGTTGAGCACGGCCGAGCGGTGGATATGATCATGCCGCGGCATCACCAGCGGCGCATGCGATATGGCCATCAGAATGCGCCGCCCGGTCAGCTGCGGCGCCCATGCGGTTTGCTCATAATCGTGGAACCGCGCCAGCCAGCGCCGCGAAAGCGCTTCGATCCGGGCGATCTCCGAGGACGCAAGCGGCTGCGCGGTGGCGATGTCGCGCAGCCACCCCCAGCCGTGCACCCAGTCCGTCCAGGCCTTTGGTGCTCCGGGCGCATCGAATCGCGCGTCTGCCATCGCTTCGCCGTAGCCGGCCAGAAACAGCCTGCCGCCTTTCAGCCGCACGCCGGTCTTGGCGTCTCCGGCGACCGGATCAACCGGCACCGCCAGCAGCTTCAGCGGAAAGCGGCCCTGCAGTCGCATACGGTGCAGAGGAGAGGAAAACGACAGGCGATCGAGCCGGTCTGACAGCCGCTCCACAAAGGATGGGCCGCGATCGCCATGGTCGCGGGTCAGCCGCAAAGCCTCGCTGTCACCCTCCGGCGGGCTGTTGCCGTTGGGATTGTCAGCCACCACAGCGCAGACCCGCGATGTTGGCGGAATAAGAGGATGCGCCGCCCTTGAAGGTTGCCGTGCCGGCGACGAGCACATCGGCGCCGGCGGCGATGATGCGGGCGGCATTGCCGGCGTCCACCCCGCCGTCCACTTCCAGATCGATGGCGCGGCCGGTCGCCTCGATGCGCTCGCGAATGGCAGCGATCTTTGGCAGCGAAGATTCGATGAAGCTCTGTCCGCCGAAACCGGGGTTCACCGACATGACGAGGACAAGATCGACCAGTTCCATGACATGATCGAGCGCACCTATGGGCGTTGCCGGATTGAGCACTACGCCGGCGCGCTTGCCCAGGGCGTGGATGCGCATCAGGGTTCGGTGCAGGTGCGGGCTGGCTTCGGGGTGGACGGAGAGAATGTCGGCGCCGGCTTCGGCAAATGCCTCCACCAATGCGTCGGCCGGGCATACCATCAGATGCACATCGAAAGGCTTTGCCGTCCATGGCCGGAGTGCCTTTGCTATCATCGGCCCGATGGTCAGATTGGGGACGAAATGATTGTCCATCACGTCGATATGGATGTAATCGGCGCCGGCGGCGTCGATCGCCCGCACTTCGTCTCCAAGACGCGCGAAATCTGCGGACAGGATCGATGGCGCGATCTTGACAGGGCGGGCAGGCGGCATGTGCTGTTCGTAGCGTTTGCGGCTTCTTTCGCCAAGCGTCGGCGATAGCATTCAGCGCACTATTCGCGCGGCGGCCCGTTTTACGATTTCGGCCCGCTCGGTGTCCGGCGCGGTGGGCCACGCAGCGATTTCCTGCAGTGTCCGACCGCAGCCGGTGCAGATTGCTTGGTCCACCACGCACACATCGCGGCATGGCGAGGGGATGCTACCGGGTGCAGGCTTCGTCATGGGCTTCCATGTCCTGTCTTGCGGCTGTCATGCAAGAGGGGC
>Ga0105044_10015345_pt1 | contig 10351 bp, 12 predicted proteins | sample MAT01_FD_78092 | JGI IMG/M metagenome (GOLD analysis project Ga0105044, IMG submission 78092) | Freshwater microbial communities from Lake Fryxell liftoff mats and glacier meltwater in Antarctica - MAT-01 | ecosystem: Environmental > Aquatic > Freshwater > Ice > Liftoff microbial mat | place...
CGCCCCTACTTGCGCCGCAGCACCTGGCCCGGCCGCGTGCCGGTGTGCGTGCCCTCGTCGAGCACCACCTGGCCATTCACGAGCACGGTGTCGATGCCCACCGGGTAGGCGAACGGCTTCTCGAAGGTGGCCGTGTCTGCCACCGTCGCCGGATCGAAGATCACGAGGTCGGCCCATTTGCCCGGGGCAATGGTGCCGCGGTCCGGCAACTGCGAGATCGACGCGGCCAGCGACGTCATCTTGCGCACGGCCTCTTCGAGCGGAATCACCTTCTCGTCGCGCACGTACTTGCCGAGCACGCGCGGGAAGGTGCCGAAGTTGCGGGGATGGGGCACGCCGGAGCGCAGCGGCCCTTCGATCGACAAGGCGGATCCGTCCGAGCCCACCGCCACCCATGGCTGCACCAGCGCGAGCTTCACGTCGTCTTCAGACATGATGAAGTAGACGCAGCCGACGCTGCCGCGGGTGTCGACGAGCAGGTCGAAGACGAAGTCGAACGGATCCTTGCCGGCGGCCTTCGCGGCATCGGCCACGCGCATCCCTTCGTACTTGCGATTGAGCGGTTCGTCGGTGGCGGCCACCCCGCGTGTGCGGCCAATCGACGCCAGTTGTACGTTGGCCCAGGTGCCGGCCGACTGATAGCGGTTGTCCCACGCGGCGTTTGGATCTTCCATGTCGCGCCGCACGCGCGCCCGGCTACGGCGGTCGGTGAGGTTCTTCACCAGCGCCTCGGGCCCGCCGTCCATCACCCATTGCGGCAACGTGGCGGTCAGGCTCGTGCTGCTGGCGATGTAGGGATAGATATCGGCCGTGACCTTCACGCCGCGGGCTCGGGCCGCCTCCACCAGAGCGACGACTTCCGTCATGCGGCCGAAGTTCTGCTGGCCGGTCACCTTGATGTGGAACACGTGCACCGGCAGCTTGGCGCGCTCGCCGATGGCGATGGCTTCCTCGATGCCCTCGCGCAGGCGCTTGCCGTCGTGGCGCAGATGCGAGGCGTAGCGGCCACCCAGGGCGGCCGCCGGCGTGGAGAGCGCCACCAGTTCGTCCAGCGTGGCAAAGGCGTTGGGCGGGTAGATGAGGCCGGTGGAGACGCCGGCCGCGCCCTGCTGCATCGCCCTGGACACCATCGCCTGCATGGCGCCGAGCTCGGCGGGGGTGGCGGGGCGGTTGTCGTTGCCGACGACCAGCTCGCGCGCCGTGCCGAGCCCCACGTAGGACATCAGGTTCACTGAGATCCCCTGCTTCTCGAGCAGGCCGAAATAGCCGGCGAAATCGGTCCAGGGCTGTTGAGCGCTGGCTTCCCGTCGAGGGGCAGAAGACCCGGATTCGCCGATCACCTCGGTGGTCACGCCCTGGCGGATCTTGCTCTGGGCGTTGCCGTCGGTGACGAGCGGCATGTCCGAATGCGAGTGCAGGTCGATGAATCCGGGCGCAATCACGCGACCGCGGGCGTCGATGACCCGGCGGGCCCGAGCCGTGGCCGCCGTGGCGCCAGCCGCATCCAGCACGTCGACCACCCGTCCCCCCGCCACGGCGACGCCGCCGTCACGGGCCGGTGCCCCAGTGCCGTCGACGATGCGCGCGTTCACGACCAGCACGTCGATGGGGGAAGGCGGTGGCGCGGGCTGTCCGCAGGCCACGGCGAGGGCAGCGGCCAGGACGATCGCGCAGGTGGCGGCGAGGTTGGAAGCGGGCATGGTGGCGGCTCCTTCGCGTGCTCGTGCTTCACACGAGCGGGTGTTCGCACTACTATTTGCGTCAGCGTCCCTGAGGACGCGTCTTCTCGATCGTTGGTACCCAGTCACTGCGGAGAGTGTTGAATGGCAAAGAAAGTCGCTGCACAGAAGTCGTCGCCCAAGAAGGCTGCCCCGAAGGCCGCTGCCCCGAAGGCCGCCGCGAAGAAGGCCAAGGCGCCTGCCGCCAAGAAGCGCACGCCGAACGCCGGGTTCATGAAGCCGATGACTCTGAGCGCCGACCTGGCGGCCGTGATCGGCGACAAGCCGATGCCGCGCACCGAGGTCACCAAGAAGCTCTGGGAGTACATCAAGAAGAACAAGCTGCAGGACCCGAAGAAGAAGACCAACATCAACGCCGACGCCAAGCTGAAGGTCATCTTCAAGAAGCCGACCGTGTCGATGTTCGAGATGACGAAGCTCGTCAGCGCGCACTTGAAGTAAACACGATCGACTCGGGCGCGCTACTGGAAGTGCGCCCGAATCGCATCCACGAGCGCCGGAATGGACGGGACCGCGGGCACGATCGCCGGCGACACCCCCAGCCGGCGCACCGCCTCGGTGGCGGCCGGTCCCACGGTGGCCACGGTCGTGTGGGCCAGCAGGTCGGCCGTCTGTTCTTCGCCGTAGAGCGCCGCGAACGAGCGCACCGCCGCCGCGCTCGTGAAGGTCACGACGTCGAGGCGACGCTGCAGCAACTGACCGTAGACGTCGAGTTCGGGATTGTCCTCGGCCGCCAGCGTGCGGAAGGCCGGCGCGTGGCGCACGTCGGCGCCCGCGGCCGCCAGCGCTTCCCCGAGCGCGTCGAGGCTGCCCTCCGACACCGGCATCAGCACCCGCTTCCCGTCGACCGCGAGGCGTCCGCCCAGGGCCGCCACGACGCTCTCGACCGCCTGGCCTTCGGCCGCCACGTCGACGCGGATGCCGAACCGGGCCAGCCGCTCGCTCGTGCCCACCCCCACCGCGCACAGCGCCGGCCCCGACAGCGCTCGCGCGTCGCGGCCCCGCTCGAAGATCCGGTGCAGCAGGCCCTCCACGCCGTTCACCGTCGTGAAGATCACCCAGTCGTACCCGGCCATCGCGTCGGCGGCGGCATCGAGCGCCTCGAAGTCGTCGAGCGGCGCCACTCGCAGTACCGGCGCCTCAACCGCTTCCGCGCCAGCCGCTTCGAGCAGCTCCACCAGTTCGGCAGCCTGATGGCGCGACCGCGTGACCAGCACGCGGCGGCCGAAGAGCGGCCGCTGGTCGAACCAACGCACGTGGTCGCGCAGGCCCACCACCTTGCCGACGATGAGCGTGGCCGGGCCGTCGAGCAACCCGTCAGCGAGGCGGGCGGCCACGTCGGCGATGGTGCCCGCGACGGTCTTCTGGCCGGCCAGCGTGCCAGACGTGATGAGCGCCGCGCGGTCGTCGGCCGGACGGCCGTGGTCGGTGAGCGCCGTTACCACCTCGGCCAGTTCGTCGCGTCCGCCGAAACACACGAGCGTCCCTTCGAGTTTGGCGAGGAGCGCCCAGTTGATGCGCGTGCGTTCGCCGTTGCCGGCCTCGTGGCCGCGCACGATCGTGAGCGTGTCGCCGCCGCCGGGATAGGTGAGGGGGATGCCGGCGTAGGCGGCCACGCCGAGTACGACCGGCACGCCCGGCACGACCTCGAACGGAATGCCTTGTTCGTGCAGGAACAGCGCTTCTTCACCGCCCCGGTCGAACACGAACGGATCGCCCTGCTTCAGGCGCGCGACGACCTTGCCCTCGCGGGCTTTCTCAGCCAACAGGAAGCTGATGGCGTCCTGATCGGTGGCCTCACGAGCCGGCCGCCCCACGTCGATGCGCTCGGCCCGCGACGGCGCGAGGTCGAGCACGCGCGGATGCACCGAGCGGTCGTAGATCACCACGTCGGCCACGTCGAGACACCGTTGCCCCCGCGTGGTGAGGAGGCCCGGCGCGCCGGGCCCCGTGCCAATCAGATACACCAGGGTCTTCATCGTGGCGCCATTCTATCCCGCGCCTGATCCCTGCGCGTGAAGCGCTGCGGGACGCTGGCATGCCCCAGCCCCCAGCCCGTCCCCAGTCCCTAGCCCCCAGCCCCGGTCTTCGTGTTGAGCCCGTACTTCATGATGGCCCCGTGCCGTCCGCCCTTGACCCGCTCGAGGTCGTAGACGTCGCCCGGCACCGGCGGATGTTCGTCGAGCACCGCCCGCAGCGCCCGCCGGTCGGCGTCGGTGAGCACGAGCGCGCCGGCGCACTGCGTGGCGGGCAGATGGCTGGCATCGCGCGCGCCGACGATCACGCCGGCGACATGCGGCTGCTCGAGCACCCAGGCGATCGCCACGGCGCCAAGCGACGTGCCGTGCCTCCGGGCGACGCCAGAGGCCGCGGCCAGCAGTCGCTGGAAGCGCTCCCAGCCGCCGGACTCGTCGATGATCAACCGATACTTCACAAGCGATCGGTTCGCCAGATCAACTGGCGCCGCCGCGCCCAGGTAGCGCTCCGACAGGAAGCCGCCGGCGAGCGCGCCGTAGCACAGCAGCGGCACGCCGCGCGCCGCGCACAACCCGCGCATGGCGCCGGCGGGACGCTCGTCGAGCAGCGAGTACTGCACCTGGTGCGACACCACCGGCACGCCGTGGTCGAGCAGCGCGGTCAGCGCGGGCGTGCTGAAGTTGGTGGCGCCGAGGTGGCGAATCTTGCCCGCGCGGCGCAGGTCCTGCAGCCATCCGGCCGTCTCGAGCAGGCCTGGCCGCTCGTAGTCCCACCAGTGGAATTGCACGAGATCGAGCGCCGCCACGCCGAGACGCTGCAGCGATCGGTCGACCGCGCGCGCCACGTCAGCGGCCGTGAGCGTGCCGAGGGCGGCCAGATCGGGCACGTACTTCGTGTGGATCTGCAGGTCGCGCGCGTGTCCGCGACGGCGCACGAAATCGCCGATGAGCGACTCGACGCCGGTGTAGATGTCGGCGCAGTCGAAGGTGGTGATGCCGGCGTCGACGAATGCCTGCATGTCGGTCAGGGCCGCGTCCGCGTGCACCGTACCGTGGCCCCCGGCGAGCTGCCAGCCGCCCTTCAGCACTCGCGAGATCGTGTAGCCAGGCGCGAGCGCGACTCGCGGAAGGGCCGTCATCAGCGACGCAGCGGCACGACGGTGACGTCGGCGTGCCGGAAGGTGCGCGGGCCAAGACGCGTGATGCGGAAGCGCGCGCCGCAGTGGGGATCGGGACACGCCACCTCGGCGTCGGTCGTCATCCAGTCGTGGGGATGCGTCGGCCGCTGCTTGGCGGGCAGCAGCGGGAGCAGCGCTGCCAGCGCGTAGAGCGAGAAGCCCTGGTCGCCGGTCATCACCAGGTTCTCGCCGTGCACTTCGAAGGCGTCGCCCACGCGGTGACCGCACACCATCGGCCGCTCGGTGGCGACGACCTCGACGCGCAGGTCGTAGAGGGTGAACTCGTCGTTCTGGTCGGACGTCATCGCGAGTAATATACCCGCCTCATTGACGCAGCTCGGCCCCTCTTCCGACGCGCCGCTTGGCTTCCACGGTGGCATGGTGGGCGCCCTGGCGCCGCTCGGCGTGTTCCTGGGCGGCGTGGGCTGGCTCGCGTGGCACGGCGCGCCCGATGAGCGTGGCTTCTGGCCGGTGCTGCTCGCGGCCCTGACGGCTGGCCTGTTGCTCTGCCGCGACCGCACGCGCTATGCCGAGACGATGGTTGCCGGCATGGCGCAGCCCGTCGTGATGCTCATGATTCTGGCGTGGCTACTCGCCGGCGCGCTCAGCAGCCTGCTGTCCGCCACCGGCTTCGTCGACGCCCTGGCCTGGAGCGCCCGCGCGCTCGACCTGCGCGGCGGGCTCTACGCCGGCGCCGCCTTTCTCGCGTGTGCGCTCGTCTCCACCTCCACGGGCACGAGCTTCGGCACCTTGCTCATCTGCGGACCATTGCTCTATCCGGCCGGGGGCGGCGCGGGCGCGGAACCCGCGGTGCTGCTCGGCGCGATCCTCGGCGGCGCCACGTTCGGCGACAGCATCTCGCCGATCTCCGACACGACGATCGCCTCGGCCGGCACGCAGGCTGCCGATATCGGCGGCACCGTGCGGGCGCGTCTCCAGTACGTGCTGCCGGCCGGCGCGCTGGCACTTCTGGCCGCCGTGATCTTCGGTGGGGCCGAGACCGCCACGCCGGGTGTGCTCGCTGACGCCGCTGGCAGCGCCCGGGGACTGCCGATGCTGCTCGTGCCGGCGTTCGTCGTGGTGCTGCTGCTGGCGCGGCGTCATCTCGTGGAGGCGCTGCTCCTGGGCCTGCTCGCCGCCGTGGTGCTGGCAGTGCCGCTCGGTTTGTTGCGGCCCGGGCAGTTGCTGCAGGTCGAGCCGGGCAGCGTCGCCGCGTCGAGCGTGCTCATCGACGGCTTGGAGCGCGGCGTGGGCGTGTCGGTGTTCACGCTGCTGCTCGTAGCCCTGGTGGCGGTGATCGAGGCCAGCGGCGCCCTGGCGCGTGCGTCGGCGCGGTCGGGACTTCCCGCGACGGTGGCCGGGGCGGAAGCGCGCATCGTGGCCATGCTCACGGTGGCCGTGGTGCTCACGACCCACAGCGTCGTCGCCATCCTGGCCGTGGGGCCGTATGTGGCCTCCCTTGGCCGCCAGCGCGGCATCTCGGCGTACCGTCGCGCCAACTTGCTCGACGTCACCGCCTGTACCTGGCCGTTCCTGCTGCCATTCTTCCTGCCGACGATCCTGGCGTCGAGTGCCTCGGTGTCTGGCGGCGCCGCCGGCATGCCGCGTGTGTCGCCGCTTGCCGCCGGCATGCACAACGCCTACTCGTGGGCGCTCGTGCTGATGCTGGTCGTGGCGGTGGTCACCGGCTACGGCCGGCGCGAGCGCGCGGTGGGGGACTACGAAGCCGGCGCGAAGTAGCCGCGCTTGGTGCGCGTGGTCGTGCCCTGACGGTTGGTCTGCACGGTGAGCCGCCGCCAGCCGCCGTCGCGCTTGGGATTCGTGGAGGCGTAGCCGAGGGTGTACTGGCTGAAGAGCTCGTCGGCAATCACACTGTAGATGCCGGCCAGGTCTTCGACGCGCCGTGGAAAGAACGCGCGTCCGCCGGTTTCCTGCGCGAACTGCCGCAGCACGAACTCGGCTTCGCGAAAGCCTTTCGAGAAGCCTGTGTCCTTCGACTGCAAGCCGATCGAGTAGACGGTCGTGGCCGATCGCTTGGCCAGATCGAGCACTTCCTCGAAGGTCACCAGGCTGGACGTGTCTTCGCCGTCCGAGAGCAGCACCACCGCCCGGCGCCTCACGTCGTCGTCGTTCCTGGCCTTGATCTTCGCGAGTTCCTTGAGCGAGATGTAGAGCGCGTTGTACATCGAGGTGGAGCCGCCGGCTTGCGCTGAACGAATCGCCTTCTCGAGTGCAGCGGCATCCGAGGTGAAGTCCTGCAGGATCTCGACCCGCGTGTCGAACTCGACAATCTGCGCCAGATCCTGCGGGCGCAGCTTGCGGGCAAAGCCCACCGCCGCGTCCTGCGCGATGAGCATCCGCTCATCCATGCTGGCGCTCGTGTCGAGCAGGAGCGACAAGGCGATGGGCAGGGTGGTGCGATTGAAGTAGCTGATCTCCTGCCTGGCGCCGTCCTCGTAGATGAGGAAGTCTTTCGAGTCGAGGTCGGTCAGATAGTGGCTCTGCTGATCGAGCACCGTCACGCTGAGCGACACCATCTCGACGCCGGCGCGATAGACCTGATCGGCGGGCCGGCGCACGTGCGGCGGGGCGGTCTGCGCGAACGTCGACATGACGGCAAGGGCCGCAAGGGCCGCGCTAAGCGCGATCGCGGGAAGGCATCGTCGGATCATTTCGGCTGCCCCCTGGCGGCCGTGCTGGTGACGGGCGTGGGCCGCTCGGCCATCGCGATGATCGAGACCGGTCCGACGTCGCCGAGCGCAGTCACGAAGTTCGTGAGGGCGTTGCGGATGTCCGCGATGGCGGGTTCGGCCCCGGCGCTGTTGTCGACGAGCACCGCGACCGGCATCGGACCGGCGGCGCGCGTGACCCGCAGGATCTCGCGTGGCACGCGATCCTCGCGAACGAAGATGTCGCGCGGCGTGAGCTCGGTGAGGGGGACGCCGGTGGCGCCGTTCACCACCGAGACGAAGGCCACGCGTTCCCGGGCCTGCGCGGCGAGACCGGCCGGTGCGGCCAGGCCGAGCATCGCGACAACGGCGGCGAGGCGCGCGGTGGAGGGAGCCATCTCGAACGTGGTCTTGAGGCGCGTGGCGGGCGCCGCGGATATGGCCAGTATAGCTACACTACGGCCATGGCCGTCACACCCAACGCGCAGATGCTGAAGACCATCGGCCAGCTGAGCACGATTGGCCTGGCGTTCGTGTTTGCGCTGATGATGGGGTTCGGCGGGGGCTATTGGCTCGACGGCAAGTTCGGCACCAAGCCGTGGCTGTCGCTGCTGGGGTTCGCCGTGGGCCTGGCCGCGGGCATTCTGAACGTGGTCAGAACGATGCGGGCCGTGTCGGCCGGCGAGCGGGAACTTCAGCGCGACCGCGACCGCGAGCCCCAGGCGCCGGGTCCGCCGTGAGGGTGCCGACCGCGACCGTGCCCCCGGCGACCGTGTCGGCCGGCGACCGCCAACTGCGGCGCATCGAGCGCGACACCCTCATCGTGGGCGGCGGGCTGGCGCTCGGCGCGCTGCTGCTCTGGCCGTCACATCCGGCCCGCGCCGCAGGCGTGGCCGGCGGCCTGGCCCTGATGGCCCTGAGCTACCAGGGCATCCGCTCGGGCGTCGATGCGGTCTTGCCGCGATCCGACCCGGGCGTCCCGGACTCGGGCGAGGGGGCGCCGCCGGTTTCCCCCGACCTGCGGGCGCGTTTCGGGTTCGTGAAGTTTTTCACAAGGAATGCTATACTGGCGCTCAGCGCTTACGTTATGATGGCGCGTTTTGAGTTTGACCCGATGGCGATGCTTGCGGGAGTGAGCACTCCGGCAATCGCCGCCGCCATCGAGTTCGCGCGGACGATGCGCGCGGGTTCGGACGGGTCGCATTCCAGGCTTTCGTAGGAGGCGTGTGTTGAGTACTCGGTCAATCCTGTCTGCGCTCCTGATGTTGCTGGTCGTGGGCCTGATGTCCCCCGTCTATGCCCAGGATGCCGCTGGCGCCATGGGCGCTGCTCTGGTGCAGTGGTCGATCATCACGGCTGGTTTTGCGCTGGCCATCGCGGCCTTGGGCGGAGCGCTCGGCCAGGGTCGCGCCGTGGCGTCGGCCACTGAGGCGATTGCGCGCAATCCCGGCGCGGCCGGTGAGATTCGCGGCGCCCTGATTCTCGGCCTCGTGCTGATTGAATCGCTCGTGATCTACGTGCTGCTGATCTCGCTGATTCTGTTCTTCCTCAAGCCGTTCGGAGGGTAACACCACGGCCGGCAGTTCGCCCGGGTTCGAGGGCAAGCCGCAATCGCGCGGCTTGCCCTCTTTGCATGTACGCCCGCGGTGGCGCGCGTCGTGTCGCCCGGCCGCGCCAGAGGAGTTGCAGTGACGCGCACCCGGTTCGGCGGGCTCGACGTCTTGCTGCTGTTCGTCATCGTCGCCTGGGCGACCAACCTGTCGGTCGTGAAGGTCGCGGTGCGCGACTTTCCGGTGCACGCCTTCAACGCGCTTCGCCTGATCGTGGCCGCTGGCGCCTTCGCCGTGGTGCTCTGGCGAGCGCAGCCGGTGGAGCGTCGCGTGGCCCGCGCCGACTGGGGCCGGGTCGTGTTGCTGGGCCTGGTCGGCGGCACCTTCTACCAGATGCTGTTCATGAGCGGCGTGCCGCGCACCAGCGTGGCCAACTCCGGGCTCATCTTCGGTCTGTCGCCGGTCGCGATCTCGATCCTGTCGTCGTTTGTGGGCCACGAGCGCCTGTCGCGGGTGCGCTGGGCGGGCGCGGCGCTGTCGGTGGTGGGGCTGTATTTCGTGGTGGGCGTGGGCGCGACCTTGTCGGTGAACTCGCTGGTCGGTGACGCGTACGTGTTCGTGGCGATGCTGTTTTGGGCGGTCTATTCAGTGGCGTCGCGGCCGCTGCTCGGGCGGTACTCGCCGACGATCCTCACAGCGTGGGCGTCGATTGTGGCGGTGCCCGGCTATCTGGTGTTTGCCGCGCCGTCGCTCGCCGCCACCCACTGGGGCGCCGTGTCTCTGCGCGGCTGGGCGCTCATGGTCTGGTCGTCCACCTTCTGCCTGGTGCTCGCCTATGTCATCTGGTACACCGGCGTGCAGCGCCTGGGCGCGACCCGCACCTCGGCCTACAGCAATCTCATCCCGATCGTGGCCATGGCCGTGGCCTGGGCATGGCTGGGCGAACCGGTGACCGCGGCCCAGTCGGTCGGGGCAGCGGCCATCCTGGCGGGGGTATTCCTGACCCGCCTGTCGCCGGTGGTGCTGAAGCCCCTCTCCAGCTCGTTCGAGGCGTAGCTGCTGCCGGATGTTCGAATTTGGGACAACCTATTGCCTTTCGTCGCACGTTCACGTAACCTGCGTCGTCACGTAGCGATTACATGCCACCGTTAGCGGGGACGACTCGCTTGTTTTTATTGTTCGAATTCGGTCACGCGCTGCTTCGTGCAGCTCGCGACTGTTGAGGATCGGGGAGCAGGC
>Ga0105044_10015347_pt1 | contig 10350 bp, 8 predicted proteins | sample MAT01_FD_78092 | JGI IMG/M metagenome (GOLD analysis project Ga0105044, IMG submission 78092) | Freshwater microbial communities from Lake Fryxell liftoff mats and glacier meltwater in Antarctica - MAT-01 | ecosystem: Environmental > Aquatic > Freshwater > Ice > Liftoff microbial mat | place...
ACCGCTGCCGAAAAACCACCGGCGAACGTCGCCAGAAAGCGACAATATCCGTATCCGCTTAATTGCAAACCATGTCGTACACCCTTATTTAGCCCCCGGTGAAAAGGGTCACCGAAGGTGAGCCACACCGGGGGTGGGAACACGCAACAACCCCCGGTGTGGCTCACCTTCGGTGACCCTTTTCACCGGGAGCTAAATGTGACGATTTGGGAATAGCTTCCTTACCATACGGAACCGGAGAATGATGATGCGCCCTCTCCTCGCCTTGCTCGCCTTAGTCTCGTTCACTACTGCCGAGGAGCCGCCCAAAGCGGCGCTCACGCAAAAAGAGATCGATCGGGGAAACGTTCAACTCATTGACGGTGAAAGTACCTTCGGGTGGAAAGTCGCTGGGGAATCCAGCGTGAAAGATGGGGTTTGGACATTGGGCGGTGAGAAGGCCACCACAGCGACTTATCTGATTCCATTGCCGACGAAAAACTTCATGATCGGTGCACGCGTGATCGGCAACAAGAACATCACAATATACGGATCACCGAACAAAGACGCTCCTTCGATCATGCCTTTGATTCCAACCGACGATTTCATAACAGTCGGAGCCGGTGGCCTAGATATTCTCACCCAGTTTCACATCGTGATTCCCGAAGGGAGCAAGTTGCAGATCCGACGATTTGTTTACCTCAACTTTTCAAAACCCCATCAACTCTTCAACGGCAAAGACCTCACCGGGTGGAAGGTTCACGACGAACCCAAGAAGAACCTCTCCAAGTTCGACGTGACCCCCGAAGGCGAACTCCGCGTAGCCAACGGCCCCGGCGACCTGCAAACCACCGGCAAGTACGCCGACTTCCTCCTGCAATTCCAGTGCAAGACGAATGGGGAAGGTTTGAACAGCGGCATCTTCTTCCGCTGCATCGACGGGCAATACCAGAACGGCTACGAATGCCAGATTCAGAACGCCATGGTCGATAACGATCCCGCCAAGCCGAAGGACTTCGGCACCGGGGCGATCTACCGCCGCACACCGGCTCGCAAGATTGTGGCGAAAGACAAGGAATGGTTCAGCGTCACGCTCGTGGCCCACGGGGACCAATTTGCCAGTTGGGTGAACGGCTTCCCGGTGATGCAATGGAAGGACGAACGCCCCGCCGACGACAACCCGCGCAAGGGATTGCGGAAAGCCGCCGGGCACCTGAGCATCCAAGGCCACGATCCGACTACGGATATTCTGTTTCGGAAGCTGTCGATTGTGGAGTTCCCCGCCGCGAAATAGATCTTTCGCTATTGGTGCGAAGCCGGGGGGCCGTTAAACTGTAACGGATGGGAATCCCGTAGGAATGCTATGATTCGCGGTTTGGTTACGATCCTTGTGTTGCCGGGTTTGCTGCTCACCCAAGCCGCTTTGTTGAATCATGCGCATTGCGGCCACATGCCGGCCGGCCACGGCCACGCCCAGCACCTCCACATTCAAAACCAAAACCACGGCGGTTGTAGCCACCATCGCGAAGCCGTTCCGGCAGAGCAGAAGGCGGAGCCGCAGCAAGATCACGATTCCGATGCCGTGTTCTTCGCTGCTTCGGATGCGGTGCCTACGGAGAAGCCGGCCGCACTCCATGCGAGCCATGATTCGATCCAATGGATCGATCCCGTCGAAGATTGCCAGATTCCAACCCACGTTCGTTCGTTCGCATTGAGGCATCCGCCCCCCGACCCATTTTCGGTTTGCCCCATCTACCTCCGGCATCTCGCCCTGCGGATTTAGCCCGTTTCGATTCTCCGCAACGCGGTCGGCGCGAGTGTGCGCTTCCCGCCAAGCCGCGTCACGCATCCATTTCCGCATCTTCCGAGACATTCTCATGAACATCCTTCGCATTGCGAAGCCGTTCGCCGTGGGCGGCTTGGTACTGGGCTTGGCCTTCGCCGCTTACGCGAGCCGGAGCCAGTGGTTGCCTTTGGTTCAACCCGCCGCCGAACCCAAAAAGGAAGGCACCGATCGCCACGACGACGAAGCGCCGAAGCATTCGGTTCTCCTCAGCGATCAAGTTCAATTGAACCTCGGATTGCGGGCGAAAGCGTTGAAGATTCAAACGTACCCGAAAACGATCACCGTGCCGGGGATGATCGTGGATCGCCCCGGTTGGAGCGACCGCATCATCGCCGCCCCGGCGACGGCGGTGGTGGCGAAGGTCCACCGCTTCCCCGGCGAATCGGTTCGCCCCGGCGAGGTGCTCTTCACGCTGAAGCTCGTCAGTGAATCGTTGCAACTCAGCCAAACGGAACTCTTCAAATCGACGCAAGAGATCAAGCTCGCGCGGGATTCGAAGAAGCGGCTCGAATCCTCCGGCGGCGTGCCCGAAGCCCGCATCATCGAGGTGAGCAACCAGATCACGCGGTTGGAAGTGTTGGTGACGGCGGCCCGGCAAGAGCTGCTCCTCCGCGGTCTTCTCCCGGCGATGCTCGACGCGGTGGCGGAAGGGAAATTCGTTGTCGATCTGGACATCCTCGTTCCGGAAGCTCCGGAGGCCCTTCCGCGCGATGTGAACCGCTCCGCAGCAGCCCCGCCCGAAACCTACGAACTCCAAGAGCTGAAGGTCGAGCTCGGGCAGCAGGTGCAGGCCGGGCAAACCCTCTGCATCATCGCCAACCACCGCTGGCTGGCCATCGAAGGCAAGGCGTTCCGCGACGAAACCGCGCTGCTCGAAAAATGCGTGGCGGAACAATGGCCCGTGGAAATCGATTTCCAAGAAGACCCCGCTGCCGGGTGGGGCGAACTCGGACAAACCTTCCGTATCGGGCACCTCTCCAACAGCATCGATCCGCTCACGCGCACTTTTGCGTTCCGAATTCCCCTCGAGAATTCGTTCAAACTGGTGCGAGAACAATCCGACGCGCACACGCTCTGGAGGTTCCGGCCCGGCCAGAAAGTTCGCATCCTCGTACGCGTAGCGGAACTCGAAGGCGTGTTCGTTCTGCCCGCCGATGCCGTGGTGCACGAAGGCGCCGAAGCGTTCGTGTTCATTCAAAATGTGGACACTTTCCAGCGGAAGCCCGTTCGTGTTCTGCACCGGGATCGCAACTGGGTGGTACTGGCGAACGAGGAATCGCTGCCCGTCGGTTCCTTCGTGGTGCAATCGTCGGCTGCGCAGTTGAACCGCATGGTCAAATCCGGCAACGGCGGCAACGGGGTGCCCAAGGGCTACCACATGCACGCCGACGGCAGCGTACACAAGAACGAAGATTAGTTAGAAGTTGAAAGTTGGAAGTTTGGAGTTGCGAGTGGCTTTCCCAAAGGAGAAGCATGATGGCCGTGCAAAGCTACAATCGCCGAGGGGCAAGGCCGCAGTCCTTCCCAAGATTTCATCCGATTTCTGAACATGGCGCGGGGTTCGTTGCAAGAAGTCGAAACCCAATTGGAACTCGCGGTGCGATTGGGATTTCTCCACGTTGAAACCCTAGCTCCGCTCTCCGCAGCGATCACCGAGTTGGCGAAAATCCTCAGCGGACTCATCCGCTCCATTCCAACCCATTAACCACCAACTACCATCAACTTCCAACTCATAACTCTCAACTATCTATGAACTCTTTGATCCGCTTCGCGCTCACCCACCGCACGCTCGTTCTCGCGGCGTGCGTCGTCGCGCTGGTATACGGCGGCTACCTCTCCACCACGATGCCGATCAACGTGTTCCCCGATCTCGATCGGCCCCGCGTGGTGCTGCTCACGGAGTGCCCCGGGCTATCCTCCGAGGAGATCGAATCGCTGGTGTGCCTGCCAATTGAAACGGCGATGCTCGGCGCCTCCGGCGTCGAAACGGTGCGGAGCCAATCGGGCCAAGGGATGAGCGTGATTTACGTCGAGTTCGGTTGGAAGACGGAAATCCGCGCCGCCCGGCAAGTGGTCTCCGAGCGCTTGGCCACCTTGGCGATGCCCCCGGGCGTTCGCCCGCAGATGATGCCGCCGGCCTCGATCATGGGGCAGATCATGCAGGTCGGCGTCACTTGGAAACCGGATGCCGAGTCGCGGAAGGGCAAAACCGAGTTGCAGAATCGCATGGAACTTCGCACGCTCGTCGATTGGACGATCCGCCCGAGGTTGCTGCAAGTCTCCGGCATCGCCGAGGTCATAGTGATGGGGTGCGATAAGAAGCAGTACCAAGTGCTGGTCGATCCCGAAAAGCTCTTGGAATACAACGTTTCGCTCCAAGAGGTCGAATCCGCGATCAAGGCGAACAACCTCAATACCAGCGGCGGATTCATCGAAGCCGGTCAGACCGAACGGCCGGTTCGCATCATCGGCAGGCTCGGGCCGCTGCCCGAAAAAGTGGCCGAGGATCTGCGCACGGTGGTGGTGAAGGCGAACCCGGAGCGATCGATCTTGCTGGGGCACGTCGCCCAGATCGAAGAAGGCCCGGCGCCGAAGCGGGGGGATGCGAGCATCGACGGCGAGATCGGCGCGGTGATTACCATCGTCAAACAGCCGCACGCGGATACCCGCAAGCTCACCGACGACGTGAAAGCCGCGTTGAAGGATTCCCAAAGCGCACTCCCCGCCGACGTTGTGATCAACACCGAACTCTTCCAGATGAAGAACTTCATCGATCGGGGCGTATACTACGTCGGCGAGGCCCTCGCCATCGGCGGCATCCTCGTCGTGATCGTGCTCTTCCTGTTCCTCTTGAATATCCGCACCACCTTGATCACTCTCACGGCGATTCCACTTTCGCTCGTCGTCACCGCGCTCGTCTTCCGCTTGATCGGCGTGCTCACCGGCCAAGAACTCTCCATCAACGTGATGACGCTCGGGGGCATCGCCGTGGCCATGGGCGAATTGGTCGACGACGCCATCGTCGATGTGGAAAACATCTACCGCCGCCTCGGCGAGAACAACGCTCTTAAAGTTCACGGATCACAGTTGGTAGTTGATAGTCAAAGTCAGCAACTCTCTTCGGACTCTCAATTGCCTACTGCCAACTATCAACACCCTCTGGTCGTGGTTTACCGGGCCAGCCGCGAAATCCGCTCGGCCATCGTCTTCGGCACCGCGGTCGTCATTCTCGCGTTCATGCCATTGTTCGCCCTCGACGGCGTCGAAGGCCGGCTCTTCGTCCCGCTCGGCGTCGCCTACATCGTTTCGATCCTCGCTTCGCTGATCGTCTCGCTCACCGTCACCCCGGTGCTTTCGTACTACATCCTCGGCCGCTCCAAACACTCTCGCGCCCACGGCGACGGTATCCTGTTGCGGCTGTTGAAGTGGATGGCCGGGTATCTCATCCGCTTCAGCATGAAGCGGGCCGGCTTCCTGTTGTTCCTCACGTGGCTCGCCGTCGGTTATTGCGGCTGGCGATTGTCCACCCTCGGCGCCGATTTCCTTCCCAAGTTCGATGAAGGCAACGTTCAACTCGATGTGGTGTTGCCTTCCAATGCGTCCCTTGAGGCGTCGAACGATGTCGCCAAGCTCGTCGATGCCCGTTTGAATTTGATGCGGAAGACGCCCGAGAATCCGAACGGGCCGATCCTCCATTTCTTCCGCCGAACTGGCCGCGCGGAGCTGGATGAACACGCCGAGCCGGTGAATCGTTCCGAATACTTTTTGAGCATGGACCCGGCGGTCATCGGCCAACGCGACGAGTTTTTGGCGAAGCTTCGGGAAGACGTGGATCGGAACATTCCCGGCGCCGAGATCGAAGCCGAGCAACCGTTGCAACACCTCATCAGCCACATGCTCTCGGGCGTGCGCTCGCAAATCGCCATCAAGGTGTACGGGGACGATATCGACAAACTGAGGGAGTTGGCCGAGCGAATCCGCGATGTGGTCGCTGCGGTTCCCGGTGCGACGCCGCCGATTCTCGATACCCAAGATCGCGTGGATGAAATTCACGTGGTGCTCCGGGCGGACGATCTCGCCCAATTCGGATTGAGCCGAGAGTACGTGGCCGCATTCGTGCAAACCGCGTTGAAAGGGGAAGCCGTTTCCGTGGTGCTGGAGGGGCAAAAGCGCTTCGATCTCGTGGTGAAACTTCGCCCTGTTGATAGTGGGAAGTTGAGAATTGAGAGTGGAAACGCGAACTCCAAACAAACTACGATCAACCATGAACTCTCAACTATACAAGAGCTTCGTTTGGATCTGCCCAATGGGCGCGGGCAAATCCGGTTGCGCGATGTGGCCGATTTCCCGCCGGCGGCGAGCGGCCCGAACCTCGTGAACCGCGAGAACGTGCGCCGTAGGCAGGTGGTGTTGTGCAACGTGGCCGGCCGCGATCTCGATAGCACGGCCGCCGAGATCGAGCAAAAGGTTCGTGCGAAGGTAAAAATGCCGGAAGGCTACTTCTTGGAGTTCGGCGGCCAGTTCGAGGCGCAGCGTTCCGCCACGCGGCTCATCGCCGTGCTCGCCGGGGTCTCCTTGGCGGGCATCTTCCTCGTTCTTATGATGCTTTATCCTTCCGTGCGAGTGACGCTGCAAATCCTCAACGCGATCCCGACGGCGTTCATCGGCGGAGTGCTGGCTTTGGTAATTACCGAGCAATCGCTTACGGTGGCCAGCCTCGTCGGGTTCGTGTCGCTCGGCGGCATCGCCGTGCGCAACGGAATCTTGCTCGTCACCCACTATTTCCATCTGATGAAGGAAGAAGGGCAACCCTTCGCCAAAGAAACCATCCTCCGTGGCAGCTTGGAACGCCTCGCGCCGGTACTCATGACCGCGCTCACCGCGGGGATCGGCTTGGTTCCACTCGTCGTCGGCGGTCAGAAGCCGGGCTTGGAAATCCTTTACCCCGTGGCCACCGTGATCCTGGGCGGATTGATCACCTCCACCTTCTGCGAGTTCCTCATTCACCCCGGCCTATTTTGGAAATTCTCCGGCAGAGATGCCGAGAAGTTGGTTCGCAGCGAGGGTTCCGATGCGGAACTCCTGCGGGATGCTTAATGTTCGTTTCCCTCTTCAAAGGACGATTGTTATGACGTATCAAAACGCGTTGAAATTGGGGTTCTGCTTCGCGGGTGCGGCACTGAGTGGTTGCGGCCCGAAGCCCGATGCGACGAAACCGACGACCGTCGTGATCGAAAAAGAAGGCGAGCACAGCCACGGCAAAGGGCCTCACGGCGGCGTCGTGTTCGACCTCGGTAAATTCCACGCCGAGTTCACCGTCGATCACGTGAAGAAGGAATGTGTGGTCTACGTTCTCGGCAGCGATGAAAAGACTTCCCAAGCCGTCGCGGCCAAAGAACTCACCATAGCGACCAAAGCGACGAAAGGCGAAGACGGTAAAGCGGTGCCGCCGTTGACCATCACGCTCAAGCCGGCGGACGAGAAAGATGGCAAAGCAACGAAGTTCGTGGGTAACGATCCCGGCCTCGGCAACGTCGCCGAGTTCGCGGGAACCGTAACCGGCGAAATTGACGGCAAGCCTTCCAAGGGCGAATTCAAGGAGTGAGTTTCGCGCGTCGTTCTTGAATCGATCTTTGCGATCGGCACAATCCACCCCACCCGCCCCGGCGAAGCTTGCCGGTCGCGGGTTTTCGCAAATTTGGGTCAATGGGGGAACACCTGCGGTTCGATGACACTCCGGACACGCCATTGCCACTCACAAAAGCACCACCGGAGATGTTCACCATGATTCGCCCGTACGTGATACTGCCCATTTCGTTGGCCGGTTTGCTGGCAGTACTTTGGGGTTGCACCCCCCCCTCACCGCCCCAAGTGGCTGCGGACAAATCGCACGAAGTGAGGATTGCCCAACTCGAACGCGAATTGAAATTGTCGCAAGATGCCGCGATGAAAACCGGTGCGCAATTCCGGTTGGAACAATCGAAGGTGGCCCAACTCGAACGCGAGCGCGACGAGCTGGCGTTGCTGTTGAAGTTGCGAACCAACGAACGGGACAGCTCGCTGGCCCAATATGATTCATTCCGCAAGAATATCAAGGAATTGCTCGGCCAAGCCGATGCCGCCTGCGCCCCGCGGGTGAACGAACACAGCCTGACGCAGAAGTAAATATTCGAGCACTCTCTCCCCGTTGGGCGAGGCCGTTACCGATTTTTCCCCAGAGATTTCAGCGTTCGGCGAGATGGCTGAAATTGATGAAGTAATGGCATGGTGCAAGGTTCGCAAGATCGTCCCCGGAGGGGACACATCGGTTCGCCGGCGGTCGAAGACCGCCGGTGCGCTGCGCGGTGACCAAACGATCCCGGAGGGATATAGCCGAATCCGTAACGGCGTTGCCCGTTGGTGAAAAGCCTGCTTCGATCAAAGGTCGAAGCGGGGAGAGATTGTAAAGCTCAACGATCCCCATTTCCCGCCTCATCGCTCTGAGGCAAAACCACACTTTCACCAATGGGAACGATTTCGCCGGAACCACGAACCGCGCAAGGATTTGGCTTTTTCCTTGACTGCTTCCCCGGGCGCACTAACTTTCGTCGGGCCGGTTGCCGTATCCTCCGGGCTACGTCGTTCCCGCCCACCCGCAACTTTAATTCCCGCTTGGAGTTAACCTGCGGCCCGATCTGTTCGCTTCGGAGTGGTCGAATGCCGATTTCGGATATTCTCTCGGACCCGGCGCCGTCGATTTCGGCGGCGGAACTGCGCCGCCGACTCATGGCGTCGGCTCCACCACCGATCGGTTCCACGGCCGCATCGGGGATGATCGATCTCGATGCGCTCGCCTCCCAAGTGACCGCCCAAGCCAGTGCCCGGAGTTCGCTCAGTCGTTTGACCATGCCAGGCGAACACGGCCCGGTGGCCGCGAACTCATTGGCCCCCAAATTGGACGCGATCTCCGCGCCCGCACTCCACGTTCACCCTTCGCGTTCGCGCTTGGGCAGCTTGGATTCGTACGCGGCCAGCGCACCGAACTTCCCGCCGCCGGAGGCGGAGGTTCCCGCTTCCGCGAATTCGTCCCGCACGTCGTCCAAAGAGCCGACGTCCGAGGATTTGAAGCGGATCAAGCAGGAAAACCGCGAACTGCGCAAACTGCTCGAAGAGATGAAAGTGCTGTTGCAGGAAGCCAGCGAGAACGAACAAAAGGTGGGCGTGCGCGAACAGGCCTTGCAAGGGCAACTCCTCGAAAGCAACAGGCTCACCGCCGATCTCACGGCGCAGATTCAACTCATCGAAGAACAGGTGTCGAGCGGGATGCTCGCCCCGACTCCGGCGGTACCCAAAACGCGGGATGAACTCGAAGAGTGGAGCGATGAACTCGAACGGGAAAACGCCAAGCTTCAACAGGAGCGCCGCAAGTTGAACGAGGAACGCCAGCAACTCCGCGAAGACGAAGAATCCCTTGAAAACCAGATGCGGCAGATGGAAGTGAGCATGGCCCGCGACCGGGCGCTGATGGCCCGCCAAGAAACGGAACTGAAGCGGCTCAGCGCCGAAATCCAACACGAACTCGAAATCATGCAGCGCGGCGACGCCACGCTGCGGGAACAACTCTCCAAGTTCCAACGCCGGGCGACCGACGTGATGCAAGGCAAGATGGCCAGCCCACCGCCCAACGGCCGACGGTAATGCGGGTGGATTCGATCAGAATCCCAGCGAAAGCCCGAGCGAAAGCGTTTGCAACCAGATGTTAGCGGTGCGATCCGTTCGGGCCGGACTTCCCCCTTGCGGGGCGATCACCGGCGGGAAGTTGTTCGGCGAGATCATGGTATCGATTTGATCCGCCGCCCGATACACGCCCTGCAAAAGCACCACGGAATAGCCGAGGCGGGCTTCGAGGTGCCGGGTGATCTGCCATTTCCCCACGGTGCCGATCTCCGGCATGATCTGAGTGCTACTGTTCGTGGTTCGGCCGGTGTTACTCACCAAGGCCAACATGCCGCCGGTGTTCACTTGCGGTGCGATCCCGGGTACGTTGATGAGCTGATTGCCGAAGATATCCACGGAACGCGTGAGTTGGCCCACGGCCAACCGCCCGGTGAATTCGAGGGAGAACGGCCCTTCGATGAACTCGCCGCGGAGGCCGAAATCGGCCCCGTGGAAGGTGCCGAAGGTGCGGAATCGATCCAAAGTTTGGATCGTGGTTCCGGGCACCGTGTTGGGGTCGGTGGAAACAAGATTCTGAAGCAAGTACAATTCTTCTTGCATGTCGTAGCGGCGGTAGCCGATCATCGCGGTGAGGTGGAAGTAATCGTTATCGATCCAGCGATCGGTGATCGCGATGTTCCCCATATACAGGTTGCCCGAAGAAGCGCGTACGTCCAAGCTGCCGGTGGAAAGCCCCGGGAACGCCACGAGAACCGCTTGGCCTTGGCCGGTTCCCGCAATGGTGAACGGTCGCCCGAGAATCCGGCTGGAATCGGAATTGTCGATAAAGCTCTTTTCCCTGCGGTTCAACATGCTGAAGCCGAGTTCCA
>Ga0105044_10015348_pt1 | contig 10350 bp, 7 predicted proteins | sample MAT01_FD_78092 | JGI IMG/M metagenome (GOLD analysis project Ga0105044, IMG submission 78092) | Freshwater microbial communities from Lake Fryxell liftoff mats and glacier meltwater in Antarctica - MAT-01 | ecosystem: Environmental > Aquatic > Freshwater > Ice > Liftoff microbial mat | place...
AAGGACGAGTTCTGTCCGGATACCTTGGGCCTGCCCGAAAATGCCGAGCGGCGTTTCTGCGACCGTGCGGGTCTGGGCAACCCGCCGCATCGCTAGCCGCCTGTTCATAATTTCATATTCCCGTATTTGCTCACCGGATCCACCGGCCGGGTACTTTCATCGCACCGTTCGGCGGAGCGGGTACCATGCCTACTCTGGCACTTCAACAAAAGCCCGTGGCGAATGCTGCCCCCGGAACAGCACCGCAACTGCGTGCTGTTGCGCGTGAAGAAGTTTCTGAGAACGACGGGCGATCGCTGGCGCGCGGTGGAACGAACCAGGCAGCCACACCACCGCGTTCTGGCGACGGTCCTTCAGCTTTTGGTCATTCCATTGCGCAGCTTCCATCGCTGTCGTCAGCGCCGCTTTCCATCCAACCGAAACTAAAGATCAACCGGCCTGGCGATAAGTACGAGCAGGAAGCGGATCGCGTGGCGGATATGGTGATGCGGATGCCGGAGCCGACCGTGCAACGTAAGTGTTCGTGTGGTGGAGGTGGTTGTGCGAAGTGCAAGGGTGGGCATGGGGAAGGTGAGCATGAATTGTTGCAGATGAAGCGGGTGGATGCAAATTCTCTCGGGCCGGATGAGGCACCGGCTAGTGTGCATGAGGTGTTGCGGGAGAGCGGGCGGCCTTTGGATTACGCTACAAGAGTTTTCATGGAACCGAGGTTGGGGCATGATCTTGGACGCGTGAGGGTCCACAACAACGAGAGAGCGGTGCAGGTATCGCAGGAGTTGAACGCACAAGCCTTTACAGTTGGGCATAACATTGTATTCGGTGGAGGAGGGTATACCACTGGATCTTCAGCAAGTAGGCGACTGCTCGCGCATGAGTTGACGCATGTGGTTCAGCAGACCGGTGGCCGCGCCAATTCGCTGCCGAAAGGTGGAGGCCGCATCAGTGAACAGACCAACACTCCAATGATCGCCCGGTTCAGTGACACCCAACATCACGTGGTGGAGGAGGCCGCGTTGGCTGCGGGCTTTACTCCAGCTCAAGCACGTGGTGTGGCACAAGGGAACATTCATCGAGATTACAGCCAGGTTGGGGTTGTGGGCAGCCTGGCTTTGTTGTGCGCACCAAGCAGTTTCGGTGGCTACAAACCCCAAGAGCACTTCGACAATTTCATTTGGGAGGGAGAGCGCTGGCGTAGCCGAGGCCGTGGTCCATTCGGGGACGTAGGCTTCGACGCTGGACCCACACCCATTGAGTACATCGGGGCTGAACTGACCTCGGTTGCAGGAAATGGAACGCGATTGGAGGATGTCACACGTCAAGGCCCAATTACTGATGAAGGGTTGGAACACTTGGGGAATGCCTTTCACACGGTGGAGGACTTTTTCGCTCATTCCAATTTCGTTGAATTGGTCCAAGGGGACCCGCGACATGGCCGACGACTGATGACTGGAGACCCCTCCGGTCCAAGCCAGTCGGTGCCGCGCATCCTTGAGGCGATCACGCCACCCGGCATTTCAGAGCATTACCGTGATCAGTCGGAGGCCGTGATCTCCGCAGCCGCTCCGGGTACACATACAGCAATGGCCCATGACGACCCCACCACGCACAACTTTGGCATTGCAAGGCGATACGCGGCCTTGGTCATCCAAGATCTGGGCAGCGCCGTCCTCAACATAATGCGTTCTCCACAACCGCAGCGTTCCCGTCTCATGCAGGAGGAAGTGATGTCACGCGTGGTACGTTACCTCCGTCCACCTGACCCCAACGACAAATGGTGGGAAGCACTGGCCTCGGCCGACAACGGTGCCATCGACCGTCGGTTGGGCGAGGCTGCACGGCGTACGCCCATCACGGTGAACCAATGTGCGTTGAGCCCGTTGAAGAATTTGGAAGCGTCGCGTGATTCGCTCATGGCGCTTCCCATCGGTATAGCGATACCCACGATGATCGGTGGAAGTCAGGTCTGGTTCCAGATCGGCGCGGGATTTACACGACCCATTCCCTTCGAAGCACGGTCTGGCCGTCCGTCGAATGATGGTGGAGGAGGTATGCCAATAGTTGGTGCGCAAGTGGTCGGGCGCTTCTGAGAACCGCTGGGTGAGATGGGCGTAATGGTGGCTCGATCAATTCGTCGGTATGCTGCCGAAATTCGCGGTTGGTTGCAGCGAGGGCAAGGCTTCGAGCACAGTGAGAGTTAACAAAACACAGGGCCCAGTAACCCCCGCTGCAGAAGAAGATCGGCCAACCCGGCGACAAGTATGAGCAGGAAGCCGACCGCGAGGCAGATAGGTGGATGTGCTGAAAATGGAGTCAAGTAGAGAGTCCGTTGAAGCGACCACCTGTTCACAACTTCATATTCAAATCCCTGTTCACCAAATTCACAATGTGTGTACTTTAACCACACCGTTCGGCGTAGCGTAAACCATGCACGCTCTCGCACTTCAACCGAAGCCCGTGGCGAATGCTGCCCCAAAGCAGCACCGCAACTTCGTGCTGTTGCGCGTGAAGAAATTTCTGAGAACGACGGGCGATCGTTGGCGCGAGGTGGAACGGCCCTCGTGGCCCCGCCACCGCGTTCCGGCAACCGTCCCGCCTCCTTTGGCCATTCCATTGCGCAGCTTCCATCATTATCGCCAGCGCCACTCTCCATACAACCCAAACTGAAGATGAACCAACCCGGTGATAAGTACGAGCAGGAAGCGGATCGCGTGGCGGATATGGTGATGCGGATGCCGGAACCCGCCGTGCAACGCAAGTGCTCTTGTGATGGCGGTGGTTGTTCGAAGTGCCAGGGTGGGCATACTGACGGTGAGCATGAGTTGTTGCAGATGAAGCGCGTGGACGCCAATTCGTTCGGACCGGATGAGGCACCGCCGATCGTGCATGAGGTGTTGAGGCAGCCAGGGAGGCCGTTGGATGAAGGGACGAGGGGGTTTATGGAGCATAGAATGGGATTCGATTTGAGCGGGGTTAGGGTGCATACTGATACTGCTGCAGCGCGATCAGCCAGCGCTATCGGTGCTTTGGCATATACCGTTGGCCAGAACGTGGTGTTTGGACCTTGCCTCTATGACCCAATCACTGCCCTTGGCCGACGTTTGCTTTCGCATGAGTTGACGCATGTGCTTCAACAGACGAAACAACCGGAGGCGATTCATTCCTCCGGCGAAGGATGGGGATCAGCGCAGCAGAGTCCGCTAGGAATTCAGCGGCAGGCAGGCACAACCACAACACCTGCTGGTTCTCAATCTCTTTCAGTTAGCGCGCCAGGCTATCTGGCTTTGATAGCCTCGGCTGTTGCGCAAATGGGCGGAAGAATTGTGAATAACGAGACATTGACGTTAACCGTGGAACCAATTCTGCAAAGAATGCTGTCCAATGTGACATGGGTTGACAGTACAGGTACTCGGCACGGCGGCGGCGGTATCAAATTCCAGATAGCCCAAGGCCGCGTGTTGAACCTTGAATTAGTATTGAATGATGCCGTCGACTCCCTCGCCGCCGGGGAATTCCATCCTAGGGGCTCGACTGATGGGGTCATGGAGATTTTCATTCAACGAAATCCAACTGTCGATGAGCTTTCCGAAACAGTCTATCATGAGGCCATGCATATGATTAGCTGGCTTATCAATCGACCAACCCCAGCCTTAGCGATGAGGTCTACGACAAGAGGAGATGGTCGATCTGCTGCGGTGGGCACACTTGACTTAGCGCATTCGGTGCGGCAAATCACCGGCGTGCGAACACGTCTTGAAAGCCTTACCCAAAGCGTGAATGCGAGACGATCACAGACTGACCAGATCAGTCCGGCACAACTTGATCGAATGGCTCGCTGGTTGGTGGAAGAGGTGAACGTGCGGATCGAAACAGAAGTATTTCGCCTCGCAACAAGCACACAGCAGGCTCTGCAGTCCAGCGGCCCGACTGTGATCTTTGGCACTGGTCCGAATTGGAAGATCAACAGGACTATGGTGGACCATTATGTTTTCGAATTCAGCAAGGTCTTCAACTCTGCGGACAGAAGTGCGCTTCTTCCGAATGATGAACAGATCTTGGAATTCCTTACTCAAGAATTGGAAGGGATGTTCCAACTCAGAGTGCGAAGACGTTTTAATCAGAGTTTCTATTTGATCGGTAAAGGAATTCCGCGTGCTCAGGTTCATTGGAGTCCTGCTCCTCTTACCCCACCGTCCTTCGAGCCATTGCCCCTTCCTTAATCCCTGAACGTGCGACGAATTTGTTTCGGACATCGCAGCTACGGGCACACGGTTCCCTTAAGGATTGAGGGCTGACTCATTGTCGATTGACGCCGCCCTCGTGCATCACTTATCAATACTGCACAACCAGAGAACCAACAAGCCTGTTGACAATTGGAGCACGAAGCGGCCCCAACGGCCGAATAAAAAATGTGAGAGCGTCGGTTTGGATATAAGCCTACCGAAGCAGCGGCCTGTACGCAACTTCATTTCAGCGGTTCGACGCGCCGAATCCAATTGTCGGGTATTTTCATCGCAACATTCCACCCTACTGAACAAGCCTAATGCAAGCGCTCGCTTGCCAGCCGAAGCCCGCTGCGAAAGCTGCGCCGAAAGCGCCTGCTCCAATGCAGAGCGTAACTGTTGAGCACGAGTTCGAGCGGGATCGTAGTTTGTTATGGCGTGGTGCAGGTAACGCTTCAGCTTCTGCTTCTCCGGCAGTGCCGCACGCACCGACAGGTTCGCACTTCGGTCATTCCATCGCGCAGCTTACATCGCTCTCTCGCACACCGCTTTCCATCCAGCCCAAGCTGAAGATCAACCAGCCCGGCGATGAGTACGAGCAGGAAGCGGATCGCGTGGCGGAGATGGTAATGCGGATGCCGGAGGCTCAGGATGGTGATGGACCTTTCGCACAACCGGGTTCACGGGAGGAGATCACGCGGGGGATGCATGCCCCACTATCCATCATGACCAAGGGTTTGAACGGCCAACGATGCGACTCCGCTCCAAGCAATGAGGAGGAAGAGGATCAGCAGGTCATGCGCCAAACCACGCCCGGGACGACACCCCGGCAGAATGATGTCGGAGAGTTACTGGCCCGCAGCCGAGGCGGTGGGCATCCATTGCCCCATATATCCCGGAACTTCATGGAAGCGCGGTTCGGCCACGACTTCGGCAAGGTGAGGATCCACGCGGACGACAACGAGGCACGGATGACACAACAGCTACATGCCGAGGCGTTCGCTACCGGTCACGACATCTATTTCCGGCCCGGCGGTTTCGCACCGCATACGGCATCAGGGAAAAAGTTGTTGGCGCACGAGTTGACACACGTCGTTCAACAGCGCGGTGGCGAACAGCACGGAAGCGGTGGCGACGAGGGTGGGGGACAGAACTTCATTCAACGGTATGTATTGAGCGGATTTCCAGCGGCCGAAGCGGCCGCCATGAGAGCGGCGATCCCTGTCGCGGCGAGCAAGGTGGATAGTTGCGCTAGCGTCGGCTGGTTGAACACTTACTTCATCAAGCAGACCATCAACCACACCAAGTACGACTACGTCCCGGATCTAGGTCTGTGCGGCTGGACGTTCCCGGCGTCGTGGTACATCGAACTGGGTAAGAAAGCATTCGATCCCAATGTGTGCTGTGCTTTGGCATCCACGATCGCGCACGAAGCGTCCCACGTCGATCTCTTTACTGAAGGCGGCGCGAGGAACATGGAATGCGCTTGTTTCGGATGTTCCTGTTGACCTGCTCAGGTCCAAGGCAAGCTTTCCGAGGACCCCGAATTAGGGTCTGCGAAAAGCCGCGCACGTTAGCCCTGGTCCACGCGGATCGTACAGATGGACCAGGGATGGTTGAGGAAATCAGAATACCGAAGTGGGAGCGCGTAGAACAGCCCATCACCACCACCATCGCATCCGATCGCGTCCAGTCCAACACCTTGGAACGGTCAATCGAAACCACCCCCAAAATATCCCTAAATCGGTTTTGCACTACCACCGGGTCAAGATACTTTTGCGTGCTGTAAATGCTGCAACCTTCATTTACGTTAGGTGGAGCACACCATGACCAGAACCGAGATCACCTACACCTATCGCGGCGGCCAACGCGTCCCGCTGATCAAACTCGCTGATCAATTCGTCGCACGCGCACTTCCTGATCGCCTCATCTCCGAAGGCATTGGCGATGAGGCCGACATGTACCAGGTCTCCTCCGCATCAACGCGGGTGGTGGTGCCGCCTGCCGAGTTGGAGGGATTGATGAAGCGCAGCCGCGCGATCGCACCTACACACCATGCATACGTGCTGGAGGCCAACGACCAAAACGTCCTCATCACCGACCGCGTGTTGGTAAGCTTCAAGCAAGCACTTGCACCCGATGTTCTCGGTACCTTTGCTGGCAAGTACGGCTGGAAATTGGAATTCGCATTGTGAACCAGCGGCGAACGAACCTTTGATGATTGCGCGCGCGTATCGTACTAACGGCCTATCGAAGGATGCGAAGCGCTCGAACGCGTTCACTATAGGTCATCGGGCACCGCTCTCCATCCAGCCCAAACTGAAGATAAACCAGCCCGGCGACAAGTACGAGCAGGAAGCGGACCGTGTGGCGGAGCAGGTAATGTCCTCGAGTGGCAACCCCGTGGTCATCAACATATCACCGATCGGCAGCACGGTGCAACGCGATGCCGCAAGCGATCAGCAGAAGAAGGAATATGAAGAAGGTAAGGATGCCCTGCTCAAAATGATCGAGGAGCAACCTGTGGTCAAGGAGTTGAAGGCGAAGGGCGAAAAGCTCGGCAAGGAGATATGGGCTAGCCCGGAAGGCAAGGCCCTGATCATCACAGCGATCGCTGGTGCGCTCAGCGGCTTGGTGGCCACCAACTCCCAATTGCCCGTGCAGTTACCAGAGATCCCGCTGAGCTTCCTTTATCCGGGACTGAAGGCGAAGCTCACATGGAAAGGGAAAGTGCTCGAACCCACCAACATCGGCTTGCAGTTCAGTGCAGCAGGCTTCACACTCAGCGGATCGCACGCGGGATCCACCGGCAAGAAAGGAGCGGAGGACAAACTCGGACTGCGTTGGAAGGGACCTGGAGGATGGAGCGTGGGCGCGACGTACACGCATCGTGGCCCAAGTCCTGTCACCTCTCCTGAGGACCGTGTAGATCTCTCACTCACCATCCCGCTGGGGGAGGCTCCGGAACGGAAGGGTCCCGCGAAGAGGAAGACCCCGACCGAAAGGGAACAGCTCGAAGCAGAAGCGGCCAAATGGCGCGAAAGGTTCAAAAGTCCCGAGGAACGCCGCACGGAAGAGCAAGAACTTATGCAATGGGTGCTGAAAGCCTCGCGCGATCCGCGCAGCCCGCTGTACTTGCCAGGTTTATCGCAGCCAGTCCGGACCGTTGCACCACCGGAGGAAGAGGAGATCCCTCTAGCGCGCAAGAAGGCGACTGCGTCAGATCTTCAAGGACATGGCGCGGACCAGGTGGATCAAGCCCTTCGAGGGCCGGGTTCTCCACTCGATCACGGAACACGAGCGTTCATGGAGCAACGATTCGGTCACGACTTCGGCCACGTCCGGATCCACAGCGATGCACAGGCGCAACGTTCGGCGCGCGCCATAGATGCCCATGCGTATGCGAGCGGGAGCAACATCGTCTTTGGCGCGGGCCGTTATGCGCCCGGTTCGCACGAAGGAAGAAAGCTGCTTGCCCATGAGCTCACACACGTTGTGCAACAGAACAGGTCTCCATCGGTGCCCCCGCTGCAATGTCAGGCCCGGCCACGCCCGGCCGCTGTAAGCGCAGAAGCCCATCGCATAATCGATGCGGCGCAAGATTCTTCCCAACCCATCGCGGACCGGGCAGTCGCGGTGGTTCGCGCGATCATAGCGCAGTTCTATCCTGCCGACGCCTCCAAGATCAGTGAAGTCAGGTACACGGCTGGACTAGGCGGGCTTGCAGTGACCGCAATTGGCCATGGAGCCACCACCACGGGAAGGCTGGAGGTTGGCGATACCTTCACACTACAGACCACGAAAGCGCATTTCGCACGTCGTGTGGCCCAAGTGCGCCATGAGATCGAGCACGTGGAACAGTATCGCGCCGGCATGTCCGGTGCGAGCCGAAGGGATCAGCGGGAATTCCTTGCGCACTACCACGCTGCTGTCTCCGAAGCGCCTCCCGGAGCTGGCCGCATGCAGCATAGTTCGCGGGTGAACGTGATCGATGGTGCGCTTGGCTACTATTATTGTTTGACCGAGGATCTGCGGGAATCCAAGGTGGCGCAGCGCGATGAGCTGATCGCATTGCGCGCATCATCGGTCAAACGAAGTGGTCGCGACGATCTTGGCGATGTTCCCACCAACTGTCAACGGCCACCCGACTGATCCGAAGTAATGGTCCATCACCCACACTGGCATCCACCCGCAAGGTAGGTCTGGAAAAGCGGCCGCTACTGCGGTTTGTTCATTACCGGTTCACAAGTTGTTGGTCGTTCGTTGTTACGAGCATGGCGGGAATTGATCGGAACGTGTCAACATTTACGATCCGCATAACGCGATAGGCTCGGAGCGTCGATCATGGTTGCAATGCCATGGGAGAGGTGGTTCGGGCGGTTCCAAAAGAAACCCAGAACCATGGCCGTATCCATCAACTACCAATTTCTCGCAGCGGTGCCCGGAGGCCCATCGGTCACGGCATCAGAAAAGGTCTCGACCGATTCCTATGAGTTCATCCAAGTGACTGTGGAGGCTGGCGAGGAGAACAAGAAAGTCATGCTGGACATCACTGAAAAGGTCGTTATGCTGGTGATGCGGGCGGACAAATACGATAGCCTCTCCTACAGGAAGAAAACCGCGAATAGTACTGAGGTCCCCATTACAGCACCGTTGATCTTGATCGGTAAGGGAGCGGTCGCCTTGATCGGTCCAAGTTTGGAATCGCTGCTTCTCACCAATACGGGCGAGACAGCACGCGAGATCACGATCCTCATTTCCCGATCCACAACGCCATAACCCAAGCATCATGATCAACCCGACCTATCCCGGAGTATATATCGAGGAGATCCCCAGTGGTGTACATCCTATTACCGGTGTGGCCACTTCCATCACCGCGATGGTGGGGCGAACGAAAAAGGGACCGTTAAGGACACCGGTACGTGTCCAGAGCGTGGGAGAGTATGCCCGCGTCTTCGGCCCCCTTTGGAAGGAGAGCCCATTGAGCTATTCGATCCAACATTTTTTCCAGAACGGGGGAACGGACGCAGTGATCGTGCGCCTTCACCGGGGTGCTTTGCCAGCGACATGGACCGAGGTTCCCTGGATACAGTTGGAAACGGGAAGTGGCGGAAAGGACAATCCGGGTGATTGGGGAAGTTACTTGTCCATCGAGACCGATCGAAAGCTCGACCCCGACAGATTGAGCGATCCCACTCAGTTCAACCTGATTGTTAGACTGCACAGCGAAAAGGGGGATATGAGCATCGCCACTGTGAAGGATGCTCTGAACAAGAAGATCATCGCAACGGAATCGTTCCGGAACCTTTCCACCGACCCGGGGTCCTCTCGTTATTTCAGAACGGTCTTGGCGGCGGAGTCGCAGTTCGTCAAAATGCTGACCGGTTTTGTCCGTGCTGATCCTCCACCAGCTGCCAGCGCACAAGAGCAGTTGATGATGACCCCCGGCGGTGATGGCGACCGATTGCAGCCTGGTGATTACGCCGGTGACGAGGACAACAAGAACGGCTTCTATGCCTTGGAGGACGCGGATCTGTTCAATTTGCTGTATTTCCCACCCATGTTCCCTGGAGATGGCGGCGATGTTCCGGTGGATCTGGTGCTCAATCCAGCTCTGGCCTATTGTCAGGAGAAGCGGAGAGCGATGTTGATCGTCGACCCCATACGCTCGTGGAACGGACCAGCTGCGGTGGCGAGTGGGATCGGCCCTGACCTGCGGGATCTGCTCGGCGGTGCATCACGGAGCAAGAACGCCATGTTGTATTACCCGTGGTTACATATCCCAGACCCTTTGCAGGAGAACAGGCTGGAGCGATTCGCCCCAGGTGCGGCCATGGCCGGTATCATCGCCCGCACTGATTCTGAACGTGGTGTCTGGAAAGCCCCTGCCGGAATAGATGCAGGACTCGGAGGGGTGAGGGCCATGGAGTACAAACTCACGGACGGCGAGAACGGCCAGCTCAATCCTCTCGGCGTGAATTGCCTGCGGACCAAAGTTCCTTACGGTCATATCGCATGGGGTGCCCGTACCCTCGCAGGCGATGATCGCTTCGCCTCCGAATGGAAGTACATCCCTATTCGCCGAACCGCGCTCTACATCGAAGAAAGCCTGTTCCGTGGATTGCATTGG
>Ga0105044_10015349_pt1 | contig 10350 bp, 8 predicted proteins | sample MAT01_FD_78092 | JGI IMG/M metagenome (GOLD analysis project Ga0105044, IMG submission 78092) | Freshwater microbial communities from Lake Fryxell liftoff mats and glacier meltwater in Antarctica - MAT-01 | ecosystem: Environmental > Aquatic > Freshwater > Ice > Liftoff microbial mat | place...
CAACAACATTAGCAAGACCTTCACCGTCCGAATTCACCAACGCGAACAAGCCTTCTATTTCCCACTGGAATCTAAACCTGATTTTGTTAGTTTTGATGTTGGAAATAATACGCTTAAAACCGTTGAACTCGCCTACCCATTACCAGAACTCAGCGCCCAACTTGTCCAAGATCCCGATTGCCTCTCCCGTTTGAATGCAGCAGCGGCGATCGCGAAAAAAGGGAATCTCGAAGCACTCAAAACCCTGCAAAAAGCACTGTCTACTGAAGTCTTTTGGGGCGTTCGACTTGAAATAGTAGAGGCGATCGCCACCATCAAACTTGATCAAGTTGGCGCAGTTTTAACCCAAGCGCTGCAAGATCCCGAAGCCCGCGTCCGTCGAGCCGCCATCATTGCCCTCGCCGATCAAAAGACTGCCGCCGCCTATCAATCCGTCAAAGCCATCGTCGAAACGGGAGATCCTAGCTACACAACAGAGTCCAGCGCGATCGCAGCTCTCGGAACTTTCGCCATGTCAGGATTGCCCGATGCGCCGGATGAATCAGAAGTCTTAGGGATTTTGAAATCTGTTCTAGAAACGCGGGACGGCTGGAATCAAGTCGTGCGATCGGGTGCGATTTCAGCACTTAGTAAAATGAAAACTTCTAGTGCCGCTCTAGAACTTCTGCAAACTTACACAAATCCTGCGATTCCGCAATCCCTCCGCTTAGCGGCCATTCGGGCGTTAGGGTCGATTTCAACGGGTCAGACACCACCGCAACTCGAACAAATTCTAAATCGTTTGCGCGAATTGTCCTGCGATCGGTTCTTCTTCACCCAGCTTGCGGTTATTTCGTCTTTAGGACAAATGGAAACAACGAAAGCGATTCCACTACTCAACAGCTTTGTGAATCTTCCCGATGGGCGAGTCAAACGCATGGCCGAGGAGGCGATTCAACGTGTCCAACGTAAATCCGGCAGCGATGCCTCAGTCAAGCAATTGCGCGAAGAACTGGACAGCCTCAAAAAAGACAACAAAACCTTGACCAGCCGCCTAGAAGCTTTAGAAGCCAAGGGCTAACAGGTCTTAAATAGGATGAAAGGGCGATCGTACCGAACCGATCGCCTTTTTTGTGATCAAGTCCTAATTTCAAAATAAATAAATAAACAAAGAATGAATAGGGATTACATTTCTTAATAATAGATGTTACAATTATTAAGAAATGACGCTTCATTGCATCCCCACATTTATTTCTTACAGAGTCTTACTCCATGAAACTTAACAAAATTTTGGCCACCGTGTTCAATACGGATCCTAGTTCGAGTGGATTGAACCAGGCCGCTTGGTTAGTATTTCGCGTAGTTGTGAGCATTATGATCGTTCACAACGGAGCGGATAAACTGGGCGATATCGAAGGGTTTTCAACTGCTTATGTTGAAGTGATCGGATTGCCATTCCCAATTTTCTTTAGCTATCTCGCCGCCTTAACCGAGCTGATTGCATCTCCATTATTAGCCTTGGGCTTGCTCACTCGCCCTGCGGCCTTGGGGCTTTTTTCAACTATGGCCGTTGCCATCTATCATCATGTTTTGGTCGCTGGATTTAGCATCCCTTATTTGGAATTGTCTGCGGTTTACGCGTCCTGTTTCCTATTCTTCGTTGTGAATGGTCCAGGCAAGTTTTCTGTTGATACTTTAATCTCCAATGCACTGACAAAGCGATCGATCGCCACCCAATCAAAACAAGAAGAAACTTTGGAAAAAGTATACCAAGCGTCTAAGGTCAAAGTTGGGACTGAGAGCTAGAACTGATTGATTGAGCTTCCAGATTTATGCAAATTCCCTGTCTTCCTAACTGAGAAGGCGGGGATTTTTTGACAGGTTAGTTTTTTGCGAGCAAGTATCAAGATTTGAATCTATTTTGAGTCCCCCCGATCGTTCTTGTAATAATGATGGATACATAGGTGCAAAAGTACGATATGACCACACTATACAGGTCATCTTTTCTAACACATCTATTCATAGACCAAAGCAAAAAACAGCGAGGTTCTTGTTATGAAACCAATGATTTGGCGACCTGAAGAAAAAGACAAACAGGTCAATCAATATCTAGACCACGCAAACCATGCGCCCTATCCAACAATTCTCATATCGATGTTTGGGTTGTTTTTTCTACTGACGATCGTGGTTTTGATTGGTAGTTTTTAATGATTTTTGATGGCAATATTTTGATACGATCGGGCGAAGCTCTTCAAGTTCGATCGTATTTAATAGTGACCACTAGTAGTGAACGATCGTGATCGTGCTTTCAGACATATTTTAAATAATTTACAATGATTGATAGTACCTATATACTGTAGAAAGATTCAGGGTTTGAGGTAAATTTACCGATCGCTAAAAAAGATCGATAAAAATTGGCTCATTTTGCTCAGATCACATTAAACTAGAGCGCATCTTTGCATTCGTTATATATGCTCAATGTTGCATCGTCACCATATCGAGACTACGCGTGTTTGTTAAACGATTAGAGCTGACCAACTTTAAATCTTTCGGGGGCACGACCCAGGTTCCAATTTTGCCTGGGTTCACGGTTATTTCAGGCCCAAATGGTTCTGGAAAGTCAAACTTGCTGGATGCAATTTTGTTCTGTTTGGGGCTAGCTGGGTCTAAAGGAATGCGGGCAGAGCGCTTGCCAGACTTGGTGAATCAGGCTCAGAGTGGACGAGGCCGCACGGTTGAGGCAAGTGTGACGGTGACGTTTGACTTGTCTGATGATTTGGACTTGCTTAAAGAAGAGAACATTGATGGCACCGTAACCCAGGCGATCGTTCTAGAGAACAATGAATGGAGTGTCACTCGAAAGCTCCGAGTGACTCAACAAGGTACTTACACATCAAATTATTTTATTAACGGCCAATCCTGCACACTCACCGAATTGCACGAACAACTCAACCGTTTACGGGTCTATCCGGAAGGCTATAACGTTGTATTGCAAGGGGATGTAACGCGAATTATTTCGATGAATCCTCGTGAGCGGCGGGAAATCATTGACGAATTGGCCGGGGTTGCTTCGTTCGATCGCAAAATTGTCCAGGCCCGCGAGAAGCTTAATGCGGTTAAAGATGGTGAAGATCGCTATCGGATTGTTGAACGGGAATTAATGGATCAGCGCGATCGGTTGTCGCAGGATCGGACCAAGGCCGAGAAGTATAAAAAACTGCGGGCTGAAATGCAGCAAAAATCCCAATGGGAAGCGGTCTTTAAATTTCAGGAAACTCAAAAAAATGTTGAGAAAATTACGGGGAAAATCACCCGCAGCGAAACTGAAATTACGACATTGACGCTACAAATTGAAACCTCTGAAACCCAAATCAAAGACCTCGGTACGGAACTTGATGTCCTAAATGCCAAAGTTCGATCGCTAGGTGAAGCCGAACAAATTGCACTCCAATCCCAACTCGCCACCCGTGAAGCTGAACTCCGCCAACTCGATCGCGCTACGTTGGATTTGCAAAATACTGACAAAGAAACCCAAACCACGATCGCTCGTATTCAAACCGAACTCGCAGAGCATACTGATCTGCTTACCCGTGCAACCCACTCTCATCAAGCCCTAGAACAAACGTTGCAAGTTGCCCAAACCGATCGTACCTTGGCCCAAGATATTCTCAATAGTGCCCGCGAAAAAGCCAGCCAATCCGCTGCCAGCGCTGAAGCTTGGGTTCAAGAGCAAACCGCCTTGCGTCACCAAATCGACACAGTATTGTTAACCTTGGAGCCGCAGCGTACAGAACAGGCCAAGTTGCTGGAACGATCGACTCAATTGGGCAAACAAATTGATGATCAAGTGCGATCGCGAGATGGATTTGCGTTGCAATTGCGCGATCGGCAGGCAGAACAAGCAAATTTGGCCACCGATTTGACCGTGGCGATGCAATTGGTGCAAACCTTGGCGCAGGAAATTGGTGCGATCGATCAGGACTTGCAAATTCAAAAAGACACCCAAACCCGATTGCAAAATGAACAGCGGGAAAAGCAGCGTAAACTCGATAAACTCGAAGCCCAAAAACACGCCATTCAAGAAGCCCAAGGAACCTTTGCCACCCAACTGATTTTGGGCATGGATCTGTCCGGCGTTCATGGATTGGTTGCACAACTTGGAAAAGTGACTCCTCAATATCAATTGGCGTTGGAAATTGCCGCCGGGGCGCGCCTGGGTCATATGGTTGTCGATGATGATTCCATTGCAGCAGCGGCGATCGAAATTCTGAAAAATCAACGGGCTGGACGGGCGACCTTTTTACCATTGAATAAGATTCGCGCACCCCAAATTCCCGATGGAGCCAAGCTTAAAACCCTGAATGGTTGTGTTGGGTATGCGATCGATCTGATTGATTGTGAAGATAAATACTGGGATATCTTTGCCTATGTTTTTGGCGGCACAGTCGTTTTTGAGTCGATCGATCGTGCCCGTCAAAATATGGGCAAATTCCGCATGGTGACTCTGGATGGTGAATTGCTGGAGTCCAGTGGTGCCATGACAGGAGGAAGTATGGGCAAGTCTTCGCTTCACTTTGGATCTGGGCGAGTGCAAGAATCGACTGAAGTGATCAGTCTTCGGGGACGATTGGCGGAAATCGAAACGGTGTTATTCCGCTGTGAGGATGCGATCGCTAAAGCAACCATTGCCCATCAGAATAAGACAAAACAACTGATTGAAGCGCGACAAAAATATCGTGAATTTGAAATCAATAATGCTCAATTAACGAAGGAAATCGATCGGATCAGTGGTCAAGCGGATTCTCTGACTCATCAAGTCAATCAGCAAACCACCGAAGGTCAAACTGCCGAACAACGTCTCGTATTTTTAAACGCAGAATTGCCTCAACAAGAACATCAAGTTGCGGAATTGCGTGCGGCGCTTGAAGCCTTAGAACAATCTCAAAATCATAGTGAATGGCAAGGAATTCAAGCGAGTTTGCGACGTTTAGAAACCGAAGTTGAGACCAAAGAGAAAGCACTACGAGCCATTGAGCAACAACTTCTCGACTTCAGCAATCAACAAATCCGATCGCAAGAACGCCTCGACCAAGGCAATATCCGCCTCCAAGAACTCCGCACCCAACAACTAAATTCGCTTCAACAAGTCACTGCGATCGACATTCAAAAAGTCGAAATCCAGATAGCCATCACCGAACTAAAAGCACTTCTCACTGAACTCGACAAAACCCTCGGCGAAGAACGTCACAAACGCGATGCCCTCGATCGGCAATTACGCGAACTCCAAACTCAACGCCAGCAAGCAGATTGGCAACGTGGCAAAACTCAAGAAGCCGTAATATCATTGCGTCAAGATGCGTTGACATTGCGTGAAACCTTGAATGTTCAAGAACAAGAACTGCCTGAACCACTGCCGGAAATTCCTGACGATGCAATGCGCGATTTGCCAGCACTCCAATACGAGATTCGATCGTTACAAAAGCGTCTGCAATCCATGGAACCCGTCAATATGTTGGCGTTGGAAGAGTACGATCGGACCCAAGAGCGTCTACAAGAACTCACGGACAAACTCACAACTCTAGAAGAAGAACGCACTGAACTTCTATTACGGATTGAGAATTTCACGACATTGCGAGTTCGGGCATTCCGCGAAGCCTATGATGTTGTAGATGTGAATTTCCAAGAAATTTTTGCCACATTATCTGAAGGTGATGGTCGTTTACAACTCGAAGATTCACAAGATCCATTCAATGGCGGCCTAAATCTAATCGCCCATCCAAAGGGCAAACAAATCCAACGTCTTGCATCGATGTCCGGGGGCGAAAAATCTCTGACGGCCCTGAGTTTTATCTTTGCATTGCAACGTTATCGCCCTTCTCCGTTCTATGCATTTGACGAAGTTGACATGTTTTTGGATGGTGCCAACGTTGAGAAATTGGCCCGGATGATTAAGCATCAGGCAACACTCGCGCAATTTATGGTGGTCAGTTTGCGACGACCGATGATTGAATCGGCCCAGCGCACGATCGGTGTTACCCAAGCGCGTGGAGCTTACACTCAAGTCATTGGAATTCAACTTGAACACAGTATTGAGAAAAATGTCGTAGCGGGTTAGTGGCGAAATCGATCGGCCTAGCGTTTAGTAATGGATCTCAAGCACTTTATCGCGTTGATCTTTAACATTTCTGTTGTTCTAAGGCATCAATCAAACGTATCACCATCCATTCATGGCTTTCATCGAGAGATTGTGATCGTTGAAAAATGTGATTCTGCTCTAATTGTGCATACCCACAATAAGCTGCATTGAGCATCCGTGCCGAATGGATGATGTCAGATTCACTAAATCCCCAAGGGGTGAGAGCATTGGAATAAATTTGCATAATGCCCTGATAAAATGTCGCAAACTCAACATCATTTAGACTCATCCGATGAGAGGCCGCGATCGTCAAAAGTTCAGGATAGTCCTTAGCACATTGACGATAACTTGCAGCCACAGCCATAAGCTGCTCTCGGCTAGTCATCATTGGCTTCAATGCAGTTTCAGCATAAATTAAAAATTGTTGCCAACCATATAAAGCCACCAATCTATGTAAATCATCATTCCCCTTCACATGGTTATACATCGAAGGCGGTTGAATGCCCAACTCTCGCGCCACTCGATTGATGCCGAGTCCTGATTGTCCATCCGATCGCAGCACCGCCATTGCAGCATTTACAATAGCGCTTCGGGTTAATGTCAAACCTTTGGGTCGAGCCATGGGAAATAATTAAAAATGATAAATTGAGAATTAAAATTCACCCCCTTCCTACTCATGTCCCCCCTTATCAAGGGGGCTAGGGGAATCGGGGCCAATCTGACTACAACTATTTCAAAGGATGATGATCGGAAAGTAATTTCTCCACCCGTGCCCCATCCACTCGTGCGGTCATACGCTTGTTCTCGTCTATATCTCGAATGGTTTTTGACAAACTCATAGTCGAAGCCAGCGAAAATGTAAATCCTACCCCTAAATAGCCTTTCATCCAGCCATCAACAGGTAAAAAGAATATCCCGATCGTTACCGCTGAGGTCGAGATAAAAAAGGAAGCCCAAGTCTGAAATACCCATGCAGCGCTGTGTTCATTAGGCATCGACAAATCACGCGATCGAGTCATAACAGTATCCTCAGGAAACTAACTGAATTAGTTGAATATGCTTAATCTAATTCAGTTAGTTTTAGTTGTCAAGGCTTACTTATCTAGGATTTGCCGACGGACGATATAGCGCTGTACAACCCGTGGTAAGTCGCCGCGATGACCCATCACAATTAAAATATCGTCGGATTCGAGTCGCTCATGACGTGCTGGATGAATGTACATTTCTCCACTCGCTTTTCGCAATGCCACCACAATGAATGTCCCTTTGCCTTGTTCTTCTAGGCCGCCTATGGTCCCATTGATCAAGGGCGAATTCGGGGCGATCGCAACTTCATCCACCTGCACATCCACTCGGGCGAGCAATTCATTTAAAGTATTGCGACCATCTTCTTGATCTAAAAAATCTAGCGTCGCCGGATGCATAATCATATCCGCAATCCGGGTTGCACTAATTGACGCGGGCAAAATCACCTGATCTGCCCCAGCTAATCGCAATTTCTTCTCCGTTGAAGGCAGCTCTCCCCGCGCCAAAATCCGTAATTTTGAATTTAATTCTCTTGCCGTCAACGTAATGAATACATTCGCCGCATCATCAGGAAGGACCGTCGCTAAAACATGTGCCCGATCGATTCCCACGGACAACAGCACCTCTTCATCGGTCGCATTTCCGGTTTTCACCAAATATCCATGAAACTCAGCCGCTTCCGTCCGCTCAGCATTGTAGTCAATCACCACAAAAGGAATACCATTTGCTTCTAGCTTCTTTGCCAGAATCTGACCAATTCGTCCATAACCACAAACGATCGCATGATGCTCAAGATTTTCGATACCACGGGTCATGCGTCTCGCTCCTAATGCTTTCTTGAGTTCACCTTCTGCAACGGTTTGAATAATACTACCGATGATATAGACCGACGACGACGTACCCGCGACAATGACCATCATGGTGAATATTTTGGCGTGTGGCATATTAACCTGGCACATTTCACCATACCCAACACCAAAGACCGTAATCACGACCATATAGAGTGAGTTTAACCAACTGCATCCGTCTAGACGATAGCCAATCACGGCCAAGATAATGGTGGTGAGAAAAATTCCAACGCCCGTAATGATGCGCTTGGGTGCGGTATTCAACACAAGACACAACTCACAACAAATGAAGAAAGACGTAGACTAAAAAGCGTAACCCGCTTAGAAACATTAGCAGAGAACTCCATTATGGCGCTGTTTGGATTTGGTAAAAAATCGGCTCTCCCTTCCCCTGAAAGTGCATTGCCGGGACGATCGCAAGAAATGCCCGTCCCTGAAAAACATTTTGTAAATGGTCATCCGCTTAAGGGAGATTTTCCCGTAGGCTATCAGCAAGTCGTATTCGGTCTAGGTTGCTTCTGGGGTGCGGAACGTAAGTTTTGGCAACAGGAGGGTGTTTATAGCACTTCCGCTGGCTACATCGCTGGCTACACGCCAAACCCAAGCTACAGAGAGGTGTGTTCTGGGGCAACAGGACACAATGAGGTGGTGCTAGTGGTCTATGACCCGGCAGTGGTGAGCTATGAGACGTTGCTAACAGTGTTCTGGGAAAGCCACAACCCGACTCAAGGAATGCGTCAGGGCAACGATAGTGGTACTCAGTATCGATCGGGAATCTACACCTATTCTGAGGCTGACAAAAAGGCCGCAGAACTGAGTCGCGATCGTTATCAAGTCAAGCTCGCTGAATCCGGCTATGGAGCCATCACAACGGAAATCCTCGACGCACCAACCTACTATTACGCTGAAGATTACCACCAACAATATCTCGCCAAAAATCCGGGTGGCTATTGTGGTCTTGGTGGCACGGGCGTGGCTTGTCCGATCGGTGTGTAAGTCGTCTTATACATAGTTTGGCTTGCAACTAGCATTCGTTGATTATTGAGACCCATTCAATCTCCATAGCTCTCGAATTAGACTTTTACAGGGATTGATCTGACTAGAGAGTTCGTAAAATTGAAATCTGCGAAATCTGATCGATCGTTCCCTTCAAAGAATTTCAGACTCCCCTTAATCTGAATTTGGACCAAGGTGATTCCTAAATGACTTGTAAATGACTCGTAAATGACTCGTAAATGACTCATAAATACCAATGTTGAGGGCTGATTCTTTAGAGTTCAGCCCTTTTTTAGAACTATTCAATTAAAAATTCAATTAAAAATGTTCCCATTTGCAAAATTCCCGATATACTCAAGTCATTCTTTTAATTGACCCAGCATCATGGATTTCAGCGTACTCACTTCAGACTTTAGAAAACAGCTTGAACAACAGCGTAGCCGATTGCATAAAGAGCGCGATGAAATTGTCGCTCAAGCGGCCCAAGCCGTAGATGCAAATATTGATCATATCAATGCACTTCTGGGTGAGACGACTGCTGCCGTCGCACCAGCCAAACGACCTTACAACCGTAAGACCGTTGAAGAACCGTCTGAAGTGCGGGTTAAGCGTGCTTACAATCGCAAACAACCTACGATGAAGGCTCCCAAAAAGTCTAAAATCATGGACCAAGCGATCGCATCTGATTCAAATGCCCCTAAAAGCAAATCAACTGCAACTAAAGCAAAAAAGGTCAAACCGCCAAAGTCTAAACCCAATCCGGCAGACTTCCCGACTTTGAAATCTGAGTATGCAACGTTGACCCCAGCACAGGCTATTGCCGCATTGTTCCAATCTGCACCGAAGAAAGTGTTCAATGTGGATGATGTGATTGCAGGAATTTATGACTCGATCGATGAACAGGAAATGGCCAGAACTCGTCAGCGTATTGGCGTTACTCTAGGCCATTGTGCGCGTCGTGAAGAATGCGTCAAGGTTGATGGTGAGATTGCTCAGTATCGGTTAAACGCTTAGAACTGTTTATGGGATTGATCGTAGAGATTCTGCGATCGGTCCTATTTTTTTGTGAATTTTCAAATAGTTCCAAAAGCTCCCAATTTATAAATTGACCAAATCCATCTCCTGATGTGTTCGACAATATTCACGAACTCTCCACCCCGTCGATCGCAATCAAACTATAGAAGCCACGGCGAATTAAACGACGCGAAAGCAATATAATGATTGATTTTATTTTTGATTTGGCATTAATTTGACAAGTTAAAGTCACAAACTTAGTGCTAGGCAATTCAAGTGTAGAGTTTGCGTTCATTACTGATTGTAAACATCTCTTCTGGGAAACATCTCTTCTGGGAAACATCTCTTCTG
>Ga0105044_10015351_pt1 | contig 10350 bp, 10 predicted proteins | sample MAT01_FD_78092 | JGI IMG/M metagenome (GOLD analysis project Ga0105044, IMG submission 78092) | Freshwater microbial communities from Lake Fryxell liftoff mats and glacier meltwater in Antarctica - MAT-01 | ecosystem: Environmental > Aquatic > Freshwater > Ice > Liftoff microbial mat | place...
CTAAAGGTAAAGATAAATGCTCCGCTATCTCTTGGTATTTATGACCTAGGTAGTGCATCATGAATGGTACTTTTATATTGTCATCAAGAGACTCTATCATTCCTTCTAATTCTGCCATTACCATGTTGGTTCCTGCATCATTATCAAGCGTCACGCTACCGCTGTTTATAAAAAATAGATTGTCTGTATTATCAATTATTGTTGCTGATTTAGATTTTTTTCTATAGTTATTAATGAATATATTCTTCATAATGGTAAACAACCATGCTTTCAAGTTGGTTCCTGGTCTGAATTTATCACGATTAGTCATTGCTCTAAAAGCTGTCTCTTGGTAGAGATCTTTCGCCTCTTCATGGTTTTTGGTTAAGTTATAAGCGAAGGAATTTAGAGAAGAGGTTAATCCGTAAAAACTGTTATTGAAATCAATTGCTGTCATTTCCATTTCTATATTTTTTTCTTGATACAAATATACACTATTGTTTAACAATATGCAACTTATAGTTAAACAGTTTTGGTTATTTATAGAGTTATAAATACCTTAAAATATCATTAGTTTCTGAAAATCAGTCACTTAAAAACATTTCATGAATTTTCTATTTTCAAAATAAAATGAAATTTAACAAAACCTTATGAAACAAGACAAAACTATCATTGCGTTAAAGGCATTTTGATATTACAAGGCATACCAAAATAGTAGTTGAGACAAGATTCAAAGATACTAAGATATCTAAATATCTCTATAAAAGCAAAAGGTTATCAATATTTACACTTATTATAATGAATAAAAACTATCAGTTATGAACATTTCAACAGGAGCAACATTACCAGATTTCGAAGTAAGCACTCAAGATGGTAAAATAATAACTAAAAAGTCCTTACTTGGTCAAAAAACAATTTTATTCTTTTATCCAAAAGACGACTCGCCTTCTTGTACAAAAGAGGCATGCAGCTTGAGAGATCAATACAGACATTTTGAAAAGCTTGGATATACTATATATGGTGTATCTCCAGATAATGAGAAAAAACACCGCAAGTTTATAGAAAAGTATGAGTTTCAATACGACTTACTAGCTGATCCTGAGTTAACCATGACCAATGCATTTGGGTTTTTCGGTCCAAAGAAGTTTATGGGTAAAGAAATTAAAGGAGTTTATCGAACAACGGTAATCGTAGATGAGCAAGCTATAGTAACTCATATCATAGAGAATGTCAAAACAGCTACGCATGGAGAGCAAATACTTGAGTTATTGTAAGTTTATAGTAACCAAAACTAGAACTGCGCTTTGTAGCCTTACCAATCAAGAATAGTCAAATATCAAACATTTATGAACCTCACTTGTTTGCCTTTATAGCAATACAGAATAAAGGTATATGAAGAAAAAAATAGCGATAATTGGGTCGGGATTCTCAAGTCTTGCAGCGGCCGCTTGTTTGGCAAAAGAGGGACATGAAGTTCATGTTTTTGAAAAAAATAATGGTCTTGGTGGAAGAGCATCTCAAACAATAGTGGATGGCTTTATCTTTGATATGGGTCCTAGTTGGTATTGGATGCCAGAGGTTTTCGAAAACTTCTTTCTTCATTTTGGTAAAAAAACAAGCGACTTTTATGATCTAGTACGGTTGAACCCGTCCTACACTGTTGTTTTCAGCAAAGGAGACATTGTAGATCTACCGGCAAACTATGAGGAACTAAAAGCCTTATTCGAACAATTAGAAGCTGGTGCAGGTGCAAATTTAGATTTGTTTTTAGCTGAGGCAGAATACAAATATAAAGTAGGAATGCAAGAATTTGTATGGAAGCCTGGCACATCTATTATGGAATTTGCAGATCTGCGTGTAGTTACTAGTTTATTCAAACTTGATATGCTAACATCAGTTTCAAGTCAGGTGTGCAAGTTATTCAAAAACGAAAAAATTAGGAAAATACTAGAATTTCCAGTTCTTTTCCTTGGTGCAACACCAGAGAAAACGCCTGCATTGTATAGTTTGATGAATTATGCTGACATAAAGTTAGGAACTTGGTATCCGATAGGTGGTATGCATAAGATAGTAGAGGGAATGGTAAGCGTAGGCAGAGACTTGGGGGTGAATTATCATACCAATCATGCTGTGGACGCCATCAATGTCAATGGAGGTATTGCTCAATCTATAAAAATTGGTGATGCTAAAGTGACATTTGACTATTTGGTAGCTGGAGCAGATTATGAACATGTGGAGCAAAACCTACTGCCACCAGCGGCTAGAATGTATGATTTTAAATATTGGGACAGCAGAACCATGGCGCCATCATCATTACTATTTTACTTAGGTTTAAAGAAAAAAATGACTGGAGTCCATCACCACACCTTATTTTTTGATGCAGACTTCAAAAAACACGCTTTAGAGATTTATGAGTCGCCCCAGTGGCCTACAGATCCTCTTTTCTACATGTGTGTGCCTTCTATCACAGATGAAAGTGTCGCGCCTGAAGGTTGCGAAAACGTATTTCTTCTTCTGCCACTTGCACCAAACCTAAAAGATGATCATGAATTGAGGGAAAAATACTTTGACCTAATGTGTGACCGAGTGTTTGATGTATTCGGCTATGATATTAAAGATAATATATTGTTCAAGCGCTCTTTTTGTGTTGACGATTTCACAAGTGAATACAATGCATATAAAGGCAATGCTTATGGTTTAGCAAATACATTGAAACAAACTGCGTTCTTAAAACCTAAGCTAAGAAGTGACAAGGTATCCAATCTCTTTTTTACAGGTCAATTGACTTCTCCAGGCCCAGGCATGCCACCGTCAATCATATCAGGACAGGTAGTTTCAAAAATGATTTGCGAAAATATTAAGAAATCATTCGGATAGAAGGTAATTGTTTTCTTAACTTGCATCTCGTTTTGTAAAAAAGAATTGTTACCTATTGAAATAAACAAAATCGAAGAATTAGTATTTAGATAAAGTATAGGAATAGTTTTCCCCAAAGCTTTAAGTAAAACCAAAATAAAGACATTATTATCAAAGCGAAGAACTGATCAAAGTATGAATACACTCTACGACACCGTTTGCCAAAGCTGCAGTGAATTGATCACTAAAGAATATAGTACTTCTTTTTCATTAGGAATAAGGGTTTTCGATGCTAAATTCAGAGCTCCAATCTATGCTATATACGGTTTTGTAAGATTTGCAGATGAGATAGTGGATACTTTTGAAAATGTAGACAACAGAGCCCTATTAGAAAGATTCAGAAAAGATACTTTTCTCGCGATAGAAGAAAAAATCAGTCTTAACCCTGTTTTACATTCTTTTCAGAGAGTAGTAAATGAATATGCTATTGATCACCACCTTATAACGGCATTCTTGGACAGCATGGCAATGGATTTGACCATGGACGCTCATGATGAAGTTTCTTACAAACAGTACATTTATGGCTCAGCCGAGGTAGTAGGTTTAATGTGCCTTCATGTATTCTTAGAAGGCAATAAACAAAGATATGCAGAATTAGTTACCTCAGCTTGCGCACTTGGCAGTGCCTTTCAAAAGGTAAATTTTTTACGCGATATGAAGTCAGACTTCATAGAAAGAGGGAGGGTTTACTTCCCTGACGTAGACTTTGAAAACTTTACTGATCAGGACAAACATCGGATTGAGGCAGACATTCAGTCAGAATTTGACCTCGCTTACACGGGCATAGTGCAATTGCCGAAGGGGGTAAAATTAGGGGTTTATACAGCATATAAATACTATCTGTCATTATTTGAAAAGATAAAAAACAACCCTAAAGAAAATATACTCCAAGACAGAGTAAGAATTCCAAATGGCAAGAAACTATACCTTCTCACCACAAGTGCGCTTAAGAATAGTTTTAATTTGTTGTAGGTCAAATTCTGATAACAAACGTCATAAATCTCCTAATTTTTAAGGATTATTTGATAACACATAATTCAACATTACGTTAGAGCAATCTGAGTCAAAATTAAAAAATTTAGATTCAGTTAACCAACTCAAAAACTGGCCAATATTAACTCCAAATTGGTGTATTTGAGTTCGAATCTACGAGCTAGATATTCGTTTGTAATATGACCTTTAAAAGCGTAGCAACCATTTCTAATTCCTTGGCTTTTGAAGAGAAGTTGCTCTATATTGAGTGTTTCACCTATGTTTACAATTATAGGTGTTACGATATTACTCACTGCGATTGATGATGTCCTTGCCACTTGAGCAGCTATGTTAGGCACGCAATAGTGTATTACTCCATGCTTAACAAAGGTAGGGTTTTCAATTGTGGTGAGTTCTGAGGTCTCAAAACAACCACCTTGGTCAATGCTCACGTCTATAATGACAGAACCTTCCTTCATATTGCTCACCATATCTTCGGTCACAAGTATTGGAGTACGTCCCGACTTAGAATGCATAGCACCTATGACTACATCTGCACTCATCATCTGATAGGCAAGATATACTGGGTTGATGGCAGAAGTGTGCAATTGACGACCGACATTGTTTTGGAGGCGCATAATCTTAGTAATATCATTGTCGAATACCCTAATTGAAGCCCCGAACCCAAGGGCTGTCTTTACTGCAAACTCCCCTACTACGCCAGCACCTAATATCAATATTTTTGCAGGTGGCACCCCAGATACCCCACCGAGCAAGATACCTCTACCCTGTTTAGAACTAAGAAGTTCACCCGCTTTGATGACGGTGTACATTCCAGCCACTTCACTCATTATACGAACTATAGGAAAGCGGCCATTGTCATTTTGAAGATACTCCATTGCTAAAGCAGTAATCTTTTTCTTTACCAAAAGGTCTAAGTATTCTCGTGATACTATCGGAATATGCAGGGGTGAAAGTAATATTTGATTTCCAGGCATCTCGTTAAGGTCTTCAATAGTAGCCGGTGAAACACGTACTACTAGATTTGCGCTTAATACTTCTTTTCTAGAGTAAGATATTTTAGCGCCCGCCTCTGAATAATCATTGTCTTGAAAATTAGATTTTAGACCCGCACCCGTTTCTACCAATATATCATATCCGTATCCTATCAGGCTACGAAGAGAGTTAGGCACTAAAGCTACCCTAGTTTCATTCTTTGTTACTTCATTAAGTATACCTATTGACAGTGCAGAAGGCTTAGCCTCTACTGCCAAAGTTTCCTCTTGGACATGATATTGGCCTTTAGTAAAAAAATCACCAAAACTAATTTTTGTAGGACTTCCCATATTTACCAAAACTTGAAGGTCAAAAATAAGCTTATTTGGTCACACTTTAGAATTATCCATTTAATTAGTATATAAAAATGATTCAAATATCTTCTAAAAAATAGCTAAAAGTGGTGAGATGAAGCTAAACAACTCATTATATTCTTTTATACAGCAACTTTATTAATTTCAGTGTAAACATTGTAGGCGTCTGGTAAGACTGTAATATATTGAAGAGTTTTACAAGCATAAAGAAAGGGTTAACTCTTACGAATTAACCCTTTTTGTCTTTTTTAGAATTTAAAAAGATCCACGATTATTGGTAAGCTAAACTAAGCAAACCATTAAAAGACCTTACTATAAATCTAAATTACTTCTTCATAAGCTTATTCATCTCTAGAACCTTAGTATATTCTACTTGTCCGTTTGTAGATGCTTCTTTTACTGATTTAAATGTTTCTTTCATAGTAGCAACTTTTGCTTGAGAATCAGTCACGTAAGTAGTAAGTTCTGCAATCTTAGCCGCTGCATCACCTTCTAATTTACCAGCTGCAAGACCCTCCTTTAATGCTGTAACTTCAGCTGCTTTTGCTGTCCAGTCAGCTCCGAAAGTACTGATTTCAGTAAGTAATGAAGCATAACCAGCACCAGCATTTGTAACTACAGCCTTTGCATCATTAATTTTTGTTTGAGCATCTGCAGGTAATTTTGCTAATGCTGCAGAGTCAACCGCCATAGCAGCTGTTGTTTCTGTGAAAGTTGTGTTTTCCGCTTCTACTGTTCCAGCAAACTCAGTGAATGCCGCTGTTGTTGCGTCCCAGTTAGTGCCTAATTCTTCGATACCAGCCTTGTGTTGCTCTGCATTCTTACAAGAAAAGATAGAAATTGCTACTACTAATAATAAACCTAATTTTTTCATAATTCTATTTGTTTTTAAATTTCAACCAAAGGTAATGCTAAACTATTCAACATTCATCATAAAACAATCTCTTTCAGCGAAAAATTCAAAATTCATTCAGAAACATAAATCTATTGATTAACAATGTTTTGCAAACCATAATTAACTAATTAATTTTACAAGTTTACAAGTGAAAAGTAGCTTTGATAATAATCAAGACAACCTTGTAATTCAACTTCCTGATAGAAATACTGGAATAGTTTTCCTCCCACTAGAAGTAAATAAACTAATATAATAAATCCCAGAAGTATGATTTGGTAAATCAACTATTAAAGATTGATTTGATTTAAAGTTAAAAGTAGATTGCAATATTCGCCCCATACCATCTAGCACCTTTAAATTTTTAATATCAGTGATCGTTTTATTAGAGTCTAGTATCACATGGTCTTCACTCTGATAAGCTCTAATATCCAATTCATTCAAGAAGGTATTTTCTTCAACGCTTACCTTCACATCATTAAGTGACAAAGATCTAGCCTCTATAAAATCAAACTTTCCCCGAGGATTTAACTTCCAGACAACACTTACAACTCTATGGTCTTTCAATTCATTAGCTGGTATATCAATTGATATTGCTTCCAAAGTCTGACTAATTGACTTGTCTTTTTCCAAACTGCCATTGATTAAAACATCCCCGAATGGCGCACCCGTGAGTGAATTTGATAAATACCCAGTGTGAATTGCCTCAGCTCCTTGATTTTCTTGATAGGCTACTTTGTGGTCATTTACGAGATAGTGGGCAATTTGATATCGAGAATTAAAAATGGATGCATTTAGTTTAATAGTTGCGTCCAATCTGTAACTTGATTCACCAGTTCTAACTATAGACGTACCCATACTTAAAAAGTTTGCCTGATTAGATATACCTCGGCCAATCATGCTCTTTATTGTATCAATGCCCTCTTGTGCTACATTACTAGGCCAGAAAGCTTCAATGCCATTTACATAAAATATCGGTTGACCAAAACCACCGTAATTTTCAGTAATTGCTAACGATGTAGGAGTTCGTAAATTGCCAGATGAATGAACAGCTAAAACTAAAACGGGTTGATCTTTGTAGGCCTTCTCAATTCCATTGAAAATATCCCAACCAAATTCTCCACATTTTGAACACCAATCAGCGGTTCTTTTCAAAACCAATTGAAAATGTGTATTGCTTAAAGATTGAGTATTTGCCGAACTGATGGCAATAAAAAAAGTAAATACAATGTAGCTAAAAGATCTCATGGTTAGAAAAATAAAATACTAATATGCAAGTAATCGAGATTTAATTCAATCAAACAATCAGGTAACTCAACTCTTAAACTAAAAATACAAAGATAAAATAAAAATTAGCCCGATGCCAATTAAGCAATACAATTGACTCTTCATTAACAAATTACCGCTGAAACAATACAATAAGCCCCTTAAAAGAAAGGATTTGTTTTCTTTTCTACCCCTATTGTTGTGTAATCGCCATGCCCTGGCCATATGACAGTCACATCAGGAAGTGTAAATAGTTCTGATTTGATGGCTGAAATCAAAGTATCATGATCACCACCAGGTAGATCAGTTCTACCTATACTGCCTTTAAAAAGTGCATCACCAGCGATGCAATGACCTGATCTAGAATCATATAAACATATGTGACCTGGAGCATGGCCAGGCACAAAAAGCAGCTGCAAGGTCGTTTCACCAAAAGTTAAAGTACCTCCTGCCACCAAGGATGCACCAATTAATGGCGATGGGTCATAATTTATACCGTACATTGCAGCAATTTGAGGTTGATATTCTAGGACTTTCTTTTCATTTTCGTGGGCAAAAAGTGTCAATTTAAAAGTATCCGCAACAAACTTATTACCAAGCACGTGATCTATATGGCAATGAGTATTGATTAGCATCACGGGAGTCAACGATTCTTTATTTATATAATCCACCAACTGTTTTCTTTCCGCAGCGTTATTGCACCCTGGGTCTACAATGATGCATTGCTTTGTTTCATCATATAAAATATATGTATTCTCTTGAAAATCATTGAATGTGAATATTTTTACTTGCATAGAAATTTAGTTAATAATTAGTGAAACGAGATTTAGAATTATAAAATAGATCGATCTAATGAAATTTTTGCCAAAGATAGACTTTATATGCAAATGGAAAATCTTACAATTTATTGAGAGCTAAATTTTAAAGGCTATTTAATCGCAGAAATAGGCCAATAAAATGATTAAAACACAGCTTCTTTTCCTAGATTAGTCTATTTTGTTATTGATTCAAATTTGCGACCTCTAAAATCTGACTTTTTGATTTTTCCTATTACCAAAAAGAAAATGTATCTTTGAAAAACCTAAGTTTAACTTATCTCGTTAATTAGTAAGTTTAAGAGTCGTTATGAAAAATTGGATACTACATATCGCAATCCTTTTATGGTATGTATCCCTTGCAGCTCAGCAAGGGCCTCAAACCTCTTTGGTTGCCTTTAATCCATATATGGATCATGCCTCTTATGCTGGAATGGACAGGTTACTTTCCATAACGGGCCAAGTGAGAAGTCAGTGGTCGGGGCTTAGTCAGAGCCCTTCAACTCAATATTTAAGTGCTCACATGCCAGTTTACAGCTTGTTAGGTGCGGCAGGTGTGGATATTCAAAGTAGTCAGGCTGGTCAATTAAGATTTACTCAGGTAAGAGCCTCTTACAATCATGTTAGGCCCTTCATCAATGGATTACTTTCTGTGGGTGGTAGGTTTGGATTCAATCAAACAGCATTGGATGGGTCAAATATACGTACACCAAGTGGTACTTACATAGATGGCTCAACTAACCACAATGACCCTGTCCTTGGTATAAATAGGGAAGTGGGCACAGGCGTAAACTGGGAGATCAGCGGTCTCTACAGTGCAAGTAATCTAGTTGTGGCAGTTTCATTGAGCGACCTTTTAGTGCCTGTGCAGCGATTAGGAAACGCCACTTACAAAAGTGACAAAACAGTACATGTTTACAGTAAGTACGACTTACAGGTTATGGAGTCTGTAGTGTTATCTCCTAATATCTCTCTTCGTAGCAACTTAAATTACACCCAAATTGACATAGGAGCTAATGCTTTAATAAGTGGCAGGAACACAGTTGGTCTTGGATTGAGAGGATACAACTCTACCTCTCTAGATGCCTTGAACATCTATGCCGGTCATAGAGTAAATGAAAAATTTAGTATTTACTATGCATATGAAACTGGGCTCTCAGACCTCAAATATGTAAATAATGGCACTCACGACTTGATCCTTAAGTACCAATTGAATGCTCTTGTAGGTAAAAATCTACCACCAAAGAAAAGCTATAACCCTCGATTTCTGTAAAAGTCAGAAGTCAAATAAGCACTCATTTGATGGTTATTGGCTTTAAGCTTTATTTAAACTAAAAAAAAATCATTGCCTACCATTTTATGCATTTCCAAGAATAAGCTTTATTCTTGTAACTATTCATGGCATAAAAAAGAGCTATTAAGTAAGCCCTAACCCATGAAGGCAAGCTGCAAAAGATTCTATAATATTCTACTTTTAAACTTTCAACTCATAAGTAATCCTAAGCATAGATATATAAAGCTTTATTAACCAATAACCTAGTTTGATAAACATACAAATTCAAAGATATTTTTGAGGAAATTAGACATGTATGCGAAAAGTCCACAAATTGTACTATCTTTGCAACTTATTATTACAATTAATTTTTTACAATGAACAAAGGAACAGTAAAATTCTTCAACGAATCAAAAGGATTTGGATTTATCAATGAAGATGGAACAGGCAAGGAACATTTCGTACACGTATCAGGATTGGTAGATGAAATCCGTGAAGGCGATGCAGTGGAATTCGAATTGCAACAAGGAAAAAAAGGTTTAAATGCAGTAAACGTAAGAGTTATATAATATATCTTTAATTTATTTTGCAAGAAAATGAAGCCATGCTGTTTATTCAGTATGGCTTTTTTTATGTCATTTGTCTTCAAGTCATGCATGTTTAGATTCAGATTTTTTAAAAAAAAATTTTGAACTCTTAGGCAAATACATTTTTCTACTTCATAATCTAAAAATTAAAACTTTTTTCTTTGATCCATATATTTCAGGCACATCGTTTTTTTATAATTTTAATTTGTTTCACTCTCGTTAGTAGTCTAATGTAACTTTTGGGTTTATTCACTTTGACTTTAATAAAAAACTAGGATTA
>Ga0105044_10015353_pt1 | contig 10349 bp, 7 predicted proteins | sample MAT01_FD_78092 | JGI IMG/M metagenome (GOLD analysis project Ga0105044, IMG submission 78092) | Freshwater microbial communities from Lake Fryxell liftoff mats and glacier meltwater in Antarctica - MAT-01 | ecosystem: Environmental > Aquatic > Freshwater > Ice > Liftoff microbial mat | place...
CCTCCACCACCACCCCCACCCCCACTGCCGCCGCCGCCGCCGCCCCAGCCTCCGCCACCACCACCGCCGCCGGCCGCACGGGGCTCACGCGGCCGGGCCTCATTCACCACCAAAGGCCGACCGCCCATGTCTTTGCCGTTCATTCCGGTGATGGCCGCGTTGCCCTCGCCGGTGTTAGGCATCTCCACAAACGCGAAGCCGCGGCTGCGCCCGGTCTCTCGGTCCATCACAATCGAGGCGCGATCCACGCCCCCAAATTGCGAGAAAAGTTGGACCAACTCCTGTTCGGTCGCGGAAAATGGGAGATTGCCGACGTAAATGTTCACCTTCGAACTCCAAACCGTTGACCCGGGGGTTCACCATTCAATTGAATCAAAGCCGACGCCCGGCCTGTTTCGGCCTTGATCCATCCGCCGTCAAAAACAAGACCCTTGGACACGTCGGGCCTGAAGGCGATCGGCCGATGATACCGGGTCGCCGCGAATCCTACAAGTGGATCGGAACGCCTAAAACCCCCATTATGCTGCCCGCCGCCGTGCCTCAAGTCCCGGAACCCGCCCGATGATCGACTCCGCCAACGCTCCCTGGATGCAGTACGGCCTGATCGCCGGAGTGGCGCTCTTGGCATCGGCCCTCACCTTTGTCTCCGGTTTTGGGCTGGGAACCCTCCTGCTTCCCGCATTCGCCCTCTTCCTGCCCATCGAGGCCGCCATCGCATCCACCGCCGTGGTCCACCTCGCCAACGGGCTGCTCAAAGCCGCCCTCATGGGGCGCTTCGCGGATACGAAAGTCCTGCTGCGTTTCGGTCTTCCCGCTGCGGCATTTGCCGCCCTCGGGGCCATTCTTCAAACCCTCCTCACCCGCGGCAACGACCTGGCCACATGGACCCTCTGGGGCCACACGCACACCGTCACCCCGGTGGGTCTGACCATCGGATTGGTGATGATCGTCTTCGCCGCTATTGAATTGCACCCACGGTTCGATCGGCTGGAGTTTGGACCCCGATGGCTCCCCGTGGGCGGCGTCGTTTCGGGCTTCTTCGGTGGTTTGTCGGGGCACCAAGGGGCCCTGCGATCGGCCTTCTTGGCACGGAGCGGGCTCTCCAAGGAATCCTTCATCGGAACGGGCGTCCTCATCGCCGTGATCATCGATGTCGTCCGGCTGGCGTTCTATCTCCCCGATCGGGCCGCTGCGCTCAGCACATCGCATGCGGCAGGAGCACCCGCGAGCGGGCTGATCGCGGTCGGTTGTGCCGCGGCATTCATCGGCACGCTCATCGGGCAGCGGGCGCTCAAGAAACTCACGCTTCGATCCGTCCAAATGGTCGTGGGCGTTGGGTTGCTGATCTTCGGCGCCCTCCTCGCGGGCGGCGTCCTCTAAAAGATTCGTCACAGAAAGCCCGGTGCACGCCTTTGGAGCCCCCGCGGCTACGCTCAAACCCAATGACCACACCGAACTTTGCGCCCAAGCCAAACCCGTTCCGCCCGATGCTTCTGTTGCTCGCGGGGCTGCCGTTTGCCCTTGCCGCGTGCGCGGGCTCGGGGGGCTCCGCGAGTACTCAGGCTCCCTCGGGCCAGGTCGCGGTTGCGGTTTCCGATGAGTCTTTCTTGGAGGCCTACGCCTCCACCTATCGCTTCACGCTCGGAAGACCCAAGGCATTCAAGGTTGCCCCGGACGGCCAAACCGTGCTCTTCCTCCGCAGCGGACCGCGCTCGCAGGTGCAGGATCTCTATGAATTCGATGTCGCCTCCGGCGCTGAACGCCCCGTGCTCTCGGCCGACACATTGCTGGGCGGCACCACCGAAGCCCTGAGCGAAGAAGAAAAGGCCAGGCGCGAGCGCATGCGGATGACGAGCCGCGGCATCGCATCGTTCACGCTGAGCGAAGATGGCCGAACCATCCTCGTGCCCCTCTCGGGCAGGCTGTTCGCGTTTGATCGGGCCAGCGGCCGCAGCCGCGAACTGGCAGCGCCCGATTCCGCGGCCGCGTACGCCCTCGACCCCCAACTCTCGCGCGATGGCACCATGGTGGCGGCCGTGCGAAGCGGTGATGTGTGGGCGCAACCCCTGGCGGGCGGGCCGGGCCAGCGCATCACGCCCGGGGCATCCGGAACGATCACCTACGGCGAAGCCGAGTTTGTGGCTCAAGAAGAAATGGGCCGCTTTCACGGCTTCTGGTGGAACGCCGATGGCTCACGCATCTGCTATCAAGGAACCGACACCGCGGGCATGCCGATGTTCCACATCGCCGACCCCATGAACCCCGACGCCGAGCCTCGGGCTTGGCCCTATCCCAAGGCCGGCACCACCAACGCCCGCGTCTGGCTCGAGGTGGCACCCGTCACCGGCGGCCAACCCGTCCGCATCAACTGGGATTCGTCGACCTTTCCGTACGTCGCCAACGTCACCTGGCCCAAGAACGGCCCGCTCACCATCTTGGTGCAGAACCGCGAGCAGACGCGTCAGCAGTTGTTGGCGGTGGACGACGCCACGGGTTCCACAACCCTGCTGCTGGAAGAAACCGATGCCGCGTGGCTGAACATCATGGAGAGTTGCCCCAAGTGGACAGACGACGGCAGCGCGTTCGTATGGCTCACCGAATCACCGGGCGAGCGCACCGTGCAACTCCGCCGACGCGACGGCTCACTCATCGGCCCGCTGACCTCCCCCGGTTCCGGGGTGATCGACGTCCTCTCCCTCGATAGCCCGACCGACGCCGAGAAACGAGGCTGGGTCTACGTGGCCGCGAGCAACGATGCAACCCAAAGCCACATCTGGAAGATTCCCCTCAACGCATCGGGCGGAAACCCACAGAAGTTGACGACCGAGCGGGGTGTTCACAGCGCCGCCATCGGTGACGACGGCACGGCGGTGCTCGCCCTTGCCACCATCGATGGTGCGCTCTCGTGGGACGTCCGCCGCCCCGACGGTTCAAAGTCTGGCTCGCTGGCGAGCATGGCGGAAAAGCCTCCCTTTGTGCCCCGGCTTGAACTCACGCAGATCCCGGCTTCCAAGGGAGTCGTCTGCCATGCCGCCATCATCCGTCCCCGGAACTTTGATCCGAAGGCGACCTACCCGGTCATCGCGAGTGTCTACGCCGGCCCTACTTCGCAAACCGTGAGGGCCAATCCGCAGCAGTACATCCTTCACCAATGGATGGCCGACCAAGGTTTCATCGTCGTCTGCATCGATGGTCGGGGCACACCCGGGCGCGGCCGGACGTGGGAACGAGCATGGAAAGACCTCGACCCCACCGGAAAAGGAAACCTCATCGACGTTGCCCTCACCGATCAGGCCGATGCCATCCAGGAACTCTGCCGCCGGAACCGTGAGATGGATGGAACCCGGATCGGCGTCACCGGGTGGTCGTTCGGCGGTTACTTCTCGGCCATGGCCGTCATGCGTCGGCCCGACGTCTACAAGGCCGGTGTGGTGGGTGCGCCCGTGTGCGATTGGCGCGACTATGACACCCACTACACCGAACGCTACCTGGGCCTCCCCGATGCCAACCCGGCGGGCTACGACGCCAGCAACGTGCTCACGTATTGCAAGGACCTCACCCGCCCGCTCCTCATCATCCACGGCACGGCCGACGACAACGTGTACTTCATGCACAGCCTCAAGATGACCGAAGCCCTCTTCCGCAATGGCAAACGCTTCGAGTTCCTGCCGCTGGCGGGTTTCACGCACATGGTGCCCGATCCGGTCGTGACGATGCGGCTGCAATCGCGCATGATGGAGTTCCTGAAACGCGAGTTGCAGTAAACTCTGAAGCGAGATCGATACGATCCCGCCATGCCCACCGGAAACCACACCGCCGCCGCCGCCCTCGCCGAAGGCGTCACCGCCTGCAAGCCCCTGCTCACCCGCTACCTCGTCGGCTTCACCGATGCCGATCGCTGCGCGCAAGCCGAGAACCTGCCGAACCACGCCGCGTGGTCGCTGGGCCACCTCGCGCTGACCATGCACCGGGTGTCGGAGAAGATCGACGGCTTGGGCCTGCCAGACACCGACTTCCGCAAAGGCCCTACGGGCGATGCGCTCCACTTCGGCGACGAATCCGTCGCGTTTAACTCAACACCCATCAACGACCCCGCCCGCTACCCCACGCTCGCGCGTTCCGTGCTCATCTATGAATCGGCGTGCGATCGTCTCGCCCAGTGCGTCCAAGGCCTCGACCATGCGGGCCTGTCGCGCACCGTTCCGTGGGGCCAAGGCACGTCCGCAGTTTCGGCCTTGGTGCAACGCATGATTTTTCACAACGGCATGCACACCGGGCAGATCGCCGACCTTCGCCGCGCCCTCAAGATGCACAGCATCTTTGCGTGAGCGAAGTCGGCACGGGCTTCGTTCGTCGTGTCCGCGGATCCGCGTCCAGATCCACTTGCTTCAGTTCGGGGCACGACACCCGATCCCCGCCAGCATTCTGCCGGCATTGCCGGGTTCGCGTCGGTGCGAGAAAAAGTGCTGCGCTTCCCGATACGTGCACTGTGCCGCCGCCACATCGATCCGTACGCCAGGCATCTGCAGAACCACCGCTTCTACAAGATCAATGTGCGACCGATCGCCAAGTGCCGATGCGATGAACCCATCGGCCAATGCCCCGAAGCATCTGCGAAACTCCGCCACCACTTCCGGCCCTACTTCAAACGCGGCGCCAGAGATGCATGGCCCGACCGCGGCTAGAAGTGGCCGTTCGCTCAAACTTCGCATGGCCGCGATCGCCCTCGGCAGGACGCCCGCCACCACACCCCGCCACCCCGCGTGCACAGCCGCCACCACGCCGCCGTCATCCGTGCACAGCAGGATCGGTACACAATCCGCCGTCCGCACCGCCACAATCACTCCGGGATCGGCCGTGACCAACGCATCGGCTTCGGGCACGTCGATGGTGTCACTTCGGACCACCGCCACGGCGTCACCGTGCACCTGTTGGCAGCGCACCAGTTTGCGCCCGGCCCAACGCAAGGCCACAAACGCCTCGGCGCGTGCAACAGGCGCCAGATCGCCCGCCTCCCGCGTCGAAAAGAAGTGAGGGACTTCTACACCCCCGAGAACCGGACTGGACAACAGCGCGGGACATCTCGCGGCAACAACCCGTTGCCCGTCGATCACTGGGCCGCCTCCCGGAGCGCGATCAACGCGTACGCCGTGATCAGCACCGGGTTATTCTCCATCCATCGATCGTCGATCGAGCGAAAACTTCCATCTTCGTTCTGGAGGCCCGCAAGTCGTGTCACAAGGTCGGCCTTCCAATCTCGCACCTCCGCTGCGCCGCCCGCCGTTTTCACTTCGATACTGGGCTCACCGAAGGCGTCCATTGCCTTGGCGAAGACCAGCATGTAGAAGTACATTCCATCGGTCCCGACTCCCGGGTTCTCTTCAAGGGTGTAGTTCGCCGCGATCCAGCCCCGGGCCGCCACCACCCGCGGGTCGTCTTTCTTTAATCCCGCGTAGAGGTAACTCTTGAAGCCCGCGTACGTCATCGAGCCGTATGAACGAAGCCGACTCGCCGTCGTGCCGTCGCTCAACGTTTCCTCGAAGGTTGGCGCGTTGGATTGCCCGCCCCCCCGGTCGTCCTTGTTCACGCTGGTCGAGTAGATGAACCCACCCTGCTGCGAACCCTTGGCATACTCCATCTCGTTCACCTTCATGCCGCCAGCCGCCTCCAACATCTGGGTGCGCTGCAGGAACACCACCGCCCGTTGGAACGCGGCGTCCCCCGGCTCCACCCCGCAATCCCGCAACGCTTCCACCCAGAACGAGGTGTTCGAAAGGTCCGGCCGACCGTGCTTGCCATACCCGACGCCGCCATAAAACGGATGGTCCTTGTCCACCGGCGTTGCGCTCTCGCCGAGGCCTTCGTGCGTCACCGCGCCCTCGCCATATTGGATCGACCGCAGAAACGCAAGAGCCTTCTTGACCGCCGCCTTGGCCTCGGGCGTCCCCACCTTTGCGAGGGCCGATGCGCAGATCGCCGTGTTGTAACTCGGCAAGATTTGGTCGTAAATCCCGCCATCCTCCTGCTGCTTCGAGATCACAAAGGCCAGGCCCGCGGCGATCGCCGCATCCTTCTCCGATGAGCCGGGCTTCAGCAACATCCCCTGTAACACGAGCCCACTGATCGCGGGGAACGTCGGCCCCTTGGCGTTGACCGCCCAACCCCCGCAGGCATCTTGCACGCCGCGAAGGTACGCCTCCGCGCGCAGCGCCATGGCCTCGGCCTTCGCCTTCACTCCATCCGGCCCCGGCGTTGGCGTGCCACTGTTCCGGGCCGCCTCCACCCGCTTGAGATCTTCCAGCAGGGTGATGGGCTCCGATTGGGCCTGGGCCCGACCGCACACCCCAGCGCACACACCCACAATCAACATGAACGGCAAGAACGGCAGAAGCATCGTGAAAGCCCTCCGGAAGAGATGCCGTATCGTTGGCCGATGAACGCCCCGCAGCGCACCCCGCCCACAAACAAACCCCTCGACCCCGATCACCTCGACCCCATCGTCGGGATCGATCTCGGCACCACCAACAGCCTCGTCGCCTTCTGCGACGACCAGGGCCCGCGCATCCTCCACGCACCCGGCGACTCTCCGCTCGTCCCCAGCATCGTGCACTACGCCGCCAACCCGGACGACCCCGCGGCCCTCATCATCACCGTCGGAGCGGCCAACGCCACTGGCCTGCCCGCGACCACCGTGTCCAGCGTCAAACGCCTGATGGGGCGCTCCATCACCGAGGCCCGCACGCTGCTCCGCACCGACACGATCATCGAAGGGCCCCGCGGCACCGTCCGCCTCCACCTCCCCATCCACGGGCCCGACAGCCCCGGGATCGATCGCTCGCCCGAGGAAGTCTCCGCCGACATCCTCCGTGTCCTGAAGGACCGCGCGTCGGCTGTTCTTGGAAAGCCCGTCACGCGCGCGGTTGTTACGGTGCCCGCCTACTTCGATGATGCCCAACGCCAGGCCACCCGCACGGCCGGCCGCCTCGCGGGGCTCGATGTCGTTCGCATCGTCCCAGAGCCCACCGCCGCGGCACTCGCCTATGGCCTCTCCCGTCCGAACGGCCCCTCGACGGTCGCGGTGTATGACCTGGGCGGCGGCACGTTTGACATCTCGATTCTGCGGCTCACTGAGGGCTCGGCGGGTGAACGGTCGTTCTACCAGGTGCTGAGCACCTGCGGCGACACGGCCTTGGGGGGCGATGACATTGACCACGCGCTGGTCGGCCTCTTCCGGGCCGAGATCGATGCGGCCGTTCCAATCGAACCCGAATTGCTCCGCACGCTCGTCCTCGCTGCAGTGAACGCCAAGCACCGACTGAGCGAGCACGCCGAGGCGAGCGTCAAAATCGACCTTGGCCCTGGAACCTACGAACGCCGCATCACCCGGTCCGAGTTTGCATCGCTCATCGCCCCGCTCGTGGACAGCACCCTCAGAGCGTGCGAACAGGCCTTGCGCGACGCCGAGCGTGGGCTGGGTGAGGCCCGCGTCGGGTGCGTGGTGCTGGTCGGCGGTTCCACTCGCATCCCGCTGGTGCGGGCCCGCGTCGCGGCCTTCTTCGGGGTTGAACCCTACACGGCCATCAACCCGGATGAAGCCGTTGCGCTCGGTGCCGCGGTGCAGGCGTCCATCGTCTCGGGGCGCAACACCTCCGCACTGCTGCTCGATGTCATCCCGCTCAGCCTCGGCGTCGAGACGGTGGGCGGGGCCGTCGCCAAACTCATCTTCCGCAACTCAACCGTTCCCACCCGCGCCAAGGAGATGTTCTCGACCAGTGCCGACGGCCAAACTTCAATCCGGCTCACTGTCTATCAGGGTGAGCGAGAGATGGCGGCCGACTGCCGCAAACTGGGCGAGTTTCATCTTCGTGGCATCCCGCCCATGCCCGCGGGCATCCCGCAACTCGAGGTCACATTCGCCGTCGATGTCAACGGCGTGCTTCAGGTTTCCGCGTACGAACGCCGCAGCGGCAAGCGCGCTGAATTGCAGGTCATCCCTAACCACGGTCTGACGAATGAGGAAGTCGAAACCATCGAGCAAGACTCGCTCAAGCACGCGCGGGAAGACATGACTCGCCACCGCGTCGTCGATCTCATCACCAATTCAAAACTCGATCTCAAATGGATCGGCGAACGTCTGAACAAACACGGCCCCTCTCTCGAGCCCGCGTACCGCACCGATCTCGAACGCCGCATGACATCGCTCGCCGCGATTGTTGCTTTCGCTGAAGCCAACTGGCAAAGTGTTGATGCCAACGCCTTCCACGCAGAGAAAGAAACCCTCGATCGCGCCAGCATCCGATTGCAGGAAGTCTCGATCGCGGCGTCCCTCGCGGACCAGTAACCACTCGGGCCCCATAACCACGACGCCAAGAGCGCGATCGACACAACCGTCACGACCGGTCCCAGTGGACCTCACGACGAGGTTGCTTGCAATGGGCTTCGTTCTCGGGATCGTCGATGATCTCGGGTTGGAAATCCCACTCTGGAACCGAACATGCGAAGCCTCCAATGCCTTGCCGTAGCCGCCCTCCTTGGCCTCTCATCCCACGCGGCCCCCGGTCAGACGGTCCCACCCATCGACCGCCGCCTTCCATCGCCCAGCATTGCCTCTCACGCGGCCCCCAGTCAGACGGTCCCACCCGTCGACCCGACTCGCGGCGTGATCTTCTCCAGTGACTTTGAATCGGGCATCCCGACCGGATGGACAGTCTCGGGGAACAAGACAACATCGCTCACACCAACCACACGCTTCCTCGGCAACTTCAGTTCGGCCGAGTTCGTGCAGTTCACCCTCAAGAATCTCACCCCCGGCCTGTCATACACCATCATGTTCGACTTCGTGATGCTCGACTCTTGGGAAGGAAGCAACACAATCTACGGCCCCGACTACTTCACGGTCACGGCTGACGGCACATTTCTGCTCCGCGAAACGTTCGTGAACCCCGGGCTCGACTTCGACTGCACTTGGTCGGGAGATCCTGACCAGACCGGCGCCTGGAATGGCGGCAGTTGGAGCGACAGCATCTTCCGTAAGGTCGCCGTGAACTTCACGGCCCGCACCGCCACCGCAACCGTCAAGTTCATCGCCGAGAATCTGCAAGGACTCAGCGACGAATCGTGGGGCGTTGACAACCTCTTCGTGATGGAAACAAGTTGGGCGGGCTCATACGCGCCCGCCTTCACCGACGTCTCTCGAACCCTGAACTTCCGGGGCAAGAACACAACATCCATCGATAACGGCTGCGGCCTCCTATGGGCCGACATCAACGCCGACGGCGTCCCCGATTGTTTGATGACCGGTTCCGCTGCGCGCCTGTATTCGTTCAACCGTTCCTCTGGCAAGTACACCGTTTCCAACATCGGCACCTTCCAGCGTCAGGCAACCTTCGCCGACTTCGATAACGACGGCGACATCGATATCTTCGGCTTCAGTTCCGCCACCGGTGAGCAGTTGATGATGAACAGCGGCGCTGGTGTATTCACCAACGGCTTGGACGGCGGGTTCTCCAAGCCGACAACCAACGAGGGGCTCGCCTCGGTCGACGCCAACAAGGACGGGCTCGTCGATCTTGTCGCCATGGGCGGCGGTGGAAACTGGCTCGGCACCAACGCGTGGGTGCCCGCTTCCACGTCCGTCTCCTCCCGCGAAAACTCGGCCAAGTCCAACGGCAACGGCAATGGCAACGCCAATGGCAACAAGAAAGCGACGGGCATCACCGCCATGTTCACGCAAGACTCCGAAGCACCATCGTGGCTCAACCCTGTCGGATCTTCCGGTGACGGCCACTTCATGTCCGCCGCCGACATCAACGCCGACGGAGTCTCCGATCTGTTCTATCACTTTTGAACCGGCGTGCTCTGGCTCTCACAGACCGATGGTCGCTTCGCCCGCTCCACCCTCTCCCGTTTCGGCACCTTCAGCGAGAGGGGCAAGGTCGGTTCTTCTTGGGGCGATTTCGATAACGACGGCGACTTTGACCTTTTCGTTCCATCGTGGGCCACCGGTGTCGCGGGCAACCTTTGGCGCAACGATGGCGACCGCTTCGTGAACGTCTCGGCGAGCGCTGGTCTCACCAACGGGTGGGGGCACCGCTCGTGCTGCTGGGGCGACTATGACAACGACGGCGATCTTGACCTTTACATCGTCTGCCGCGGCATGGTCGGGAACGTGCTCTACAAAAACAACGGATCCGGCGGGTTCTCAATCGTCGACGAACGCTGCCGCGTCACCGGCATGGAGTGCGGAGATGCCGTCTTTGTTGACACCGACAACGACGGTGACCTTGACCTTGCCGTTTCGGGCGTCAACACCAACAACCGGCTCTTCCGCAACGGCGTGACTGGGAATA
>Ga0105044_10015355_pt1 | contig 10349 bp, 5 predicted proteins | sample MAT01_FD_78092 | JGI IMG/M metagenome (GOLD analysis project Ga0105044, IMG submission 78092) | Freshwater microbial communities from Lake Fryxell liftoff mats and glacier meltwater in Antarctica - MAT-01 | ecosystem: Environmental > Aquatic > Freshwater > Ice > Liftoff microbial mat | place...
CAAGACTTAGCCAGCGGCACTGCATTTCGCGGCGCGGGACAAACGCTTCGCATCGAAGCCGTTCCGGGCTCGCAATTCAAACGCTACACCGCCAGTTTCGCAGACCCCAACTTGTTCGGCTATCTACCGATCAGCTTTGGGTTGTCAGGTTTTCTTTTCGATCGTCGTTATCAAGACTACAGCGAAGAGAGGCTTGGAGGGCGAATAAGTTTGGGTTATCGCGTCACACCTGAGTTATCACTGACGGCCGGGCTTAATGGCCAGAGCGTTGATGTTAGCAACCCTAGCACCAATACCGTAAGCGAATTAAACGATGTTGTTGGTTCCAACAACCTGTTCACCGGTGAGTTTCGGTTGACTCACGATACTCGGAACAGCCCCTTCCAACCCAGCGAAGGACACTTTTTCGAATTCGGTTATGAGAGAGCATTTGGAGATTTCAGCTACAATCGATTTGAGATTGAGAATAGAAATTATCTGTTGCTGGCGCAACGAGCCGACGGCTCCGGAAGACAAACGGTTTCGTTTAGCACGCGACTTGGTTTAAGCGGTGAGGACACGCCGTTATTCGAGAACTATTTTGCCGGTGGTTACGCAACGATGCGAGGCTTTAACTTTCGCGGTGCCAGCCCCAATGAGAACGGAGTCCAAGTCGGCGGTCGGTTTCAGTGGCTCAATACCGTGGAATACATGTTCCCCATCACTGCAGATGACGCATTTCGAGGCGTTGCGTTCTGTGATTTTGGCACTGTCGAGCGTGACATTGAAATCAACAAAGATGACTTTCGCGTCGCGCCGGGAGCCGGCCTTCGAATTTCGATCCCGATGCTTGGTCCCGCACCGCTGGCATTCGACTTCGCCTATCCCGTATCAATGGCCGACACCGATCAGAAGCGAATCTTCAGCTTTTATATGAGCGCATTACGGTAGCCATCCCGCGAGCACAAAACCCAGGCTGTCAATCGCAACTAAGAATCAGTCAGTTTCCGCCAACGATCATCGGCAAGCCACGCAACTCCGGTTGATCGCGTTGTTCGATGAATGCATAAAACGCCTATATCGACATGCATGATCACTTTTGAAGAAGCGCTAAGCCTGGCGTCGTCCATTTGGCCTCCTACCCCTTTCTGAGCGATTCAAAACTGGCAACAGAACTGGTAACGGGAACTGGCAACGGGAACTGGCAACGGGGACACAGGATATTTTAGGGAACGGCCCTATCCACAGTCTCCGTCTGACGGCTTGCGGCGGGCTTCACGATCTCGTTTGGTTTCAACCCAACTGTGGCTGCTTGCGCGATACAAACGATCTTTGCCAAGCTTTTCGGCAATGGCATCGGCAAGCTGATCGATGCGACCATTGGCTTGATCGACTTGTTGATCGAACAGCATCAATTGTTGAGGTGCATTCCCGTCCGTCAGGTGACTGACCGAAACGCCTAGCAACCGTACACCACGAGGTTGACGTTGTCTCATTTCACGTAGTAATTCGCTGGCGAGTTGGTAGATCGCGGTTGTACTGTCGGTCGCTTGTGGCAATTGTCGTGCATGAGTGTAGGTCCTAAAGTCTTCCCGGCGATACTTCAATGTGACCGTCTGAGCCCGTCGCTTGCAATGGCGAAGTCGGCGAGCAACCTGTTCACTGAGATAACTGACGACGCCAACCATCGATTCGTCGTCAGAGAGATCTTCATCGAACGTTCGTTCGTGGCCGATTCCCTTGGCTTCATGGTCGACCACAACGGATCGTTGATCGATGCCGTTGGACAGTTGCCACAAATGTTTGCCCCAAGAACCGAATCGGCGTTGTAGTACACTAAGGTCTGTTTGTCGCAAATCTGCTATCGTGCGAAGGCCAAGTTGTGAAAGTTTCGCTTCGCCAACACGACCGACACCCCAAAGTCGCGCGACAGGTAACGGATCTAAAAACGCTTGAACGCCATCGATCGGCACTTCAACGAATCCATTCGGTTTGTTGATGTCGCTGGCGATTTTGGCTACGAACTTCAGTGGTGCAATTCCGACGCTGGCCGGTAGGTCAAGTTCATGCCGAATCGCTCGTTTGATCGCGTGACCGATGCTCGCCGCAGTTCCGTGCAATTGCAATGTCCCCGTGACATCCAAAAACGCCTCGTCGAGAGACAGAGGTTGAATGATGGGAGTGTATCGATAGAAGATTTCACGAACTTGGCGTCCGACGTCGGCATAGTGGTCAATTCGCCCGCGCACGAATTTGGCTTGTGGGCAGAGTTGCGCAGCCCTTCGACCTGGCATCGCGCTATGAACGCCAAAGGCTCTTGCCTCGTAACTGGCTGCCGTCACAACACCGCGTCCCCAGTTGCCACCAACGATCACCGGCAAGCCACGCAACTCCGGTTGATCGCGTTGTTCGATGGATGCATAAAACGCATCCATGTCGACATGCATAATCACCTTTGAAGAAGCACTAAGCCTGACGTCGTCCATTTGGCCTCCTACCCCTTTCTGAGCGATTCAATAAGCGGCATGCGGACGACGCGACCGACCGTGACTAGTCCCGCAACTAAACCTACCATCGCAATACAAGTCACGGCGATCAGCGGTTGGCTGACAGGCGGTAACAGTTGTCCGGTGAACGCATGGGGTGCGATCGCAATCGCCGAACAAACAAGCCCACAGCCGATACCGGCAGCCAACAATGCGACCGTCTCAATCATAACAGCACCAGCCAATCGGTACCGACCGAATCCGATCGCGCGCAACACGGCGAGTTCGCCCTGACGCTCCAAGACGCTACGAAGCTGCGCAATGGCCAGACCAAAAGTGCCAAGCAACAGCCCCAGAGCACCCAGGCTTTGAAACGTCTTCAAGTAGGTGTTCTGCACCGCCATCATGCGCGACAAAACTTGAGCACTATCCGTCAAATCCATGCCGACATCACCCAGCCGGTTTTCAAGGACTCCGGCAACACGTACCGGTTCAGTCGTGGCGACAAGAAAGACCTGATATCCATTGATCTCGGGAAAGATTTGTTTGAAGTTATCTTCGCCAATGATCAAGCTGCCTTGTAAGACTGAATTGGAAAGTAGCCCGACGACGCGAAAGTAAATCGGCTTGCCATCAACCCAAGCAAAGTTGCAAGTCGAACCGGCACCACCCATCAACTGCAAGCTCCACATCGCCGTGTTCTGATCGAGTACGAGCGGTATCGGGTCGTCCTCTGACCCCGTCGCTGGTTTTTCCAACAATCGCCACGGTGATTCGCCAATTGGGGAAACAGGCTCGCTTTTCAGGACCGCTGCCCAATCAAAGGAAACTCGCTTTGATTCCTTCGCCAGCGCAGCCGGGACCGCCAAAACCTGGGGACGTTTGGCTTGATACAGATTGTTGCAACTAGCATCTTGGCCAGACTTCAACCTTAACGAAACAATTTCGGCGTCGTTTATTGAGTCGCGATCTTGCCCCAACAGTTCCGATTGCACCAGCGGATCGTTGAGATCACGATAGAGCGGCGTGGCTGTTTTCCCGATCAAGGAAAAGCCACCTACGCCCGCTGCCGTCGGTCGCAGTTGAAAGGCCCCAATCGACACGATCAAGAAGGTCGCGACCGCCATCAACCCGATCGCCAAGGTACTGCGAAGCGGATTGCGTTTCAAATTTCCTGATGACAAGTTCCACAACGTGTAACCATCGTTTGCTTCGGAGCCTCGAGAATGCGGTAGCGACAAGCGATGGAAAGTTGCCATCAACGTTGCGATTAACAGCAACATCCCAGAACCAACGAATGCACCGGCTTGAACAAGGCCACTGCCTCTCGTGCCCGGACTCATAGCACCAAAGACAAGCGCACCGATCGCAGCGACAACCAAAACACCAGCGATAATCAGCTCGCCGTGTCGAGATCGTTGACGCTGGCCGATAGATAAATGACTATCTTCGACACGCCCGGCGAGCAGCGATTGTGCTGTCGCGCGCCGAAGTCGACGCGCGGTTGTCCAGATCGTTAGCATCGCAACGCCGAGCGTGGCCAATCCACCGATCAACAGGCTTCGTGGAGTGGCGTGGAATTCGAGAAAGGGAACCGTCACCGCTCCCACCCACCACGAACGAAGCGCTGCAAGCACTAACCACGCATAACCCAGACCGCCGATCGTTCCCAGCAAGATCCCCGGAATCGAGCTGATCAATCCTTCTCGGATCGCAAGTCGTGAAACGTCGCGTCCGCTCCAACCCGTCGCGAGCAGCAATCCATACTCGCGACCTCGTTGCAGCATCCCCAGTCGATACAACAGCGAAATCAACATCACCGCAGCCAAAATCACAAACATGCTGAGCGATAGGAATAACGCATCAAATGGCGTGGTGCCGCGTGAAGCAGCGATCTGAGCGTCGCGAATTTTGATCGGAGACCAACCTAGCCGACCGCGAATTGGCAGCAGTGATGCTCTAATTTGATCTTCCAGCGCGGTGATATTTGGCGCTGAATCGACTGAAAACCGCAGCGATGTTGTGTCACCAAATCGGCTGCCGAACAACCGCTGTCCGCTCTTGAGTGGAATGAAGACTTTGGGTGTCAGGCGATGTTCAGCCCAATACTTATCATCCTCCGAGCTGATCTTGCGATCGAGCTTAAAAGGTAGATCCCAGTCAGAGATCGAATCTTGATCTGTGACTCCAGGCACGGACGGCGTAAGGTCCGTATCGTTGTAAACGGTCGGCGGAATATCGAACTCATGAGGGCGACTGCGCCGGTACGGCTTTACGGGCTTCGTGATCGGTACGATCGCTGTTAACACGCCATCGAATGATTTCTCAATTTCGCGACCGGATTCGACCTCAGGTTCGTAGAACAAAATTCGCAATCGGTCGCCAATCGATGCGGAAAGTGCCGTTGCAGTCCAATCATTAAGGACCATCGGAACGACGGCTATGGCAGCATTCGCGGTATCGTCGCCAACGTTCCCTACTGACGTGCTTCCATAGTCCAGCGTCAGTGAATGGGACGAATCGATTGCCGTGACGATGCTGTAAGGAACTGACGCGGTTGCGTTGCCGTTCTTGTCGATCCGCTCGATTGCATTGGCGAGATAGGTCATCGCCGGTTGCGGTGAAACGGCTGCGTTCGAGACATCCGTCAGTTTTTCGACCGCAGCTTTCGGCAGCAGCAGTCGATCACTAGTCAATTGGTAATAGTCGAAGACTGTGGTTGCAGGGCCGTTGGCAGTCGCAAATGTTTTTGTCACGCGACTGAGTTTCAAACCGAGGTCGGCCAGTCGCAGTGGCAAACCGCTTACCCAAGCGTCATCAACGCTCGCACCCGCGTTTGTTTTCGTGCCTTGAGGTTGCTGCGAAATAAACAAGACATTGGCTTGCCCGGATCGATCCAAAGTCGCGGCAATCGTTTCACGTGACAGGAACGCCGTCAGCGGCTCAATTTGACTAGGATTCAAGGCAAATCGTCCCAAGCCACGGTTGTCGATGACGGAAACCACTTTCAAACGTGGAATCCCCTCGGTCTGTGAGTCCCGTTTTCCGAGCGGACTATCTGCTGGGACTGCTTGTTCGCTGGGAAGCCGCAAAGTGACCATGTCACCGATGCTTACGTTGAGCTCATCGGCTGCGGCACGATTGAGGATGATCTGATCGGTACCGATTTCTGCGGCAGGCAAACTGTTGAGCGCATCGAGACTCTTGAACGTATTGTCAATGCCGAGAATCTGGATGGAACTGGCGCGACGCATCGGTGTCGTGGAACTTGCCGTGGTTTCAACAACTCCCTGGTCAAAATAGATCGCCGGTACAATCTTGCGTGAATCGATCGTCGCTGGAATCCCGCTGGCTTCAAAAAAACCACCCGGAATGACAAGCTGGTCAATTCGCCCTAGTCGATCGATGGTTAACGATCGCAGACTTCCGCGCATCGAATCACCGACAATCAGTGCGCCCGTGATGACGGTTGCTGCCGTCGCAACGCCGAGCGAGACTGAGATTGCGAGCTTGCGGTGAAACCAAAGGCTGCGAAACGCATAGCGATTTTTAGTAATGGAGGCCGACATTAGTCACTTTCCAGGCAATGCAGAAGTGCTAGTAAAAAATTCGTTATCGGTCAGTGTATCGAATGAAACGAATGTTGCACGTACACCGTCTGCATAGAGTGTAACGCGTCCAGCGTGACTCGCTTGTTCTCGGACGCACGATTGTATGACGAGGACGACGGCAAATCATCGCGATCGGATCATTGTGCCGAGAAGGAACGATGGTCCGATGATACGCAGAGCGGAGTCTCTGTACCGCGACGAGGCGGGTAAACGGACCAATATTCACGGATGAAGTTGCATGTCCCACTCTCGCACCGCAAGCTTGCTGGCGGTCCTTTACGCTATGGCGATCTTGCTCGGCCCGACTGGCTGTGCGGATCGAGCTGCGTGGCGAGCGGGCCCAGATCGAAGCACTCTTGTCCGAACGGTCGCCTACAACGAACCGTTAAGATCGAACGACGCGATGATTGAGTCGGAACCAACCCGTGGAACTGAGCGAAATGCATCGCCGAAGGAAGTCGCGCAAGATATCTTTACCGCCGGAGGACAGGTTTCTTCACGGCCGCGTGACGCGAGTCAAGAGCCAACTCAATATCAAGATATTTCGCTGGCGTCCGTATTGCAGGTTGCGTTTTCTTGCAGTCCAGTGATTCGTTCGCTCGGAGGTCGGCTGCTAGAGAATCCGGCAAACGCGGCGACCATTTATGACGTTGAGATCAAAGCAAGCGATCCCTTTTTCGGCCCCGCAGCGGCGTTGGCGCAGTTCGACAGAGTGCTGGCCGCAGGACTCAACTCGGCCAACAACGATCGTGTTTTTAACAACACCGTTCTTGGTGGTAATGCGCAGCAGCTTGTTCAGGACACAGCGACGGCCAATGCGTCGATGCAGCGCCGAACGATGAGCGGTGGGACCTTGGATCTGCGTGGGTTGAACGCCTACGACGCCAACAATCGCACGGGAAACCTATTTCCCAGCTATTGGGAAACACAACTTGAAGCAGGTGTTCGTCAGCCGCTGCTTCGTGGCGCTGGCCAAGAATACAATCGGATCGCTGGCCCCAATGCACAGCCAGGCTTCAACTTTTCCAACGGTATTGTGATTGCGCAGATGAACACGCAGATCGCGAGTGCTGATTTTGAAATTTCAGTACAACAGTTTGCACGTGAGATTCACGAAGCCTACTGGTCGCTTCATCAGGCGTATCTTAGCTACGAGAATAAGCGACAAACGCGTGATCTGGCCTATAGCACTTGGCAATCAGTTTCGGCCAAGGCGTCTCAGGGGCTGGAGGGTGGACAAGTCGACAAAGCATCGCAAGCAAAACAGAAGTACTATCGATACAACCGTGCCATCGCGTCGTCCCTTGGCGGTGGTCAAGGTGAAGTCGGCGTGTACGAAGCCGAACGCCGACTCAGGTATCTCATGGGATTGCCGCTGTCCGACGAAAAGCTTTTGCGTCCCAGCGATCTGATCCCGCTGGCACCCATCACTTACGATTGGGAGTCTTTGGTCGCGTCCAGCATGGTTGACCGTGTCGAGCTGCGGCGACAGGCCATCGTCGTCCGACAACAACAGGCCAAGTTGGTCGCGTCCAAGAATTTCTTATTGCCACAACTAGACGTCATCGGGCGATATAGAGTGCGAGGATTTGGCGACGACTTAGCCGGCAGCGGTCCTCGCTTCGCCAGCAGTTACACTGATTTTTTCTCGCTGGATCATCAGGAGTTTGAATTTGGTGTTGAGTGGGGCATGACAGCCGGACGGCGTCAGGGAAAAGCGGCCGTCAGGAACGCGTCTATTCAATTGGCGCGAGAGACCTCGATCCTGGCGGAACAACAGCGTGAACTGACGGTCAAATTGAGCGAAGCGATATCTCGCGCCAGCTCGATCTATGTAGCCATGCAAGCCGGGCAGGAAGAGCTGGCCGCAGCCGAGGCAAGAATGCAGTCGACTTGGGTACTTTTCGAAGTCGATAAAACTGATCTTTTCATGTTGTTAGATGCAAGAGAGAGCTTGCTGGAAGTCAGCGATCGAAATCATGCCGATCAAGTTCAGTACACATTGGCCCTAATTGACGTTGCCCACCAATCGGGACGACTGTTGCAAGACTCCGGTGTGTCGCTTACCGGCGGCTCGTTGTCCCAAGGCTCTCCGCTGGAGATTGATTCAGAACTGATTGCACCTCAAGATACAAGTTCGTCACCAAGCCAATCCGGCATCATTGAGCGTCTGCCAGCGCCCGTTCCAGTGGAGGAAGAGTAATCAAGTGGCCTCAAAATCTAATCCTGCGGTAAACACCATCAACGAACTTCTGAACGATGCATACTCTGCCAGTTTAGGAACGAACCATCCATCGGGCACTCCGTTCGTTTCGCTGGTCAACGTTTCGCGGTTCGGCTCAACCGACGTCGTGATGCTACTCTCTGCTCTCGCCCAACACACGCGAAATCTTCGTGCTGATGGACGATGTTCGCTGCTGGTCGCCAGCGGAACCAAGCCAGGCATTGATCCGTTAACAGCACCGCGAGTCACACTCAGCGGTCGCGCTGTGATGCTCACCCGGGATAGCGATGAGGCAGAACGCCAGTGCATGCTGTCGCGACATCCGAGTTCAGCGATGTATGCGGAATTCGGTGACTTTGCGATTTTCCGGTTTGAACTATTGGAGGCTCATTTGGTCGCCGGATTCGGTCGAATCCAAACGATCTCCGCACGAGAGCTTGCGGTCAATTAGGCGTTGCCTGGGCTGTGCGACAAATAGCAGTATGGAAAATTAACGTTGATTCAACTTTTGTTCCGCTGCCGATTCCTCAGTCGCAACGCGACGGCAGCCGCTAGCTTCGGACGCAAGTCCCAGGACATGTTGCGGACCAGTTCCGTAGTCGCGAAGCGACGGCAGGTCTCGTTCACGCAACGATCTCCGTTTCAAAACGTACTGTGGATCATAGTCGATGCCAAATTCGTCGTGAAAACGGAGTTATTCCATCTCGAAGATCGGCAAGATGGCTGCGCCGGGGTCAGACTTGATCTTCGGTTTTTAATCCAAGTTTCCGTTCGATTTGCTCGCATTACTTTCTTAACTCCACAGAGTCCGGCAGGAACGAAAAAAGGGTCAGGGGTGACGGGCTCCGCTGGGGTCGGACTTGCTCTTCGGTTTTCGAACTTGAATTGAGAGCGACGTATACAGTTGAAAACCGAAATTCAAGTCTGACCCCGGCGCAGCCGTCGACCGAGGATAAATTTCATGCCGATAGCGTTGGTGTAATCGACAGGAACCTTGAGGTACTTCTCCCATGCGTCCTGATATTGCTTAGCGTGATCCGCAGTGAAGGGAGCAATCGCCGGAGCCGGAGCATCGGCTGGCCAGCCGTACCAACCAAGCGATTTGGCTTTCCCTAGAACCCATGTCGCTCCGACTATCTTGCCATCGTGACCGTTACCGCTAGCGTCCTTTAAAACATCGCCGGTGCCTTCGTCGAAGTTGTACAACGCCAAAGTAGAATCATCGCTGGTCACGCTTGTGATCGGAGCAAAGTTGTCGTTGTAACGGGCGACTCGGGAGATGCGGACTTGATCGATGCGGCCCTGGAAGAGTTGTCGCTCCGTGCCGTCGCAAGCGATCCGCAGGTTCTTCATGTTCCACATCAGGCCTTCATGAGCTTCTGCGAAACGTTTCGCCTGCCAGATTCCATTCACGTGGTAATGCATGTACCGACCATCGAAGACCAAAGCCCGATGCTGCCGAACGTTGGCGGTTAGCGGTGCTGATGTGTTGGCGAAGGGCGTTTTTCCCTGAATCGCAGCACCGCTCAGTCGTTTGCCCGGATCGGCTTGATGGTCATCGTAAAGAGACATCCATTCCGGTTTGTCTCCGCCGCTCCCCAATTGCACGATCGTTCCGTTATCACCACCAGGTGCCGATGTGACGAAGGCTTCAACGGTAAATTGAGGATAAGACCAGTCCACTGGCTCAATCCTGACGAAGTCATCTTTGCCGTCAAATTCGAGACCGCCAGAGACGCCCAAATTTGCCAGAGCCGGAATGGCGGGCCAGATCCACGCATTCATATACGAGCTTATCTGCTTCCCAAACACGATCGGAAACATGACTAGACTGCCAAGGAACATGCCGTAGATCGTTCTCGCAAGAGCCGACCTCTGCGATGCGACGGTTTCCTCGGCATGTGAACCTTCGGGCTTTGCGATCGCAATCGGCTTTGCAATTGCCTTCGGCGCTGTTGCTTCGATGCCAGTGACTGTGCTGGACTGCTGCCATGCGGCGCGGCATCGCCCCAGCAACTCTGCCACTTCTTTCGCCGACTGATAACGGTC
>Ga0105044_10015356_pt1 | contig 10349 bp, 10 predicted proteins | sample MAT01_FD_78092 | JGI IMG/M metagenome (GOLD analysis project Ga0105044, IMG submission 78092) | Freshwater microbial communities from Lake Fryxell liftoff mats and glacier meltwater in Antarctica - MAT-01 | ecosystem: Environmental > Aquatic > Freshwater > Ice > Liftoff microbial mat | place...
CAACTAATCTATAATTAAACCTCATTAGTAGTAGCGAGTTTTTATCCCTCCACACCATTCCAATGATAACAATCAAACCAGAAATTGAGCAAAGACCAAGGTTCGGCGCCTTAATTATCGGTGAAAGTTTTTAGCCGCATCGAGTATGGCGAGAAGTAGTACCTTCAACGCATAATTGTATCGACTTTCGTGGTATTCAGGATGTAACCGTCGTGCTAATTATGTCAAACAACTGTACGCACGCGCCTTGCAAAGTCGTAGTAATTTTGTAGTACGTTATATATGATATAAACATCAAATATAACGGATTTAATCACCTGTATTTCATGCCCACCGCAGCACATCCTTCCAATTACACCATCAATCAGCCTTTTGCGCCATCATCTGGCCCATCGAATCCTCTGGCACACTAATTGCGATTAATAAGTATTGAAGTGAGCGCTGATACAGTGCTCATCACCCGGTTGACTATCATCAACTCATTTATAGCTGTTATGTTGGATACCATGGTCAAGCAGAAAGTACTTCAGTAATTAATCAAGTCTAGCGAAAAAGAAAAACAAGGGTACTGGTCCGATGCTTTTTCTCCCTGGTGAAAATTGCTGGCAAGTCACTGATGCGAAAAGGATCGCCTTCCTGATTGACGGGGAAAGCTATTTTCGTGCTCTGGCGGACGCCTGCGAAGCGGCCCAAAAGACAATTCATATCATCGGCTGGGATATCGACAGTCGAATTCGCCTGCGCCGCAACGGCAACGACCGACAGGAGAGTCTTCAGCAATTCTTAGAGCGGCTGGCTCAAGAAAAATCTGACCTGCATATTTATATCCTTGAATGGGATTTCGCCATGTTCTATTCGTTGGAACGCGAATTATGGCCCAGATTGAGCTTGGACTGGCAAACTCATGAACGGATCCATTTTGAACTCGATGATAGTCATCCGCTCGGGGCTTCCCATCACCAGAAGATTGTGGTGATTGATGACCGGGTGGCATTCGTCGGCGGATTAGATCTGGCCAGCTGTCGCTGGGATACACAGGAACATCGTCCCGATCACCCGGAAAGAACGGATAATGGAACCCCATACGGGCCGTTTCATGACGTGCAGATTATGGTTGATGGCGATGCGGCCGAAAAACTGGGGGTATTGGCCCGCGACCGCTGGGAGCGGGCGACCGGAGAGCGTCTTTCTACTGTGTACGGTGCCGACCCGGCCCTCTGGCCGGAGCAAATCACTCCCGATCTCGAAAATGTCGGATTGGCAATCCTGCGCACCGAACCTGCCTACGACGGCCGCCCGGAAGTTCGGGAGATCGAACAATTTTATGTCGAGGCGATCGGCCAGGCAGCCCGTTTCATCTATCTGGAGAACCAGTACCTGACATCCCATGTGATCGGCACTGCGCTGGTAAAGTCCCTCGAAAAACCGCACGGCCCGGAAATACTGATTGTTCTGCCCAATACATGCTTCGGCTGGCTGGAAAGAGAAACCATTGGTGCCATGCGTCAACGGCTGTTACAGCGCCTCTATGAGGCCGACCAGCAACATCGGCTTAAAGTCTGCTATCCCGACCGCAAAGACCTCGGATCGGCCGTTATCAATGTTCACAGTAAAATTCTCATTATCGACGACGCTATTTTGACGATCGGTTCCGCAAATCTTAACAACAGGTCTATGGGCTTCGACAGCGAATGCAATCTGGCATTGTCTGCCGAGAACCAGGCCCATGCAGCGAAGGCGATTGCCAGCCTGCGTAATCGACTGATTGCCGAACATCTGGGGGTCAATCCGGAAAAAATCGGGCGCAAATTCCAGGAAAGTGGTTCACTCCTTTCTGCCATAGCGGCTGTTGCGCAGCAGGGCCGTTCCTTAAAAGATCTGCCGGTAATAGAGAATACCTTTCTTCCGGAATATCTATCCACCGATGTCCTGGTAGATCCTGAACGGCCCCTTGATCTGGAAGATTTGTTCGAGTATCTCGATATCGGCACCAGAGAACAGCAAGAACCGCCGACGCTGGAGCATAAGGCCTGGCGATTTGCCGCGTTTATCGCCGTAGCACTGCTACTTGTCATGTTGTGGCACTGGTCGCCGCTCAAACAATGGCTGATACTTGATAACCTGCTCGATGCAGCGAGTGTTCTTCGTGAAAGTTCGTGGACCGTTCCACTGGTTCTGGCGATATATCTGCTCGGCAGTTGTCTCATGTTCCCCATAACCTTGCTGATTCTTGCAACGGCCCTAAGTTTCGGTCCCTACCTCGGTTTCGCGCTGGCTTTTTTCGGCAGCCTATTGGGAGGTTTGGCCAGCTATCTGCTGGGACGCTGGCTCGGTCGAGATGTTGTACGTAAGTTGGTTGGAGAAAAGATGAATCATCTAAGCCTCAAATTAGCCCGACGCGGCTGGCTGGCCATCGCGCTGATCCGCATAGTGCCTATCGCCCCCTTTACCCTGATTAATCTGGTCGCCGGTTCGACCCAAATTTCCGTCCTGTCTTTTCTGGTCGGCACGGCCATCGGCATGGGTCCCGGAATTATGGCGATCATGGTCTTCGAAGGAGGTCTGGAACAGGCACTCCACGAGCCGAGTTGGGAAACTTTGACTCTAACGGTAGGGATTTTGATCGGTGCCGGGCTGCTCCTGTTTCTGGGGAAACGCTGGCTAACGATGCGGCAAAACAGGGAGAATAATGGATAAAAGCGGCTTATGCCTGGCTACCTGGAATATTCATATGGGGGTCGGACGCGACGGTCAGCGTGATCTCGGTCGGACCGCTCGTGTAATCCAGGAAATGGCTCCTGACCTGATCGGACTGCAGGAAGTCGACAATCGTGTCGATGACGGAGGTAACGATCTGTCGCGTCTGGAAGCGCTGACCGGCATGCAAATTGTCGCCGGACCGACCATGCAGAAAGCAACTGGCGATTACGGCAACGCAATACTGACCCGGCTACCGGTTCTCAAGGTGGAGCGCTACGATCTTAGTGTCAAAAAGCGGGAACCGCGTGGTCTGCTGATTGCCCATCTGGACTGGCAGGGCGAACGGCTGCAGGTTGCTGTAACTCATCTTGGTCTGCGTCCCGGCGAACGGCGTAATCAAGTGCTTCGCTTGATCGCATATCTTTCGGCCGAGGAACGCTCACCGCTGCTACTGATCGGTGATTTTAACGAATGGCTGTTCTGGGGACGACCACTACGCTGGCTGCACCGGCATTTCGGCCGGTTCCAATCGCCGCCTTCCTTCCCGACCTGTTGGCCGCTCTTTCGACTGGATCATATCCTGGCGGAGCCGAAGTGGCGACTTGGGCCAATTCAGGCCCATAATAGCAGACTGTCCGTAGTGGCATCCGACCATCTTCCGTTGACAGCTTATTTTCATGCCGCTACGGAACATATTTCCGAGAAACGACGAAACCAATTAACCGAATGAGGAAGACATGCCAATTGACACCGTTTTTCATGAAATCACAGCCAATTTGAATACAACGATGTACTATCCGCTATTTTACGAAAGGAAAGGAGGTGATCATGATGTTAAGAAAACGTTATCAGTTACGGGCAATCGCCCACTGCAAAGAAGGTTGCTGAATCCTGTCCCGGGCATGACCTTAAACTGCCCACCCTACAGATGACTTCATGTTTTAAGGGTAAAATTAATACTTGACTTGAACCGTGAGGAGTCTATGTATTGGAACACTGGGTTTGACGACGGGATAGGCATCGCCGCTCAACCAAGGACCTTGGGAGGTCTTATGACTAAAAGTGCAACCGGCTTTTCCTTCAGATCACTACACCTTTCCCTCCGTTTTGTCATCCCGCTGGCGATAGCCCTGACTGTCCTGGCCTACGGAGTTGTGCCGCTGGTGGACGACCTGAACCTACGCTGGGCCGTGCGCGACATGGATATCCGCTCCCGCCTGGTAAGCAGCAGCCTCCAGGAATCGCTCAGCGAATTACTGAAAAAAAATGAGCGGTCACGGATCAACGCGCTCTTGCTGCGGGCCACCAAGGATGAACGGCTTCTGGCCGTGGGGATCTGCGACGGGGCAGAAAAGCTGCTTTACCGAACCGCTGCCTTTCCAGCGGAACTTTCCTGCAAAGCGCCTGAAAAGTCCGGCAAAGACCCGGTTCACTTGATCCGTCTGCCCCAGGGTCCGGTGCATGTCGCCTCCTACCCGCTTGAACTCGAGGATGCCCGCAGCAGTTCCCTGATGCTGGTCCATGACATGAGCTACATGGAGCGGCGTAGTTCGGATACGCGCAAATATGTCATCATCCTCTTTGTGGTCCTCGGTATTGTGATTTCCCTGATTACCGTGTTCGTCGCCCATCTCAGCTGGCGCGGCTGGATGGAGGGGGTCAGGGCCATGCTGCGGGGCGAAGGTATCCTCAAGCCATTTGCCGGAACAAGACAGGCTCCCATTTCCGAACTTCAGCCACTGGTAGGAGATCTGCGAGCACTGCTGCGCAGCCTGGATGCGGAGCGCCGCTTTGCCGACGACGCCACCATCACCTGGAGCCCCGAAACCCTGCGTGCGCTGCTGCACAAACAGCTGGTGGGGGAACGGGTCATCGTTGTTTCCAACCGCGAACCTTATATCCATTTACACAAAGATGATCAGATCGAGGTTCACCGTCCCGCAAGTGGCCTGGTTACCGCTGTCGAGCCGGTCATGCGCGCCTGTTCCGGCACCTGGATAGCCCACGGCAGCGGTTCCGCAGATCGCGAGACGGTAGATAGCCACGACCGGGTGCGGGTTCCGCCCGACAAACCGGAGTACAATCTGCGGCGCATCTGGCTTACGGAAGAGGAGGAAAAGGGCTACTATTACGGTTTTTCCAATGAAGGCCTCTGGCCGCTGTGCCATATCGCCCATGTCAGGCCGGTGTTTCGCACCAGCGACTGGGAGCAGTACGTTGCGATCAACCAGCGCTTTGCCGACGCGGTCGTTGAGGAGGCGGACAGCGACGATCCGGTGGTGCTGGTACAGGATTACCATTTCGCCCTGCTGCCTGGAATGATCAGGAAATCGCTACCCAAAGCGACCATCATCACCTTCTGGCATATCCCCTGGCCCAATCCTGAATCCTTCGGCATCTGTCCCTGGCGCGAGGAGTTGTTAAAGGGAATGCTGGGCAGCACCATCCTCGGCTTCCACACACCCTACCACTGCAAGAACTTTCTGGAGACGGTGGACCGTTATCTGGAGACCCGCATCGAGCATGAATCATCCACGATCTCCCGCCGCGGCCAATTGACCATGGTGGAGAGTTACCCTATCTCAATCCAGTGGCCGCCTCCCTGGCTGGGGACCCTGCCGCCGGTTGAACAGACCCGGAGAGAAATTCTGAATGAACTGGGACTACCGCAGGACCAGCTGCTGGGGATCGGAGTAGACCGGATGGACTATACCAAGGGGATTCCGGAACGGTTTGCAGCGGTGGAGCGGATGCTGGAGCTGCACCCCGAACTGGTGGGACGCTTTACCTTCATTCAGATAGCAGCCCCGAGCCGCTCGGCTCTGGAGGAATACCAGAACTTCGAACACAGGGTTAAAGCAGCGACAGGACGTATCAATACCCGCTACGGTCGTGAGGGACGGCCCGCCATCATCCTCAAGGTTGAACATCATGAACCGGATCAGGTCAACCGTTACTACCGGGCCTCCGACGTCTGTATGGTGACCAGCCTTCACGACGGCATGAACCTGGTTGCCAAGGAGTATGTGGCGGCCCGGGAGGATGAGCAGGGAGTGCTTGTGCTGAGCCAGTTTACCGGTGCGGCTCACGAGCTGCACGAGGCTCTGATCGTCAACCCCTACCATGTTGAGCAGACTGCCGAAGCACTCTATCAGGGATTGACCATGCCGGAATATGAACAACAGGAGAGGATGCGCAGCATGCGGGCACTGGTGCGGGATTTCAACGTCTATCGCTGGGCCGGCCGGATGCTGCTGGATGCGGCACGGGTCCGCCAGCGGGAGAAGCTGTCCGCCCGGATCGGTCGTGATTCGTGACCGGGGAGCAACCGATGACCAACCTGCTCAACGCCGCCGGTCGTGCTAAGCTCCGCGATGTTATCGACTCTGCCACGCTTTTCGCCTTCGATCTGGACGGCACACTGGCACCTATTGTTGCTGATCCTGATGCAATCAAGATCCCCGCTGACGTGCTCAAACGATTGACCGATCTGAACCGGATAGCAAAGGTTGCCATTATTACCGGCCGCCTTCAAGCCAATGCCAGGGAGCACCTTGGTTTCACTCCCCGTTTTCTGGTCGGAAACCACGGTGCGGAAGGGCTTCCCGGTTGTGAAAAGTTGGAGAGTGAGTTTATTCGCCTCTGCAGAGACTGGAAGAAACAGTTGCTGACATTATTGTCTGCGCTGGATAACTGCGGTATTGTACTTGAGGACAAAGGCACGACTCTGACTCTCCATTACCGCAACGCCATCGACCTGGAGCGGACTCAACTGGAGATCATTGACATCATTGGCCGGTTAATCCCCATCCCCCGGCGTGTTTCCGGCAAGCTGGTCGAAAATATCGTGCCGCAGCAGGCGCTCCATAAAGGAGAAGCGCTGCTGTTAATCATGCGGCATCTGGAATGCAGCCGAGCTCTCTACATCGGCGACGACGAGACGGACGAGGATGTATTTCGTCTCGCCAATGATTCCATATTCGGAGTCAGAGTGGGAGCCTCCGCCGGGAGCGCTGCCCATTATTATCTGCGTGATCAGGGTGGAGTTGGAGCGTTGCTTGACATTATTCTGGCAGGGCTGCAAAAGAATCACGGACTGAAAGAAACTACCAGAGCGTGATTATGGTTAGGCTGATATTTTTACCAAGCCTTTGATTTATCGTCGTGTATCGCCACAAGCGCTGCATTTGGCGGCGTCCATCGGCGGTTAACTGCTTTTTTAAGGATTATCGTTGAGGTACCCCAATCAGGGAGCAGTTCCATGAAAACCGCATTAATAATCATGTCACTAATGTTGATGGTGGCGCCCAGCGCATTCTGTGCCGGTTCAAGTTCAATTTTGGGGTCGTGGCAGACTGAAAAGAATGAGTCGACAGTTGAAATCTTCAGATGCGGGGAGAAACTGTGCGGAAAAATCGTCTGGCTGAAAGCTCCTTATTACACCGACAGCAAGGATGGCAAGGTCGGATCTCCGGTCATTGACCTTAAAAACTCCGACCCGGCCTTGAGAAATCGACCGGTACTGGGCCTGCAGATACTGGAGGGATTCACAGAGCTGGGTGCAGACAGTTGGGGGAACGGGACCTGTTACGACCCGAAAAGCGGAAATACCTACCGTGGCAAAATGCGCCTCACAGCCCCGGATCGTTTGGAACTGCGGGGATTTGTCGGTATAGCCCTTTTTGGGCGTTCATCCGTCTGGATCCGTGAGGAGACAAGATGAATCCTGATTAGTCGAATCTGCCGCTAACCCTCCCAACTTCCCCCGCTGGGTGGAGGAGCTACATGCAGCGGCGGATCAGAACTATTCACATTCAATCAAACAATCTTACAGGGAATCCATTCGTCTTCACTGAAGGAATATACTGCACACATACGGTGATAACCATCTGCAATTACAACCTTTCCATGCAAACCATCCCTTACTAAAAGAAGTGGTGAGAGTGGTGTACCGTTCTTTATTTTCTGTTTGTTCTTCTCTACACGTAAATTACTAACTCCCAATAAGGACAATCCTGATGCTCTGAAAATGTCTTTTGCCTTGAACTTGGTCACTTTCGATAATCTCAGTTTAGTTACAAGTTCTTCGACTATTTTATCATCATGCAGAAGATTCAGGTAGGATTCTGCGGCTGGATAGTTATGTTCCTCTGGTTCATCAAGCCATTGTATTTCATCATGGATGCTCATAGTTAGAACTCTCCTCAAATATTTAAATATGTTTGTCATAGTTTGATGTAAGCGTTCAATCCGATGGTTACAGGCTTACCATCTACCATTACATCTGTTACAGCATTGCCCCTTGTACTGGCAACCACCAAGGTTTTTCCAGATGCAGAAGGTGTTGGCTTCTCAAGGTCTATTTCGATGAAGAGTTTGTTGCCTTTGATTTCAACTTTCATTGCCATGGGAATCTCCTATTTATTGATAGCATTCTACACCGAAAACAGTTTTAGGTATGATGATAGACGACTACCCCATTCACTTCCTGTTAAGTGCTCACTGCCTTTTGTTGGCGCAGATAATGTACTATTTTCCATCCGAGGATGATCGTGACAATGAAACCAAAGAAAACCCAGACGAAATAATTCAAAATATCTGCAATAGTTTGAACACGGTCACTGAAGACGTAACCCAGCATCACATACAAAACCACCCAGAGCACTTCACCCAGCACTACCAAAAGAATGAAGCGACGCCAGGGGTATTCGGCGATTCCGCTCGTCACGTTGATCCACGGTCCCAGCGACGACACCAACCAGCGACTGAAGAAAATGCCTGGTCCGCCCCACCTTCTGACGAGTGCCTCTGCTTTTAGGATTTTGTCTTCACCACCTATTTTACGGCTTATCCGTGCCACCAGACGACGACCGCCCCAGCGGGCCACACTATATCCGATTTGATCGCCCACTACAGCGGCCGTGCTCGCCACTATTATCACCTGCCACAGCCTCATATTGCCCTGCTCGGCAAAGGAACCGGCCGCTACAAGCATCAGGCTGACAGGCAGTGGGGCACCGATGGAGGAGATCACGAGTACGCCGAAAAGTGCCGGTTGACCGTAGAGCAAAAGCGCCGCCAGGAGTTGATCGATGAGGCCCAAACCGACTCCTGTCAACCTGGACTTTGTTCGAGTTGTGCTGTTATTGTCGGTGATCACGGTGGGACGGGCATGATTGATCGCATCTTGCAGTACCGCTTTGATTTCGTTCAGCGAACGATGCTGCATTTGGGCAATTCGTCGCAAAGGTCGCTTATCCTGTTGTTTATCCGGGAGGCCCAACGCCAGATACAACCCCTCCGACGGGACACGGTAGGAATGCGCTATGTAGCCGACACTCATCCAGCCACGAATCGCCTCGTCACGGTGAGTGTGCCAGTAGATCATCTCTTGTGCCATATTCACGGACTTGAATGCGGTGAATCCAGAAAAAAGCAGAAAAAGCACTACGACCAGCCACTGATGCCAGCGAAAAGTTTTCAAGTTGTTGATGATCTTTGAGTTCACACATACGCCTTTAGATTAGAACTTCGCTTGACACAGAAACAAGTACTCTCACCCGTTTACCATAACTGTTAAACAAAACGACCTTTGAAGGGTTACAGTTGATTTTGTACGTTCAGTTTTATTGACGAACAACTATCTAGTTTTCATCCGGAAACTCCGGATGTTAAACTGATGGTTTTCAGTTTGGAAAGCGGGGATTTTTTCTCCTGGCAATGAAATCGAGGGTTTGCGCGGAGGCGTGCATGGGTACGCCGCACAAGCAAAGCCGAAGATTGACGCCGCCAGGGGGGAAAAGCATCCTTTCCGGTTTGAAATTATCTAACTTCAATCTCTCTTTCCTGCCTTCTGTCATCTTCTTTTGCTTCTCCATCTCTTTCCTTATTCTCTTCACCGCTACCTTTTTTATGCCCACGACCTCTACCTTCCCAATTCACACTACCGCCTTCCCAATTCACACTGCCACCACCTTCACCATCACCGCGATAATGGTCACCTCGATACCCGTCACCCCGCCATAGACAACCTGTCAGTATTGATGTGGCAACAATAAGTAATACACAACACATGAAATACCGACTCTTCATATACGTCTCCTTTGCCGTGTTAACTGATATATTCCATTATATTAATTAGATAAGGAGGGCCTGTAAATATGGCCATCGAGAAGCCGGAAATAGTCAGGGTAATGGTAAGCCGGGGACAGCACTGCGCGTTCCCCGGCTCATCTTGTCAGTTGGCTAGAAAGTATGCTGTCAGTGCAGAAATCTGTGCAGCAGAAAGCGGACCTACACCTTGGTGAGTAAAGTTAGGGCTGAAAAAACGGGTGCTGGCATCCCTTAGTGAAAGATTTGGGGCAAAGCCAGTTGTATCAACAGTTCCAAGACTGTGACATACCGCACAAGATCCCTGGTAAAGTAATGCTGCATTAACTACGGCACCCGCCGTAGTGCTGGTAAATGAAGCCGAAACTCCGCCGATGGTCAGGGTGGTTGTGGTAACAGTGCTGTTGGCGGCAGAAGAAGTATGCTGTACGGCAACAGTCTGACCGTTAGTCACCGTTCCGGCCACCGCGGTGAATGCACCACCGTTGATTGAGTAGCTGCCGCCGGTGATGCTGATTGCTGCAGGGCTGTTAATCCCG